>JAABUP010002019.1_pt1 | contig 40916 bp, 37 predicted proteins | sample 5559201 | NCBI WGS metagenome assembly JAABUP01 (sample SAMN10711887, study PRJNA513373) | rock metagenome | isolation source: Antarctica rocks | place: Antarctica | reverse complement strand
ACATCGTCCGAGGATTCTTCGCAGACCCCGACCTGGCCTACATCACCCAGGCCGCTTGATCACAGCCCACCCGAGCTGCGAGTCGACCTACTAAAGAACTCCTTAGTAACCAGTGGCGATGAGTACGCCAGCAACAGCAAGCCGCAGGTCGACTGGGACGACCTCGCGGCTCGTGAGGAGCTGATCGACTCGCGGGCCCGCGACGGCTACGCGCTGCTGAGGGTCCTGGACGACCGCAAGCCCGGCGAGGGGCTGGCTGCGGCGGCGGTGCTGCTCGCGACCGTGCTTGGTCAGGACCTGGAGACCACCGAGGAGGGGGTGTTCAGGATCGCCCGGCGGGTCGCCAAGGACCGGGTCATCTCCACCGTGGACCCGCAGGCCCGGCACGGCCACAAGACCGCTGCCCGCGGGTTCGATGGCTACAAGGGCCATCTCGCGGCCGACCCGGACAGCGAGATCATCACCGACACTGAAGTCAGTGCCGGCAACGTCGGGGACGCCGCGGTCGCCGCCGACCTCATCGATGACCTCACCGGGCGGGACCCTGACGGCGATCAGGACCAAACCCCGACGGTCTACGGAGACGCCGACTACGGCAGCGGCGAGTTCCAAGACACCCTCGCCGACAACGACATCACGTCGCGCTGCAAGACTCAACCGCCGACCGCTCCGGCAGGCCGGTTCGCCAAGGACCAGTTCGATATCGACCTCAACCGCGACACCGTGACCTGCCCGAACGGCAGCACCACGACGGTCCGGCGCGGCAAGGACGGTGACGGCATCGCGCACGTCGGTGCGGCCTGCACGCACTGCCCACTGCGGGCGCAATGCACCACCTCCCGCGACGGCCGGACCATCGCCGTCGGTCGCTACGAGCAGCGCCTCGCTGACGCCCGCCAGCAGCAAACCGACCCGGCCTGGGTCACCGACTACCGCGCGACCAGACCCAAAGTGGAACGCAAACTCGGGCACCTGATGCGCCGCAAGCACGGCGGACGAAGAGCCCGGATGCGCGGCACGATCAGGATCGACGCCGACTTCAACCTCCTCGCCGTCGCGCACAACCTGGCCCGCCTCGCCGTGCTCAAAGTCCACTCCACAACAAGCGGATGGGCAGTGGCCACCGCCTGAAAGCACGGGGAAGGTGCCCGCCGCCTCGCGGCAAGCTCGGAGCAGCGCCCACGCGACCCCACGAAACCCCCGGCGCGTCCCCCCTGCCACCGCCTCACCAGCTGCGAGGACCTCTCAGCCGGCCCTCCGCAGAACCTGCCCCAACAGAACGAGCCGCTTCACACCAGCCACCTAGACGGCTGCGGACAGACGAGGAACCTATCGCCGGCCGAGCCCGACGAAACCCTCGAGCTACATCTCAGGCAGCGTCCCTCGTCCGACCGAAGCCTATCCTGGTGTGCCGCCGTCGCGGCGGCACGACCAAGGATGCCCATCCGCTGGGCGGACGAGAGCAGGCTAGGATGAACGAGGATGTCGTGGACCAGGGTCCCCTGCGCATCGCGATAGCGGCCTCGGTTGCTGGCGTCTCCTCACGCCATATCCAGCAGGGCGTCGCACGACTGAGCACCACCTACCGAAGCGCCCGGGTCCCGGAGCGTCCGATCCTCGAGTCCCGGACGGATGTGTCGGCGTACGCCACATACCGGATGCCGGCTACGGCGGCTGCTGTCCAAGCCGCGTTCCAACAACTCACCGCATGCAAACCCGGGTGGAAGCCGGCCCGGTTGCTGGACCTCGGTGCAGGTACCGGAGGCGCAACCTGGGCGGCGACGACTGTGCTGAGGAGCTTGCACTCGCTGGTCCTTCTCGAGCAGTCTGCCGAGGCCATCAGGCTTGGGCGCAGCATCTTCACCAACCTGGCGGATCCGCGTTTGCAGCGGGCCGACTGGCGGCGCTGGCAACTGCCCATCGGTGGTCGTGACCCCCTCCCCGGCGCGGACGTAGTCGTGGCCGGCTACGTACTGGGCGAGCTAAGCGACGGCCAAGCAACTGACCTTGTTCGGTTCGCGACCAAGGCGGCCGAGGTCGTTCTGCTCGTCGAGCCGGGTACACCCGCCGGTTACGGCCGGATCATCGCGGCGCGCGATCAGCTTCTCGAGTCCGGGTACCAGATCGCGGCCCCGTGCCCGCACGACTTGGCATGCGAGCTATTCGGCCATGATTGGTGTCATTTCGCTGCGCGCGTAGGGCGGTCGGCGGCACACCGCCGTGCCAAAGGCGGGGATCTGTCTTATGAGGACGAGAAGTTCTCCTTCGTGGCCGGCATCCGGACCACTCCCGATGCCAGGCCATCGGCTCGAATCATTCGTCGGCCGATGCAACGGAAGGGGCTGGTGTCATTAGACCTCTGCGAGGCAGACGGGGTAGCGCGTAGCCGCATGGTGCGTCGTAAGGACACGGAGTCCTTCCGCCGAGCCCGCAAGGCCACCTGGGGTGACGAGTGGGACGTCGACGAAGTGCCGGGGCGGCCGTCGGACGGGTCTGCGGACCTTCGAGACGCCAATACGGTCCTGAAGAGGCGCGAGGATCGCCTGGCGCAATCCCCCCTGGGTTATGTTCACGGAGATCAAGGCTGAGAATATGGAGGTCCCACTTCTCGGCGGATTCGTGAATACAGTGCATCGTGTGGGTGACACGGTTCGCCGGACCGCCGGGCCCTGGACTCCTACGATTCACGCACTCCTACACCATCTGGAAGACGTCGGCTTTGTTGAGGCACCAAGGGCACTCGGAGTCGACGAGCAGGGCCGTGAGGTCCTCGATTGGTTGCCCGGCACAGCAGTGCCTTGGAATGAGTGGCCAGACGCACTAATTGTTGGTGATGGCGTGGAGCAGCTCGCCTGGATGTTGCGCAGGTACCACGACGCTGTCGCCACCTTCACCGTGCCGGCGGACGCGACATGGCGGAACCCGCTCGCGCCCCGGACCGGAGAGTTGGTGCGGCATGGTGATCCGTCTCCCTTTAACAGCCTCTGGCAAGGCGGACGAGTGACCGGTTTGATTGATTGGGATTTTGCTCAGCCCGGGCACGCGATTACCGACGTCGCGTATTTGGCACGGTATGCGGTGCCGGTTGCTCCGGTACGCGCACTGGCGGACTACGGTCTGCCCGTCGGTCTTGACCGAGGCGCGAGGCTGCGGCGGCTTTGCATGGCCTACGGCGGGGTTACGCCGTCTGAGGTACTGGCGGAACTCAAGACGCTCATTCAGCGCGAGATTCACGAGACACGAACGCTATCCGGCCACGGGATGCACCCGTGGATTCAGTTCGCGCACGACGGCAACGTCGAGGTTTGGAGCCGGGAAGTCCAATGGCTCGGGTCCTCAACCGGCTCGTCCCTACTGGACACGGACAGCACGAGTCGCTTTCCTCCCGCCCAGGCTCCCGAGGGAAGCAATGGGTAGCGCCTGCTAGCGTCTGACACTATGGTGACGCCACCGCGCTCGGTCAGCGACGTCCGGAACTTCTTGTTGTTCTGGTCGAAGGTGGAGGAACCGCTCGCTGGCGATGTCCCAGCTGAAGTGGTGGCTCATGGCGCCGCCTGCGCAGACCACCTGAGCAATTGGCACCCCCACGACCTCGAGCTTAGCGTCGCGGGGCTCTTGCATGACGTGGGCCTCCTCCTCGTACCCGGTGACGAGCTAGGACACCCGGCGCACGGGGCTGACTACGCCCGCCCGCTGTTCGGAGGCAGGACGGCTGACCTCATAGCGCTGCACGTCAACGCACAGCGCTATCTAGAGCTGACCGTCGATGGGTACCGAGTGAAGCCGCCACCGACAGCCGCCTTCGCAGCCCAGCCCTCACTCATGACGGTCGAGGAGGCTGCTGCGTTCCAGAAACACCCCCTCTTCCGGTTCGCCCTTGAGTTGCGCCGGGCGGACGATGCCGCGTCGGAACCCGAGGCCCGTGCTGACGCGGAGGGCATAGCCCGGCAGGTGGCGCGCTTGACCTCCCTCGTTAGGTCCCTTCAGCGTCAGGATGCGGCAGTAAGCAAGGAGTACACGTGACCGTGCCGGAAGGGATACCCGAACTGGAGTCGGTGCGCGGAGTCTGGAGCCGAGCGCTGGAACGCGGCATCAACAACGACGACGACTTCTTCGACCTCGGCGGGGCCTCCGTGCTCGCGCTACGGATAGTGAAGGAGTTGCGGGAGCAGGGTGTGCCCGCCGAGGTGCTCGACGTGTTCGACTACCCACGCTTCGCGGAGTTCGCGGCGCATGTCCTCGCCCTTCCCCGCACAAGCGTCATGGCCCGTCCTGGAGGACCAACAACAACAGATCCGCCGGGCGAGGCGGCTGCACGATTTCGCGATGGGACGACTCCAGGCCCCGCAGACGGCCATGCGGTGAGGACGGTACGCGCGAGCCTGATGCAGGAGCAGATGCTGCTGGTGAAGGACGACCCCGAGCAGGCCGCGCCGCTGGTGATAAACGCAGCGTTCCGCCTCCGTGGCTCGCTAGACAAGTCGGCACTCCACCTTGCACTGCTCGATGTTCAACAGCGCCACGCCCTGCTTCGCAGCACGTTCACGGTGTCGCCGGATGGCCGAGCTCATATGCACGTCGGGGCTGCTGCGCCGCTGCGCTTGGAGGTACTCGAACGGCAGCGGTCCGACGCCGAGGAGGAGATGACGGACGACAGCGAGGGGCTGGCTGTGACCGAGGTGACGAGGCGGCCCTTTGACCGGACGGCTGGTCCGCTGGTCCGCTGCACGGCGGTCGTCCTTGGCCCGGAAGAGCACGTGCTTGTCCTAGTCTTCGACCACCTAATTGCGGACGCAACCTCCATCAAGGTGCTACTAGGCGAACTGTCGGTAGCCTACGCTGCCCGGGCGGCCGGCCGGGACCCGGCGTGGACAGCCCTGACCCGGGACTTTCCCGAGTGGGCCGCTGAGCAACGCACGGAGCTCTCGGAACATGGGGCGTATCAGGTCGCCGAGGACCCCATCCTTGCCTACTGGGCCGCGGCCCTCGGGCCGGACCCGAAGGTGCTCAGCGCACCGCTGCCGGGCATGGTTGACGTGGACGCGAAGTCTCCCGCAGCCGACGTCGTCTTAGAAGTGAGCAGCACTGCCACCGCACGCCTGAAGGAACGGGCCGCATCGACCGGCGCCACGCCCTTCACACTTCTTCTGGCAGGTCTCGCCGCCACATACCAACGGCAGACCGGACGTGACCGCGTATGCGTTTCCACCTCCGTTGCCAACCGAGGCTCGACGGACGACCGCCTTGTGGGACCACTAGCACACGATGTCTACCTCCCTATCTCGTTGGCCGAAGCGACGAGATTCGAGGACGTGCTCGATATCATTCGTCGGACGGTTAGCGGCGCCTTGCGCTATAGCGCAGTACCAGCGCCCATCCTGTGGGACGAGCTTTGGCCCGGATCGGCTGATCTCCCGCTAGTGTTGCCGGGGCTTTACTTGGGCCTCTACGAGGCGCCGGCGAAAGACTTTGGGCTGACTGGCGTCCAAGTGGAACCTGCTCCCATCACGAGCACATCCGCCATGCGCGGCCTAGACATCTCTGTGGTCGAACGGCGCGGGCACTTGATATTCAGCCTCACCTACCTGAAGGGCAGCCACTCAGTGCTTGCCCTGGAAGAACTAGTGCGGTCCACGGTAGCCATTGCGCTGGGGAGCGACGTCGTCGTCACCGGTGGACGGGTCGATATCCCCGGTGACGCCCCGGCGCTGTCGGCGACACGCCGATGACGGGACAACTGGGCGAGCGCGGGATCGTTTCCCTTAGCTACTACCAGCCATGGGTCTACGCAGGCTCCGAGCGGTACACTCAGCTGCTAGCCGAGGAGCTCAGACAGGGTCGGCAGCAGGCATTTGTTTACCTCGCGGAGGCTGGTGAGCGTGCAAGTCTCGAGTCGCACATTAGACAGCCGGAGTTCTCTGGGCTCGCCCTCTTTCGGCATACCGAGCAAGGACTGGTTGCTGAGTCGCCCGTGGCGGTTAGGTGGACCGAGGCACGCGGCTTGAGGCTGGCCGAACTGTTAGACCGACTTAGCCCTTGGTATATCCGGGTCCACTTCCCGGTCCGCGAGTTCATCGACGTGCTTGAGGCGCCCTCGGCCTCGGGCCATCTGGTTGTGTACGACGTCATGGACCTTTGGGAGGAATTTGTAGCCACGCCGTGGGGCAGCGACGCCGACGAGGCGCGCCTCGTGGCGCGCGCAGATGCTCTGGCCGTGGTTACGCACCCGCTGGCTCAGAGGTGGAGCGCGTCCGCAGACCCTATCCAGGTTATCCCGAACGCGGTCGACCGGGAGTTCCTAGGTCAGATACAACGGGCCCCGGAGACACTAGCCGCCCAGGGCACGCCCAAGCGGGTGCTGTACATGGGAAGCATGGGCGGATCCTGGTTCGACTGGGAAACCCTTCGGTCGGTCGTCATCGGAGTTCCCGAGTGCGCCTTCGTCCTGCTCGGCTCCCTCGACCTCCCGCCTGAGGAGCATGACCCAGCAAGCGCAAGGCGCATCCGGGCTCTGGCCCAGGTGATCGCCAAGTCGCCGAACGTGACGTTCGCATCCGAGGTTTCCCATGACGAACTGGCGCCGTGGTTGCGGAACGCCGATGTCGGAATCATTCCATTCCTGCCTGGCGCGCTGATCGAGGCGGTGTCGCCCCTGAAGGTATTTGAGTATCTCGGGGCCGGCGCGGTTGTGGTGCAGTCGGGGATGCCCGACATCGAGGCTTACCCAGGTGTTCGGACCGCTCAGGACGCCGAGGAGTTCGTCCGTCTGGTCAGGGAACACGGTCCGGCCACCATGCCGGTTCCGGAGTTGGAGGCAATGGCCTGGTTCGTTCGTGGGAACACCTGGGAGCAGAGGGTGAGCGCATTAGATGCCATGGTCGAGTCGGTGTATGCACAGCGAGCTACCCCGCCTCCGGCATGATCCGCCCGCAGTCCTCTGCCTCCACCAACGACCCAGACGTTTGGTTCGTCGTTCCCGCGTATCAAGCATCCAGGACCATCGTTCGGTCCGTGCGCTCTGCACTGCGCCAGACTGGCATTCGGGCCAACGTCCTCGTCGTGGATCACGGGTCGACGGACGGGACCCTCGAGCGGCTGCGGGAGCTCCGCAGCGCCGACCTGCACCTAGAGGCGCTGACGCGCACTGCGGACGAAGTCCGTTCCCCCTCACGTCCGCTGAACATCGGGATCACCTTCGTCCTTGCCAGAAGCGTCGTGCCCCGACAGCAGGCCTGGCTCTTCCGCCTTGACGCGGACGATGTGCTAGCCGCCGACCATGTCGTTGCGCGACAACTAGCTCGGGGCGAGCGTCGTCGGCTCGTGATGGCCACATTGGTGTTTGCCGACCCCGACCTCCGCAAGGCCTACGACTACGGACCCCGTCGCTCGCACCGGACGTTGGCGGGCCTGCCTGGAAGGGACACATACGCGGTGGCGCACCATGCCAACGCGGTCCGTCTTGACCTGCTTGAGGAGTGCTTGCGAGATGGGGACGTCTACGACCCACGCCTGGAGACCGGCGAGGACCTAGGGGCCACTTGTCGCCTGCTGCGGTCACTCCACGGCCGCGAATCAGACTTCGCGTTCGTCGACACGCCCTATTGCATTAAGGAGTTCAGTACCGGGACGATCACGGGGAGCCTGTCATTGAACCGAGCCTGGGCCGCGCACCGCAGCTTGTACAGGGACAATCCCGAATTGTCCCGCTTCGCGATCGTGCGCGGATTCGCGGAGTTGGCGCTGTCCCGTGTGACTAGCGAGCCGTTCGCTCGACGTGTCTTGCAGCATATCGCCGGGCGCAACGGGCACTACCGCGATGTGCCGTGGTGGGTCGTGGAGAACCGGCTTAACGAACTTGCCGACCACGGGCCGCCTACCCCCGCACCAATTAAGTCACAGTCGTCGCTAGCTACTCAGGAAGGGGAGTGACGGCATGGTCGCACGGTGGAAACAGCGCTTGGGCAGCGAGTTCAACAAGGTGTGGCTGTCAAAGGCCGTATCCAATTTGGGGGATGGCGTCTCACTTGCCGCCGGACCGCTGCTCGTGGCCTCTCTGACCAGCGATCCAATATTAGTGTCCGGCGCGGTTTTCGTACGACAACTGCCCTGGCTGCTGTTCTCCCTGCCTGCGGGGGTCATGGTTGACCGCGTCGACCGCCGCAAGCTCATCATCACAGTCAACTTGGCTCGCGGCCTGCTGCTTGCCCTGCTCTGTTTCGCCGTGGCTAGCGATTTCGTGACCGTGGCGCTGATCTACGCCGTCTTCTTCTGTATGGGCACCGCCGCGACACTGGCAGACAACGCCTCCAGCACGCTGCTGCCGTCTATCGTCCCCGACGAGCAACTGACTCAGGCCAACTCGCGGGTGGTGACCACATGGCTTCTTGGCAATCAATTCGTCGGTCCGCCGGTCGGGGCCCTGCTCTTCACCATCGCCCCCGCGCTGCCCATCGGGTTCGATGCCTACACCTTCGGGTTCGCCGGACTTGTGCTAGTAACCCTCCGGTGGCGGCCGGAGCGGTCCCCTCAGGCGCAAGCGACGTCGGTCCGGGACAGCCTCAGAGAAGGCACGCATTGGCTGATGCGGCAGCGCACGCTCCGTACCCTGGCCGTAACTGTCGGGCTACTCAACCTCACTTACATGCTGGCCTTCGGCGTTCTGGTGCTCTATGCCCGCGAACGGTTGGGGGCTAGTGAAGCGGCCTTTGGGCTACTGCTGACTGCCGGTGCGGTCGGCGGTCTGCTTGGTAGCGGTTTGGCCAGCCGGGCGGAAGAGCATTTCGGGCCAGGAGCCCTCGTTCGGATGGGGCTCGTGACCGAGACCTTGAGCTTAGTAGTCCTCTCAGTGACCCGTTCTTTCTACGTGGCGGCCGTCGCGCTGCTTCTGGCCGCCGTGGTTTCGACGCTCTGGGGCATCACAGTGATGGGCTTGCGCCAGCGGCTAGTGCCGGACGAGCTACGCGGCCGGGTTGGCAGCGTCTACCTCTTCCTCACGATTGGCGGAGGGGCACTCGGCGCGGCCCTTAGCGGATTCGTCGCACATGCCGGCGGCATCGTCGCGCCGTTCTGGACCGCCGCTGCCGCCAACGTAATGCTTCTACTGGCGGTGTGGCGGTCGTTCGCCAACGATAAACTCCTGCCGGTGGAGCTCCTCGAGCCCGCCAAGGGAGCGGTGCCCTCAGGATCAGAGTAAGCGGCACGGTCCCACCCACGTGTGTTGCCGCCCGGCACGGGGAGCCTGCGTGGTTCTAGCTTATGGGGAGGAGGGGATGCGGCATGGCTAGCCGACCGACTGCTTGGGTCCGACCGACCGAGGTTTCGGCGGACTCGGGGCATCCGCGGTTGTTCTGCTTCCCACACGCAGGGGCGGGCGCGCAGTTGTACCGGTCGTGGGTGCGTATGCTCGCTCCCGAGATCAGCGTTCTCCCCGTGCAGCTACCCGGCCGGGAGGAGCGTATTGACGAACCGCCGTGCTCCGACATGCAGGCGCTCACCGAGACCCTTGCCGACGGGCTTACCCCGCTGCTTCGCGAGCCGTTCGCCTTGTACGGCCACAGTATGGGAGCCAGCATCGCGTTCCATCTGGCCCTCGAATTGCGGAGGCGCGGGCTTCCGTCGCCGGACCGCCTGTTCCTAGCTGCCCGATCTGCGCCACACATCCCAGCCAGCGACCCCCCGGTCGCGGAGACGTCGGACGAAGGTTTGGTCGAGCGGCTGGCGCGCTATGCCGGCACACCGCAGGAGATATTGGACCACCCAGAGTTACTCAGCCTCGTGCTGGCACGCCTCCGGAGCGACCTTGCGCTCACAGAGAGCGCGATCCCCTTCAGCGAGACCCCGTTAGACGTGCCCTTTACGGTCCTAGCTGGGGAGCACGACAAGACGGCGCCTATGCATTTGACTATAGGGTGGTCGCGTTATACCACTGCGCCGACCGATTTGGTGCTAGTGTCCGGAGGACATTTCTTTCACATCGAGCGGTCCCGCATACTGCTGAAGGTCTTTCGCGACGCTCTTGTGACGGCTCAGGAGTAGGGTCGTCCTTGAGCGAGCTTTCGCCGCGCTTTGACGCCTTCGTCTCGCACGCGCTGTTTCGGGCTCTACGCCACTAACCCCGCTGTTGCAGTAGCGATCTGATCTTGGGGCCCGACACGGGCTCTGGAAGCGCGAAAGTGCCTGTCTTTGCTGGGATTCTTGTCTCGCTGAGGGACAAGAAGACTCAACGAGAGAGGCAGTTCGCGGGTGCAACCTACAACGAGCAGGACGCCGCATGCCATCACGTGTGACGGGACGGGGGTGGTGTCGCACGCCGCGACGGTGTTGCTGTGGCGGTCGCGATCGTCGACGGCGCGGTGTCGATCAGTGATGTGCAGACCCTCGCGGATCAGCAGGGCTTGCACGGCCCAGCCGGATCGGTCGCGTCGACTCCGACGATCTGGCGGGTGCTGGCCGGCATCGCCGCCGACCCCGGCATGCTCACGGCGATCCGGCAGGGCCGGGCCCAGGCTCGGGACCGGGCCTGGTTGGCCCGCGGTGAGCTCACCGGCACCGAGCTGCCAGCATCCCACGCCACCGGCAAGACGATCGGGCAGGTCGTGATCGACCTGGACGCGACGCTGGTCACCGCCCATTCACCTGGGTTTGGACAAAGAAGGCGCCAGGGGCAACTTCAAGGGCGGTTTTGGCTATCACCCGCTCGGGGCGTGGTTGGACAACACCAACGAGGCCCTGGCCGCGGTGCTGCGACCGGGGAACGCCGGGAGCAACACCGCCGCTGATCACCGCACCGTCGTCGATCAGGCGCGGGCGCAGTTGCCGGATCGGTGGCGCAGCAAACCGATCCTGATCCGCGCTGACGGAGCGGGATACTCCCACGCCCTGCTCGCCGCGCTGTCTGAGCAGGGCCTGGAGTTCTCGGTCGGCTACCCCGTGACCCAAGCCATCCGCACCGCCATCACCCAGGTGCCGAAGTGGGCGTGGCAGGTAGCGTCGGACACCGACGGGGACCTGCGTGAGCACCCCGACGTCGTGGAAGTCACCGGGCTGCTCGACCTGAGCAACTGGACCACCGACTGCCCCGGCATGCGCGTCATCATCCGCCGCGAACTGCCCCACCCCCATGCGACCCTAGACGCCTTCGAGATGCGCGACGGCTACCGCTACCAAGCCTTCACCACCAACACCCGCAGCGGGCAGCTCGCCTTTCTCGAGGCTCGGCATTGTGCGCACGCCCGCGTCCAGGACCGGGTCCGAACAGGCAAGCACACCGGCCTGGGGCACCTGCCCAGCCGCATTATCTCGAGTCCTCTTGTTGATCATATCTGTGACTGGGTGTTCGCGTGGTGGACGGGGTCGTCGACGTGAGTTGGGCGGGTCGCCGGTCAGCACGGTCCGATGAATTTCGAGCCTCTGTTGTCGGGCGTGTCGCGACGGCCTTTGGCGCCGAGGATCGCGGATGTGCGTTGTTCGCCGAGGGCCTGGGCCAGCGCGTCACGTAATGCACTGTTGTCGCGTTCGAGGTGACCGAGCCGTTCAGTGGCGGCCTCAAGGCGGCGCAGCAGGGAGGTCTCGGAGGCGCGTTGCCGGTCGGGAGGCGCGGTCGTGGAGGGCCGCGTTTGGTGGCGCGCTCGCAGCCGCTGGACCTCCTGACGCAGGTCGGCCTGGGCGTAGAGCCAGGAACGGGAGACGCCGGCCTGGTGAGCCACGCTCTCGAAGCTGATCGGCTTGCCGGTGGCGTCCATCCGACGCAGGGCGGCAACTGCTCGTCGCCTGTGCCGTGGGCCACAAGGCGCAGTCCCGACGTCGAACGTCGAGAACTTGGACCCGACAAGTCCTAGAACGGACCGAACTCCGGGTGGCAGGTGCTGGAGGCAGATCAAGGTTGTTGTGGGGTAGTTGCCGCTGTCGCTCCAGCACAGGTCACGCGACTGGCTCGGGCGTCAGCAGTCCAGACCTCACGGCTGGTCCCACAGTCGGTGCGGCGAGGTTGGCCGGCAAGGGGCACGCGGCGACCAGGCCGCGGCGTGCATTCGTCGTGATGACGTCGCTACACCACGAATCGCCGTCCTCCACGAGCGTTCAGCCTGGCGAGGGACCGTCCGCGCGCGCCCAGGCCCCCGCGGCGGCGGCAGCTCGCGTAAGTTGGTGGACACCCTCCGCGCCGATCGAACGGCGGGTCAGCTAGTGTAGCCGGGCGATTCGGTCCACCGACGGGTGCGGAACGCGACAGCAAGGGACGTTCGTGATCAAGAGGTACACCAGCGAGCGCGATCTGATCGCGGAACTGGCCGATGAGGCAGCCCGCTCGCCGGAACTCGAGCGAGTGGTCCTGTCGGGCGTGCCTCGCGAGTCGGAACTGAGACGCATCGAGATTCGTCCCGTGGCGATCCAGGGGCAACGGCTGCTAAGCGTTCGAAGGTACGACTCCGCGAGGTGCACGACGGCGAACATCGGCGAGGACCAGCTCGCCGGGGTCTTTACGGAGGCGCTCGGCTTCAAGAACCTCACGGCGCAGACCGCGCAACAGCGCACCGATGCGCGGCTCACCCGCCGTGGTCGTACTTTGGTGACGGTGGTCGACGAAGGGCGTAGTCCGACCCTGCAGCACGATCGACAGAAGTTGACCCTCCTGGAGCCCAACGCACCCTTCCTCGAGGCCCTGGGCCTCGCTAAGGGTGGCGTCATTAAGCCTTCGCAGCAGAAAAAGTGGCGCCAGGTCAATGAGTTCCTGCGACTACTTGTGTCGAATCCGGCTTACGAGAGGGTGCTGCAAGAGGGGCAGGCGCGAGTCGTCGACCTCGGGAGCGGAAACGCCTACTTGACCTTCGCGGCCTACCACTATCTGTCTGAGGTGGTCGGCATAGACTGCCAGATGGTCGGAGTAGACCGGGACGCCGCAGCAGTCCAGCGAGGCAACGAGCGATCGCGGGCGCTCGGCTGGGAGAAACTTGAGTTCTTGTGCGCAAGCATCGGGGAGGCGGTAATCCCTTGGGAACCAAACATATTGGTGTCCCTGCACGCCTGCGACACGGCCAGCGACGATGCGATTGCGAGAGCGCTCGAATGGGGGGTGCAGGTCGTCCTGATTGCGCCCTGCTGTCACCACGACCTTCAGCGCCAACTAACCAAGTCCCATCCCGAGCAGTGGCGCGGCTTGCTGCACCACCCGGTGCTGCGGGAGCGCCTGGGAGACCTCCTGACAGACGCCTTCCGTGCCGAGCTGCTGGCGCAGCAGGGGTACCGGACGGATGTAGTGCAGTTCGTGTCTCCTGAGCACTCCGGCAAGAACCTGATGGTTCGAGGGTGGAGGGACGACAACGTCTCCCGAGGTGAGCGTGCTCAGGTCTACCAACGACTGCGTGACGAATGGGGAGTAGAGCCCTACCTCGAGAGGCTGCTGCGCCAGGCGCCCGGTGCGCGCGGCAGCGACGCCTAGTCGGCTGTCGGGCCGAGGATCCCCGCCCCGCCCGTCGCGTTCTGGGCTACGTTCGGACCGGTCGATGAGGAGGCTGCCCAACATGACGGAAAGTTCCAGCATTGCGCGTGTGTCCGTGGCCGAGGAGGATCACGCGAGGCTCAGGGACCTGGTGAGCGAACTAGCCCGCGTGCACCATGCCGTTGAGTCGCCCGCCTTCCTCCGCAGCGTACAAGCCCTGTCTGCAACTCTGCCCGACAACGTTCGGGAGACGCTGGCCGTCATGCGCTACCAGGAGCGGTACGCCGCGGTCGTGGTCGAGAACTGCCCGATCCGCCTGGATCCAGGGCCGACGCCGGCGCACTGGCTCAGCCGGGACCCCGACGCCACGTCGCAGTATGACTTCTGGCTTGCACTTGTACTGGCGCAGATGGGCGACCTCATCGGTCTTCAGGACAGCCAGCAGGGGCGACTCCGGCGGGACGTTCTCCCCGTCGAGGGTGCGGAGCTGCAACAAAGCGGCCACGGCAGTGATGCGGAACTCGTGTTGCACGTCGACGATGCCCTCGACGACGACCGGGGAGACACCTTTGCTCTGCTCTGCCTGCGCGCCGCGGACGGCGGTTCGACGGTGGTGGCCCCCATGGGCGACCTGGACCTCCGTGGGTTGGATGCGGGTGTGATGTCGTCGCCTCGTTTCACGTTCCTGGGCGACGGCCTGAGGAGGTCACGAGCTTTATTGTTCGGCGCCCAAGAATCGCCCTACGTCCGTCTCGACCCTCCGTATACCGAAGTCGAAGCAGGCGACGCGCGCGCGCTCCGCGCGCACCACGACCTCCACGAGAGGCTGCGGGCCGCGAGCGTCGACGTGATCACCCGTCCGGGCGATGTGCTTCTCATCGACAACTACCGCTGCGTACACGGGCGCCGTTCCTTCGTCGCCAATTACGACGGCCAGGACCGGTGGCTGATCAAGATGACCGCAACCAAGGACTTGCGCCGGTCACGCGGACGCCGAGACGCACCGGACGCGCGCATGATTCGGTCCGCCGTGTAAGCCGCCGCTCTCACCCTGTCCAACGCTGCTCCGGGACCGAAGTTCATGACGAGGGCGGAACGCCCATCAGCGAAAGGTCTGCCGTGTACGAGTTCGGTGCTGAGGAAGTGGAAGCCGCCAGTCGAGTACTGCAAAGCGGCAACATGTTCCGTTACATGGAGGGCTCAAATGAGGCAAGCCTATTCGAGGTCGAGCTAGCTCAGCGCATGCGGGCCGGTCGTGCTTTGATGACGTCCAGCGGGACGGCGGCACTGATCACGGGCCTCGGCGCCCTAGGCATCGGCCCGGGAGACGAGGTGATTATACCGGCGTACGGATTCGTGGCCGACGTGATCGCTGTTTTGGCAGTCGGCGCGAAGCCGGTGGTGGCCGAAATAGACTCGACGCTCGGCATGGATTCGAAGGATTTGCCCAATAAGTTCACTGAGCGGACACGCGCCATCCTTCCGGTGCACATGAACGGGTTTGTCGCGGACCTCGACCCGATCCTGAGATTCGCGGATGATCACGGCGTGCCGGTGATTGAAGACGCGTGCCAGGCGATCGGGGCGACCTACCGCGGCAGGAACGTTGGGACCTTGGGTCGAGCAGGTGCCTTCAGTTTTAACCAAGCAAAGATCATCACGGCCGGTGAGGGAGGGGCGCTGCTCACCGACGACGAGGATCTGCAGGCGCGCGCTTTCATTCTCCATGACCCCTCGTGCGTCTTCGACCTCCCGAATATTCGGCAACCCGCCTTCGGCGGTTTTGCGTTTCGCGTCACAGAGTACGCCGCCGCGATTATGCGAGTGCAATTATCCCGTCTAGACAGCATACTGGCGAGGCTCGCCGCAAACAGAGAGCGTCTCAGCTCCGCAATCGCTGCGGTGAGCGACGTAGAGCACATCCCGCTGCCCGATCCCGCAGGAATAGTTGGAAATCACGTCGCATACATCCTAGACAACGCGAAGCAGGCGAGCTCCCTAGTGGACCGGATCCGGTCGGTAACCAGCCTCTATGCGTTCCAGGGGAACGTCAACGGGCACTCATTTGGGGAGTGGAGCATGTTGCACGACCGCCGTGGCAGCCACTCCGCGAAGGGCAACCCCCTTGCTGAGCCTGCTCTTGTACAGGGGCCGGACGACTGTCCCGCAAGCCGGGACCTTTTAGGGCGCATCATTCTGGTGGGCTACGGCGTAGACGTCGCCGACAAACAGATCGAGGCGATAGCCAGTTGCTTCGCCGCATAGGGGTTCCTGTCGATTCGAGCCGGTGGCTCGCGCCACAGGCCAGGTCGGAGGCCGTGTCGTCCGAGAGCATCATGTATCTGAGGATAGAAGGTGACAAGATGATCGTCCTTGGCGTTAGCGGAGGGCATGACGCGAACTGGTGTGTGGTTCGCGACGGAATCGTTTTGGGGGCATTCGAGAAGGAGAGGTTCACCGGCATTCGCCACGACGGCGGCGAGGTACTCAGCCTCATACCGGCAACGCTCACGTACTTAAGTCTGACCATTGAGGACGTGGACCTGGTTGCCACCAGCGAGCCCGTGCATCGAGACACTGATTCGGGCCTGCGCCGAATTGGCGGGAACAGATACCGGGCCCCCGACAAGTCGGCGCACCAAGTGGTCGAGTGCCTAGGGAGGGTCCTTCCCTGCGTGAGCGTTCCGCACCACCTGTCCCACGCAGCCTACGCTCGATACGCATGCGACGCCGAGGACCTTACTGTAATAACATGGGATGGTGGCGGTGACTTCTATACGGAGGACGCGCACTGCGCGACGTCGGTCTCGCGGTGGAACGGATCTAACATGTCTTGGTTCAAGCGCCTGCGGAACTCTGACCTCGGCAGCCTGTGGTTCACCTACTCTCGAGCGGTCTTCGGCGACGGGAACCACGCCGGGAAGCTGATGGGCCTGTCTGCCCTTGGAACTGATCGACTGGTTCAAGACGCTCGTGATCTCTTCCTGCGGCCCGCCCCTGCGCCCTTCGACAGCGCTGTTACAGTCAAGGACTGTTGGCCGGACTACGATGCACCGCCGTTAACCCGACGCCTTGGCGATTGGCGGGATCCGCAAGCAGCGGACATCGCACGCGCGGTGCAGACCGTGACCACGGAAGCGTGCCTGAGCCTGGCCGAGAGCGTGTCCCAGGTTGTGGGCGGAGGTGCGCTCGCGCTTTCCGGTGGGGTCGCGCTCAACGGCTACGCGAACAATGCGGTGCAGCGGTCTGGGAGCTTCGACAGCGTCTTCGTCCCACCAGCGGTGCACGACGGCGGTATCGCGCTCGGTGCAGCGTTGTTCGCTACCCACCACGTGCTTCAGGTGCCCCGGCCGGCACCGGAAGCAAACCACTGGGACTTCCTTGGCATGGGATATGGGAGGGGTGAGGTGGAGCGTGCACTACAAGCCTCCGGGCTCCGCTGGCGCCCTGTCGTGCCTGAGGAGGCCGAGGCGCTCGCCGTCGAGGCACTGTTGAGCGAACGAGTTATCGCGTGGTACTCCGGTCGGAGCGAGCACGGTCCCCGCGCGTTGGGTAACCGCAGCATCCTCGCCCTGCCGCATTTCCCCAGCATTCGGGACCGAATCAACAGGTCCATAAAATTCCGGGAGCCATTCCGCCCGCTGGCGCCGGTTGTTCCGGTAGGAAGCGCGTCCCGCTGGTTCGATGTCGTCGGCCCCAGCCCCTGGATGATGCACATCGTGGATACGCTTGGTGGGCTCGAGGACAAAGCACCGTCGGCGGTCCACGCGGACGGTACGGCGCGCGTGCAGACGGTGGATGCAACTTCGGTGATGGGTCGGCTTGCCGAGACCGTGGGCGAACGTACGGGGCTGCCTATGCTGTTGAACACTTCGCTCAATGTGAAAACTCCCATCGTCAACGACCCGTCTGGCGCTCTATCGGCCTTTGCCGAGGTCCCGATCGATCTGCTCTTCCTCGAAGGATGTCTCGTCGAGAAGCAATCCGCCTAGTCAGGCTGGAACGGGTGGCTTCGTTCCGAGACTGTTTGTGAATCACGCGAGGAGCGAGCCACAAGCGAAAGAGGAGGCCGGCCGCCATGTGAAGTGTCTACGACCTGACGTTCTTGGGGCGTGACTGGTCAGGTGGCTTGGGGTAACCAGGGCTGGCCGTCGGCGAGCTGAACGAGGGCCTGGTAGATGTTGATGTTGTTCTTGCTGGCGGTGGCGGTGTAGGAGCGGATCGCGGCGAAGTGTTCGGCGCCGGTGAGGGTGCGTAGGCAGCCGGAGATCTTCTGCCGGATTTTGACCATGCGGAGGTCGCGTTCGGCGAGGTTGTTATCGAACGGGATGGTCGGGTCGGTGGTGAACGCGAGGTAGTCGGTTTCGCGGTTGCGGATCCGGCAGGCCAGGGCCCGGTGTTTCTTGCCGAGGAGGGCAGGGTCGGGGTGCGCGGTGGGGTCGGCGCCGAGCGTGGCGGCGTGCCGTAGTCGGGTGCGGTGGCGGGCGATCGCGGCTGGGTTGGGGCGACGGCCGGCGGTGTTCGCGTCGTCGGTCAGCGCTTTGATCGCCAGCAGCGCGTCGAGGGCCTGCCCGGCCCAGCACCAGCCGCCCGCGGGGCTGGTGGACGTCCCTTGGGCGGCGGCGAGGGTGTGGTGGTCGACCACTGCGGTCAGCTCCCGCAGCAGGTGCGCGCCGCACAGGACGTGCCGGGCGCTTGTGTAGGTGTCGTAGGGAGCCCAGGCGTCGTGCACCGCGATCCCGCTATAACCGGGCAGGACCGCGAAGGTGTCGATCGCCTCCCGGCCGCGGCGGCGGTGCACGTGCAACAACGTCAGTCCCCTGGTGCCGGCCGAATGCAGCCAGTGCAGCCGGCCCGCGACGCGCAGCCCGGTCTCATCGAAGTGGATCAGCGGCCCGGCGCGCAGCTGGGTGCGGACGGTGTCGGTGAACCCACCCGGGACGGCGAGCGCGGCGGCGGCGCGGGCGGTGACCGCCGCGACGGTGCCTTCAGACACCGGAACTGCGAGCAAGTCGCTCATAGCCTGCGCGGTGCGGGCTTTGGACAGGAACTGGCCCTGGTAGAGGTAGACCAGCGCTGCGGCGACCCGCGGACCGTAGGACACCGGCGCGTGCACCCCCGCCGGCGCCACCCCGCTGCTGCGGGCCCCGCACCGGCAGGCCCGCGTGATCAACTGGTGCTCAGTCACCTGCACCGCGGTCGGGGGCAAGTCGAAGACCTGCCGACGTTCCACCCCGACCTCGACGGCCCGCGCAGCCGGCCGGGCGCAACCAGCGCAGCAGACGGGCTCGTGCCGGACGATCACGTCCGGTGTCCTCACTTGGCGCAGGGTCTGGCCGGGGTGGCCGTCCTGACCGCCGGGCTTGCCACTCTTGCGGCGTAATGACCGCGGTGCCGGCTTGCTCAGCCCGTCCGACGACGGCGGCTTCGAGTTGTTCTTCGAGTTCGACCCCAGCTGCGCACGAATCGCCGCGATCTCCGCCCGCAGTTCGTTGATGGTGGCGGTGAGCGCCTCAACCGTGGTCTGCAATGCGGTGTTCGTCGCGGCCATCGCTTTGACCAACGCGATGAGTTCCTCACGCGACAGGTCCTCAGGCACACGCCCATTCTCCCTGCCACGCAGGCACTTTCACCACTGCCACGCCGCAATCCGCGCGACGAAACTCAGACCAATTCGTCAACCGGCGAAAGAAGGACCTGACCAGTCACCTTGGGGCTAGGACTCCTTGTCGGTAACCGGTGATGGGCTGGGGTTGACCAGCAGCCGCGGGCTGAGGTCAGTTGTGGTCCCGCGCGGGTCGGACCGTCCGGCGCCGGTAGACGGCCTGCACGATCCCAACGTCGGAAGGTTACCGCCGGACGCGAGCCCAGTGCACCAGGAGTACGCCAGGTTGCACACTGGAGTGTGTCCGAGTCGCCTCCACGCCTTCGCCTGCCGAGACCGGCGACGTGGTGGCGATGAAGAAGTCATTGGCCGGTGCCATCATGACCTTGGCCGTGCTACAAGCCGCAACGACAAGCAGTCAGCCGTCCCGATACTTCGCAGTCTTCCAGTTCTTGGTCGGCGTGTCTCTTTCAGCGCTTTGGTTCCGGGAGAGCAGGCAGCAGAGGAGGAACAGAAGCGGTGACGACGATCTATAACCGCGGTCGTGATCTCCCGGTGTCCCGAGAAAGCGTGGGCCCCGTAGACTGTACCGAACCTGACGGTGACGAACATCTTGCCGCATCCGGCGAAGTCTCCGCAGGAATTGCCATCTACAGAGCATCATCTCGCGCGGTGTCGTGTTAGCAAAGGGAGGGCCGGGGGAGCCCTGGGTCGCCGCCGGCGCGGGGGCACTATTGCTAGCCAGCCCCCTGGAAATGCTGCTGGCCTTCCTTGAACACGGGGCCACTCGGGTCATCGCCGCGCTAACGGCCATTCTTTTCTGCTACGGCGGAACAGCGAAAGTGTTCCAGTATCGGGGCCCGAGACAAGGCAAGTCGTGAACGTGTCCCCGGCTCCAATGAGACTGGGCAGTGGGGCCAGAGCACGCGTCCGCTTCTACACCGAACTGTCCGACATTCGCCCAAGACTTCAATCCGGGCTCTCCTATCGGACCCCACATTACGTCTCCACCGCACACCGACCCGAACAACAGCAGCGTCAAGCAGTTCGCGGGAGCGATCCGAGATGCGATCAGCAGGTCACTGCCAGGTCTGCTGGACCACCTCCCGGCCTGTCGGGAGGCAGCGGTCCGAGGTGTGTCCAGCGAGGTGGCGCACGGCCTGGCCGTAGACGGCGACACGCCGCAGCGCGCTGACGCTCAGACCGCTCTCGCGCGCCAACGCGCCGATGCTCCGGGTGCCCTCAGCCATGGCAGTACCTTCGCGCCTCGACCCACTCGAGGGTCAAGCCCATCTCGATCATCGCGCTCCCGCACTGGTCCCGAGACGCCGCAACGTCGGCGTGCTGAACGCGACTACTGCGCATGCGGTCAACGCGACCGAGCAGCAAAGCAGCGCGCTGGGTGCGGACGCGAAGTGGGCTACGGCGCCGAGGGCATTGTTGGTGACCAGCAGTGCTGCGCTCTGGACCAGGACGAGCAGCGACTGAATCCGGGCGAGGTGCGTTCGTGGCGCGGTCCCGAGCAGCACCGGGGCGAGATTGGCTACGAACGTGCCGCTACCGACCCCGATCAGCACAGCGGCGGCCACCGCCAACGGAGCGGGATGTAGCACGGCGACGAGCAGCTGCCCGGCCGAGGTCGTCGCCAGACCGGCGGCGGCAGCCAGCCCGGGCCGTTGTGCGCTCCCTCGTCGCGCCACGAGCAGTGTCGAAGCGATGACACCAACGCCCTGCGCGCCGACGATCAGCCCGGCGACGGTCGCGCTCCAATGGTTGTGCCGCGCGAGCAGCGGGACGAGCAAGGACGTGGTCGGGATGACGAACCCGGCCGCGCCGGCGACCAGCAGCAGCGCCGGCCCGAGCCCGGGGGTGCGGACAGCGACGCGAAAGCCGTCGACGGCAGAGCGCAGCACCGATTCGGTGCGCGCCCCGGTGGGGGCGTCCAAGCGCGGCCGGATGACGATCAGCACCGCGAGGACTATGGCGAAGCTCGCCGCATCCGACCAGGCGGCCGCCGCGAATCCCGCAACCGCGACGACCGCGCCGCCGACCGGACCACCGATCATCGTCACCAGCTGGCTGCCGCTCTGGCGTACGGCAACCGCGCGCGTGAGTTGCTCGTCGGCGACGAGGCGACGAGGCATGGACCCCAGCGAGGGCAGGTAGAAGGCGTCGACGATCCCGATGACCAGGCCGGCCAGCACCAGCACGGGTAGCGGCGTCCCCCAGCGGAAGGCAACCACGCCCAGGGCGACGGCGACGATCAGCATCACGGCGTCGCCGGCGATCATGACCCGACGTGCACCAGCCCGGTCTCCGACCACACCCCCGAGCAGCAGCAGGGCTGTGCGCGGCAGGGCGACCGCCGACAGCACCAGTGCGGCTGCCGACCCGTCAACCGCCGAGGCGGCCCAACCCAAAGCGAAGTAGAGCGCGGCGTCGCCCAGCTGAGAGACCAGCGAGCCTGCCAGCCAAACGACGTAGGTCCCCGGCAGGCGGCGCTCCGGTGACATCGTCGCGGCGGGCGCAACCGTTGAGCGGGTTCTGATCGGCACGCCGACCACCGTGCGACATCAACCCACTTGAGAGTCAAGAACAGCCTGCGCTGACACAGCGCCAACCGGTCACAATCCCGACCGGAGTCCGGGCCAACCGTCACCACGATGTCGCGAGGCTTCCTTCTGTGCCGCCTGCATCCGTAGAGATTGCGGACGAGGGTTGGGAAGCCCTTGCTGGGCCATGCTGGCGTCGTCGGGCATGTCCCAGATCGCGCAGGGTCTTGTCGGGTGCTCGGGCGGCACCGTGATCACTAGGTGATGCCCCTGCGTGCCGTTGCTACAGCGTTTGGACTAGAGGTTCGACGGCCTCAAAGAGGTCCCTCAGCAGAGCCGCTGCTGGCTCTGCCGATCCCTCCACGAACCTCATCCCGCCCGAAGCCCTCAAGACGGCCTCCTTCGCGATACGTCTGACGTCCAGGTGATCGACGACGCCTTCCTCGTCGTCCGCCCGCCCGTAAGCAGCCAAGTCGATCCGAGCCTGCGCGACGACGCTTTCGAAGTGTTGCAACCTCGCTCGCAGCTGACGCTCCTCCTTCTCCGCACGGCGCCTGCACAGCTCACTGCAGTAACGCTGGGGACGGCCCGGTCCGACGACACGTCGGTACTCCTTGCGGCACCGCGGGTCGGCGCAGAAAGCCGGCACGTCCTGGGGCTCGTCCACGGGCACGGCGGAAGGGGCCGTCTGCCCTCCCACAGGGCCCCTAGTAGCCATCCACGCCTCCTTCCGCGCACAACCTGCGCGTAACTCTCCCCGAAGCATCGTAGGCAACCACCGGCGTTGTTGCTAAGGCGCGCCCAAGACCGTGACAGAAGGTCTCACGACACGCGGAGGGATCCGCGCGCAAAGTGCGCGCCGCTGGCACAGGTAAGTCTTGGGACAGCGCAGTCCGCCCCATCTGTCCGCCCTGCCCGATTGTCGGACCCGGCGGGTAACAACGACCTCGACTAGAAGGAGGAACCGTGAAGTTCACGGATGAGGATCTGCGCCGCTATGACGACGCGGTGCTGCGCATCGCCCAGCCCAAGCGAAAGGAGTACCTCGACCAGGTCGACCGGCTGATCGAGCGCTTGGAGAAGCGCATCGCGGAGGAGGGCAGCTTCAGTGTCCGGACGTTCCGGAAGGCCGGTTCGTTGAAGAAGGGCACGGTCCTTCGCCCCCTGCCGGGCCGCGCCGTCGATGCTGACGTTGCCGTCTACCTCGACCAGGAGGACGCGGCCTTCGACCTGGACAGGCTCCGGGCGCTGCTGCGGACCCTGGTGCGGCTCGTCTACCCAGGCAAGGTGGACGGCGACTTCACGGTCAACGACAAGACGCTGGGCATCACGTTCCGCGACAGCGGACTCGACGTCGACCTCGTTCCCGTCATCTGCGATGACGCACGCGGCGACGGCTGGGGCTATCAGCCTTCTGCCGGCGGAGGCCAGGTGCTCACCTGCATCCCCGGGCAGCTGGACTTCATCGCCGAGCGCAAGAAGCGTGACGCCCGCTACCGACGGGTCGTGCGCATCGCCAAGCGCTGGCGCGACTGGCAGGAACTGGACGAGCTCCGCTCCTTCCCGATCGAGCTGTGGGTCGCCTACCTGCTCGACACCGAGGGCACTTGCTCCTCAGTCGAGGACGGACTTGTCCGGCTGTTCCGGTGGATTGCTCAGTCCGATCTCACCCAGCCCGTCTTCTTCGCCGATTCCGGCCAGACGACGCCATCGATCGGCGACCCGGTGGTGACGCTCGACCCCGTCAACGCGGACAACAACGTGACCGCGCGCATCACCGAAGGGGAACGGACCGCGATCGTCGCGGCTGCGACCGAGGCGTTCGAGACGCTCGCGTACGCGCGGCGCGTCGGGAGCCCGGAAGACACGAACGCCCTGTGGGTCGAACTGGTCGGCCCGTCCTTCACCGTTGAGGAGGCACCGTGACGACGGCAGGTACCCGCACAGGCGCGGCCACGTACACAGATGTGGACGTGGCGAACGTGCTCGCCTGTTTCAACGCCGAGTACGACATGATCCGGTCGACGACGGGGCTCCACCAGGACGACGCCTGGGCGGGCAAGCTCACGCACGACATCGAGCAGCTCGCGCTGTACGGGTTCATCGCCAGGCTCCACGTGACCCTGTACAACCGCTTCGGCGCGGAGTTGCGAGCCCACGTCTACACGCCGTCGACGTCGGCCGGCTCGTGGAAGGCGCAGCGTCCCGGCGGCTGCATCTGGCCACGCACCCTGGACGGCACCCTCACCGTGACCGTCTCCTGCTCGCCTGCGTATTCGGCATTGACCCGAGTGCAGAAGCAGGTGCTCGATCGCCTGCTCAGGCTCCCGTGGTCGCCCAGCTCGGTGGACCTGAGCCACCGCGGCCTGACGGCAGGGGCCAGCCGCACGTTCGCCTCCGCCGGGTACGGCGTCGAACGCGCGACGTGGCAGTGACGCCATGAACCTTCCTGCGCGAACGCCCTCACCGGCCATGCCACCCACGGCCGCCCCGGCTGCGCCCGAGACGCTGTTCGAGCTGCAGTTGCCGCTCCCCGATGCCCGCCTGGGCGCCCTGGGGGCAAGGCTCATCGGCTTCGAGCAGCGCTACGCCCGCATTAAGGCCGACCTACGGCTCATCGCCGACCCGGACGGCGTCGCAGCCTGGGCCCGCAAGTACCACGGTGACGACATGCCGATCTTAGACGCGCTGAACGACCGTTACCCCCTTGTCGTCCTGCACGGGGACGTCGGCACCGGCAAGACCGCGACAGCCCAGGCTGCTGCCGCCCGCCTCGCGCAGGCGACCGGCAAGGAAGGCATGCTGTTCACGCTCAGCACCCGCGTGGGCGGCAGCGGCATGGTCGGTGAGATGAGCACGCTGATCAACGACGCCTTCCAGGCCATCACGACAGCCGCAGGCAAGTCGCGTACGGCCTACCTGATCATCGACGAGGCGGACAGTCTCGCCGGGTCCCGCGGGACCGTGCAGAGCCACCACGAGGACAAGGCCGGCGTCAACACGCTGATCCAGAAGATTGACGAGATGCGCGCGCACGGCGGGCGGGTCGTTGTCTTCCTCTGCACGAACCGGTTCGAGGCCCTCGACCCGGCGATCCTGCGCCGAGCCATGCTCGTCGAGCAGTTCGGCCGACCCGACGCCGGTGAACGCAAGCTGCTCCTCGAACACGATCTGCGCGGAGTCGAGCTCGCGCCGGGGATCTTGGACGAGCTTGTCCGGCTTACCGGCGCCAAGGGGGCCGGGCCGGGCTTCACCTTCTCCGACATCCGCACGCGCCTGCTGCCGCGGGCCGTCGCGGCTGCCTACCCCGCGCGTGGGCTCACCGCCGACGATCTCCTCGAGGCCGCCGGGGCGCTGGAGGCCACGCCGCAGTTTGCGGAGGCGCCTGCTGCCGGACGGGCGTGACCGCCGCAGCCGGCCGGCCGGGTTGGGATGAGTTCGCACGCCAGCGCCGCGTCATGGACCAGATGCTGTCGCAGCACGCACGGCTCCGAGACCGCTATCGCCGCCGCCGGCTGTTCCTGGTCCTGACGACGATGGCGCTGGGGCTGATCGGTGCCGGGTTCGCGTTCGCCACGAACGACGTGAAGGTGACGATCCTCGGGGTCACGGCTGGACGGGACAAGTGGCTCGGGGGCCTGTCCCTGGTCGTCCTTCTCCTTGGCGTCGTCGACCTGGCCACCAGCTGGGACGTGTCGGCGCACGCTCACCATGAGGCGACGCTGCGCCTAGCCAGGCTGAAGGGGCAGTTCCGCGATGTCTACGCGCGGTCGTCCCCCGGTGCGGCGCCGCCCGAGGAACTCGCCACGGGCTACGCGGAGACGATGGACCTGTTGCCGGCGATTCCCGACCGGGCGTTCAACCCACTCAAGGCAGCGCACCTGCGTAAGGTCGAGGTTTCGAAGAGGCTCTCGGCAGCGCCCGGGTCACTATCTGCACTGGTGACGGTTCAGCTGATCACCCACAACATGCGGCGCCGCCGCCCCTGATGCCAGCGGCTGGGGCAGCAGTCCGCCCGCCGTCCCCGCCGGCAAACGCGACCGCAGTCATCGCGTTCTCCCACAATCGGTCGACGCTGCCCGATAGGTCCCCCGCCGCCGCCTGGAGGTTCAAAGCGGCGGTTCCCAGGCCCAGCGCCGCGACTGCCGCCCCGAGCGGCGCGAGCACGTGTCCGGCAATGCTGTTGGCCGGCTTCTCCATGGGCACAAGATACCTTCCCAGTACATATATTCGAGCGATATGCTGAGCCCGTGTCTCGGGACGCAGTGCCACTTGAATCGGCTCGCCGCGCGGTCGACTGCGAGGAAACCGGTGTCTCGTTCCGACTGCCATCGCCGTTCGACCGGCGCCTGAACCAGCTCCGGGACCTGCTCGCGGCGGCCGGCTTCCCGGCGGACCGTAAGACTGTGCTAACCGCGCTCATTTACGCAGCGCCCACCGACAGTTCCGAGCTGCTGGACATCGTGATGCGCTCCCGCACTGCCGCAGTGCGCGAAGTCGTGCTCGGTGCCGAAGGCGACGGGGATGTCGTCAGCATCCCCCGTCCGACCGTCGGCCGGCCGCGGCGCCGGGCTTGACGGCACAGCGGCGCTGACCGGCAGGGACATCGCGGGCTCATCGCGGCGGCTTGACGGAAGCGCCGGCGATGGCCCACGATTCTTGTGGCTGTTGCCGTCCGGGACGCTCGCCTCATTTTGTCGGTGGGTAGTGCTTGAGTCGGTCTTACCACCGGGGGTCTCCTGGTGAGCCGGGTTACCGCTGCAGCGAGCGGCACCGGTTCGACTGGGACTCTGCGGGGCCCGCGTCAGGCGGGACCTCCTGGGGGGTCGCTGCCGGCCGCTTGTACGAGGCGAAGGACCGGGACGGGTCTCACCGTCCCGGTCCTTCCTCGAAGCGGCGGCAGGAGTCGACTGGTGGGCACGGCGTGTTCGCGCTGAGGGAGTACCTGGAAGCGCCGTGTCCGTGTGTGTCCGCCGACCCGGCGGACTTCCGGGGCCGGGTCTACCGCTTCCCGGGTAGCGCGCCGGACCTGCGCCTGCCGAAGGACCCGTGCGGGCTGGAGGGGCTGCTGGCCGGGCCGGACGGCGGCGCGGCGGCGTCGGCGTTGACCACCCCGCAGGGCCGGGTGCCGCTCTGCGCCCCCGACGGCCTTCGTCGTGTCGCGCTGCTCGCGGCGGTCGTGGAGGATCTGGGCGTCGCCCTGGTGTGCGTGACCCTGACGGTCGTCCCGCCGACCGGTCGTCACGGGCAGCCGGAGCTCGCGGACGCCGTGGTGGAGGTCGCGAGGGGCCGGGACCATCAGGTCGGGCTGCTCTGCGCGGTGTGGGCGGACGCGGACCCGGCTGCGCGGGCTGCGGCGGGCGGTTCGCCTGCGTTGTGGCTGGGGAACGACCCGCGTAGCCCTGCGAGTCCGCTTCTCGACTCCGCCCGGGCGCTCGGGGCGGTGTACGGGCTCGACGTCGAGGTCGTCCGGGACGCACAGAGGCGGTCACGGGAGGTCGGCGTCCGCCTCGCGCAGTCGCCCCCGGCGTACGTGCTGACGTGGACGCCGCACGCCGCCGGGTGCGAGGCGGCGTTGCGCGCGTTCGAGGCGGCGTCGGAGGAAGGCGAGGTCGTCATGCTGGTCGAGCGCGGGGAAGCGGACGTGCTCCTCGAACTCGGGCTGCTCCTAGACGACCGCGGGCTCGCCGAACCGGGTCCCGCTGCTGTGCCCGCGGGTGACCCGCCCGGGCCTGGTGCGGAGCGGTTCTTCATCAAGGGCAAGGGGAGCAAGGTCGGCGACGTGATGATCGACGTGCCGGACTGCGGGCACGGCCACTGGGGCAGCGACGCGAGACGGCGCGCCCCCCGCGCGTACAAGGGCATCTGGGCTCAGCAGGGCGCCCCGCCGAAGGCCCTTTTCAGGTGTGAGAAGTGCACTACGCACCGGTGGCGGGCGCGCTGGTGACCGCGCCCGCCAGCAGCCCGGAGACGGCCTCGGCGGTCCTTCGCTGCAACTCGCGGAGCTCGGCGGCGGACGGCGGAGGCTCGTAGGCCGACGGACGGGCGGCGTCCGACAGGCGGTTGTACGTCGTGTAGGTGTCGTGCGCGAACGTCCTGCCGAGGGTCGCGGCCAGCAGGCGTAGGCGACGGCCGCGGGGCACAGTCCTGGGCACCTCCCCGGGTCGTGCGGTGTCCCAGTACTCGTCGAGGGCGGTCTCCAGCGCGTACCGGAACAGGCGCACGACGGTCCTCGCCAGAGCCGGTCCCGAGCCGCCGTCGAGCAGCGCGGCGGCCGCGGCCAGTGCCGTTGCGGGGTCGCTGCGGGGACCTGCCGTTGTCACCCCCTGGCCCGGAGTGCCTCGACGAACCGGGTCGTCGACGCGAGGAGCTCCTTCAGGTCCTCGGTGGCGTCCGGCTCGTGAACCGCGTCGACGCACCGGTCCAGCAGGTTCTTGGTGCCGCCGAGAGGGAGAAGCGCCGTGTCGAGCACCTTGGGCTTGACCCGGGGGTCGCCCATGAGCGCCAGGCCGAGGCGGGCGCGGGTCGTCCCCGCCGTGCCCACGGCGAGGTCTGTCTCCTCCACCGTCCGGCCTTCGCCAAGCAGCCGTCGCCGCGCGACCTCTATCGCCGCGTCCTCGACGGCGTCGCGGCAGTAGCCCGCGACGGCCAGCGCCAGGAGGTCCGGTGGGAGGACGGTGTCCTTGGCGAGCGCGTCGGCGTCCTTGAGGTGCTGCAGCACGGGGTCGTCGACCTTGCCGGCCGTCACGACCGACCGTTCGCCCCTGTCGAGCTCGTAGTGCGTGAACTGCAGGTCCAGGTGCCTCAGGGACTTCGGGAGCCGGTTGTCGTGGGTGAACACGACGACCTGCCGCTCCACCGCGAGCACGTGCAGCACCCGGGCGAGGCCGTCGACCTTCGACGGGTCGAGTGACTGGACCGGGTCGTCCACAATCACGAACCGGAACAGGCTCTCCTCAGCCACCGACCGGGGCAGGAACAGCGCTAGGCCCAGGGCCGCAAGCTCGCCTTGGCTCAGGACCGCCCGGGGCCCCGGGACTCCGTCGACGTCGAGTTTCAGGTGCACCTCACGGCTGGTGTTCCGCCCGGTCAGGGTGACGCCGCCGAGCGACACGTTGCTCTCCTGCCGCAGGGCGGCCCAGATGCCCGTGGCCTGATTGGCGAACGGCCTGAGCCTGTCGCTCCGGATCTCCTCCGACGCGTCGTTGAGCCATGCCCGCGCCGACTTCACGGCGGCCAGTCGCGGTGCTGCCGCCGCGGCCTCGTCCGTCAGGGTCAGGGCGGCCTGGGCCTGCTCCGCAAGCGGCTGCCAGTCCCGGTCCTGCTCCGCGAGCACGGCGGCCGCCGCTGCACCGAGTTCCGTCAGGGCTGCCCCAAGGTCCTGCGCGAGCGCGGGCAGGTCCCTCGCCAGCGCGGCGTCGTCCCCGTCAGGGCGGCCGGCAGCCTCCCACGACCTCCAAGCGGCCAGCGCCCGCGCCGGGTCGGCGCCCGCGACCGCAGGTTCCTTGAGCACCGCCGGGACGGGCCAAACCAGGCGCCTGGCTGCGAGCGCCGCCCTCTTGCGGCGGTCCCGCGCCGCCGACGCCACCCGGGCGACCTCGGTCTGCCGGTCCATCTCGGCCCTGGCCTGCTCAAGCCACGTCTCGTCGAGCCTGCCCACGCCGCACACCGGGCACAAGTCGTCCGGGCCCTGCCGATGCTCGACGGCGAGCCGCAGCAACTCCGCGAGCCGTCCGGCCTGGCCCGCCACGGTCGCGGCCTCCTGCTCCTGCCCGGCGAGCGCCGCCCCGAGTTCGGCAGCAGCAGCGTCGACCTCTGGCTGGGCCGGACCCGTCAGCGGCGCCCAGCCCGGCGCGGCACCGCTGGCCCCGACCGTTGCGACCTTGTCGGCGGCAAGAAGCGCCCGTGCGACCGACGTGTCGGGCGTCCTGCCCGTAAGCGCATCCCGCAGCGGGATAGCACGCTCGTCGCCGCTCGCCTCCAGGAGCGCCAGCACGGTCTTGCGACGGACAACCGCATCCTTCTTCGGCTGCCCCTGGGCCGTCTCCGCAGACCGTAGGACCGCGTCGGCCTCCGTGAGCGACTCCAGACCGAGGATGCGGTTCAACGGGTCGAACAGCGCGCTGCGCTTCCCAACGGAGAGCTGCGCCAGCTCGCCATACGTCAGCACGGGCCGGTACCTGCCGACGGCCTGCTCCCGGCCGAGCGCGCCGAGGTCGAAGTCCGCACCGTCGCGCGTCGCCCATCCTGTCGACCCCGCGAGGCCGTCCCCAGTGAGGGTCAGCCCCACCCGCACGTCTCCCTGCCCGTCGAGGCGGACCGTCACCTCGACCGACGTCGAGCCGCCGTGGTGCAGGTTGACCAGGCCCTCCGCCCACATAGTCGTCTTCGCCCGGTCGCTGGTTCCGGACAGGGCGAGCTCGGCAGCCTCCGCGAGGCTCGACTTGCCCGAGCCGTTCCGGCCCGTCACCAGGACCAGACCAGGACCCGGCGTCAAGGCGAGCTCGAGGACCGGCGCGACGCCCCGGAAGCCCTCCACCCGCACGCCCGTCAGCCACACCCGACTGCCTGCCGAGTCATCACCGCCGCCGATCGCTGCGGCGGGTGATGCGTCGACCGTCCCGGCGGCGTCACCGTCAACGAGCATCTCGTCGAGGCGGTCCGCTCCCTCGAATGCCGCAAGCAGGACCGCCCGCGTCCACGCGTCGACGTCGGAGGGCGCCAGCCGCTCCTCGACGAGCACCCGGACAGCCTCAGCCACGCTTCCCCCTCACCCCGCGCTGCACGTGGCGCCTGCGACAGGCTCGAAGCGCATGTGTGCTGGGCGGTGACCCTAGACGGCTCCGAGGCCCTGCGGCTGCAACGGCAGGTCACAGGCGTCCTCGCGCCGTAGCGTCTGCTGTGGAACCGCCGCCTCCGAGCGGTCGGCGGTCGGGGACGGCTACACCCGGCAGGTCCCGCAGGCAGCCGCACGGCACGGCGATCCACCCCTCGCGTTCGGCTACCCGTTGCAGGCCGGAGGGCGGGGTCGTCACGGCCCGGAGCGAAGCCGCCCTCGCGACCAGGGCGCAGACCAGCGCGTCGAACGCGTCGTCGGACGACCTGACCGCCTTCTCGAGGCCGCCCAGGTCCAGGCTGGGGACAGCGGCCAGGAGCCCGTTGACGAGACGGTTCAGACCTGCCGTACCGCTGGCGCGCTTGTACGACTGGTGCGGCAGCCCCCAGGCCCGTAGCGCGGCCGCCGGGTAGCACTCGACGACCGTGCCGCCGCCCGCGCGGTCGACCGGTCGGCCCTTGGCCGCGAGGGCGCCGAGGAGGCCGGCTCCGCGCATCGCCACGGCGGCGATCCGGTCGGCGGACACGCTCAGCGGCCTGACGCCCGTCACCTGCTCGCAGGCAAGGTCAGTCGCGCGACGCGACAAGGTCCTGCGCCACGCCAGCCCACTGATGCCGTCCGGGCCGCGCAGTCGCCCGTCGCGGTGCGCGAGCAGCATCTCCACGAACGGCTCCGGCCAGCCGAAGGGGCAATCCAGCCCGGCGCGGTCGGCTTCCTGTAGAGCGGTGAGCACGGCGGCGTCGTCCGCACCGACGACCAGGTCGGTGACGGCCACGGCGCCGGTGCCGGTCCAACGCAGGCGGGCGACCGCCGTCCCGGCGGCCTCCGCGGCGAGGTCCACGCCGACAGTGATCACCCGGGCGACGCTAGACGCAGCGTCGAACGAGCGACTCGGCGGTGCCGCAGACGTGTGCCGTGGAATGTCCGACCTAGGTCGTACCGTCGGCTGCGAATCCCGCCGAGCGAGGAGGAGCACACGATGACGAGTCGACCCCACCCAGCCCCAGGACCCCGCGCGGGCGGCGGCCGCCCGTGGCCCCCGCCCGGAGGGCAGAAGAAGGCAGGCCAGCAGCCCAGGCCAACCGTCGGGGTGGGATCCTCTCTGTACGGCTACCGCTATTCGCACAGACACCCGCAACTACGGGGTTACCTGGCTCTCCGCAGTTGAGGGTGTAGTCGCGGTGGGCGTGTCGGTCCGGACGTAGGTGTCGCGGCCTTCCGAAGATGAGGGTTCCTACACGCTCTTCCAGGAAGACCTCGACGTGCCTGACGCTACATTCGGCTGCCCGGATCTGACCACGTTCTGCCGGCTCGGTGAGCTCGGTCTGGAGGTGGTCGGGCAGCACCTCGAGCCCGGTCGGGCGGTGCTGGCCTGTCGGGTCGTGGAGCCCGATCGGTGGTGTCGTCGCTGTGGGTGTGAGGGTGCGCCGCGCGACAGCGTTACCCGCAAGCTGGCGCACGAGCCGCTGGGTTGGCGGCCGACGACGCTGCTGGTCACCATCCGCCGCTACGCGAGCAACGGTCAGGTGCTGACAGACAATCCCGGCCAGCGCCCAACGCAACCCGCCGCGGGTGAGCTTGGCCCTCGGCTCCGCAGCCTTGCTGATGTCCTGACGCCACACATGCCCGCAGCCGGAGCATCGGTAGCCTGGCCGCCCCGCGGGGCAGTGCGTGGGCAGTCACCCCCAAGTCTGCAGGAGTGTTCCGTGTCTCGTCGTACCCCGCCGATCGTGGCTGTCCTGCTCGCGCTGTCGTTGTTGCTGACCGGGTGTGGCGGTAAGAGCAGCACCGCGACCGGCGGCTCTAGGGGTGGGTCTTCGCAGTCCCAGGCCTCCGCCGCCCCGCAGGGCCAGGCCAGCACCGGTGCGGCTGCCGCTGGGGCGCAGTGCCCGAACAGCAACACCAAGAACTTCGCCAAGACCCGGTTCGTGCTGCACACCGGTGAGGCGTTCGGGGCCTTCCACCGCTACCTGTACAAGCCCTACCAGGCCGGGTCGTTCCACAAAGGCACCCCGGGCCGGCTCAAGGCTTTCCTTAAGGCGGCGGCGGCGGCGTTGTTCATCAAGCGCCAGGTCCGCCTCGCGACTGAGGACGTCAAGGCCAACCCGACGCTGTGCAAGGCGGTCGCGGCGCCGTTGGCCAAGGTCGGCGACACCATCAGCGGGGCGGTCAGCAAGCTCAAGGGCGGTGATGCCAGCGGGATCACCGACGCGAACGCCAGCATCGACGGCATCAAGAGCTCCTCGGCCAGCAACGGCGTCGCGGTGAAGGACAACCCCAACGCCAACCTCAACGGCTAGCACCAGCCCAGCCACGGCACGGCACGGGGTCGCGTGGCGCGTTGAGGCGCGGTGCGCCCGCCTGCCCGCCGGCACCACACCAACATCGATCCCTCTGCCCACCGAGCCGGCGCTGGCATGGCATGGTGCGGACCAGACCTGTTCGAGCCGTCCCGACCCCAGGAGCCCGCCGTGGCCGTATCCGCTGACCTGTCCAAGTACCTCGACAAGGCATATGAGGACAAGACACTCGAGGAGGTCCTGGCGGCCCCGGTCAGCGCCCTGGCGGGGGTCACCGACGCCGACGGCGAACTCCTCCAGAAGGCGTTCAACATCAAGACCGTCGGGGACCTGGGCAAGAACAAGTACTTCGCCTGGGCACACGCCATGGTCGCCTTGAGCAGCTGACCACCCCCCACCGACCGCACCGGCGCCGCGGCGCCCGTCCGGGCTGAGTCGCAACGCAGCCAGGGCATGGCCGGCTACAGCTATGCGCTGGGTAGTGGTGCGACTGGAACACGATGAGGCCGGGCCACCGTCCGCACGGTCAGTCGGTGAAGCCGCCCTGCGCCGTCCGTTTCGGCAGCCCGGATCCGCTGCCGCGGTCTCACGACACTAGGGGCTGTTCGTGATGCCGAGGTTCAGCAGCCGGTAGCCCATCGCTTCGACGCTTACCTCGAAGGTGCTCGCTAGTTCCCCGACGAGCTTGTCCCGGGACCGGTGGGCGGCTTGGCCCTGCAGTCGTGCCACGTGTTCGTGCACGGCTGCCGGGGGCATGAGGAGGGCCGCTGCGAAGGCGTTCGCCTCGATCTCCTGACCGTCGCTGGCCTGGCTGCTCATGCTGTCCCGGAAGTTGACTCGCACGGTGCTGTCGACGAGCAGGGGCCGACCGGGGTGCAGCCGCAGGTGCCCGACCTCGTGTGCGGCGGTGAAGCGTTGCCGACGTGGATGGTGGGCGCTGTTGATGCCGATCGTCGCGTGGTCGTCCTGCCGGAAGATCATGCCGGACACGTCGTGTTCCATGCGCTGCCGGACGACGGCGGCGCCGAGGTGGCGGATGATCGCCTCGACCGGCACCGGCAGGGTGTCGTCCCCGAACACGCCCAGGACGGCCTGGGCGTCCTTCTCGGCCCGGGCGCGGCTAGGCACGAGAACGGGCCTCCTCTGGGACGGCGGACAGCAGGCGCCTCACCATCCGGACGTGTTCCTCTGGGGCACCCCTGAGACCGGGGAGCACACAGGAGTCCTGTTGGTCACCGACGGGCGGCACCAGCGCGGTGAGGTCCACGCCGAGCCGCCAAGCGGCCTGGGCCAGGAGATGGACGGGAACGCGTTGCCGCCCGGCTTCGAGGTTCGCGATCGAGGTGCGGCTCAGCCCCAGGGCCCCGCCGAGTTCCTCCTGCGTGACCCTGGCCGCTGCCCTCGCGGCCCGTACGCCCTGCCCCAACGCCTCGTAGTAGCGGCGAATGTCGGGATCAGCCCGGAGCCCGTCGCCACCCTCGACGTCCTTCATGTCAGTCATACAAACACAGTTTGCGTCGCTGACGTAGCGACTACACAGGCGTTTGCTTGACTAGGCATCCCGGGTCTGCTCAACTTCTACCGTCAGCCTCAGCAACAGCCGTCCAGGCGTTTGCGTTACTGACCTCCTGGGAGGGCGTCATGCCACCTTTCACCGACACTGAGCTCCGGAACATCCAGGGCTTCGGTCTCGCGGGGTTCCGCAAGGACCAGCAGGAGGTCCTGTTCATCCGGTTCGGGGACCAAGCAGGGGGCCGCGCCCTGCTCGGGTGGCTCTGCCCGCAGGTCGCGAACGCCTTCGAGGTCGGCGGCTTCAACCGGGTGTTCTCCGAGATCCGCGCCCGGACGGGCCGGGAGGACACCGTCGAGGCGACGTGGACCGCCGTGATGGTCGGCGCGGCCGGCCTGGACGTCCTCGGCGCCGCCCCCGCCGGCGCTCCGTCAACCGAAGGGTCCGTCGCGTTCGCCGCCGGGATGGCTGCCCGCGCCACTAAGACCGGGGACACCCGCCCCACCGACGCACCCGCCGGGTGGCTCCCCGCGTTCCGTGAGCGCGGCGGCGTCCACCTCGCCGTCGTGGTCGCCTCCGACAACCTCGACGACCTCGACCGGAACGTGCAAGCGGTCGCGGAGCAGGCGTCCGCGCACGGCGCGCAGGTCGTCTGGCAGGAACGGGGCGCCACGCTCCCCGGCCCCATGCGTGGGCACGAGCACTTCGGGTTCCGGGACGGCGGCTCCCAGCCGGCCGTCGACGGGTACGACGACCCGCCCGCCCCAGGCGAACCGGCCGCCGTCCCCCCGGGCGAGGTCGTGCTCGGCTACCCCGACGCGACCGGCACCGCGCCCACAACCGATCCGCTGCTCGTCGACGGGTCGATGGTCGTGTTCCGGCGCCTCACCCAGGACGTCCCCGCGTTCCGCGCCCAGGCCGCCGCCGGGGTCCCCGGCGCCCAGCCCCCGGTCCCGCCCGAGCTCCTCGCCGCGAAGCTCGTCGGCAGGTGGCCCAGCGGGGCGCCGCTGTCCCAGTGGCCCGACACCGACCCCGGCCCCGGCCACGAGACGAACGACTTCGCGTACAAGGCCAGCGACGACACAGGTCTCGCCTGCCCCCGCTGGTCCCACATACGGAAGGTCAACCCGCGGGACGAGACCACACCAGACCCCGCGGGCGACGCCCCCGCCCTGCACCGGATGCTGCGCCGCGGCATCCCGTTCGGGCCGCCGTACGACCCCGGGACCACAGCCGCCACCGAACGCGGCCTGCACTTCTTCGCGGTCGTCGTCGACGTCGCCCGGCAGTTCGAGTTCGTCCAGCGTCAGTGGCTCGACAACCCGAACTTCCCGGGCGGGACCCCCGTGCCCGGGGGCTACGGACCGCCCCCGCAGGGAGCGCCCGACGGCCCCGATCCCGTCGTCGGACGCCACGACGACGGAGCCGCGCTGTCCTACCAGCAGACCGGCGGGGCCCGTCCCACGCCCGTCGGCCCCGCCCCGGTCCGCGTCACCGCCGGCGAGTACTTCCTACTGCCGTCGCTCAGCGCCCTCGCGGCCCTCGCGACCGCCACCAGCCCTGCGTAACCGGGGCAAACAGCACGGGGTCCGAGGCGGCCGGCCCCAGGGCGACCGGGCGCGTTCGGTCGACCGCCGGAGCTGGCGGCATTTGGGCGCCGGCGCAGGCGGCAGTGATCCTGCGAGACGCCGGCAGGCAAATCCGCCCAGGCAACTTCAACTCAAGCCCGCCGCGCATCGACTCACCGCGCGTCAGTTGTGCGACACAGATGAGAAGCGCCTGGGACAGTCGGCTCTCCCCGAGCAGATGCTATCTGTCGATGAGGACACCGCCAGGCCCAAGCTCACTTCGTCACAGCAACACCGGGGCTCGTCGGGCATCCGCCCTACACCAACCCGAGGAGTTTCGTGTTCCTGACCGCTGACGGCACGATCATCGCGTCGCCGACCGACCTGGCTGTAGCGGTGGCTTGCGAGTTCGCATTGCTGCGCCGCCTGGACGTGAAACTCGGGCGAGCCGTGGCTGTCACTGTCGAGGACCCGTTGATGGCCCGGGCTGCAGTGCTGGGGGATGTGTACGAGAAGCGGGTGCTGGAGCAGTACCGCCAAAGACTCGGCGACGGCGTGATCGAGTTGACGTCCCAGCCATCGCGATCCCAGGCCGAGCTGGTCGCGGCCCGTGACCTGACGCTGGAGCACCTGCGCGGGGGCGCGCCGCTGGTGTACCAGGGCGCGTTCTTCGACGGGAGGTTGAGCGGCCGGAGCGACTTCCTCGAGCTGCGGTACGACGGCTACGCCGTACTGGACACCAAGCTGGCCCGTCACGCCAAGGTCGCTGCACTGCTTCAGTTGGCTGCGTACGCCGATCAACTCCTGCGCGCGGACATCCCGTTGCACCCCAAGGTAGGGCTCATCCTCGGCAACGGGGCGCAGCCGGAGTACGACGTGGACGAACTGCTCGCGGTGTACCGGCACCGGCGGGGCCGGATGGAGGAGCTGCTCGACGGGCACCTCGCCGGCGACGCGCCGGCCGACTGGCAACAGACCAACTCTTGCGGGCGGTGCGACGACTGCAGCGCTGAGGTCACCCGGACTCGGGACGCGCTGCTGGTGCACGGGCTCCGCGTGACGCAGCGCGCCCACCTTCACCAGGCGGGCGTCACGACGGTCGAGGATTTGGCGACGTCGACCGGGCCCGTCCCCGGCGTCGGCTCTGCGACCTTGGACAGGTTGCGCCAGCAGGCCCGGATGCAGTCCGGTCAGGACAACCGGCCGTTGTTGCCGGACGGCCAGCCGGACGTGCACGTTGAGGTCGTCGACGAGGCGGTCCTGCGCGCCCTGCCGGCGCCCGATGACGGCGACCTGTTCTTCGACTTCGAGGGCGACCCGCTTTGGGACAACGGGGACGGCAAGGGTGGCCTGGAGTACCTGTTCGGCGTAGTCGAAGCCGACACCGGGGCCTACGTCAAGTGGACGGCGGACACCCGCGAGGAGGAGCACGCCGCGCTGCGGTCTTTCCTGGACTACGTGGTGAAGCGACGGACCGCTCACCCGACGCTGCGCATCTACCACTACGCCCCGTACGAACGGACGGCCCTCGCACGGCTCGCGGGCTACGCCAGCTACGGCGAGGACGTCGTCGACGACCTGCTTCGCAAGGGCGTGCTCGTCGACCTGTACGCGGCCGTCCGCGCGGCGGTCCGGATCTCCCAGCCGTCCTACAGCATCAAGAAGCTCGAGCCGCTCTACATGGGCGGGCAGCACCGCCAGGGCGTCAGCGGCGGCGGAGAATCCGTGGAGATGTACGGCCTGTACACGAAGATGCGCGAGGAGGGGTCCGACGAAGCCCAGGCCGTCCTCAACGACATCCTCGACTACAACGAGTACGACTGCCGTTCCACGCTGGCCCTGCGCGACTGGCTGCGCGGTCTGGTCGGCGATCCGGCCAGTACGACCGGCCCGCCGGTCGAGCCACCCGAGGCTGAGGCACCCGGGTCAGAGCCGGAACCGGTCGCCGACAGCCTGGCGGACCACCTGCGCGAGCAGGCGAACACGTTGGGCGCCGGGCACCCGGACGCCGGTGCGCTGCGCCTGCTCGCGGCATGCCTGGGCTACCACCAACGCGAGGACAAGCCAGTCTGGTGGGAGCACTACGCCCGGCTCCGCGACCCGATCGAGGACTGGGGCGGCAACCGGGACGTCCTCGTCGTCGAGGAGCTACTGCAGGACAGCGGATGGACGCCCCCCATCGGCAGGCGGGCATCGCGGCGGACCGTGACGCTCGCCGGCACGTGGGGGACCGGGAGCACCCCGGGCGCCGACGCGACCGCTGTCTTCGCCGAGCCGGTGCCCATCGGGCTGCAGGTGCCGGCGGACGGCTGCCGCGCCGCCGGGCCATCGTGCGCCATACGCTGCTCGGTCGACGACCAGGGCCGCGACGTCGTCACGGTCGAACTGCCCCTCAAGAAGGACCAGGCCGAGTACGGCTCCGTACCTGTCGCGCTCGTCCCCGGGGGTCCCCTCGGCACCACCCGGATCCAGCAGGCGCTGCGAGAGCTGGGCGAGCACGCCCGCACCGACCTGCCGGCCCAGCCCGGCACCGCCCTGCTCAAACGCGAACCCCTGCCCGCCCTGCCAGCCGCCGCCTCCGCGGACCGGCTGATCGAGACGGTCACCGAGGCGGTCCGGCGCCGGGCGGGTTCGTTCGTCGCCGTGCAGGGCCCACCCGGCACCGGCAAGACCTACCTCGGGGCCCGCGTCGTCAAGGCCCTCGTGGACGAGGGCTGGCGGGTCGGGGTCGTCGCCCAGTCCCACTCGGTCGTCGCGCACTTCCTCGACGCGGTGGTCGAAGCCGGCGTACCGGCCGACCAAGTCGCCAAGAAAGCGGGCGACGCCACAGGAGCGTGGGCCTCCCTCAAGGACACCAGGATGGCCCGGTTCCTGGCCGACCACGCCGACCGGGGCTGCGTGCTCGGCGGCACCACCTGGGACATGACACACGTCGACCGGGTGGCCCGCGGAGGGCTGGACCTGCTCGTCGTGGACGAGGCCGGCCAGTACAGCCTCGCCAACACCCTCGCCGTGTCGGTCAGCGCGAAGCGCCTGCTGCTGCTCGGAGACCCGCAGCAGCTCCCCCAGGTCAGCAAGGGCACGCACCCCGAGCCCGTGGACACGTCCGCTCTCACCTGGCTCATGGACGGAGCGGCGACGATGCCGCCCGACCGCGGCTACTTCCTGCCGCAGACCTGGCGCATGCACCCGACGCTGACCGCGAAGGTCTCCGAACTTTCCTACGCCGGCCGCCTGCAGTCCGAGTCCGGCGTGGCCGACAGGCGCCGGCTCGACGGCGTCAAGCCCGGCCTGCACGTCCGGCCAGTCGAGCACCAGGGCAACGACACCAGTTCGCCGCAGGAGGCAGCCGAGGTCGTGTCGTGTCTGCGGTCGGTCATCGGCCTGCCATGGACCCCAGACGACGGACCGACCCGGCCACTGACCGCGACCGACGTGCTGGTCGTGGCCGCCTACAACGCCCAAGTCAAGGAGGTCCGGCGGCAGCTCGCCGCCGCCGGCCTGGCCGACGTGCAGGTCGGCACCGTCGACAAGCTCCAGGGACGCGAAGCCGCCGTCGTCTGCGTGACCCTCGCAGCGTCCTCAGCGGCAGACGTGCCGCGGGGCATGGAGTTCCTGCTGTCCCGCAACCGGCTGAACGTCGCGGTCTCACGGGCACAGTGGGCGGCGTTCGTCGTGCACTCCCCCGCGCTGGCCGACCACCTGCCGACCAACCCAGCGGACCTCATCGGGCTCGGGGCCTACCTGCGCCTGCTCGCACCGTGACCGACGGGAGGCGGCCGTCGGTCTGTGCGGCACCGGTGCGGTCCTCAGCAGCGCGCTCCACGGCACGGCCCAGCACGGCTGGTTAGGCAGCGATGCTGCGACCGCCTCGCACACCTCGGAAGCTGAGCCCTGCTCATTCAAGCTTGACCTCAACCGAGAAAAAGATCGGGCTCACCTTTACGCCGCGGGCTGACGCGGCACGCCACACCCACCGGGCTTGCGTGACAGGGTGTACCCGGGCACCGGCCCGCCACTGCCTATGGCCCGACGCGGGCAGTCCGCTGGGTCAGTTTGGCTGCCGACAGGAGATGAACACCGACGTGCAGGGCAAAGGGCTCTACTGAAACGCCGGGGGCTAGGGCGTGTCTCCCAAGATTCCGCGTGGTTTCGGGTGATGGTGGGGTCATGTCACGCGATGAGGTCTTGTCGGAGGCTCAGTGGGCTCGGATCTTGCCGCTGCTGCCCAGTTCGGTGGGTAAGCAGAGCAGGCCGTTTCGGGATCACCGGCAGGTGCTGGAAGGGATTGTGTTCCGCTACCGGACCGGGTGTGCCTGGCGTGATGTTCCGGAGCGGTTCGGGCCGTGGCAGACGTTGTGGAAGCGGCACGCGCGGTTCAGCCGGGACGGCACGTGGGACCGGGTGCTGGGGCAGCTGCTGACCGAGGCCGACGCGGCCGGGCAGGTCGACTGGCAGTTGTCGGTGGACTCCACCGTCAGCCGGGTCCATCAGCACGGCGCAAGCCTGCCCCGGGAGGTCGTTGTGACCCTGCCGTCGCACACAGGGGGACCTGTCGAACTACAACAGACAAGCCACTGAGCCTGCTGATCATGGGATCGGGCGGTCCCGCGGTGGGTTGACCTGCAAGCTCCACGCGCTGGTCGACGGCAACGGCAGGCCGCTGGTCGTGCACGCCGGACCTGGGCAAGGCGGCGACAGTCCCATGTTGCCGGTGCTTCTGGCACACCTACGCGTGCCGCGGCAAGGCCCGGGCCGCCCCCGGACCCGGCCGGCGGCGCTGGCCGGGGACAAGGCGTACTCCTCCCGCGGCACCCGAGCGATACTGCGTTCCCGGGGGATCCGGGCGGTGATCCCTGAACCGAGCGACCAGCAGCGCCACCGCCGCAACCGCGGCGCTGCCGGTGGCCGTCCGGTCACCTACGACCAGCAGGCCTACCGCGGCCGCAATGTCGTCGAACGAGCCTTCAACCAGTTCAAGCAGTGGCGCGGCCTGGCCACCCGCTACGACAAGCTCGCCCTGATCTTCCGTGGCGCCGCCGTCCTACGCAGCATCCTGATCTGGCTAGACGCTTAGGAGACGCGCCCTAGTGGGACCATTCGCGCCTTC
>JAABUP010002018.1_pt1 | contig 40977 bp, 53 predicted proteins | sample 5559201 | NCBI WGS metagenome assembly JAABUP01 (sample SAMN10711887, study PRJNA513373) | rock metagenome | isolation source: Antarctica rocks | place: Antarctica | reverse complement strand
GAGGCTTAGCAGGAGGTGTTGCTGGTGTAGATCCCGAGGCATCCGGAGAGGTTGCCGCTGTCGCTGCGGGCCGCTGCTGGCTGGCCTTGCGCTTCCTCCCAGCAGCTTTCGGAGCACTTTTAGCTGCCGGCACTTGCGGCGCTGAGACCGTAGCCCTTGCCGAAGGCGAAGGAAGTGCACTAGCTGCCTCAAACTGCATCCGAACTTGTGCCACCCGGCCTCCAGCGGACCTGGAAGCCTTGCTGGCGCGGCCATGACTGCCCGCGCTGTCTGCGTCGCTCATTGCGCCGTTTTTTCCCGCTCTACGCTCTCAACATCACCTCAAGTGCTTGCCGAGGATGGCATGAACGTAGCAGAGCTCTTGCTGAGAACTGCGCGCTGCGGCGGAAGCCTCCAGAAAATGAAAGTGGTTATCATTGAGAATTTCAAGATACTGATTAGACTGCACGCGCACAGACTGCAGTGCGCGTGTCTTTCGCCCACCAGACCGACGCTGCCATGCTTTGCCGTAAGCGTCAAAGAAAATCCTGTGAACTGGTGGCTGTTTGAAATTTGCGCCCATCCAGTGTAGCCCAAAGCGAGCACGGGCACTGCCCCAGACGCGACATTGTGGTGTACCATTCAAAAGTGCCGTGCACAAAATTGCAAAAGTGCTGGGCTCTGTTTTGCCCACCACGTCAAATCGGTCAAGGCCTATTAATCAAACATTGCGTCTTCCTCATCCGTAGGTTCTGCATACAGAGCACAATCTCAAGTTGTTGTTGACACTACCAGAAGTACTTTTCCTGAGGTACATCGTGTGTGCTGCAAAGCATCCAGTACACGTAGCTTCACACTTTGTGGGTTAGAAGGCTACATGAAATTCAGGGATGGGGTCAAGTGGCTGTTTACTGTCCCATGATCGTGCACTTGCTTGAATATGAGTGTAGGCACTGAGGCAGTTTTGTGCATTGCTTTACACTGAGTGTAATGTCTGAATGTGAGAATAAACGATAAGTCAAGCAGGAAACAGTTTGTGGTATGATTGAAACCCTGGCAGCAAGGAGTGGAACATCTGCAACACATCACACCAGACTGAGGGCAACATGACACACTGTCGTGTTGAATTTTAAATACAACTGCCAAAACGGAGCTATACTATTGTGACCACTTTGACTGACACACTCAATGACTGTGACCTTGACAGCGGCAGGCACACAGTGGCTATACTGCATGTACACTGATCAATACTAGAAATCATTACACACGAGATCCAGCGAGGGAATACGCTACTTTCTTGACTGTTGGGTCCATGAGCCTTGAACCTCTAGAGGCAACACTGGTGAGGGCTTATTTCTAGACGAAAATGATGCTGACGCCCCAATGCTTTCGAACCCACCTTCTCTGCTCAGCACCAAGCCATCTGACTTTGCCCCACAAGGTGCATCTACAACAGTAGTGCACCACCACACCGTGCACTCAGCCCTAATGCTGACTGCGCATTCCTGCTATGCAATGCATTGCTGCCATGTCATGCTGCTGCTGCAATGTTGCTGTCAGCTGCAGCTCGCAAATCTTAACTTTAGGGGAGAAGCCATCTGATTAAGGCAAGTATACTGTCTGATGTCACGCAGATGGTCTAAATGCTATGCATAGTAGTCATATGAAAGTGTGTCTTTGACAAGAGGGTGCAGCGCAACAGCACTCATTGCATAGCACACTCTGCAATTTGGGACCTAAAGCCCGCATGATGCCACAAGTGAGGGTTTGTTGCTTCAGGCAAAAACACTACGCAATTCAATGACTCTCTGAGTCAATACGCCATGGCAGTTGGAAATAAACAGCCTCACGACTGCACTGATCAGCATAAAACTTCTAGAGACTGCAGCAGTAGGTGTGTGTTGAACAGTGGCAGGAATGCTTGCCATTATTATGGATACAACTTCAATATCCAAACTGCCAACGAATCAGGCACACAACACAACATGTACATGTGATGCAAACTTTGCACAATTGACAGACAGATTTTATTGTGAAACATAGAAATACAAGCCCAAAAAAGCTCAGCTCAGAGATAAACACCAAGATGTGAACCACAATCAGCTAGGCAACATCCTGTACCAAACACTTTCTTGGACTGAGGCCAGCGCTTGAGCCTTGAATAAAAAAACAAGCAAAAGGCATTTTGTTTTCTTTACTTTCAGTGCAGTTACAACCCAAACTCCTGACGTCTGCAGCTTGGGAGCAGGGCATGTCATATGCTGACAGCTGTTGCTACACTCCATTTATTGTTATCCAAAAGCAAAGGTAATTTTATTTGGCTGCCAGGAAATTTTGACAGGTCTGCTTTCACGACGTGCCAGTTTCTTCTCCTTCCTGCTCCTCTTTCCAGCATCATCAGTGTCTGTCTGGTTGCTCATCTGAGGCTCTATTATAGCCATTTCCACGTTATCAGTGCCAGCTAACATGCTCTCACTCTTATCTTCCTGAACTGAAATAGGGTTAAAGGTGAACAGCAGCGTTAGACGCCTGCGCTTCTTGGCTACCACACGCCTCTGCAAAGGCCTAAGGCTGGCCTCAGGCGATGTGCTGCCAGACTCAACAAGTCCAACTGACTTTCCATCTTCAGCCCTTTTGCAAACAGCGTCTGTCTGTGTATTGTCCTCTGAAAGCTGCTCACCAGTGTTGACAGCTGCATCTGTCTGTGCGTCAGCCTTGGGCAACTGCACTTGCTCACCAGCCTGAGTGCAGTTGTCACCTGCCTGAGTCTGAGTGCAGCTGTCACCTGCCTGAGTCTGAGTGCAGCTGTCACCTGCCCGAGTCTGAGTGCAGCTGTCACCTGCCTGAGCCTGAGTGCAGCTGTCACCTGCCTGAGTCTGAGCTTTGTCAAAGCGAGTCAAGCTCTGGACATGCTCAGCCCAAGGCATTCCACTCGCAAGGAGACTGTCACTGCCAGCTGCAGAGCCTGGCAGGTCGCGGCGCATCAGTCTTGCTTCATCCTTGGGCAAGAGTAAGGCGGCAGCCTGCTGAGCTTCACTAGTACCCTGCAGTAAGTCTGGGTTTTGGATCCAGCACCAGAACAGAGTGTAGGTAGACATCAGTATCATCATTGATAGCAGTGTGATTGGCATTTCACTGGAAGTGGTACATTTATCTTGAGAACGCTCCAATACAGGTGATTGATCACATGCATGATCACCACCTCACGTCCAGAGGTTACATACGTTACCCCAGCTGATACTAGCTGGTGCAAATGCAGTTGAAGCAACAGAATGCATGACACCAGAACTGCGCGTAATGCTTTAAGCTTTACATGCACGACCTCAGCAACCTGGCAGGCAAACTGCAGCTGTATGTACGTTTATCAGCAGTCAGCAGCTTGTGCAGAAGTGTGTCTTGGCACCAGATGTTACTGCCACCAGATGTGTTGCATGCAGTGCCTCTTACCTGGTGCACTGCAGTGTGCTTCAGGTGGACAAACAGCTCAGGTTCAGTCTTAAACCCAAGGCAGCATGTGGGACAGCAATGCTGCTTCTGATCCTTGGCTAGCAACCAATCTGACATCTGCACAGATGCCTCAGCTGAGACCGCCTCCCCGCTGCAGCAGCAGGGACATGAGAAGGCAACTTGCAGGCACTTACTTTGTCAAAGTCATAGCAAGGCCGTTCATGTCAAGATCATGCCGAGTATATACCTGTGTCGTGAGCAGTCTCTGAAATGCTGGAGCAAAATTTCCATTCTTGGAAAGGAGCGCTTGCACTTTCTACAGTGGAACTTCTGCCTCTTGTGTGACTGCCAGGCGATGGGTCCAGCAGCGTAGCCTCTTTGTTCTGCAGTAAACGCACAGACAATTTTACAGTGACAACAGCAGGCTGCTGATGTATTGCGCCTGAACGTTTGAAACTGACATACAAGGTAGGAAGCTGATCAAACACAACTAAGTGTGCATTCTCACACCTCGCTTCTCTATCTTTCGCTTGCGCAGCTCGCTATTGACAGTATCAAAAGCATCCATGCTGCCCTCCATGTTGCCGAAAGGGATTCTGACCGGAACCTTGTCTCAGGCAGATTCTCTGTCAAGCTGTCAAGCTTGAGGTCTTCTTCTTCAACAACGCCTGCTGAAGGTACTGTTTATTGCGGCAGTCCGGCAATCAGTATACGGGCATCCTCCATTGCTTTGTACATAGAATAGATGGGCGGGACTCAAGTGCAGCTTGACAGACTGTAATGCGACCGTCAGCTAGTTAGGTAGTGACAGGTTTTGCGATGCATCACCCAGACTTCATAGCTGCGGAGGAGAGCGATGATGACATGACTGATATGGAAGACGATTTGCATCTCGCAAATGTGGATGTTGACAAGGTACCCCGGATTGCTAGAAGCTCTGACTCGCTAACTACGTACAACTGGCAACTGCCTTTGGCTTGAACTTTGGCATGTTCTTCAAAAGCATCGAAACCTACCTGAGCACCGATTTCGTAAACGGAAATGTTTTAAAGATTTGTGCACAGCTTGTACATCGTGTTTCGTATGGCTGCTTTGTTTTTGCAGACTGCACCAGGCTGTCAGGCTCCTCAGGTTGCAGCCGGCAAGCAGCTGGCTTCGCAACCCAGCGCTCAAGCAGCAGCAAATGCTTCTGATCAGCTTGCTGCATTTGAGACCATCACTCAGGGAATTGTACAGGTGCAGCATCTGTCTGGCCGCTCCAAGATTGTATCATCTTCTCCTGGAGAGTTGCAACCTCTTCAAAGCCTATTTGCGTATCGTCTTTGTCATTTGTTTTGCTTTTAATCTTGTCAGAGACAAAGCTGACCTGACCATGCTCTTTGGTGGCGTCAGGGTCTGCAAGATGTGCGCGGTATCAGCTGTGCTATTCTGGACTCCTATGTTCAGATACACTATCCTGGTGTCAAAAAGGCCTTACTAACCCCCAGCGCAGCCTTCACTGGCAGTATAGATCGCTTGAATACCAGTGGATTCATACAGGTACAACTCCCCACCTGCATGTCAGCATCTGTGTTGACAATAGCAATGCATCTGCCAGAAGTAATGGCATATGCAGCTCATGCTTCTCAGTTGCATGGTCAATGTGCATGGCCTGCATACATCGCTACACTGGTCTTCTTAGGCCTGAGTTGTGCAAAGGCACCGCAGACTCCCTCTGTGCAAGTCTATTTGGTCTATTCTCTTGCAGCAGTCCAAAAATGTACGCTGCAAACAGAATTGCTGGTAGCTGTGAAGCATAGCCAGCTCTGACTGCAGCTCTGCCAGCTCTGCCAGCTCTGACTGCAGCTCTGCCAGCACCAGCTGTGTTGCTTCTTGTTTGAACAGGCCTGTCAACATGCACATCCTGCTGTGAGGCCCAATGTCCGGTATGCTCACAGGTAGCAAGTGGACCTGCACCTCAGGGCTTTGCTAAGATGCGCTATGAGCCTACCAAGAAGGCTGGCGTGGCCCCTGCGTGTGAGATCGCAAAGGTGACTAGACAGACACCGTTGGATTTGGTTGCGGTTGCTGGCATGGTGCAATGTCTAGATCAAGGCTGCAAGCGCATGCATACTCCTGCACTTTGCTGTCAAATCAGCTGTCTATTTGTTCCACGTATTATCTCAGCTGGTGCTGGAGTTTTCTTACGTGATCATGCCTCCATGCAACTGTAATAAGGCACATCTACAGGGCACCCAACAGCCAGACCCACAATGCATAGTTCTTGTAGGTTACATCCGGGTGCATGCTGTGTGTACTTAGCCTATGAACTAGCATGTTCAGTCATCATGGCAATCTGCAGATTGTTGCATGGGTGGACAAGCTGGCCTCCAAGCCGAAGGGCAAGGAGCCAGACCCCAAGGAGACTAAATGGCGCCAAAGGGCAGCAGATGCCATTGTGCTGCATTGCATGCATGATCTGCTGGTGAGCTTGCAGTTTTACTGATAGTGCGCTTTGTCTGTTTGCCATGCCCCACTGTGCTGATGGCAGTCAGGGTGTACAATCACACTATGCTTTGATGAAGGGAGCGTAAACCAGAGCATTGCTGTACTGAATAGCAGAGTTGCTCATGCAGCTGTGAAGATGCAAGACATGGTTGAACAGCGACAGGCTTTGTGTTCATTACAAAGCTTGTTCCTGCTTTGCCATGACTTGCCCTTTCAAAGCTGCACGAGCAGCTCTGCCACTCAGTGCACAAAAGCAAGGTTCTGCTGTGCTATTTGGGCACTGGATTGTCATGTGTGTAAGGCTTGTTGGTGTTGGTCACACCAATGATGACACGCTGCCACATAGCAAGCAGTTCCAGACATTAAAAAGCACATATTGCAGGGTTAAAACCCATATTGCGCATGAGATGCTCCTTAGCTCATCGCACCCTTTGTTGTTATGTGTGCAGGATTGGGGAGGAGTGCACGCCAATGTGCTGAAGCAGGCTCTTAAAAAGCTTGACCGCAAGCGTCAAGTCCACCGCTGTCTGTCCCTCAACATGAAGAACATTGACAGTGTCATCAGTGATCTTGTACAGGTACAGCCTGTGCTCTGCTGCTAGCACACATGTTCAGCTCATGTCACTGTGCTGTACTGGTTGGCAATTGCGGTAGTATATCTGCATTTCTGAGTGGTTTGTTTCTGCTCACACTGGGCATAATTGTCACATGCTGAATATGCATCTGCTTGCATCTTTTTACAGAGATTCAGCCCATCAGTGTCTGGTTCACAGTGTTTTCAATGACTCATACAATTTTGCAGCACCTTCCTTGCACAAGACAAAGCCAGACACACACTTAAGCAGGCAGCTGATGTCTCTGTCACAAATGGTCTCAAAAAACTTCCGGACTTTGTTGTGATAGGGCTCTGTGGCCGACACACAGGACAGCATTTGTGTGTCATATGGTGGCATCTCGCAAGAAGCATGTGCTCAGGCAATAACAACACAGGCGTGCCACATATTGTAACCACAATGTGACATGCTGCCATGCAGCGAGGCGCTTTGCAGAGGGGAGGAGCTAGTCTAGCATCCAAGGCACAGCATGAGAACCCCGAGGCGTGCAACATCAAGCTGCGTTGCGTGAACCCAGTCAGTCTCTCAGAGCTGCTAACAGCCCATTCTGTCTTTGATCTGGATCTTCCAGACCATGTGGCCTCCGCTGCTCTTGACCAATCTGAATCAAATGGGCACCCGAATGGGCACCCAAATGGGCACCCAAATGGGCACTCAACTCACCCTGAGTCAGCTCAAACAGAGCCAAGTCTTGGCAAAAAAGATCTGCACACAAGTGCCAGCCTTGGAGCTGTGACAGGCGCTGCTGCACCAGCCTATGCAACTCAGATGGATGCACCCACTTGCGACTTTGATGCCTCAGCAACTGCCAAGGCAGCCACAGCAGCAGCTGCAGTTGCAGCTGAGCAGAACATGGCAGGAGACGCCACTGCTGTGGATACTAGCTCTTTGATAAGAGACGAGCCCAGTTCACAGCACTCAATGGATGCAGTGCTTACAAAGAAGACAAAGACAGGTGTGTCAAAAGCTGTACAATCTCAGTAATGCAGTGGGTCCCGGTCTGTGTGTATGCTTCAACACTAATGTTCAATTTTCCTGCATTGCTTGCTATGCCACTGGCATTGGCAGCATCATGCAAGTACATGCCGTACGTCATCATCAGCCATCCTGCATGTGCCTGCAGTGGTGAAGTGTACGAGCAAGTCCTGATACTGCTGGCACCAGTTTTCACACTGCAGAAGTAACACTACTGCCATTTGTGCAGATGGGTCTGACCCCGCTTTGACAGGGCTGCTGCTAGCCGTCGAAGAGGACCGAGGTCCGGCCTTCTTCCTCCCTCCAAGGCTCTCGGCGCCAAAATCCCCACCGCATCCTTTGCTTGCACCCCCAGCTGCAGCGTTGTCATCTGGCCAAGCACTTCACCCCGGCACCACAGGGGGCAAGGGCCCCCCTGCACCCCTCCCTCACCCCAGCCGCCACACTCAGCCCCGGATGGCGCCAGCGTCAGGCTCTGTTGTTTTCTCCGCCCAAGCAGGGCAGGTGCCCTCAACAGCCCCTGCTGCCCTTCTCAAACCACCAAACGCCCCCATTCCTGGACTCGCTAGGCCCAGTGAGGACAACCAGCCCCAGCTGACACAGCCAACAGCCCTTGCTGCTGGCCCTACCAAGCCAAGCAGTCGCATTGAAGCACAACCTAGCCAGCCAAGCAGCATGCACCAGGCACTGTCCAATCCCAATCACATGAAGCAGCCGCAGTATGCAGTGCACCCTGAAGCTCAACAGCCTGCTGACATGGAGACTGACGCAGTGTGTGTGCTGAGGCCTCCCTCTAACATGACATGGATACAATCATATGCTGGTGGCAACATGGCTACCTTGGGGCAGGGCAACCTGCTGCAGCCCTCAGCACCAGATTACCTACTGCATGCTCCAGATGCATCATTCCATCGGGCTCACCTGCATCTACTTCCTCCTGCCCTGGCACATCTGGACCCCCATGATAGACATTGGGTCCCCACCCTCCTGCCTGTCAACCCTTTCAGGATTGCCCAGCTGGCTCACCGCAGTGCCAGTGAAAGGCAAAGACAGCACACGCCAGACACTTGTGGTGCAACTCCAGCAGATCAGACCAACAAGAAGCATGTGTTGGATCACACCACAGGCGCAGCAGCTTCCAAGAAGAGGCGCTTAGCTTCGGTTTCAGCTTCTGCTGCTGCTTCTGTGCCAGATGTGCACTCACGTCATGGGCTGCATGAACAGCACCCGGTGCAGCTGACAACTCATGATCAACGGTCAGAGTACCCACATGATGGGGCTTTGCTCCAGGATCATGGGCTGCAAGAGCCCTGGGGCATATCAGAGTCAAACCCAGGCTGTTGGCAGCAGCCTGAAGAATTCCTACAGCAGCCACAGGGCTCCTGGCAGCAGCCCCAGTCTGGCAACGCTCAGCGCCACTTTCAGGATCCTGCCCCTAACTTGCCTCATCAGCAGCCAAGCAACATTGACTCTCCGAGATGGCATCTGGCGCATGCAGATGGTCTTGACCAGCATCCAGGTCAGCCTGATTGGCACCAGGCTAGTCCTGGTGGTGATCTGCACCAGCAGCACGTGGTGGCCCAGCAGCAGTATGGCAATGAGCAGCAAGCCATTGGCCAGCCTGACAACAGCAATGGGCATCACCCCAATGGGAATGGGCAGCACACCAATGGCAATGGGCAGCACCCCAATGGCAATGGGCAGCTCACCAATGGCAATGGGCAGCATGCCCATGACAGTGGGCAGCATGCCAATCTGAATGGGCAATATGCTGATGCCGACTGGCAGCAGAGCGGCCATGACCAGGTTGAGCAGAATCAGCATGCGGGCAGAAGCAGAAGCAAGGCAATGCCTCAGCAGCAGAGTGCCAGCAGGAGCCGTCTGCATAGCAAGCTCATGCACTTCTCTGCTTTGGCTTCCCCAACAGAAGTAAGATACTGTCACTCTCCACACATTGTGCAAATCAGCTGCAAGTACAACAATGACTGTGCATAGCTGCTTTAGAACTTTTGGTAACATTCGACCCTGCAGTCTTGCACAGACTGCCAATGGCAATGTAGATTGGAATACGCTTTGCTTTGCACCCAATGGCTGCCTCACACAAGCCAACCATTGCCATGTCCGTTGCTCAGCCTTTTCTTGCCGCGACATTTGCTTTTTTCTGGACTGTCAGCTTCACCCATATGAACAGCAACCCAGCCTATTGTTGCACAACCCCTTGTGTTCTGCTCAAAGTGTGGTGCTCAAAGTGTGGTGCTCAAAGTTTGGTGCTGTGAACAGGCAGAGCAGCAGGCAGTCAGTGACGCCGTGGAGGCAGTCACCAACGTCGCCAAGGCCATTTGGCCACTGTCGCGTACAGTACTGTTTGGTTCCCAGGCCACCACTCTGGCCCTACCAGGCAGTGACCTGGACATTGTCATTCTGGGCGTCAGTGAGAACATCACAAACGCCGCCAGTGGCTTCACAAAGTGGGTCTGCATCTTGATGTGTGCCTACATTGCCAGGCGTGGGCATGGTTTTAGCTACTTGCCAAGGCTATGGTCGCATGTACATGTCTGTAAGTAGAGACTTAGTGCAACTTGGCAACAAACAGCTCTCTGAGTTGACACAGTTGCAAGTCTGTGTGCTGCCCTCTCCTGCAAAGACCCCCCGAGGCCTGATGATTGTATGTGTCAGATCTCAGGATTCAGGACATGCTAAATGTAGCAGGACATATGCATGGTGCTCAAATTGCTTGCATGTGTCGAATCAGGCTTCAACAGACTGTGACTCCTATGACACTGGAGCTGTCAAATGAGTATGGGTGTGACTGCTCTCTTTTGGGTGTGATGAGACTTGCTTTGCATGCACTTGATCCCTGCTGGCTTAGCCCATGCTTTATTCATCATTATCATCATCATCATCATCATCATGTATCATTGTTATTATCATTGTTTGTTATGTGGCCGCAGGATGCAGCGCGACTTTCTGGGGGAGTTGTTGGAGGATCTGCTGGAGGCGTTCAAGACTATCAACTTGTTGAAGGGCAAGGCCAAGATCATTGATGCCCGGGTGCCCATCATCAAATGCACACTGGACTTTGGTCAGTTTCTTGCGTATGCTGACGATGTCACCGTCTTGCCTGATTTCTTCATGTTTCATTTTCAAAACCATCATCAAATGCACCCTGGACTTTGGTCAGTTTCATACATCTGCCAACAATGTTACAGTCTTGTCTGGGTTTTGCTCGTTATACTGTCATGACATGGCAAAGCACCTTCTTTGTCAAGACAGCAAACACAGACGCTTTGTGCTGTTTGTCTTCAAGCTTCAGCACAAACTTATGCTTGCTACCACTACTGGCGTCACCCCAGTCATTGCAAAACATTGCCAATCTGTGATAACAGCTATTTGTGTTTGGTAAGTGTCTAGGCATTCAAAAGAAAGGCAGCAGTAGCTAAGTAACACAATACTCATACTGTCATTGTCCTGCAGGTACCTAGCTCCTCATGAGCCAGAAATCATCATCACATGTCACAATCATCATCAGCATCCATCATCACCATTATTCTTATTATTAATGATAATATTATCATCATCATCATTACTATTGTTATTGTTTTAGAGTGTGATCATCAACATTATCATCATTGTATTGTTCTTACTATTATTGTGCTGCAGGCTCTGGCCTGGCAGCAGACATCTCATTGGGAGCCGTGAACGGTGCTGCTGCTGTCCAGTATGTGTGCCAGATGGTTGCTGCTGCGCCCCCCCTGCGAGTGCTGGTACTGGTCATCAAGGCCCTCCTCAAGGTATCCCTAACTTGACAAAAGAAAGGAAAAGAAAAGAAAAGAAAAGAAAAGAAAAGAAAAGAAAAGAAAAGAAAAGAAAAGAAAAGAAAAGAAAAGAAAAGAAAAGAAAAGAAAAGAAAAGAAAAGAAAAGACTACGCCTTGGGAGTGCTGGTACTGGTCATCAAGGCCCTCCTCAAGGTATCCCCAGCTTGAGTTTCCCCAACTGACTATCCCCAGCTTGAAAAGTTCCAGCTGGAACTTTTCCAGCTTGAGTATCCCCAGCTTGAGTATTTCCAGCTTGAGTATCTCCAGCTTGAGTATCTCCAGCTTGAGTATCTCCAGCTTGAGTATCCCCAGCTTGAGTTGCCCCAGCTTGAGTATCTCTAGCTTGAGTATCTCCAGCTTGAGTATCCCCAGCTTGAGTACCTTCTGAGTACCTGAGTACCTTTTTGAGTACCTTCAGCCTGTCTGTGACACGCTTCTGCTGCACTGTTGCCTTGTCTCACTCACAACATGCTTTGATGTCGCTAGGCACACTGTAAGCAATTGTTGCTTCAAAGAGTGCTGTTAGTGAGACAAGGTAACAATGCAGCTGAAGCATGTCATAAACTCTGCAACGCTTGTTCACAGCAACCCCTGTGCACAACATACATTGATGCAGCACATATTCACAGCATGCTTTGATGCAACAGATGAAGTATACCTGCTCTCGCTTGAAGAGCCGTGAAGCAGGTTCAATATGTGTGGTTTTGAATTTCAAATTTTAGGGGGTGTATTCCAACTGCTGAAGGACCTTCCGGGCTTCAGCAAGCATATGTTGCTTCTGGAACTTGTTTACTAATGCATTTGAATCACACCCAGGATGTCATCACGCGTGCGCACTATCAAGGACGCAAGACTGACAAACTTTGACTGTGCAACTTGCTGTCAAGAAGGCCCCACCATTGAGTGCAAAACATTGACAGATGAAAATATTATAATAAATACAAAGTGTTATAATAAAACATTGTAATAAAATGTCATTGAAAGTCGATTCTGCCTTTGTCATGCAGGAGACAATGCTGAACGAGGTCTTCACTGGTGGGCTGTCATCCTACAGCATTGTCAACATGGTCATGACGCACTTACTGTGCATGGGGTACAAGCTGCCAAACCTGCCAGGGCCAGCTGGCACTGGCCCTGGCTTCTGGGGCAGCTTGGTACCAGCCCCTGAGCAGCCAGAAGAAGATGCAGGGGATCTGCTGATTAGCTTCCTTGAGCGCTTTGGTGCTGGCTTTGACTACAGCCGCCATGCTGTCAGTGTGGGTCAGGTAGGAGACCTGCCATGCATCTGCGCCCATGCCAAACCTGCTTCTGCTGCAGCCTTAGCAAATGCACAAGCACTTTGTATACTATATCTTTGTAAATACTCGTCCTGTGTAAAGACTGTGCTCTTGACACACTCGGCATCAATTGCACTTTGATCAAGGCTCATGTGGAGCTCTTGGGTGACTGTGAGCAGATGGTCTGTCCTCAGTAGCGTTGCAGTCCTGCCTGTCGGAAGTATCTCGAACACTCTTCCCTCTGCATTTTCCGAGCAGATGCAACATTGAGCAGACACTCATAGATAGCAAGATATTCCCTTTCTGACAGTGTCTTGTTCCATATGCAGGGCGGTGTTGTGGAGAAGAAGGGGAGCGGAAGCAAGCCGAGCGTCATTGGTTTGCACCTCTCAAGCAGACGAAAAAGCGAAAGACACCCCTTTCTGACAGTAGTTTGTTCCCATGTGCAGGGCGGTGTTGTGGAGAAGAAGAGGGAGTGGAAGCAAGCTGAGCGGCCATGGCTGCTGGCTGTGGAGGACCCACAGCAGTTGGGCAAGGACATCGGCTCTGGCAGCTATAACATCAGGAATGTGCAGCAGCTCTTTGCTGCTGCTGCCAGCACCCTCAGAGACTGCCCACACCACCAGACTGAGCAAGACCACTGGGCGGCTGTGCAGGTGTGCTGAGCTGCTTTAGGGTTTATGGATTAGGGTTTTACCATATTTAGGGTTTGAGCGGCTTGATGTGTGGACAATGATGCTGTTGTGCTGGGTTGCTTGACAATAGCATCTGTTTTTTCCCAGTTGCATAGTATGAGGAAAAACCATTGTGTATGCATGCGTGCTTTGATTGAGTTTCTGATCGGACCATGCATGCGCTCTGAGAATGGACGAGATGACAGTGTTCAGCACAGTTTTTGTGGGAGTCCATTCGCTTGCTCATCAGTGCCTCTGTGCATCTGCCAAGACAGCTGGTTAGCTTGTGCCACCTCCATTGCTGTGGATTGCACCTCTCGTCTTGTCTTGTCAGCCACCTGGGCTGGCATCTGCAATGAGCCCTTTCTGATCACAGCACATATAAAGCTGACTCACTTCCATAGCGCCTTGTCAGCAAGTCCAGTGGGGTGTGCAGGCTGACGGTGCAAGCAGCAGTGCTGCTGTGGAGTCCTTTCAGGAGAGATTCCCTCTGCTGAGTGAGCTCATTGTGGTGGAGACGGCAGTAGGCAGAGATAGACCTGCAGCCAAGGTATTTCTTCCATTGTTTGCAAGCTCATGTGCTGCGCAACAGCAACGTCTAGCTAGCTGTAAGCTGCCCCTGGGCATTTGCCTGTGGCTTGCAAATGCATGCTGTGCATCTGAAGCCACTGTTGGGACCTAGAGAACCTGACACTCCTGGCCGCTCATGGTTGGCCTTGCAAGATGCAAATGATGGAATGCTTTGGGTGCTGTGAGGTTTTGTGAGTCATTACAACAGCCTGCATGTTTGACTTCTGTTGCAAATGTGCAGCAAACGTCAGGCTTGGGTCACATGCTTTCATGGCCTCCTACAATGCCATTTTTCTCAACCCCTGTACCCATGACAGCAGCATCAGCAGCAGCAGGCTCATCAAGTGCCTACCCTCACACTCCAAAGCTAGGCACTAAAGGAGTCAGTTACATCTTGTTCACATTCTTATCACTCTCACGCATCAATCATCCAGCTGATTGTCCGACGTGTTGTGTGTGCAGAAGCGGCAGCAGCAGGCCAAGCAGGCGCCTCACCAGACCAAGCTGTCAGTGCTGCCCACCCACAAACGCCTCAAGCACCACCTCAGCCTCTCACCCCCTGCCGCCCCCCTCAAACCCTCCTTCCATGTGGGCAAGAAGGGCAGGAAGCCTCCTGTCACATTGCAGGTCAGACTCACTCATGCATCCATTCTGCGCCTGTCTTGCCTTAGGGTCACCTGTCTTGCCCTAGGGTCGCCTGTATTGCCCTAGGGTCACCTGTCTTGCCCTAGGGTCACTCGTCTTGCCCTAGGGTCACCTGTCTTGCCCTAGGGTCATCTGTCTTGCCCTGGGGTCCCCTGATTTTCCCTGGGGTCTGGTGTGTCAAAACCTGCAGGTCAACATGCAGCTCCACGCACGCAAGTTTGCCTGTCTTGGCGTCCCTGTCATGCATGCTTTGCAGCGTGAGGTGTCACTGCTTGCAAAAGTACAAGGCAGCAAGCACACCAGGCATGGGTGCACAGACTTGTTGCATTGGCATAGCATGCCTGTGCTGCTAAAAGAATATCCACATGGCCAAACATGACATTTGTCAACCCACACGCGCCCACATCACATCCCTCACATCAGGGGATAAGTCAGATCCCTCAGAGGTTGCTTCATCAGTCTCGGCCGGTCTTTCAAAGGATCAAAGGAGTACAGTGTGCTGGTGACCATACTGGGGACTCGCAAGAAGGCACATGACTCTGGGTTGAGTTTGTGCTTGCATTGCTGCTGTGTGTGCTACACAGCAGGCAGAAGCTCATCCAGAGTCTGTGCCTACTTGAACATCCTAGTGATTGTGACCAGCGCAATGTACTCCTGACAGCAGGCTGAGCTATATTATCGCCCCAATGTAGAAACACGTTTTTACTGTCCCCAGGCAGTTTTGAATTTTCCACTGTAGAATGGAAGTTCCTGAATTACATTAGACGTTTTGGGATTGAAAAGGGGTCAGCAGGCTGCATATTGACTGGTGTCAGCACGCCAGCATAGATGCATCTCTCACTGCTGCTTCATATGTTCATCAATTCGTTGATACAGTGAAAGCATACCTTCCCCTAGGGTCAGGTTTGCATGAATAGCTCCTGCATGAGGTCCTGTTCTGGCAAGCAGTGTACCAACAATCATGCTTTGTATGTGCAAGCAAGCAGCATGCCCAATTTGATGGCCAACATGTCAAGCGTCTGCAACCCAGCAGCATTTTGAATGCTGGTGGTGCATGTGCAGATGCTGCGGCAACCCAATGGCATCAAAACGTACCTCAACAGGGCAGGCGCCCAACACTGACTCACACAACGCTGGACCAATTTGTCAGGCCCGCCCTGTGTGACCTGGTATGCAGCATTGACCCATGTCATGCTGTATAGTTTGCTTGTGTCATGTGCCCAATGCATTTGACAACCATCAGGGTAATGACATACATCTCACATCATGCCTTCAGGCAAAGTCACTGTAGTGAGGTCTGATGTCACCCGTCAGTATGCTGTTGGGAAGTATGGTGCAATACGTGAATCTGTGCCCATTCAAAGTGCGTCGCACATTGTGCTTGCAAAACGCACAGTCAGCTCACCATCGTGTGGTCACTTTGAACATTGCATCATTTGCTACCATATGAGTGTCAGTGTGCTGACTGACCTCATGATGGTGAGCTGACAGTACAATTCTCAGGATCAATGTGCAATGCGTGACACACAGCGTCTTGCGCTGATAAGCTTTATGGCAGTTGCAGGTTGCCCAAGGAGAGTCCAAGAGGCAGAAGAAGAAGGGAAAAGCGAAGAAGGCCAGGGACAAGGCTAGGGCACATCTTCACAGACCACAGACCAGGTCTCAAGATGCAAGCCCTGTTGCCTCGCCCGGCAACCATGGTGAGTCTTCTTCCAACCAGCCCTATGTGCAGGCTTGCTGTTTGTTCTGGGAAATTAAAAGAGTTCTAGGGAGCAGAATAAGAGTGTCTCGTTGCTGCATTGATGGCAATAATAGCTGACTCTTGTTTACTGGAGTGCAAGTCACAGCCTTGTGTCTTCTTTGGCATGGCTCAAATTATGCCAACCTCAACACAGCTTGTCTAGCAGAGCACCTTGTCACATGAGTTAGAGACAAAATGTGACTTGCGTGCATTCAATGTCTGCTGGCAAAAAGAATCGGGCTGAGCTCATGCTCCTTTCCCCCTCCTCCACTTAGTATTTGCCACTCAACGCCTGATTGGGCAACCATCAACCTGTACTTTGTTCGTGTGTGCATGTGCTCGTCAGAATCAGCCGTCTTGCTGCACCAGACAGGAACATAAGGACACATGTCTGGCGCTGAACTCATCAAATAGCATAGCGAAACGTTATGCTCTCATGTGATCATGGTCGTGTCATGGAATTGTGTCATCAGACAATGTTTTGCAGGTGGTAGCTGCGGCCCCAGCAGCAGCATGCAGGTCACAGACATCAGGGACCATTTCCCACCTGCAGCACACCCGCCGAAGAGGCAGAAGAAGGCCAGGAAAGCACAGCGGCAGGCTGAGCGCAGCGCAGATGCAGTACCTCATGCTGTCACAAAAAAGCAGAAACGGAAGGCCAATAAAGCAAAGTCTCAGTCAGAGCAAGCGAATCAAAATTCTTCTGGGCGAGGTCGTGCTGTCGAGGCTGGTGGAGTGTCAAAGAAGAAGGGCGGCAAGTTTGCCAACAGGAACAAGAAATGAGACATGACAGCTTGCTGCATCTTTTTGGTACATTCCCTCAGCTGTAGCGTGGAGGTCTTGTAGATTGTCCATGCTGACACATTACGTGCAGCAAGCAATCTTGTATCATAGTGCTCTGCCCCTTGTAGGTGAAGCAAGATGTCTGTAGAAATAGTAAGCTTGTTTGTAGATTCTTTCTGCAGTGGAGTGCAGACTACTGACTGACAGTGTGCAGTGCAGTAAGATCGTCTTTCTACTAATGGCATCAGCAGAGGTCTGCCAGCTTGCAATCCCCACCCATTTCTTGTGAGGATGACAGAAGCCCTTGAGAAGCATGCTGATTGAGGGAACGTGTATAATTTTACGCAGGTGAAATGCATCTGATTGTGCGCGCAGATACTGCAGCTGCAGTTCTCATTCCAGTACGCTCAACAGCTGTCCCTGCAAACATGCGCAAGGCGGTACACGCTTGCATCCCTGTCGCAGCAGGATAAGTTTAAAATAAACTCTGAAGCGTGATCGCGAGGGATCGTGTGTGAGCAGGGGCTCGGGGACCACGCCTGAGTATGCGATGCATTTTGAGTCGGTTTCGGTGCAAAATTGTTACAGGTCGCGTCTGGCTGAGCTGTAGCTGAGAGCTGGAAAATTTTGCTGGCTGATAGCAGGATAAGTTAATGTGGTGCAGATACACGCATGCATATGTATAAGTGTGTTATACAACTATGCACTCATTGGCATTGACTCACGTCACTATTGCAATGAAATCCAGACTTCAAGCTTTGTGACCTCATGTAGGCAGAATGCACAGAGCCACATGCACATTTAAGGTGCCATTTGGCAATGTCCCGTGCTGACTGCGGCCTGTTGAACATGAAAAGCTCATAAACTACTGCACACTGGTCAAACTCGTATCTGAGATCACGGAAGCTCGAGTTTGAAAACAAGCTCCGGAACCATGCTTCGTTCAAGTCTTTGCCGGCCCCTGCAGCTCGCCCGTTCTGGAGCAAGAATGTCCCTCAGCATTCAATATCCACAGCTATGCCATCTTCCTCCAGAGGTGCTGTCGCAGATTTTGACGTTATGTACAGCAGATTGGTGGTCCATCCGGCAAGTAAATCGTTGTTTGAAACTTGCTGTTGCTTTGAAAGTCCGAGTGATACATATCCGACCACGATCGAGGTCGCACACTGAATCAGTGGACCCTTCGAAGCAGAAATCGCCTCAAGCCCTGCAGCGACAGTACCCTGTGCTGCGTCAGGTTCGGACGTTGGGATCTTTTTACTTTGTTACTGCTTGTCAAAGCAACTGCTGTCAGATGAGCTCTTCTCAGTGGCTACAAGGTGCCGTGCCCTGGTGCAGGTTTGGCTGGCTGAGTTTTCGGTGGACGGCATGCTATTGGTGGATGCTAGCCCTTCTATGCTGAGGAGCATCCAACACTGCAGTGATCTCGTTGTTGCTGGAAACCTTGCAGCAATGACATATGCTGAGGCAAATTTACCAAGCTTCTCGTCAGGTGAGAGTGGATGCATGATTGGTACGTTGTCTTACATTGCTTTGAATGTTAATTGCTTACCTCATATGGTATGACTCATACCATATAGACTAGATTATCTTGCTGTACATCATCTAAGACAGCTCTCTCATTAGGAATGTGCTTTTACCATTCCCAGGCGTTTCTGAGTTTGCTTTCTACTGTTCAATGGTTCTGTAACTTTATAGACGTTTTGAAATTGAGAAGAGCTTTAGTGTAAACTACATTTCCATGAGCTACATACTGTTGCTGAGGCAGTACAAAAGCAAAACAGAGCGGTGTGAATGCGATGCAGGAAATTGTAAGCTGGCTTTAGACTGTGGTGTTTGCCCATACTCCCAAACAGATCGCGAAATTATAGTTCACAAGCTTGGAAATAGCTTGATCCACATGCCAACCAGGCTTGAGCATGAGATGAGTGAATTGCTAAAATGTCCTCCACAAACGGTCTTGTTCTCAAACCTACAGGTTCTCAACAGTATTTCTGTACAGCAAACACTCAGCGTCTTGTTGAGACATTGTCCTCAGATAAGAGAGCTTCACAATGTCTTGACACAACCTGAACAACTCTGTGCATGGGCAGACCTTCAGTACTGCCACACGATTGGGCAGCTGGATCAGGTAATCTTGCATTGCGATCTTGCAGAATGCATGTTAGTTTCCGTTGCACTGCCCTGACAAGTCTCGCTTGAGGTTGTCTGACTGCTGTCAAGCTCAAGACAAGCAATCAGCTGGCCTCACAGGCTTGGTAGGTTCAATAAGTTGTACGTGGCAGCCTAGCTGCTTTGCATGCAAGCTTTGTAAGTACGTTATTGATGACACGCAAGCAATACAATCACAGCCGAACGATATCATCACAGTGCTGATGTACATACGTTGAATGCAGGTCAGTCAGGTCCACGACGAGATTGATGGGGCTGTAAGGAATTATGGTGCAGCAGCAGACCCCACTCGCTTCAAACAACTTGTGAGGTCAATGCTTGCCTACATGTACAACAGCATGCCAAAGCTGCAGCGGGTAAGCACTTGCCAACACTTCCAATCAGCCATGCACAGCCCTGCATACCATGCGCAATGGTTGCATTGAGTCCATGGCTTCGAAGCTGCGGCTTGGTAATTGAAACTGGTGTCAGCCTGTTGCCTGTTGATGCAACCACCTCCTCTTTGCTTTGCTAACTGATTGCTTGCTGCTGCTAAGCAGAAGCAGCAGTCAGACATGCAATGTGCTTGCTTATGCTGAAACAGTGCGTTGCTGCATGGTCCAAATATGCCTAACAAATCCCTGAATAGTGTTTACGAGAGCTGCAGGTGTGTATAGTGCAAAGAAAGGCAGGCGCAGGAAGAATGCTGGCATGTCGAATGACAGACAGCACAGGGCGCACAAGAGTGCATCTACAAGGACAATGGAATTTGCAATAATCACAAGACAAATGTACTTGTTTGATCTTGACCTAGTGTTTGTGAAGAACTCAAGCATTGCCTCTCGTCAACGTTGTTTAACAGAAGAAGTTATCTGTCTGGGAGTAAGCAGCTGCTGACTATGCTGATATGGCTGTCCAAGCATCTCGCACATGTCCAACAGGCAGCAGACAGGTGTAGCCAACATTGTGCAAGATGGTGCCCAAAGCTGTGCAACATGATGCTGGAAGCTGTTCATTCCGGGAGATCAGAAGAGTTCTAGGGAGCAGATTAAGAATGTCTCACTGCTGCATTGATGGCAGTTTCAATAGCTGACTTTTGTTTACTGTGGCTGCATGTCACAGTCATGTGTCTTCTTTGGCATGGCTCAAAACACATCAACCTCATGAGAGCTTGTCTAGCAGAGCGTGCACACTTCTGACAACAGTCACATGAATGCCATTGAGATGTAGTTAACATTTGGCTAACAATGTCTGCAGGGACCCATACGGATGCATCCAAAAAGAACTTAATTGGGCTGAGCCCATACTGTTACAAAAAAGCAGAAACAGATTAGCAGAGGTCTGCTACCTTGTCATTTCCATCCATTTATTGCCTCAGATTTTGAGGGTGACAGAAGCCTTGGAGAGGCACGTCGATTGATTGAACTTGTGAAATTTTACATGGGTGAAATGCTATTTGTTGGTGTGCGCAATTACTGCAGCTGAAGTTCTCATGCTCCAGGCAGCTGTCCCTGCCAGCATGCGAAGGGCGGTTCACGCTTGCGTTCGCTGTGCAGCAGGAGCTAGTGTGGTGCAGATACACGTATGTGTGCTGCTATTACCTTTGATTTACACTACTGTTGCAACAAATCCAGACTTCAAGCTTTGTGACCTTTGAGGACCTATGAGTCATGCAGGCAAAATGCACAGAGCCACAGTCAAGGTGCCAGTAGAGTTTGGCAATGTCTCGTGTTGACTGCGGCCTGTTGAACATGAAGAGCTCAAAAGCTACTGCACAGTGATCAGACGTGGTCAGCCTGAGGTGCCTCCGGCTTCCATCAGCTTCGAGTTTGAAAACATGCTCCGGAACCATACCATCTTCAAGTGTGCAGGCCCCTGCAGCTCGGTGCAGATCAAGATCAAGAATGGCCCTCGTCAATCACTGTCCGCAACTATGCGATCTTCCTCCAGAGGTGCTGTCGCAAGTCTTGACGCACTGTACAGCACAGTGGTGGTCCATACGGCAAGTAAATCGTTGTTTGAAGCTTGCTGTTGCTAAGGAAGTGCGAGCTATACACATCCGTCCACACTCGAGTTCTGAAGTTGAAGCAGTGGACCCTCCGATTCATGTGTCGCCTCAAGCCCTGCAGCGACAGTACCCTGTGCTGCGTCAGGTTTGAACGTTGGGACTTGCTCCTTGTCAAAGCAATCGCTGTCAAGTGAGTTCGTCTCAGTGTCGAAAAGGTGTCGTGCGCTGGTGCAGGTTTGGTTGACTGATTGTCCGCTAGCGTTGGATGATAACCCCTGTATGCTGAGGGCCACCAAACACTGCAAAGATCTTGTGTTTGCCGGGGATCTTGCAGCAGTGACGTATGCTGAGGCAAATTTACCAAGCTTCTTGTCAGGTTAGAACGGATGCATGATTGGCATGTTGTCTAACATTGTATTGAAATTTGATTGCTTGCCTCATATGATAGCGTGTTGCACCAGACCATATCATGTAGACTAGATTTGCGTTAAGATCTCCAAGACATCTCCCCAATGTAGAAATGTGTTCTGGGTACAGTTCCCAGGCGTTCCTGAGGTTGATTTCCACTGTGCAGTGTTTATGTACAAATCAAGACAATTTAGGTTCGAGAAGAGCTTTATTTTACACTGCAATTCAAACAGCACGATGAGCGTTACAGTTGTGCTGAGACAATACGAAGCACAACAAAGTGCTATGAATACAGGCAACTACAGGCTGGCTCTAGACGATGATGATTACCCATCCTCCCACACAGATCAAGAGAGTCTAGTTCGCAAGTTTGGAAATAGCTTGATCAACATGCCGCTCGAGCTTCAGCACGAAATGAAAATATTGCTGATCCGTCCTCCACAACCAGTCTTGTTCTCAAATCTACAAGTTCTCGACAACATTGTGCTGCAGCAAACACTCAGTGTTGTGTTGAAGCACTGTCCTCAGATAAGAGAGCTTTGCCTTATCTCAACACAACCTGAACAATTCTGTTCATGGGCAGACCTTCAGTGCTGCCACACGCTTGAGCAGCTGTGTCAGGTAATCTTGCATTGCATGCTTGCAGAATGCATGTTCCCAGTGCACAGGCCTGCCAAGTCTCGCTTGAAGTCTTGAAGTTGTCTGACTGCTGTCAACCTCAAGACAAGCTGACTAGTTGGTCACACAGGCGCTGATAGTCTCATCCAACTGTAAAGGGCAGCCTAGCTGCATTGCATGCAAGCTACATAAAAGCAATATCAATGACTTGCAAGCAATACAATCATGTCCTGACAGTACGCTGGCCACATGACACCACCACAACACTGATGTCCATATGCTGAATGCAGGTCAGTCAGGTGCAGGACGAGATTCACAGGCTTGTCAGGGCTTATGGTACAGCAGCAGACCCTAATCGCTTTAAACAAATTGTGAGGCCAATGATTGACTACATGTACAGCAGCATGCCGAAACTGCAGCAGGCAAGCACTTGCAAAGTCTTCAAATCAGTCATGCAAAGCCCTGCATACCATGCGCAGTGGTTGCATTGACTCCAAGGCGTGGAAGCTGCAGCTTGGCATTGCAATTGCAGTTGGTGTCAGCCTGTTGCTTGCCTTTTTGCTTTGCCAGCTGCTTGCTTGCTGCTGCTAAGCAGAAGCAACAGTCAAATGTGCTTGCTTATGCTGAAACAGTGCGTTGCTGCATGGCCCACACATACCTGTAAACCCCCTGAATAATGTTTGCAAGAGCTGCAGGTGTTTATAATGCAAAGAACAGGCGCAGAAATGCTGGCAGGGCGAATGACAGACAGCACAGGGTGCACAAGAGTGCATATGCACGGACATTGGGATTTGTAATATGTTGTGTAATACCAAGAAAATGCACTTTTCTGGAATTCGAGTCCATGTTTGTATAGAACTGAAGCGTTGCCCCTCGTTGTTATGATGCAGTTGCTGCAGGAGGACTTGCCTGTTTTGGAGTACGGCAGCTGCTGACTATGCTGTTTTGGATGTCCAAGCATTTCACCTGGTTTGCACATCATTTCCAGCACGCATTAGACAGTTGCAGCTAACATTGTGCAGCATGATGCCCAAGCTGCACTGCGTGTCTTGTATGCTTCAGCCCCACAGACTAGTCGAGCCTTTCAGAGTAATAGTTTGGACAGTATCAAATCACCGGCATCACTAACACCACGCAACTTATATAAGAGACGAGTGACTCACATTGATTTTGTTTCTGCTGCTACCTGCTGGTATATATCAAACAAGTCAAAGACAGATATCGAGGGAATTGTGACCTAGGAGGAGACCACTTGCTTTGCTTATACAATCTTTGGAGGCACAGCTGCCCCCTTCTCGTCGTGCCCAGTATGCTTAGCCAACACGGAAGACTCGAGCAATCTTTTCACCTTCCTGAAGCACAGAGGCAACTCTGAGACATCACAAATGACACATTGCTATTTTCAACACACTGCTGCTTGATTACTGTCATGCACAGCACTGCATATCCCATGACATGTAAGCGACACTTACTATGCGTATGTGCGGGTTGATATTACCTGCATTTTCAGAAAGTGGTGGCCTGCTGCTGCCCTGGCAAATACTGGCACTGTTGTGACAAGGCGCTTTGTGGCATTGCCTTTTGAGCTCAGCGCCGCAATGCACTCAAAATCGCGTTTGGATCCTGCAAAATGTAATCATACTCACTTCACTGCCCAAATGAGCAAAAAGGAAGTAAATGCAGATCTGTGTCGTACATACTGTGCACCCTGGTTGCTGTCATGGACAGACAGATCCTTGGGGGGCATTCATGACCATTGCAAGCTTGATGGCCTACAGACATGCAACCGCGTATGCTATTCCGTGTTGCTCTGCATCTTTTGGTGAAGTGTCTGACTCATCTTGTACCTTGGAAGGTGAAAGCATGCATGGCCACCAGCGAATCTCCCACATCCAGTGAGATGGCCTTCATGCCCTTCTGCCCCTCCTTCTGCTCTGGGAACTCAGCCAGTGGCACACGCTTTGCAATACCCTGTACAATGGTGGACTCCGTCGGATTGCACTGCTGGACATGCTCTTACGACCAGAGCAATTAGCATAGTCACAGTTACAGTTACAGTCACAGGTGTACAGGTGTGATGGGTCAAGCAATCAGATCAGTCATTGAATGGCAGCAGAGTCAGAACATCAGAGCAGTGCCTTGCTGCTTTGAGTGCCAAGGACAGCGACTTGACACAAAATTAGGCACCAAGGCTGATGCTGTCACAGATGCATGCTGTCAATCAGTGAACAGACTGCTTGCAGCAGCACTTTGCCAGTGAGGACAAGACGTTCATATGAAAATGTTGTATCAAGTTGTGAGGGTCCTACCCTCTCTGTCACCACCAAGATGTCTTTGTGCAGATGTGCAATGTGCAGGTCGCCAGATGCTGAGTCAGCAGCGCTTTCTGGCACGACAGCTACCCCAACCACTCGGCTGTCATTCCACGTGGAACTGACTCCCTTCACACACACACACATACATAGTGAGCATGCAGTTAACTGCACTGTGTGTGGCTGGATCTGTTGCAAAGCATGCAGTCATGATGTTACAGGTGTCAGGATTGTAAAGAAAGGTCACCGCAGAGCAGTGCTTGTCAGTGCTTTATGAAGAATTCAGAGACAGTACATGCATTGCCAGACAAAACAAAAAAGAATCTTGTAGATGATGGGCAGTAAATGCATGTTATACCATACACAGCCTACCAAATGTGTGCACTAATCATTGGCTGCAACAAATGTCAGGATGCACTTGCTTGGTGTACACATCCACACATGAAGCACAAGCACATTGACAGCCAGCAAACTGATGCATGCATTTCACCAGTGTTGTGTTTGAGTCGACGTCATCAAAGTCCCCAGCCAAGAACGGTGCGATCCTGGAGCGCAATAGATAGCCTGCAGAGGTGGCAATGAGGATGTGCGACTCTAGGTCTGCCTTGCACACCCATCCCACCGTATCACCTGCCTGCAAACAGTCAGCTCTTCAGCGGTTGTCTTTGTTGGCTGTGTAAGGTCAATCTTGTGTGTCATGGGGCCAAGACATGCCTTGACTTGTGCTAGCTCTGCCAACTCTGCAGGGCTCTGCTCTGCACAGCCCTGCATGATCCTGAAGAGTACCAGCCCAGCACAAAGTTCTTCCATTTTTGCTAGTGCACACAACGGCAATCAAGTCAGGTATGTTACCCATTGTACCTGCAGCAGCGCTTTGGTCAGTTGCTGGTCTCAGTATGGTCAAGTATACATGTTACCTACGAGGAAGACAGCATGCGCACTGTGATGTCAATCCTCCCATGTACATCTGCTAATCATGGTGCATGAGCTGCCGCTGACAGTTGCTGTGCTTACCTGAACAGTCATGCACTTGAAAGGCTTAATGTCATCAGCTTTCCAGGTATGCTCCAAGAGACTCTTGACAGGCCATTTGGTCATGAAGCCAGCTGCAGTCACCAGCACTACCAGTTCCTCTTTGGCAGGTTTGTCGGGGATCAGCATGACCTCAACGACCTCATCCCCATCTGCCAATGGCAAAACCTGCTCAATTTTTGCTTCGTCAGGGTTCTTTGGTTCAGCTGGCAGCTCTTGGACGGCAACAGGGTAAACCATTCCTGACTTTGTGAACAACCAGAGCCTTGCTTCAAGGGAAGGTACCGTGAAGTCTTGATTCAGCCAGTGCTGCCCAGTGAAAGCATATGGTGCACCTGCGCAGCAGTCTCAGTGAGATGCTCAGTGCCAATGTCAATGCCAAGCTTCATACTCATGTCTTTGTAACGGATTAGTCAACTCCACTGAATGAATTCAGTACAAATGCTGATATGTTGTGGCTTTGGGATGAGGCAGTCCCCAGAATCACCTTAGCTCTGTGTCATTTGAAGCTCAAAGTCCAATAGTTCAGGGGAAGCTTGTCTTGAGGGGCGTCACAATGTCATGAGTATGATACCTGGCCTGTCTCTAGAAGAGGTGTTGTCCACACTGAAAGCCCGCCTGAAGACCACAGTGACTGGCCCCTCAGCCTCTTCTATCTGAGCCTTGATGTACAGCAGAGCCAGCTTGTGGCTAACTGTCTCAAAATGATCAGGAGCTGGTCTTTCAAGTGCTGCCTGCTCTTCAGGAAATGATGCCACACCCTGCACTATAGCTTAGTGTCGTAAGCTGAGCTAGCGTATCTCTGCTTGCAGGCAGCAGGAGTAAGACATACAGGACAACTTAGTCAGGGCGCATGTGTGTTGCGCACAAGTTTGAAATGAACAGAGCTGGAACTTCCGCTCTGTTGTGCTTCACTGTAACAGTTGGAACACTTTTAGTACTGCTCTCCTAGACACCAGCTGCTCAATGCATGCTGCAGTGCTGGTTGCAAGCAGCATGCATGCTGCTGCTGCTGCTGCTAATGCCTGAGCATGGTAGCTGAGCTTACCTTAGGGTGAGACTCAGCTTCATCACCAGACACCTCAGACTGTGTAGTTGATGGCTGTGGCAGATGCAGGGTAGCTAGAGCAGCAGCATCTATCATCACAGCATGTGCTTTCCTTGCTTTGGAAGCACTGAGAGGGCCTGCAGGCTTTGGCGAGACCTGCACATACGCTGAAGATGACATACGACGCAGAAGCATACACTTAGTTTAGTAATAGCATTAAAGCAACCAGCTTCAGAAGTTAAAATGAGTTGTAGTGCAAGGGCACAGCTGTTTAATTATGGAAATTGCAGAGCCTGTTTACGCATTTCAGGCGCTACACTTGGTAGAGCAAAACCAGTACGTGATTAGTTGCTGTGTACCGTACCCACACAGTCCAAACACCATGCAATCCCAACAACAACCATGAACCATGTGAGCATGAGACTAACAGCTGAATTTGCATGTTGCCCAAACTTGTCAATGGGATGCATGCACATGGACATGCAAGTGATGATCTGAAGTCCCTGCACTGGACAAAGTTGCAATGACAGCAAATAGCAGGGCACAATGTGACGCCAGAGCATTTGTGTACAGTCATACCTCTCCTCGGCCAGCAGCTCGCTTGACATAGTACGGAAGCTTGGCAGTTGCAGCAGCAGCAGCAGACTTTTTGGGCTGCTTGGTGGCTGGTCTTGCAGATACTGCCGGCAAGGCAATCCCTGCCAGTGTGGCAGGATCAATGACAGCGTGCACTTGTGATCGGCTCTCCTCTGTGCCTTCCCTGACAGGCCCTTGGCCTGCAGCTGTAGCAGCTGTGAGCGCTCCATGCAGCTGCAGAACAGCTTGCTGGGTCTGTTGTAGCTGTTCAGCAAGCTCAGCAATCTGGGTGTCTTTGGCCTGAGCACTGCTGCTGGTCTCAAGCCTGTGAGTACTGAGAGCTGATTTGACCTCTCTGAGCTGGAACCTCTGCTGAGCTAGCTCCCTCTTCAGGGCGGCCTTCTCTTCTTCCTTTGCATTTGCTTCAGCTCGCATTCTTGTCAGCTCAGGGGCCAAGTCAAAGAGATGCTTATGCTTGGCTGTCTGCTTGGCAGGCGGTGCCGCATCAGGACTGCTGTTTCTGCTGAGAATCTTGGCTGTCTGTGAAGCGGCTAGGATCTGTGCTGAGTCTTCCCTGATTGGTTTGTCTCCTGGCATTGCTGCCACTGCAGGTGTCTTCCCTTCCTTGTCACATGCAGAGGCTGCTGGTGCAATGGCAGGAGACAAGTCTCTGGGTAGTAGCAGAGACTGCTTTTGAGCGCTCTGAGCTGCCGCTGATCTTGGTAGGAAGTGTTTCAGGGGTGATTCTGGAGGTGCAGTGAAGTCCAGGGGAGGAAAGCTGTCAGTAGACTCAGGCAGGCTTGCCACTGGCGGAGCTGACATGAGAAGTAAACTGGCAGCAGCCGTCTTGGTATTAAGTCCACTTGATGAATGGGGTGCCAGTATTGGCTCAGCGTGAGTGTGCGAGCCCCACAGCAACAGCGGGAACTTTGATCTGCTGAGCACATCAGCAGCATACCCTTGCTCCTACAAGATCGTGACAAGATAAGCAACTGAAGCAACCACACTGAACTGCAGATTTGCATGGGGTTGTAGACAGACAATTCAGCTTGTCAGCATGTGCTCAGCATACAAATCTGACTCAGCAGCACTGCATGGTCATAGTGTGCTATAGTAATACTTGCCCTGAGACGTGCCCAAGCTTTGCCACCGGATAGAAACATATATGTGAATCAGGCCACAACAGGCATTCAACAACTGACATGATTGATCCAGACAATCCTGTGCTTGTTGACTACTCCCACAGCATGCAGACCTGCAGCAGCTGCTCATGCTGTACACCAGACAGCAGCAGCAAACAGCCATGAATGCTGATCAGATGCTAGACAGGACAACTGACCTGCGTTGGAGGCCCAGGTGCTCTTTGCACTTCAGTGTGGTGATGCACTGGCAAGGGGTACTCAGCTTGCTGAGAGGCTGGTTCTACTTCTTCGGCTCCATCAGCTGTGCTAGAATATCCAGCATCATATGTCCTGCTCAGAGCCATCTGCATGAACACCACTTGTGACAAAGTAAATTGGGTGCAAGGCACTTATGCAACAGTGCTGCAGGAGTCATCTGCTGTACAGTTACCATAGGAAGAAGTGCTAGTAAGAACGATAATCCTTCCATGCAAGATGGCTGGTCAGCATACAATTTTGTCTTCTTAAGACAGGAGTATCTTGGCCCAGAACAGTTGCAAAGAAAGACTCTATGTGCATGGTCACAGTTGTGTTGCTGCACCAGGTTGAAGCTGCCATGAGTGTCCTCATTGAACTGTACTTTTGGCAAGCTTCTTACCTGTGATTCTTGGGCACTTAGCCTGCCTGGTGCGTGGTGTTCAAGGGGGCTCCAGGCGCCCTTCTTCAGGTCCCCATTGATATAGGACTCTTGAGGGGTGACCACTAGATCCAGCTGGCGGGTTTCTGATGCCGTTGTGCTCCCTGCTGGCAAACTAGCAGCAGCCATGCCTGCCTGCAGCTGATTCAAGACTGCATCATAGCCAGGTATCTGTGGTGTCAACTCCCATGAGAGCCTGCCCTTGTAGTCAGGTGGGGGCGGGGGTGCAGTGGGGTAGAGGCTGGGGTAGCCCACGTGTCCCAGGTGGCCTCTGTCTGACTGGCGTCTGTGCACTTGGGCATGGGCATTGGCAGCGCTGCGGGTAGCATGATCTGGGATGGTGGGAGGATATTGCACCAGCTGATTGGCCATGGACCGGGTGCTAGAATGGACCACAGCTGTGGGTTGAGGGGCCAGAAGTGCCAATGGCAAACTGGAAGGGGCCTTCATCAAGCCTCCCAGGTTGCCCTGCAAGGACAACAATACACCATCAATTGTCAGGAATGTGGATTGCACTGCAGCTGCTGTGCCAGTACAGAGATATTTGCTTCACTAGTACAATGACCACAACAAGACCAGCATTCAGTGTTTGCATGTTGTTATGTGTATGTACATGAACAAGCTGCATTGAACAGCATTTGTAACACTCTTGCAGTGACAATGCAGCTTATGGGCAGCACATTACATGGCATACGGCGCAGAAAATATTGCTGACTTTTGCAGACCCTACCCTGTCAGCCTGCAAGGGTGAACCAGCCAGCGGGTGCTCCTGCAGGATTCTCTTCAGTGTAGCAACACTCTCCCTGCCTGCCCTGCTGACCTGGACTTCACTTGCGGTCACAGAAGTAGCTGCTACACTGGTCATCTCAGACAGTGCTGACCCCTCCACTGCCTGCTGGGTGCTGGCTGCTGATGACACCTATGCTTGAAATCATGCCATTGTCAAAGCTGTGCCAGAATTGCCGCTATACACCCAGCAATATACTGACCCTTGTCATCAGGACCAATCAGACTTTGCGTGTAAGTATTGACTGCCTGATGGCCATGACAGGTAGGTCATACCTAAGCAGTAAACAGCATGGTGGGCTACAGGACAGCACGAGCAGCTACCAGCGTCATGGAGGCTTTGACACTGGTATGTCTGCTGATGCATACCTGTGTGTTTGTCCCATGATGCGTAGCCCTGCTTGCTGCAATTGCAGAAACTTCTAGAGCAGACAATGCCGCAGTCACAGGTGTCTGACCAGCAACCACACCACCGCTGGCAGGCACGTCAAGTTTGCTATCAGTGCCGCTTTCTGAGTCACTATTCACTGTGTGGCTGGACAGCTGTGGTGACAGAGGGAGCATCCCTGCTGGAGTTTGGTGATCATCTTGTTCTGGCTGATCAGCAAGGGGGTTGTTCACACTCCCCTCTGGCATGCTGAGACTGCCTGCTGATGCACCTGCTGCTACAGGAGAGCTGCTTGAGATGCCCTCAACATCTGGCGCATCTTGTTCAGCACCAGCAGGAGTTGCTTGCTTGAGAGGCAAAACTTGGAAGGAGGAGATGCTCCTGTGTGATGTAGCTGGGCTTCTTGCATTGCCTGAGGCAATCAGATGTGATATCTTGGTGGCTGTGACCTCACTGGTGTGAGAATCTGGATGTTGGACTTCTACTGGAGCATCAGGCATGACAGCATCTTTGCTGGTTGACTGGTCAGCTGTTGGTGTGGCTGTCTGGTTGGCCACCTCAAGCTGTAGCTGATGGATGACAACATCCCTCTCTGTTAACCTTGCCTCCAGATCATGAAGGCGTGCATCCATCAGCTCAGTCTCTGTCAACGCCTTGTCCGCCTCTGCTAGTTTGGCTGTGGCAGCCTGATACTGCTTACTGAGTGCGCTGTGCTCATGCTTGAGCTGGTTGTGCAGCTTCTCTACTTTGCCCAGCAGCTTTTGCAGCTTCTGTGTTTGGTTGACGCTGGTGGATGCAGCATTTCCCAGGTCAGTGGTTTGTGTCTCCCTTGACTCCTGCTCAACAGGAAACGTGCCAGCTCCTTGGTTGGCTGATCCAACAACATCAGGCTGGCTGGCTGGATCATCTGAGTGCGCCACACCAGGCACAGCAGCTAACTCAGGCTCAGCTGATGTGTCTTGCTCATCAGCTTGATGCTGCTCACTGTGCATTGACTGGTTTGCTGCTTCTGATGCTGACTGCAGGTTGCTGCTTTGCCGCTCTAATGACTTCGGCAAGGCAGTCAGCTCTTCAAGGCTTGCTTCCTTTTGAGCTACTGTATCCCTGAGCTGACTGAGCTCAGAGTGCAAGGCCACGGTTTCAGCTGCTGAGTCAGCTTCTGTGCTGACCACATTTGCTTGTACGCTGACATGCTGCAGCTTGAGCTCATCATAGGCCTGCTGCCGGTCTACCAGCTGTTGCTGCAGCCCTTCACATTGACTTGTAAGCTGTTGTACTGCTGTCTCTAGGGAGGCAACATGATCAATGGAAGCTTGCTGTGCTGTCGTGAGTTCCTGCAGAGTTGCAGCTTGCTCTGCAGCAGCCTCTGCTGCCTGCTGAAGCTTAGCGTCTCTGGCCTGTGCAGCATTGACCAGCTCTGCCTCCTTGGCAGATGCAGTTTGCTGGAAGTCTTCATGCTGCCTTTTCAGCTTCTTGAAGGCAAGCTGAGCTTTGCTGAGCTTGGCTTCCTGAGACTTCGAGCTGCTCTGTTGCTCTGTCAGGGCAGTCTGTAGCGCTGCTACCTGGTCTTGTGCTTCCTTCAGAGAGGCTGTAAGCTGTAGCAGCTCGGCTTCTTTGCCTGCCAGGGATGCTGCGACCTGGTCAAGCTCCAAAGCCTTTGCCTCAACAGCCGCTGTCAAGCTCGAAGCATGTGCACCTGCCTCCTGTTGGGAGTCTGCTTGCAGCTGCTGGAGGGTGTTGTGAGCATCCTTTGCCTCACTGAGCTTTGCCTGCAGGTTGGTGACTTGCTCTTGCAGACTGGTGAGCTCAGACTGACCTGCTGCTGCCATGGCCTGAGATGAAGCCAGAGCCACTTTGATATCTCCCAGCTCTGAGTCCTTGGCTCTCAAGGCAGAGTGCAAGCCAGCCTCGCCTGCAACAGTTTTCTGCTGTGCAGCAGCCTGGTGATGTTTGAGGTCTTGGAGGGCCTGCTGGGCTTGGCTGAGCTGGGACTGCAGGCTCTGGGCGTGCTCTTGCTGCTCCTGTAGCTGAGCTGCAGCCTCTGCTGCTGTCACAGCTGCTGCTTGGGCCTCAGTGACCTTGGCAGCCAGCTCACCTGCACAAGAGATTGATCTGATTCAAGAAGTAGCAACAGCAAGCAGGATGATGTCGGATGAGACTTGAATAGAAGCTTACCCTGCAGGGACAGCATTGCACTTGCTGCTGACTGTGTGCTTGCATCAAACTGTTCTTGTAGCTGCTTGAGGCTGGCTTGGCTTGTCAGGAGCTGTTGCGCTAGCTGAGAGCTGCGCTGAGCTGCAGCACTGCTGCTCTGCTGCTCAGACTTCAATGAGAGCTGTGTCTTCTCAGCACTGCTTTGCAGCTCTACTACCTGTACTAATAGCTGCTCTGCATGCTGCTTGACAGCATCAAGCTGCAGCTCCTTGTCTGTGTCTGTCGAGGTAGTCTGCTGTTGCTGAGCTTCTGTGTCCTCCAAGTTCAAAGCCTTCTGAGAGTCATGAAGATTTGCAGCAGGCTCAAGCTCTGGACTGCTAGATTCTTCTACAGTTGCAAGTTGTAGCTTCGCCCTACAGCATGTGTTGCTAAGAAAGAACAAACCAGCGATGATAGACGACACAAGACTAACATGTAAGTGCACTTACAAAAATTCTGTGGCTGGTGTCATCTGTATACTATCAGGTGCTGCTTCCTCTTGTGTGCTTGGCTTCTCTGGTGAAGGCGAAGGAGTAGGAGTCCAGCCTGCTTCATACTGATCCGTGACGTCTGGACTCACATCTGCAGTGATACTATGCCTCTGCCTGGAGTCCTGCAGGAGCAACAAAATGAGTGTTTGCTTTAAGCAGCGTGCAGCTTGAGCTGTTCAGTGGACTTCAGACCAGTGTCTTGCCACGGGGAGCCTGCCTGCTGAGAAACCGAGCGCTGCAGCTGCGCTGCATTGGTCTGGCCATGGCTTGCCCTGAAGCCTGGGGGAGGACTGGTTGCCGTTTGTTCGGTACTCCTTGGGGTGAGACTCTCAGTGCGGCGTGCTTGACGGCCTTTGTTTTTGCGAGGAGGCATTGACGATCACACTGCTGCTGGCACAGAAGATGCTATATAACGCAGGCGAGTGCTCTCAGGGAATGCTGTCAAGCGAAACCTCAAGGCCTGTGCTGAAGTATTGAGCTCAAAACACTGGGCACAGCCAGACCGCCTTCACTCAAGCTGGCAAATTTGTGGGCGGCCATTTGATTTCTGTGTAACCAAGGACCTGTCCTAGAAAGACGGCAGGCGCTTTAGTTGATACACGCATGCTAGTAGAAGAGCGGCAACATGATGCGTAAGAGCGTGCAGTTCAAAATGTGTGGTGAGGTGATGCTGCTGCACGCACACACGTGCTGCACCGCTACACGTTCGCTTAACGGTAAGATAGCAGCAGCACCGCCATTGTATTCTTGCATAGAAGATATCAGGCTGGCAATGCGATAGTCAGCTCATGTGCAGGCACTGTTGTTGAAGCCAGGCTTCAAAGAGAGCCAGATGGCCCACACGATGCATTTAGCTCACATAAAAAGTGTGAGGTTCGCCTCATCTCATTCACGCCTCATCTCATTCAACAGTAAGCAATATTGTACGTGGCTGCTTGAGGCTGGTGCTTGAAGATGCTACACCTTCGTGATGACTCCTGCATATACAGTTGTACTGTCAGACATTGTCAAGTGGTCTGCCATGTGGGCCAACTGGACCTATTGGTGATTCAACACATGAGCAACCAATGATCGTCACAGAGACGGGCTTCAACAGAACAGCGCAATGTCACAATCATGAATGTCAGTTGCACAAAGATTGACAAGCCTGCCTCCCGGCATCAATAGGCAAAAGCGCACAAGTCCAGGACAGCAGGCCTGACTGGCACTGAGTCAGGCCGCAGCTTACCTGGCTTACATCTTTGCCACATGACACAAGTCAGCCCTGCCCCTCAAAAAATGATGAAACTGTCCCTGTCATAATCTTTTGCCTTGGAGAGGATGCCACATAAGCCTCAGCTGTCATCTGGACCTTGACCAAACTGATATGGGAAGCTGGCAGGGAAGCTGCAGGTGATCCCCACTGCTTGGCTGAGAGTGGAGTTCTCCACGTCGCTGGCATGCATATCATATGACAGTGGCAAGCAGCTAGTAGACAAGCAGCTAGTAGACAAGCCACTAGTAGACATAGCTTCATCTGAGACCTCATCTGGCTGATGACCTGCTGTGATTGCCTGCCAAAGCGGAGCAGCTTGGGATGATGTATTTCTGAGAGCTCTCCTTGCTGACTGATCAACGTACCAAAGTGGCCCCACACTCTACAGCTTGGATGCTCTCTATGAGCCTTTGCACTCTAGTTGTGATCATAGCTGACTCAGCAGTGACTGCTGCTCTCAGCAGTTTGTGCCAAGGTATTGCAGATGTTGCCAGAGAAGCTGCCTGTGATTCATGCTGCTCAAGATAGATCAGCGTGCATGCCATAGAGTTATCCACCATCCTCGGCAGAACCCACAAAGCTGATCATGGCAGCTGCTGCCCGGTCATCCTGTGTGGTAGAATACCGGTGGGAAATTGGGTGCTCCACATTCCTCAGCGTGAGCCATCTCATAGGCTGAGACTGGCCGTCTGGCTCTGGCTGCTGCTAGGATGCGGTTGTTGAACTGATACTGCAGAAAAACATAAAAGAATGAGATCACATGGCCGTCTGGCTCTGGCTGCTGCTAGAATGCGGTTGTTGAACTGATACTGCAGAAAACCAGAAAAGATTGAGATTACGTGCCGTTGTTGAACTGATACTGCAGAAAAGATTGAGATTACGTGCAGTTGTTGAACTGATACTGCAGAAAAACAAGAGAGATTGAGATTACACGGCATTTGACGCAACAGATACAACAAGGTGATGAACCAAAGTCAAATGAGGCAACACATAAATTTGAAGCATACATGATGTGCAGGTAGCACGAGGTGCATGCAAAGGTGTTGTTAGCGCATTACTTAGCACTCATTGACATATGCATGTAGCTGCTGGATAGATGTCTCTGTCAGGATACACGGATGTACACAGGTTTAAAAGAATGGCGCACTTATAACCAAAACAGTTGAGGTGTTGATAGAGACCAGTAAAAAGAGGTTGTAGCCTGCTGAATGCTATCACTGCTGCCCTTGCACTAGCTCATTGTGATGTGCACGCTCACAACGCTGTCACACCAAATGTTCACTGCAGGGATCCTTACCTGGTAGCGTGCCAAGGGAAGATCATTGGGGTCATAGATAAATGGATCCTCCAAGTCTCTTGCCACCTCATTCAGGCACCAGTAGCTTTGCACACAGAAGAAGTTGACTACGATGCCCATCCATGTGCTGTCCACAAAGGCAACGACCACCAAGGGCACTGAAATTGCATACATGATGAGCATGACCAGTACCATTTGGGCCCAAGGGAAGGGGAAGGGGGTGTCTGCGATTGCCCTGCAGGTGCACAGTTAACGACTGATCGTTTCTTCTTCATTCTTGATCTTCCATTGTTTAAGGTGGTTTTCCAACAGGATTTTGAGCCCAATGGATCACACAAAGACTGACAATGCGTCATTTGCATGCAGAGATGGATGTGAGATACTCATGCCATGCCTGTGTAAACATCACGCAACAACTTGTCTGTCAACCTGCAGTTGTGCACGAATGCAAACCCTCCGTACAATTGCTTAGCCTCATGCTCTTTTGTTGATGACCAGCAAGGCCCTTGCAATTCAAAAAAGAATGTTTAAACGGCTGGCAACCAGAGCCATGGTGATAGTACCTGCATTGCTCAAATTGAAGGTAGCCTTCAGACAGCATCTGCCACATCCTGGACCCCACTGGGGCAGCAAGGGTCAACCCCTTCTCCTTGAAACGCTCCTGCAGCAGCTGCTGTACCCACGCATACACAATGTTGACTCTCTCTGAGGCACCAGGCACAACTTTACCTGCATGACAGCACATGATGCTAAACACAGGTGATTGAAAAAAGGGCTAGATGATGACTGCAAGGGACAGTTGAATGTACCAGTCATACAACCTGCTGTAGTAAAGTCTTGAAGGCTCATGACAAATCTTATGGTGAATGGACTATGCAGGAACATTATGTATGCTGTCATGTGCATTTCACAGCAGGGCTAAATATGTTGATCACATTACAGCGAATGAGACTGAGACCTCATCATAGCAAGTCAGAGTAGAAAACGTGTGACAGCTTTAGTGTGTGCAATATGGGATGTTTTGACAGCTTGCCAAAGTAAGGTGTACATAGTGTCAGGCCACACGAGCAGCATCGCATGGACAAACTCACCTATTCTGTGAACAAACATGGACTTGACATATCCAGAAATCGTGTCATAGTCATCATTGGCAATGTCAATGCCGTTGAACAAAGTTCCCGTCTGCTTCTGACAATGCGCTTCCAGCAACTTGCCCAAACCTACAGCTTCTGGATCTGAAATTGACCCTATCACAGGCAAAGGCATCGCCCTGCAAGACAAAGCAAAGGTTTAGCTTCACCTACAAGGGAAAAGTGGAGTAGCAGCTGTGCTTGAGCAATTGGAACCCAACTCAAACCCAAAACCCTGCCTTGAAGCACAGCTATGCCATTTCAGTTGGGTTTACAGGCTTTGCTGAGCCTGCTAATAGCACTGAACGCCACAGATCATAGCAAGGCGCATTGCAAATGAGTAACAGCTGTGCATTCTTGCTGCACTCTTTGCATGTGTGCATACATTCATGATGGTCACTTGATGGGCTGAGCATGCCAAGTATCTTGCCAGCTTGCATCAAACATGAAATGTACATGTGCTGCTTGTGTAACACACTTGGCTGTGCTCACACCTGTTGTATCTTTCCATTCTTTCAGTTGTGCCTCTGAGCAAGAACGTGTCTGTTAGGTTGTACTGGTACTTGCCCTTAGAAGTTGCGTGCAAGCCAGCGGCATCCTGTACCACCAAGCATGCAGTCATTGACAGCTGCTGATTACTCATCAGCTGAGTAGGGACACGTCTTGTCCTCTTGCATTCAACAGATGTATCTACTGACAACAGCTGGACAGCACTATGGGTGTCTATCAATTTGTCGTGGTTCTGACACATGAGCATGACACACAGTAGCCCCGGCAGGGATAGGCACAGCAATATCTCAGCTGTTTGATGCATGCTGAGTCTTCTGCCATACAGTGTGACATATCTGGAACCAGCAGATGCATTACCCTCATCTTTAGCTTTGTTGGTGAAACGCGATGATCATCACGCATTGCTTGCAAGACGTTGTAGGCAACTTGCATCAGATTGCAGAACGTACCAGGGGAGGTGCTGGGTCAATGCTGTGAAAGGTGGTAAGATTTGAAAGGTCCCAGTCGCTTCTGAGGTGCTGAAGGGCGACACCATGCAGTAGACTGGACAGATGCACAGTGGTCTCTGTGAACCACTTGGCTCGATTCCAGGCTTTTGGGTCTGACTGGATGCCAGCAGACAGTGTGCCAGCATCCATCATTAATGCCTGTAAGACCGAAGCAAAACCATGTGTTTCCTTGAACTTGTACTTGGGACTTGTTTAGGTGATGGCCTTTTGGATACATCTCATGCATGAGCTGGGCGACATGTTTGTACTGACCTCTGTGCAAAAGTCTGCCCACCGAGCAGTCATGGTCTGCAGCTGTAGCCTGCCCTCCCAATACCTTCCATAGCTCAGCTGGCTCCTGTAAAACGCACACGACATGTCAGCAAGAGATCGCATGCGTGAAAGCATGTCCTGCCAGTGCAGTCTGTTCTTGCCTGAAGACGACGATAAAACCAACAATGAAAGCAAAGATGTGGTATGGGTACGGGTGCCGCCAGTCGTCGTACAGCTGTCGTTCTTTGGTGAGATACAAGGCTACAGTAATAGAACTGCTGATGATGGAGAAGATCAGGGAGCGCGGGAATGCAGAGCCGTAGACTCTCAGCAAAAGGTGCAAACCCCATGTGGTCTTGCTATACGTGATCATTCTATCGACCCGGCAGCCGTGCAACGCGTTGCCTAGATCTGCCCAAAGGAAAGCCTTCTCGACCAACCAACGGTTTGCTGGATGGCAATGCGATGATGTTGGTGTGATGTGACGTGACGGGCACCTTAACACAACAAAGACACAAACGACCGTTACTAAAACGCTTGACCAGCACGTGACCTTAACAAGGAAAACCCAGAATTCACTCGCCAAGTTGTCAGCCCCTCTTCCAGAGCTCTGTTGCCACTGCTTCTCGAGTCTGCAATAGATCATTGGCTGGAGGTCTTCAGGCAAGCTCTTGCCGGCAGCTGCACGGCTTGCCAGATTGTGCTGTGCAACTGACAAGAGCTCAGCCTTGCCCTGACTACACTTCCGAGGCAACCGCACAAGGACGTGGGCAATGACGGACTTCAGCCACAGGTCTTCACCACGGGAGCAGCAGCAGCAGCAGCAGCAGCAGTAGCAGCAGCAAACAGATTCATCACCCAGGCTGCCTACTGGCTGCCAGCTGCTTCTGCAGCAGCTCAAAGCAAATGCAACTCCTAGTTTAGAAGATCTAACGGAGGCCAACATCCGAAGGTCCAAGTCGTCTGCTTCTCCTGCTGAATCCTCGATCTCAGCCAGCAGCCTGTCTCAAGTTGGATCAAGCAGCTCCAGCAGCACATGCTTGCAAGCAACTGAATCATCACCAGGTGCACCTTGCAGACACTGTCTATTTGTCTGCCTGTGTGTCTGTCTCTGCCTGCCCCATTTTGGCTGCCAAGAAAGGCATCACGCATGGTATCATCACCAGTATCCCTTGCAGATGCTGTCTGTCTGTCTGCCTGTGTGTCTGTCTCTGCCTGCCCATTTCGGCTGCCAAAAAAGGCATCACGCATGGTATCATCACCAGGTATCCCTTCCGGACGCTGTCTGTCTGTCTGTCTGCCTGTGTGTCTGTGCGTGCCTGCCTGCCTGCCTGCCTGCCTGTCGCTCTGCCAATCTTCTTGTGCATCTATCTGTACGTCTGTCTGTATCAGCTACTCGCAGGCGCCAAACATGTTGCGCAAGCTGACATTGGCACACTGCACATGAATCAAAGCAACTTCTTGCAATTGCCTGTAAAGCCTATGTCTCTGATCTGAAACATGCCATGCAGCGAGTGCCTTCAAAGTCTCCTCAGGAGGTTTACATGCAGTGACACCTCTCCTTGCAATTATGTTTGTCGTCGTTGTGTTACGTTTTCGTCAAACTTTCCACTGAATATATGTGCCTGCAGCGCTAATTTTCCTATTTGTGTATGCCATAGGGGGCCAATTGGTGCAACAGGTTTCTTCCTAGGGGCTGCTGTGATTGGGGCTGGGGGCCACCCCATCCAAATGTGAGCCCCTCTGCCCTGGAAACCCTAGACCCCCATACTGCCATGCTATCTGCCTGTACTGGCTCACTCAAGTTGCCCACTCACTCAAGTGCCCACTCACTCACTGACTCATATACAATCTCACCCACCCACCCAATCACCCACCCAGTCACCTGATCACCCACCCACCCACCCACCCACCCACCCACTGACCGACCCAGCCATGCACCCACCCAGCCATTGCATCAACAATGTGCTAGGTTGCTATCAAATCTGCCCCAGGCCTGTAGTGCATTGGCTGATGTTAACTGTGTGCTGCTCCACTTTGCTGGCAGCTCCCTGCCTTCATGGACTTTCTTACCCATGCTGTCCCTGGAATAGCCCCGGTTGTGCTGCCTGCAATGTTCCCCTGCCTGCCATGCCCTGCCCTGATAGTCTCTGTCTTGATGCCCTGCCTGTGCCTGTGTCTTGGCCTTTGCCTTTGCCTTGACTTTGCCCCTGCCTTGCTTTCAGGGCCATTCCCTAGCACAATTGTGCCAAATGTGGCCAGCTTTGCTTTGCTATAGTTATAGCTAGCTTGACTGTGTGACTGTGTGTGTGACTGTCTGTGACTGTGTGTGACTGTGTGACTGTGTGACCGTGTGACCGTGTGTGACTGTAGGGAAATGATGGATGCCATGAGGCAGAGTCGCAAAATGGACATTGCGGCCTTCTGTGCCTGGATATGGAATTTAGTGCTTCTGATTCCTCACTCGATTGCCATTAACTTAGCCTACCCCGAACTTATTCTCACTCAAGGTGTGTCTCATGATCTCCTGTCTGAGTCTCATGTGTGCAGCATTTTCAAGCAGCCAAGATGCGTTGACACGGTAAAGCGGCCTGCTGTGTATGGGTCAATGAAACAAATCCGACGTTGCATGTTTGCTTTCCAAAGCTGACGGACTGAAGTTCAATGGATTTGCATCTGAGTGATTGGACACAAGAAGCTCTGCAAGAGGAGATTTCATGCCTGTTGGGAGCAGAGTGAATTCCTTCATGTAGTGTTTATGCACAGACTCATTCTCTTGACTACCTGATCACCATGTGCATGGCAACCTCAAATTCTCAGCTGTGGTTTCTGTCTTGCAGCTAATGTGTATTCTGTTCTCCCAAACAGTGGCTGGAAAAGCTTCAGCGTGTGGATCATGTTGATTCACAACATCTCTGCCTTCACTCTACATGCCAATCCCCTGCTGTATATGTGGGAACGCCTCATACACACGCACCACCGGCCTTGGTACATCAGACTACCCTCCAGACTCCCTGTGTGTAAGTCTGCCTTCAACCCATATGTCTACACATGCTCCTCCCCCCAACTCCCCCCCTCCCCATCATTTGCTTAGCCCCTTCTCCCCTGACAACTTTACCCCCCACCCCAAACCCCCATCATTTGCTTAGCCTCTTCTCCTGTCACAAATTTACCCCCCCCCACACCC
>JAABUP010002017.1_pt1 | contig 40980 bp, 63 predicted proteins | sample 5559201 | NCBI WGS metagenome assembly JAABUP01 (sample SAMN10711887, study PRJNA513373) | rock metagenome | isolation source: Antarctica rocks | place: Antarctica | reverse complement strand
GTTACCCTCTGACAGGCTGGTCAAGAAGGCTTTTACTCATGCCTCATCTGTGAACACTCTTTGGTGGCAAAAACTGTCCCTTTGGCTGAGCCAACATGGATTTGAAGGTGTGCTAGCAGAGGGGACTTTTTCATTAGCCAATGCTGAGCAGCATCTAAGGGACAAATGGTACCACGGCATTTGCCAATCTTCAGCTACAAAGGTCAGGTTTTTCATGGACAACATGTTTTTTGACTCTAATGTCATGGCCTCTTACCTTCGTGACATAAGACCCAGTGCTTCATTGTTTTCACTCATCAAGTTCAGGTTAGGTGGTCACTCACTGAGGGTCGAGACTGACAGATGGTTGAGACCCAACCCACCTAGAGAACAATGTATTTGTCGCCACTGTTGTATGCAAGCGGTTGAAGATAAGCAACATTTACTTTTTGACTGCCCCTTTTACAGCATCATTAGAGGTCAGCACTTCTGATTATGTGGCCCAAACTACCAACAGCGGGACCTTAGGCTCTTTTTTGAACAGAACTCCCACCAGCTTGGTTTTGTCACACACCACATACACCTGTGCTTTCAAGCCAGGATATCTGATGAGTCACAACTGGCTCCATACCCCAGACTGTAAGGTATTAAATAAAAAAATGAAAATACAAGTTGTGGGACCTGAAATGCTAGCCAAAAGGCATTGTGACGTATGTGTTGGATCTGTACTAGTGTGTGGTACTATCATGTACCCAAGTTAGAGGCATTGGCAAATAGGCAGCACATCTGTGCAGCATTAGGGCACAGGCTGATGATGAGGTACAACAAGTGGTGTATCGCCACGACATTCAGACACGGCATTGCAACAAGTCCTGTGAGCGCATTGCAACAGACAAAAGGGATGCTAAAAGTCTGTCAAACACAGCCAACCAACGGCATGCAACATTGGGATAGAATGTATAGGTGCACAGAAAGCACTGCGCTGTGCAGCAAGTTGAGCAAGGGGTGTGGTAAAACAGAGTTCCTACCAGCATAAACTACTTTGGGCTGTCCTCTCTTGCGCTTGTACCCCCTCCCTTTCCCCCCTCCTCCATGGATGAACAGGAAGTCAGTCTCTGGCGAAGACGATGGGTGCAAGTATGCCAGCATGACCCTCAAGTCACCCTCCCGCTCAGCTTGCACCCCCATCTGCTGCGCCAGGGGGTTTGCCACTGTGAGTCTGAGAGCCTCCTTCAGATCTACTACTTCTTGGAACATGTGAGGGCTGGTGTAGAGGCCCTGACTGGAGAACTTTGTCTGCAGATGGTACCAAATGGACAGCTGGTGTGTGATGCAGGCTGCTGGTAAAGTGATGTCCAAGCCTATGCTTGTGGCTACATGGCCCTCCTGCCTGCATGATGCATGAGCTGTCAAGTTCTTGTTGACACTGATAATGCGATGTTGCTGGTAGGCCAGCTGCTGAACCACATGTCATTAGCAAGTTGTGCAGCAGAACGACTCGAAGATTCAAATACACAGAAACAGCATACAGCGTGACATCTTTCCAGGTGCAAGCCGGCCCCATTTTTATAACATCGCGCAAAGTGCTGCTTGTCAGGCAACCCTGTGTTGTCAACAGATATTTGCTGTCCTCAAAGCAATGCAGCAGATGCAGGAGCGGTGTTCAGTCCTGCAAACCGCTCACGTTGGAATGCTGCTAAGCAACAGGCCAGAGCCTGCACTGCAGGTGACTGAGGCTGTGCATGACATGCTGGTCAAGAAGGGTCATGTTGGGGAATGCACTGCTGAGCAGCACAGGTCACTTGAGCATGCAGGAGCGACTGCTATCCTCGGCTGCTGACACCAACAGGCTGTGAGTTAGAGGTGCCACAAAAACCGCCAAAACTTCATCGCTAAGCTTGACTCACTCTGACATGAGCTCTGAGCTTGCTGAGATGTACCTGACATGAGCTCTGAGCTTGCTGAGATGTACCTGACATGAGCTCTGAGCTTGCTGAGATGTACCTGACATGTTGACTAAGGCTATCAACTGAGCCTGACGTGCATGTTTGCCAGGAGCCTGCATTGCCTTCAGCTTCAGGCAGACCAGCTAGCACGGCTGAAGGGACTGCCTGCAAGCTGCCCTCTGGAGCTTGCAACACCCCAAGGCAAGCAGGGCACACCACCCCATGGACTACATCCACGGGTGTCTGGTCTGTAGCGTGTGTAACTGTAGTAGGACTGTCGTGCTGGTGATCAGCATCTGTGGCTGGTTGGATTGGCTCAGCTGATTGAGCTGAACATGGGATGGGTGAGGGTTGTTGGGCTATCGGAGGGTTTGTAGCAGAATTGTGATTTGCAGCATCTTGAGGCTCTGTACCTGCACACAGCTCATATTCATAAATCGCAATGCCCTGACTAACTCTGGTAGATGTCCATTACTTTGCTGGAGCTGGAATAATCAGGGAAGATTAACAACACAAAGTTGAGCAAATTTGGTCATACGGGGTACAGCCAATGCATCTACCAGAGGCTTTGTCAGAACTCAAGCAGCTCTGATGAGGTGCGTCTGTGATGGCTGCCAGCAGAACGTGTGAGGCTGGTGGTGATGAGCTGTATGTCTTGTCGCGGATGCCAGCAAAACGCAGGCAGCATCTTGCACAAACCTACACATCGCACCTAATTTGGTGCTGCCAAAGCTTACGGACTTGAAGGTAGTCTATGACTTACATGCAAAGACAACAGCTCATGTACAGCTGGCAGGTATTTGCCATGGTTCTGTGACTTGAGCGCCTGGAAATAGAGCAGTGCTTGCTGCATGGTGAGCACAGATCAGTGCATACAGCTTAATGAACAGCTGAACTCCGACTTGAATACGAGGTGACCTGCTCGATGACCAACGAGCGAGGGTCGAGAGTTCTGCGCACGCTGTGGACGTTATTGCAGATGTGCAGATGTCCGCTTGCGTTACGGGCGGACGCCGTAACGCTTGTGCATACCTTCCTTGTTCGCGGCGTTGAGTGCCTCGTGCCGCAGTATTTCCCGTTTCAACGAGTCGGGGGTTGTTGCAGCATTCATTCTGAGCTGTACAGCAGGACAGCTCGCTCTGAGGCAACACTAAATTGTAAGCCTCGTGCTCAGCGAGAAAGTACAGCGGCCTTGTCTTGAGAGACTTGGCAATCCCATGATCTGCATGACGTCCAGCAATGCCGGTCAAAGCTCGGGCTGGTATCATTACTTTGTTGCGTCTGGGGCTGCCCCAGCTTTTTAACAGCTGAAGCAGCTCTTGAGGCTATAGAGACTGTGCCTTCTTTTGAATATAATCAGAAGCATTTTGCTCATCGCCTATGTCAGCACAAGTGCCAAGTCTGAGCCACACCAGCCAGCAAGACCAGTCAGGGGTCACGCCCAGGAGTCATGCAGCTGAACGGTCAACCAAGCTTCCACGCACTCGCTACACTCGTGTGCAGCTCCTGCTCTTCATTGGCATACTCACAGCTGCATATACCCTGAATCCTCAGCTGGAGATCCGATTCATGTTGACATGTGTGTCAGCACTCTTTGCACTGCTGCTTGTCAGGCTGGTGGTAAGTTGCCTTACACAAACTACTGTCATGCATTGCAGCAGCCTGCTAATGCTTGCTGACCTGACAAGATCTGAATGTAAGAGAAAAACAACAGAACACAACACAATAGTGACAAAGCAGGCATGCAATCCAAACAAATCTGCTTGACTGCACCCGCAGTTCTGATGCATTATGAGTTTGCTAACAGCCTTGCATTGCTATTGCCCAGATGCAAGGGTTCTCAGATGTTGGGTTGCACGGCACATTATCGACGGGAAAATTACGCAATGGCTTGGTTGCTTTGTTGCAGTTTACGAGGCACCAGGCACAGCCAGTAAACAACTCAGTGCAAAGGCATGCACCGCAGCCCCAGGCTGAGTCAGCAGCATCTACGCAGCGCAGAACTCCCAACCTGTCAGGCGTATGGGTCAAGGTGAGATAGTGTTTGGAGGCATGCAGTCCCTGTCCAGCAGTTGCAATCAGTGTTTCCACTGTCTCCTCTTCCCCGACTTGGTGACTGTGCCCTGATGTCACATCAGACAGCTATTGCAGCATAAGGGTGAAGGCACCGGGCTAAATGCTTGAGTACAAAGAGTGCTGAGTATGCTGTTGTGCCCTGTAGGACAAGGCAGCATCTGACAGCATGGAGCCAACAATGAAGCTGATGCAAGTCAACAGGCTGATACGTACAGCCGTGAAGTTAGTCAAGGGCATAGAGCTGCGGCAGACTGGCAACTCTTTTGAGATGATTGTGCTATCGGGCATTCTGTGGTTCAAGGTAGGGTTGTCAAAGACTGTGCTTGGGGCCTACATTGTGGCTACATTGTTTTCGCCACTGTGCTCAGACCATTGTGCTCATGACCTGCAGCCAAACAGCTTTCTGTGCCACTGTTCCCTTGCAGTTGTGTCTGGGTGGTTCAGGTGGCTATGAGTTCCATTTCCTTTTGCATGTGGTTTTATTGAAGCTTGTATACGCTGTGGCTGCCTGGCTGCGATACAGGCACAATGCTACCGCTGTCATTATTGCATGTACACTGCAATCAAGGTCTACATGGTGATGTCACTTTTGCCATGCAGATCAAGGAGCAGTACCCCCTCACAAATGAAGTAAGGCAGTTCAAACGTAGAGATTTGCGGAAAGGTACGATCCTTCTCCTTTCTGGTTGATACTCACCGCGCAAAGCTTTGACCTGACATAGACAGGCTGCATAGATAAGCGTCCTGATGCCTTGCCAGGCATTCCACGCTGGACTTGTTGATGTAAGCACCGCAATTCTGGTCACTCAAGCATTCAAAGCATGTCTAGCTGGTAGTCACCCATGAGCGCAATGGTGCTAGATGACTGATCAGAAGCCTGTCCAATAGTATAGACTTGCTGTGGACTTCTCAAATATCGAGCTGTTGTCCAGCTGTCCAGTGGTTGTCTTGTGAAGGGGGTACAAGGCGCATGGGCATACTTTTGAGGTTGCTTGATGGTGCCGTATGCACAAACCTTGGATAAAAAAATTGAACTTGATTGCGCCTGCAGGCTTACACAGAGGCGCTGCCGAAAAACTGCCAGATGGCGCTGTGTGCATAACCCTGGAATGGGACGAGCCCTTGGGAGGGGTCGGCACTGATGTCTTCTACGTACCAGCTCCAGGCATATTGTATGTGGACAGCACTATTCTTATGCAAGGGCAGACCATCAAGTATCGAACCATCTATAACAAGCAGTAATCACATCCACCTACAGTGATGAATGCAATGCGGGGATGTTTCACCTGAGAGAGTGTTTCAGCAGCAGGCGGAAGTGCAGCATGCTGTCCTACTGGCCATCCATTTCCTCAGGCCCAGTTCACCTCACAAACCTGAGTGCGCGAAGGGCTTTGTCAGGGCTGTCATGGCTTCTAGCTCTTGTCCATTATCAGGCCCTATATCTCTTGTGAGAATTCAGTTCTGCAACGCTGCAACACCAAATCATGTAGGGAGGAGACTGATGTTCCATATCATGGCCAGCAAATTGGCAATTTTGAGAGCTGCCCAGCACTTTTTGACATGACCAAGCAGGTACATTCAGTCCAGTCATTTGATTAATTTGTGTAGTGCTTGGGTTGCTAAGTGCCAAGTTTTTCTGAGGGTGTTGCTTGGCATAAGCGTAGACAGCAAAATGCGCTCCGCGACTCTGATGTGCACATGCAGGATGATCACACACTCTGAGCTAACCCTGAGTTGCTGCATAGCAGCTAACACTTGATAAATTGATCTCAGCTTACCGCATTTTTAAAATAGTTTCCGTGCCAGTTCATTGTCACCACTTGGGTCATGACTGATCAGTCCCTGTCATGTTATGCTGTCTGCCATGACGATGACGCCAAGTGCTCTCACATGATATCGTTGGTGGAACAACACCAATCAGCGTGATGTGACGAAGCATGTGCTCTGTGTGACACAACTGTGAGTCATGATATTAGTGTCAACAGCTTGTCCTGCAATCTGCAGCTGACATGCGTGAATCAATGTAACAGCAACAGAAGAGATGTGCATCTGCTAAATCCGTCAGCTGAAATGTGTCATGAATTAAACGACAGAGAAGCCATATAATTATGAGCTAAACAAACAGCCTGCGACCCTACGACAGGGGCTAAAATGGTCAACCAATGTACCTCTCATTTTGCTAACTGACATGAAATCCCTGCATAAAGAGACCATCATGAATAGTACTGTCATACTGTCTAATCTACAGCTGAGAACGTTACTTTATTGTACAGCTAGCTACACTACTGAAGCTGAGGCTGGCGTGCGTTCTCGTATTCATGCTCTTCCTCATACTCAATGTTAACATGCTGCCGTCGCTTGGCCTTTCTGCTAGCAGCATCTGCTGATCCTGCACTTTCAAGTCATCAGTCAGTGAAAACATAAGCAGAGTCGTAATTCCACAAGCGGCCATCATGAATCTCAGTCAGCACCACAACAGCTATCATGCAATGAAGCACATGCACTACTGAACATCACACACACAGAAGACAGAAGATCCTGAGCATCACAGTCTGTAGCACAATGCATGACACTGTCAGCAGAAAGCCAACAATGTTGTAGAGACTATACATGGCAGCTTTTACCGTGCTGCCATCTGTCAACACAGTAGGTTACGCAAGCGGGAAGATGTGTGCAAACAGACTCTGTCCATACGTGCATGCATGAGTGAAGTGAATGCTCCAGACAAGCACAAGCAGGCATGCTTGGGATGAACAGAAAGGATACCTGCAGGACGCTTGCCAAGCTGGCTCTGCCCAGCGGCCAACTTCTCATCGTCGCCCCCCTCAAAGTCTTCCATGTCCTCCTCATCATCATCACTGGAAAAGTCCACCTCACTGTCATCTAGGTACTCCACCTGCTCCTGTATACATGTGCCACAGCAATCTGTGCAGCAAGTGACAGATGTAAGGTGACTATGTGTGACAGAGAGACCTATATGTAAAGGATGGAGAATCAGATGGGGAGTTGTGATGGCAGAGTAGTGAAGCAATGCTGAAGCCGTCGCTCCAAATCATGCAGATGTACACTGACATGACTTGTTGGGCACGCGTCACTCAGCTGGCCCAATGCATCTTGATGCTCTGACACCTCTGGAGCTAGGAAGCTTTGTTTCATGACGTAAGAAAAGCTTGAATATTTTGTGAAGGAGTTTGAATTGTCTGAGTGGACTGAATGAGGTGCGAGGAACTGTGCATCCTGCCACAAGTCAAGGAGTACCACCATATGACATTAGAGAATGTCGGCAACAGAGCTGGTCAGCAAGGCACTGCAATTGTCCCTTGTGCCTAGAGCATGCTTGACTATGCTTCACTGGAATGGGATGTTGGACTGTGGCCATTAGACCCTCTATTCATTATGCGTTGAATGCTTGTCAACTCCCACGGACAACAGATGTTGTCATTGCATTTGGGAAGCCTGCTGGCTCACCTCATCATCCTCATACTCCATCTCCCTTTCAAGGTCTACATCTTCTTCTTCCTCCTCCTCCTCCTCTTCGTCAGCTTCAATATACTCCTCAGCTTCATCATCCTGGTCGGCCTGAGTCTCAGCATCCAGCACCTGCAAGCAGATTGGACTGGCTGAATGTGTGAGCACAGTACGCCTAAGAAGGACTATGACTGCAATGCCATGCTGATCATGATGCAATTGCTACTATGCACAATCATGTGAACGGCTGTGCCTGAACTGACTCAGCAAAAAGACTGCTAACAAACATATACATTTGCACACACATGGAAATGCAACATCAGTTAGTGACAGGCTGTACATCAAAGTCAACACGCCATACAACACAACATGATGACCGCAGCTCCTGATCGTGGATTGCTTGCAAAGTAGCATGCGCCATGAATCAAACAGGCACTGCCCATGCTTGTTTGTCACTGCTAGAGACACCTGCCACAGCTGACACTGTTTTCGCAGGGGTTCAGATCACCTTCTCATACTCCTTCATGTTGATGTTGACAATATCAGTGGGATACACTCCCTTTTGCAGCCGTTCTAGCAGCTCCTTCTCAATGCTCTTCTCAAGCTGAGCAGCCACCTCAGCTTTGGCCTCTCGCTGCCTTTCACGCTTCTCAGTTCTGCACAGCAACCATCCCTTGGCAGATGATACATGACAGCATCGCACACATTTCTCAAACAGGTGGCACTCCATTTCTCGCACAGGTGGTGCTGCACTTCTCCGTGACATTTGTGCTTCACATCACAGCACAAAAATAAGATCAGGCACAGTCACCTCTTAACAATCTTTTGCAAAGCAGATGCCGCAGCCCACATTCCAAGCACTCTTCCAGATCAGGCAGAAGATGCAGCAGTTATGCTGTATGTAAATGCAGGCTGATGGATTTTGGCAACACATGAGGCATACTAACACCAGCACTGTAGAGGTTCACCTTCTTGCTAGGGGGACTAGCTTGGGTTTGATCTTGAGAGCCAGCTTGCGCATACGTATAAGATACTGCGTGATCTTTGTAAGCCTCTGCTTGTTCTTGTGGACCAGAAACTTGGGCCAAAATTCCAAATGCTCATCAAGCTGTTTCAGTGCTTCTGCATACTGCTTCTTGAGCCGTATTTTCTGCCACATGTGATTGGGAGTGTGTGCACGCTCAATTGATTTTATGTACAGATATATCCTGCCATTCTCTTCTCGAATAGTTGCATATCTACTATTTGCTAGAGGACAACTGCTGCGGTTGCACAGGCCAGTGACGTTGTATTCGTTTCTGCAGAAATTCAGGGTTTTGGTCTTGGCTTTGAAGCTGCAATGATCATGATTGATGACCTGCGTGACGATGACAACGTGTTGTAGCTCCGTTGCAGCGCAGACGGTTCAGCTGCAAAAGTGTGCCCACGAAGCTTACCTGCCATATGACCTCGTCGTGCTGCATGGTGCAGCTTTTCGCGCAATCGGATGCGTGTACCTACTGTGCAATCACGCAACGTTCACCGCGTTTTGCAAGCTGTATACAGGCGCATCACCAGACGCGGAACAGAGTACAGGTCTCGATTTGAAACGCCAGCAGGGCCCTGCCGCCTTAGGGTTCCACACTGTTTTCTGCTCGATCGATTTTGCAACTGGCAAGCACTGATTTGGCTGGCTCGTGCTCATATTGCTTCACATCATGTCTGGCAAATCATATCAGCTGGCTTATGGTACACAGGAAGATCACAGAGGCATTCTGCTGGTTGCCACCTACTGTGGCCTTCAAGATCAGCTACATGCAACCCAGGCATCGAAGGACATCCAGCTGACAACTTCAGACGGGCAAAAGCTGTCAACGTTTACTTCGATATGCCGATACCTGTCTAGCCAAAGCTCTAAGTCTCAGCAGCTTTTAGGCGCCACACCTCTTGACAGAGCTACAGTACGTCAGTTTGCTCCTTTGGCACCGTAAGCCTGCATGTCCTATTCAGCCAGTCAGTCGAAATGCATTTTCAAAGGTTGCATGCATTGTGTGTTAGTTCATCATTGTATCCTCAGGTGCAAGACTGGCTGTCCTTCCGTAACACAGAGCTACACGGCCTTTCAGAGGCTCAATTGCTCAAGGTTTGCTTGCCAGCTACTGTTTGGGAATTCTGTGTTCAAGTGGCCGTAATGTTAACATTTTCTTTTTGCTTTAGGTGGACCAGCGGCTGCAATGCAAAGTGTACCTTGTGGGTCATTCAGTCAGTCTGGCAGACCTGGTTCTGTTTGCAACCCTATACAGAGCACTGGTAAAGCATATGGACTTTGATAGCCTGAGCATATGATGCAACCTGGTGGCAGTCTTCAAACCATTTTCATGCATGCAGGCAAACATCCCCAGTGCGCAGATTATTGACAGATATCCCAGCCTGTTCCGCTGGTTTGACTTCCTTCAGCACACTGTGGACCCAGCAGGTCATTACAAAAGGGTAGACGTCAGAAAGCCCAAGTTCCAGCGAGCACCTGCACCTCCAGCACCTGTTGCAAAGGTAAATGTGGAGCTGACTTGTTTGAACAGGCATGACTATGACTGAAACCTTTGCTACACAATCTTTTGCTGCAGTTTCCTGTATTTGACAAGTGCCCGTGCTCCACCTTCAATCCAGGAGTCATCTGAAGGCGGTGTAGTCTGCTACAACAAGCAAGCACTACACCTGTTTGTGTGACAACCAAGCATGCTGCCTCAGCAGCTCCAAAACGAGACAACGCATAACTGATTTGGTTTAGTGTCAGACGTCACCGACACTATCATCATTTTTCACTCTGTGTGCATCTTACATGCAGGCGGAGAAAGCCAAGGCTGCTGATGCTCAGCCTACCACCTCATCCACCTCCACCACAACAGCTCAGCCTGCCAAAGAAAGCAAAGGCGCCAAGGCTAAATCCACATTGGCGGCGGCAGGTTCAAGCAAAGAAAGGGTTGATGCTGTGCCAGCAGCAACAACAGCAGCAAGTGGGCGTGTCACTGATGCAGCAACTCCAACAGCAACCCCTGCCAATGTTGGCAAGACTGATGGCGCAGCTCCATCAGCGGCAACAACCCCCAAGCAGGTTAGTATCAGGAGTTCCCAAGCGCCTGCAGTATCAGCGTCATCTGACCTTTGAGGAAAGGTTCTCAGAGGAAAATAGCATGCCCACATGCATGCAGTCGCTCCTGTGAATGCATTTGCTTTGATCAGTCCACTCTGACAGAGCATCATACACAGTAGTATCACGAAGGCAGCACAGGCCACATTTGTCATGCTGCAGCAGCACACTGCTGCAACTCTGACTTATTCATGACAATAGGATGGTGCTAGCAAAAAGCAGAAGGGTAAAGAGGCGCCAGCAGCAGCTAAGAAGGCTGGAGATGATCCCACTGTCGACATGCTGGATATCAGAGTCGGCCAGATTGTCAGTGTGAAGCAACATCCAAACGCCGACTCTCTGTATGTTGAGGAGATTGACCTAGGAGAGGACAAGCCCAGGCAGGTTAGTGTTTTAGCTTGTCCTCTATCAATGTGATAACATGGCTCTTCTGCCTGTCGCCCATCTCAAACATGAAATGCTCAAGCATTGCGGCACTGTTAGTCATCAGCATTACCTGATAATTACCTCCAACCCCACCAACACTGGGCGCACCACCCCGGGCATCAACACAATAGCTGTGGAGCTGCTATGCCCAGTAGTGCTACTAGGTGGAGGTTCTGGCATCCTGATTCCTCAGGCACGAGCTGTTTGCTGCTATTGAGCACTGTGTGGACAGTACATGTGGGACTTTGGCAACTTTGGCGCTGAGGATTAGAGGCTCATCCATTGCCTTCTGCATACAGCGGTCTGTGTACTACTAAAAACAGACATGCAGACAGCCGAGCACTTCATGTTTGAGGAGTGCTGCCTGTTCTGATGTAGCCATGTTGACCACGGCTTTGCTATACTACTTGTAACAGCAAGCCTTGCGAAGTCCAGCCCTGAAGCTTTCTAGCAATTCTCATAAAGCTGAGCAGTATCTCACTGGCAGGCCACAAGTGTTGTGTCTACCAGTGCGATGTGGTGCAGATTGTGAGCGGCCTGGTCAAGTTTGTGTCAGTAGAGCAGATGCAAAATCGCCGAGTGGTGGTTGTCACAAATCTGAAGCCAGCCAAGATGCGGGATGTGATGTCCTATGGCATGGTAAGCTGCACTTGGTTGTATGCACCTGCATTTCTGCATGCCTTCAGTGGGCAAACCCAAGCGTTGTGCTGCTGTGACAGGGAACAGACTGACTGATGATGACAGCTTAACTGGTGATCATCCATGAGCATACTGTTTGAGAATAGCTGAAGTCTAGTCTGCCCTCAAACTTGCTTACTTGTACGCACTTGGCCATACAAAGCATGTCAGCTCCCAAGTTGCTTTCATACAATGCGCACAGCACATTCAATTCCTCAGAGTAGCCTCATCGCATGGCTGCAAATAACTTGAGCTTCCAATTGCCACGAACGTGAATGTACTCGAGTCTTGAGCAGCATGGCTTTCGTCCCTGATCTTGTTTGGAATGTTAGGGCCAGAATACTGTTTTGTGCTCCACAGGTCCTGTGTGCTTCAAATGATGCTCATGACCAAGTAGAGCCAATCCTGCCCCCTGAGGGCGTACCTCTTGGAGAGAAGATTTCATTTGAAGGGTGAGCCAACTTGGAGCACTGTCGGCATACTGTTCAAGCACTATTTGCTGCCAGATGTGGGGTCAGCCTCCGTGTATCATGTTAGTCTGCTGTCATTCCAAATGTGTTGCTGGTGTTACGTCACAAGCTCTAAGTCATATTGAGTGTTATTATCTGTCTGCAGATACGACGCGGAACCTGAGGCCCAGCTGAACCCAAAAAAGAAGATATTTGAGAAGATATCTCCAGATCTTAAGACTGGTGCAAACGGCACTGCACAATACAAATCTATACCATTCATGACAAGTAAAGGCTCTGTCATGTCAACCCTGTCAAATGCTTCAAGCAAGTGAATACAGACAAATACTTCACTATGTCAAGTAAGCTTCTGGCAACTTGACAAGAGCCCTGCTGAACCACTGCACTATCTTGATGGCCAAAAGCAACGATAATGAGCAGCATCAAAGCAGGAACACTGGTCACATTGACAGTCATCAGGCAGAAATCAATTGCACTCATTCTGTCCACAACAGATGTTTGGCGCTGAAGGCCACGTAAACAACACTTACTAGATTGCAAGCAAGCTGTATGGAGTTAGAGTACATGCAGGTCCTCACGGACCTCGCAATTGTGAGAGAGATACATAATGATGTCTGCAAACAGGTGCATATTTGTCTGCACCACCAACCACCTCTTGCCGTTGATCAGCTGCTATTCTAAGAGAAAACAAGGCTGGCTGACCACAATATGCACAGTCTGCACTTAGTTTGGTGACGCTGTCTGAGACTGGTATCAGGTCCAGCACCTGCGCTGCCACAGTCAAGATCAGTTGCAGCTTTGAATGCAATGACTGCGATGGAAATGCACAAGTGGAGAGGCCCCTGCAGACATGCTGGGTGTGTTGCACAGAGCAGGAGTACAGCACAGGACAAAGAGTGCATGCCCTGACCTGACCAAAACGCTGTCTCTTGAAGTCACCATCCAGCCCAGCAACAAGCACTTGCTTGTTGTCATGGTCTGATGCTTCAGTGCAGAACTCTAACAAGTCGGGAAAGAACTGAGCCTCATCAATTGCTATGACATCCACGCTATCATAGCTTTCACCAACAGCTGATCTGAGCTCGGCCAATGTATTGACCGCATGACAGCACCTTGCTATGCCGTCGTGTGTTGTGATCTCATTCTTAGAGTATCTTGTGTCGCGATCCGACTTGACAAGCGTAATCTTCTTACCAGCAATCTGCAGAAACAGCAGCCAGACTAAGAATAATCAGTATGTGAGAATGTCAAGAAAGGCTGAACACAGGGTGGGTAAGTATGGTTGCCTGCTGTACCTCAAGGGCTTTGACACGCTTCAAAAGCTCACTGCTTTTCCCAGCAAACATGGGACCGAAAATGACATCTATGCGTCCAGACAAGGCAGGAGCAGAAGTTGCCTGGTATGCAACGCCTGCTTGACCAGGCATATGAGATGCTGCAGACAAAAGATTTCTTGGAAGCTGAGTGACTACAACACAGCGAGTTGAGGGTGGGCAGAAGTCTCACCAGGATCTGCCAAACATCTGACGGGGAACGGTGAACGTGATGCAAGGTCTAGTGACGACTTGGAAGAAGGAAGCAAGGTCACACGAGGCAACAAATGCTGGCTAGACCGTGTCCACGCCTTGCAGACAGCGGACGCCATGGTGGCGCGTCTGGCGGAGTATTGCGGGCAGGAGATTGGACAGGTACTGGCAATCATGCTGCTACTGACTGCTTGTTTTCTGTGACACGGTGCGCGCTTTATTTGTGCCGCAGAACGTCCGCACCAGGATCAAAACTGTCACCATGCAGCTCAGCGACAGCACGTCTGAGCGGAGTCGTCACACCATAAACTGTATGCAGGGCTTTGGCTTGCTTGCAGGCCAGCTTTACGGCCTTGGTATGCCCAGACGTCAATGTCGACCAGCAAAAGAAATGCTTGGGTCATTGTTGCTGTATTTGCTCCGAGACCACACCAGTACCGGGGGCACTTCAAGTTTGCAGTGACACCGTTGACCTCCCGGCCAGGCTGCCCACTTTACCAGCTGTATCGTAGTGTTCGCAGGTGTGCTGCTCATGCAGAAACAAAGCGTACAAAGAATTGCTGACCTTTGATCACTGATCACCCTGCCTATTATCTGACTAGACACCCTTGACCAGCAGACCTGGAGGCCATACTGAGTTACGGCAGCAGCGAGGAAGAAGAACAGTCTCTGCACGGTGACAGATCTTGTCAACAACAGCCAGCAACCTTGCAATCCTCTGGTCAGCTCATCAAAAGGGCTCGCACAGGCTCTGTACTTCAACCAGCAGAACCCACAGGCTTGTGCAGGCGGTAACTTCAAAACTGCGAATTGCCTGCGGTGTAGTTTTGGTCTCGTCTGGACAGTGGTCTACTCTGCATCCAGGTCAATGACATAACTTGTTTTGTCTGACAGGCAGCAGGCTCTACCAAGTGCAGCTGAACTGCTATCAACACCACACAGCTCTTTAGGTAAATGTTTGGCATTGCTTGGTTTTAGCCACACATCATGAATGGCAGGCAGTCCACCCTTTGTCGGTGCTGGCTCAGATCATCTTCACATACAGTACGTGCCAAGCAGCTCTAATGCAAGACACAAGCACCAGGGCCGCAAACGGCAATTTCCTCATGTGGAAGGCAACTTTGCCACACATGTGTACATGAGTGGTATGCTGCATCACACAAAATTAGTGTCTTCCAAGAGTGCATTTGTCTTGCGCGACTGACTTGTCATCTGTCATACAGCTCACAGCCCTGAGTCAGTCAAAACAGCACTTCTAGCAGAATTGGACAGACAGAAGGAGGCATTTCCAAAGCTTGAGGTTTTTGGTCGATCAGCCAAGCCTGATGGTCAGGTATAGCACGTGAGCAAGGCATGCAGCAACAATGGCAGCTCTGAGCATCTCAAGTGCTGCAGGACACTGCAAAGCCGTTCCACTTGAGTGTATCACGGACTGTGCCAATTAGGTTTCACCAGATAGATCCTCTGATAGCCTCTTTGCAAGCAGCGCTCAAGCAGCAACACAGGTAGCCCTGCCCTGAGGCAGCCCTGCCCTGCCCTGAGGCAGCCCTGCCCTGCTCTGAGGCAGCGATACTGCTGCCCAGCGTTTCGTAACGCCAGCTTCAGCATTTTGGCTACTTCATTCACACATATTGTTTGCTGGATACCTGATGGGTATGGTGTTGCCTGCTTGCAGTTTTCAGTTAGAGTTCTGTGGGTGGAGAGTCTTTATGAATGATGAGCAAACACGCACATTTTTAGCAATTGCTGCAGGCTTGGGCGCTACAGAGGTAAGTTTGTCTGAGAATTTTGTTCAAGTTGCCAAACATCCAGCAAGGGCAGTACACCAGTTGCACTGCCGAGAGTCATTGCTGAGACAATCAAGTGGGCATCAAACAATGATTGCAGCGCTTAAGAGGGAGTGTGTTGCCAGGTGTGCGCCTCCATTGACAACGTCAACAGAGCTTTTCAAGAGCATCATCTGCAGCTGTTCCATGAGGTACTGCCCTGGCTCATGCTGCAAAGTGTGCATGCAGGTTGACATGTTTTGGCTTCTGAGATCAAATATCTGTATGCACGATATTTCTGGTCCATCTGCAGTGTCAGTCAGAGCTCTTCACCGTTCAGCAGCCATGACAACCCAGCAAAAGTGGTGCTGTTGCCTCCTGTATTGCTGAAAAAAGCCTGTCTATGCTTTGGAATGTGTGCATGGCAAACAGTTGACCGCAGGCTTGCTAAGCAAGAAAATTGGTATCTGCAGGAGCCAGATCCCCACATCTCTGTTGCCTGGCTGCTAGGAAATCATCATCAAGCTCTTAGCGAGCACATCAACAAAGGTAAACTTGCAAACATCAATTGGACACAGACTGTAGACAGCATACAATGCTGTGTAGGTCAGCGTATATTCAGGGTATGGCCAGCTGAGAGATAGTTCACTGTAAAAGATGCTGGTGAAGAAGGCACTGAGCTGTTTTGAATCAGCTGTGTGGTATGTGGACAGCTGGCATACTAGCTGGCAGCCTGTTGTATGTCGGCTGACTTGCTGTTGTGACACTGACATGTAAGCTTGAATGATTTTACTTTGCTGATCTCTTGGCAACTCCACTCCCGGAGCCCTTATACCGCTGCAAAGCCACAGCAAGAACTTGGCAATACTGATGATGAATATTGAACACAGCACTTCAAAATATACCTTTTTGCCAGTGCTGAATGGAATATATCTATACTTGATCATGTGTCGGATTTGACGTCGCATGGTAATGAAAAGTAGCACCAGCCAGTACAGCAGAAGGATTGGCCAGAAAACTGGAATGTCAAAGATAGGGAACAGCGTCATGGTCGTGCCAATCAAAATAGCCTTCATGCAGTTGTACCTGCACAAGAGGTAAAAATGACTGGTTCCAGCAGACGGCGTGCTTCCAAAGACACATGCTTGTCATGCCACACAAGCTATGCGATGCACCTGCTCACCAAAACTTGAACTCAGGTAGTCTACGAACGAAAGGCCTGAACTCCTCGTTGCCTTTGCTTGGCAATGTAGGGCCCTCCATGTCAGGATCTATCTGAGGTGTCAGAAAACCCAGAAGGAGATTGAGGCTGTATATTCCCATGGCGTACGTTATGATGTAGAACCCTTGGACGAAATATACTCTGATGCCATAGAGAACGATCAACCCGAGCAGTGCAAGCCATCTGGACCAGATATGCGGCACACTCTTGTCCACCCAATATCTATATGTCCGACTGAGCTTCCTGAAAGTATTGTTGTCTGTCAACGGGTTTGGTGGCTGTTCTTGTCCCCCTAAGCTCGTTTGCATCGTCTTTTCACACCACTGAAGCGCAACTGGCTGCGCTCACGATATCAGCATCGTGCAGCACAGCAACTGCTGTAACGTACTTTGCTGAAAAGCTCGCGGTAGAGACGACAGTCAATGATCGCAGATGTGAAGCCTGCACCTAAGCCTGCACTAGCCCACTAGGGCACGCACGTTTGAACGGAACTTACTAATCGTTTTCCTTGTTCTTGCAAAAATGGACAATGCAGCAGGTTTGCGCAACCCTGTTCCGCGTGACTGCCGCTGTTCCTACACCAACCGCGCAGGATTCTGCGTGGTAAGCATATGCAGTTCCACAAGTGTTCATGGAGTCTAATCTTTTTTCTCCTGACTTCTTTCGTTTGGAGGAGGCAGAGCAGGTCAGACAACGCAGCTTAGTGGCGGCATTCGCGGATGCAGCTGATGCTGAATCAGCTGCTGTGCTCTGCATAGGGCGTGATTGAGGCGTTGGAAGTTGCCGCAGACACAATCGAAGAGCTTGCTAAAGGCAGCACAGCAAGCCAGGACATCCTTGAGACTCACTGCAAGACCTTTCTCGAAAGGGTCAAGGTCTGCGCACCACGTGTAGTTCCACTCAAATATCCCGCTTCACGACAACATGGGCAGTCAGCACAGGGCGCTTCTAGCTTTAGATGCTTGCAGGCTGTTCAACAAACTCTGGTAGCAGTTGGGCCGACAAACTCGAGCAGCAAGCCATATCAGGCCAGAGCTTACTCAACTCACATAGAAACCTCACTGCTGCAACAGCAAATACATTTAGCTACAGAGCAGCTGCAAGCAGCTCAAGTACTGCAAGCACCAAACAACCAAGAAAATACAGAGGCTGCGCAGCAGAGTTCAGGCTGATCAGTGTCTGCTTGGTTGACTGCTCATTTACATTTCCAGCATGACAAGTCCTCTTCCAGGCAGTAACGCACAGTATCTTGAAAATGACTACTGGAACACCAGATTTGAGGCAGAGCAACAATATGACTGGTTTAAGGATTACAGTCAGTTCAAGCACCTCTTCACCCCTCAGATACAGCCTTCCAACAGCATCCTCATTCTGGGCTGTGGCAACTCTTCCTTGACCCAGGACCTTTTTGAGGATGGATACCAGAACCTTACAAGCATAGACTTGTCTCCAGTTGTGATTAAAAATATGCAGACAACAGCTGCTGCTGTCTCTCAAGGTGACATAAAGTGGCAGGTTGGTCTTTCTCTGTCACATAGCATTGCATGATGTTGACCAGACAACCTGACAGATGCCATAAAGCTTGCAAATGTGTCTATGCGTGAGGTTTGATTTACTTGGGTGTGCACTGCTGCAGGTAGCAGACATGTTGGACCTGCCATTTGCAAACCATACTTTTGATGTGGTGATTGAAAAAGGAACCATGGACGTCTTGTTTGTGGACAATGATCAGCCATTTGATCCAAGGGTAGAAGTGAAAGAGCGTGTGTTCCAAATGCTACACGAGACGCACAGGTAGGAGCCCCCGTGTGTGACTTCTGTCATATCTGTGCCATGGCATACAGGCGCAATTACCTGAGAGATTGCATGTTCCCTATGCAGTGACCAGTGTTGACATTGCTTGGAACTGATGTTTGGATCAGGCCTTGGGCGGGTCACAGCTTGAAGAATTGACCATGAGCACAACTGCAACAGAAAAGCGTGTAAATGTTGACGTTTGCTGCTGCAGGGTGCTGAAGTCAGACGGTTTGTTTGTTTCTGTAACATTTGCACAGCCACATTTTCGCAAGCCCTTTCTTCTGTCACAAAAGTTCAGCTGGAATGTTTCTGTATCTACCTTTGGGGAAGGCTTTCACTACTATGTATACACATTGCACAAGGGCAGGCGCACTGAGAGAGACCACCCTGTGCCTTTTGGTTGGCCATCAAGAGATCCTGCAGCACCTTCTGGATTTGCTGATAGTACTATGCAGCATGATCACATGGACCGTGAAGACTACTTAATGTCTGTAGATCTGTAATGTCTGCGGTGTAACAATGGCTGTGTTCTGCCAATTTGCCTTATTGCTAGAATGTGCATGATCTTACAATTGGGCCAACACTGCGGCAAGCACACAGCAGTCCCTTTTCTGGACTTCAGATCTCAAGCCAGTCTTGATCTTGAGACTCTTTCCAGTGAGGAGGCCAGCTCTTGTGAAAGCTTGGTCTCTCCTGCACCAGCCGTGAGTTGCTTGCTTGGTTTTGACGCAATGTTGCAGTCACCAGGTCACACCAAGCAGCACAGCGGAATGTGTCTCCGACAGGCTGTGACAACTGCAGCACTGGTCTTGTCCAACATCACACAGTAGCATTAGCCCAAGCACCCTTTGCTGTAAATACCAAGTTGGTACTGTATAGGTAGTGGTGTTGAGGGCATATGTGAGCAATGATGGGTTTGGCCTACAACACTACTTGTCATGGCCCTTGAAGACACAGAACCGTCGATGTACACAGCCTTTGGGCTGGGCTTACCTTCAGCATAGCAACATATTTGGCCAGGCCTGGAAACTCTTTGAATTTGCCACCAAGCCTTGTTGCAAACATCAAGTTTGGCCCAATAGCGACGTCTGCAGAGGCAGACACACCTCAAGCTGCCATGATTCATGCCGCGTGCAGTTGCAACAGGCTGATAGTGTACGGGAAAAGTGTCTGCATGTATCTATTAGTGCCATGAACTGTCATGCATGATGCCTCATGTGAACACCAGCCTGGCACATAGAAACAAGGGTTCAGAAGCGCAAATTGCTGGCATTGTGGGTTAGTTGCACCTGCCAAAGAGTACTCTGTGCCAGCAATATATTTGTTGGATCCCAGGTATGACTCCCAGTAGCCCAGCTCCTTCTTCAACTCCTTCACTTTGCTGTCAAGCTCTTCTTGGGGTTCATTTTTGTTCTGCAGCAAGCAGAACAGCTATTGTTAACTCAGCCAGCCTTCACTGTTGCAAAATCACTGCTGAGAACTGGAGTGTTTTGAGCCCTTGATACAGCGTGCCTGCTGCATCAATGCTAATACAAATGTGTGCTGTGAAGCGCTTTCTGCTGGCCAGATGACATGTATGCAGGCTTGACTGTGACTGCTTCAGTGCATGGCATGCCAGATCTCAGAACTGAAAAACTTGCCTTGGCTATAAACACTGCACGAATAGCTTGCAGTACATTGGGGCTCTCATGAAGACGTTGAAGCACCTGCATGAGGGAAACAACCTGAGCATGCAGGCAAACAGGAAATCAGCACAACACAGACTCAGTAGCCTGTTCTTATTTTGCCTCACAGGGCGGAGTGTACCACAACTGGTGACGATCTGCAGGAATGTTGTGAAAACAGTGCCATGGTAGTATGAATCTATGGTGGATGGCAGGGGATTTCTTGAAAATTCACTATACGAAACGTAGTTCAGTCAGCAGCGAGAAAGTATGGCTATTGCGAGCTGTGTACTCTGCGAAGATGCATGATACAACTGGAGTGGAAAGTATAGCAAAGGTGTGAGCTACAAGTCATGCTGGAGAAATATGGCTTGGCTGACCTGAGGACGTGCGCCCTTAGGGACAAGAGAAGGTTCAGGGTAAGCTTCTTCCAAGTACTGCAGGGTAGCTAGTGACTCGCTCACCACTGTGTCACCGTCCTTGAGGACAGGCACCTGGCCTCTTGGGTTGAGCTCTAGGACCTCAGGCGTCTTGTGTCCCTCTGCAGTTACCTTGCTGAGTGAGACACTTGCAGGCCACTGTAGCTCAGAAGCAAAGGCAGAGTTTGGGGGAAGTCAGGCATCTTGAGTGATTGCTAAGTGGTGTCGAGCAACAAGCCTTTGACGTATGAGAAACTTGCAGGGCACAGTTCTCAGGGCGCAGCTGATCACAGGATTGCACAAGCCTACTTGAGGAACTGCTTCGATTCGTATTGCAACCCCTTTTCTTCCAGAGCAATCATGACTCGCCAGCATGGCGCAGATCCTGAACCCCAGATAAGCACCCGGTCTGAGACCCTGCAAACGATCAAGAGCCAGACGTGTGGTGTCCAAGAGCAGAACAGGGCCACAACAGCACAAGCTATAACGCAGGTCAAAGCCACACCTACACACCACAATTCCCGACTGATGTAGATGTACACAAATATTGCGGTTGCGACTGCGATTGCGATTGTCAAACGCATTTGGCAACGCTTTCAGCTTTACATAAGGCATCAAAATGACTAAGGGACCAGCTCTTGGTGTCGATGAACGCCGAAGCAGCATCTAACAACGTCTGATGGTGCAAAGACAAGCATTGCATGAGGTTACTGAGCGCAGTCCTAGTTAGGGGGCTTAAGGGTCAAGTAACAGGCGCCTGGGATTGACTCAGAAGGACCCAACAACTGGAGCAAGTTATGCTGACAGCCCCAGGAGTAACCCAAATACATGTCAGCTTGTACTGCATGGTAAATGCGCCTGATCCCCGGCAGTGGAGGCGTACAGGCCGGCCGCTGAAGCCATGATACCCTGGCTGTACAGGTTTTGTACCTGATCAAGACAGAAGCTTTAGTGATGGCCCAGTGGGAATGCCAACCGAGTGTACTTACACATTATCAGTTTTACAAAAACTGCTGACACATGATTACATCCTCATGCGGCACTTTTGCCTGTCACCGCAGGAGTGAACGGTAGAAGACCTACTGGACCAATGGCCTCATGATATGCAAATTCGACATGCAGACTCAGATGGCATCCGTTCTAGGGTTTCTCCATGCACCTGCATGGCTGCTGTTCCTTGCACTTCGTGTGTCAAGCAATCCTTCATCTCACGATTCGCATCAAGCAAACATGGGTCGCCAGGGAGACAAAAAAGCTTTTGCTGGTCATGACCACGGTCAGCCGGTTGAAGGCACAGATGGCAATGAGCCTATGAGTGAGAAGCAATGGCGAGACATGCCAAAGGGATCTCGGCCCAAGACAAAGCCAACAGAACAGCATGAGGAGCCCGAAAAAGAGACCCAGAAGGCCACAGGTGACTGCTGATCAGATTGAGCAAGATAGGAATCGACGAAACTCACCTTACTCACTACTGTGGGAAATCATCAGGCGAGCACACACCCGGAAACTTTCCAAAGGACAAGAGCGGTCTTCCAGAGGACAACCCAGAGCACAGCGTAGACCAGTCAAAGGGCCAGAAGGGACCCGTTGCATCTGCAAGTGGGGCAAACACCAGCTACGATGAAGTTGTGGTAGGTCAGCTTGGTGGAGGGGAGAAAAAGATTCAAGACTCTGGATCTGCGTAGCTGATGTTATCAGCACAAGCAGGTATCGAAGTGTCGATTGGTAGCACATCATGCTGTGGCTTATCAGGATAGTCTGACACAGTAGTGAGCAACAGTAAACTTGCTGACTAGGCTTGACTGCTGCAGGGTAGGATCTCAAGTGTGGACCTGTGAGCCATGCAACTTTCTATGCGAGGCATGGCTGTTTGCAGTGCTGCATATAGCGTGTCGGACAGCTTGATTATATGGCAAATGTGCAGCCTTTTCAGCTTTGGACGTACCCCTAGCCTGTGTCAGCACTCCTGACCTTTTGGTCCTGTAATGCTGCACAACTAGCCTTGGCGCAAACAAGCAAATTTGGTATGCCATATATGAAGATGTTGACACACACCATTCATTGCCTTATTAACGAATGCTATGCCAAGAAAGCAACACACAAGCCTGTTTCGAGCTGGCAGCATCTCTGCATCTTTCTGCTGTGGTGCATGCTGAAGTAGAAAATGATCATTGTAGGGGGTAACTGCAGAGTTTCTGCATTGCGTATGGTCCCTCACTTTTATCAGACCGCCTGTTGTCAAGTATGCTGTACCAGACACAGCACAGCATGTGACTTGCGTGAGAAAACGACTAGGTCCGTACCCATATACAAATACTAGGGCCCACGAGGGCTACAGGCCACACTGCTGGTACTAGTACTGTGATCAGCTTGATGTGGCTAATAACGTCTTACAGGTGTGTTTCTTCAGGGTTGTGGACAAGCTCACAAAGCCATAGTGATTCTTGACTGGCAAAAATTGTCTGTGCAACACAGAGGCGGTTCCTACACTCAATACAACTCTGTGTGGAAAAAACAGGCTCACTCACACACATACATATCACTTTGGCATAAATGTTCAAGCGTAGCGGGGCTTCACGGCTAGCCTTGGAAAATGCATATAGATGCACACAGTAACATTGGCATTGTTGCAAATACCATTGGCTGCAAATACACAAAGAAAAGTTAGACACACAGCAAAACCTATCAGACACAGAGCAGATCGCACTGACACAGCTCACATGCCGATGGGGGACCACAAAGATGAGCCAACCCTAGGCAGCTCATCTACAATAGCAGCATGAACACCCAAGAAATATTGCTTCCTAACCCAGTCAGGATCATTGTTGTCAATGCCAAACGTCAACAACTGCAAACCCTGATCACGAACCTCCTCGACCATATGCTGCTGTGTTTTAAGCTCAGCTGTCTCCACTACTAATCCGTCTAGCTTGGCTTCCTTGGCAAATCGCATAGCTGACAGCAGACTAGTCCTTTGGGGGTTGCAATGCCATTCAGCACCAATATCTGACAAGAACATGACCGGGCAGATGGGTTGCAGAACCTTCATTTGTTTGCAAGTGCAAGGGCAGAAAGAGCTGAAGAACACGGTCCTGCCTTGTTCAGAGAATGTTTGAACCTTTGCAGAGATTGCATCAGTCATCCTTAGCACCTCCTCTGATGTGGTGTACAGCTGATCATTGGGAGTTGTCAGTTTCAGCTCAATGTCAAAGCCCACCGACACTGGCATGCTGACAAACAGCTCCTCGAGAGTTGGAAGCTCGCCGTCTTCTACAACACGCCAGACTGTGTAGTCAGACATGAGAGTCCCATCCTGCCTGTGAAACCGACGCAACAGGGGCTGTGATGCAGGAAACCCATCTGAGCTGCACAAGCCCTTGAACTCCCCCAATGTAATTTCACTGATCATTCTGAATGTTGGGGCCTTTGGGTCACCAGTCACCACATAGTTGTCATGCCAGATGACAGGCACACCATCAGAGGTGACTTGGACATCAAACTCAATGAAGGTGGCGCCATTAGAGACAGCTCGAAAGAAAGAGGAAAGTGTGTTCTCCCTTGTTTCAGGCACCATCTTGCCAGAGTCGCTGATGAGGTTCTGGCCATTCCTGCAGCGCACTTTTGAGAGTCAGCAACATATTGATTGGCAGCAGCATCAAGGCTGTCAACTGGAAGTGCAGTGAATGTTGTTAGTCTTGAAGAGCAGGTAACGCTCACCCTCGGTGACCACCAACAGCTATACACTCCGAAGAGGTATCAAACAGCTTTCCAAACTTTTGGACCCGTGGCTGAGGAACGGTAGGTACCTGCAGAGCGTTACGTCTTGTGAGCAAGATTGGTTTGGAACATCCGATGGTGTAAGGGACACAATCGGCACAATGAGTGGAGGAACATAATGTCGAGATGGCAGAATACAATCCAAACAGCGAAGCAGTATACTAGGGTCGCAGGCGGGATGACATTCTTGCTAAGCGGGACTAGGGTTGCAAGCCCGATCTTGCGTGCCGAGCGTACCTTGACAGATGTAGAAGCTTTTATACACGCATGATGCCTGAGATTGAATGCCGCCGCGATGTCCTTCTTGAGACCGATCGCTGGTATCATTTGCGTGCTGGCGGGCGTCGCGATGCGAGGTGCTGTCGGGCCATCCTGCCAAGGCCGGCCGGGGGTCCCAGCTGCCTGAGACATTCTTAGATTGATAGCCAGCTTGACCTGTGCAGTCGATCTTGCCAATGGCAGCACCTTTCCCTGCGATCCTCTCCACTTACACGAAGATGCCCTTACGAAGCATCGTGGACCAGGCCTTAAGATGCTAGGGTATTAAATCTGACTTACACCTGTTTGCACGCGCAGAGTCAGTAGGCCAGCCTGCCAAACGTGACCACGTGCCGCATGTGCATGCTGATGTCACAGATTTCATCCAGACCAGATACCATCCTGGCAGACCTTATGGTTGACTTTATGCATGTAGCGGCGGAAGCTGCTCCGGTGTCTCTTCTCGTGTTGCATTGGATTTGTGAGCTGCAGCAAGCCTTCCTCTGAGGTTGACAGGCTTCGATCAGTCTTGTGTTGCCCAACAATTCTGCCTAATATCACCAACATCACAAACGCAATGCCGTCTGACGCCACACAAGACGAAGCACGAAGAATCGCTCGAGATGCTTTTCTGGTGTTTGAGCACAAGGAAGGATCGAAGATGGTGGACGAGAAGTAAGCTCTTGCAAACACACCGCCCTTACCCAGTTGATAGAGCGTGAAAGCAAGACACTGCTGCTATGACTGGTTTGAAGGGATATTCCCACAATAGTGAGGTCCATGGGTATCAACCCAACAGGCAGTCAGGTTGAAAAACTTATGGAACAGGTATCTGCTCAGTCTGTTTGGCCTGAATTGAGCTGCCTGCAAGTTGGCCTCAAGTGACGGCAACACCATAGTAGATGTTGCACATTTGTTGTTCGCAGCTCAAGGGCACACAAACAGAGGACACAGCACTTATTCCATTAGATCGCTTTGAACAGGTGGGACACCATCACCTTAATCTGCACAATGGTTTCCTGCTGATTTGGCAAGCCGACCGCAATGTGCATCTGCAGGTTGTGTCTGCTTTTGCTCTCAGCAACAAGAACGATTTGATCAGAGATGACTACCACAAACTCATGAGGGCATTCAGAGCACTAGATCCTGAAAAGAAGGGATACATTGACGCTGAACTGTTTGGAAGCCTGATGTCTGCCAGAGGGGAAGCTTTCAGCACCCAAGAGACAGGCACAATGCTAAGGTTCTGTGACACCGATCATGCCCATGCCATGCGTTCCTCATCAGCCCTGTTTTGACCTAAGCATTACTAGAGGCTTTTACTGCATCCGTACATGGTGTCAAATTGGATCCTACTGCATCCATGCATGTTGTCAGATTAAGTCCTGTGCGCTGGAATGCAATTTTCATGCACCTGGTAGAAGCACAACAGCACGGTGAATGCTGTGCTGCGCATGCACCACTTTCAGTATTTTCAGTAAGCATTCTCCCATTTGGATGCTTGGTTGTGTGTGTTGCAGCTGTGCAGCAGAAGCAGCTTCTGGCAAGGTGTACTATGAAGACTATGCCTACAAATTGGCAACAAATGGTCGCAAGGTGTAGGCTGAAGATTGGACAGCTGACGATCACTGCCACGCTACCAGCAATGTAAACAGCAAGTCAACAGAGGGAAGACAGTTCTGTCTGACTTGACTACCGACTGGCAACAAGCAGTTGATGTCTGCAGCATGTCATGCTGCATTCTGCCAATTAGCTCAGCACTTTTGACTTGACAGTCACGGCGGCGCTGTTACATGTCTAAAAATTCTACTTCGGATCAGAGCTTGTGCCAGCCTGACTGCATCTGTTCAACCTCATGTTGAAGTGCAGACAAGTGTGGGCTGACCACAGGCAACTGCAATGCAGAGTCTGTGGCAAGTTTACCACCTAGTAGCTGCTGTGCTTCCAGAAAGATTTGCTTGTCTGGATTTGGTGTAAATGTATTCTGGGATGTGTGCAACTGAAGCAACAGCCAAACAGCGTCCGGATCAAGCTTGGCAACTTTCAGCAGTGCCTGCAGCACGTCATCATACATTCACGTACACGTACACACACACACACACACACACACACACACACACACACACACACACACACACACACACACACACCACACACACAGGATTAGCTGCTGTCACACATCTCATGCACATGCATTCCTCTTTGGAGCGAGGGCTGCAGGAGCAAAACATCTCTTCTCAGGTCAGTAGCGGATCAGTTGGGGAAGAACACAAGGTAAGCCAGAGACACGGAAGTGTCGGTGTGGGATGGCAAGCACTGTAAGTAACCTGTCTTGAGACTGTCTGCCAGTGCACTTTGCAGATTACTATACACGTCTTGCATCCAGGACAGCAATTAAGCTGCACAAATGAGTGACGCATGTCACTGACCTGGGCAGCAGCTTCCTGAACAGCTGCTGTCTGACTGCCGTCCAAGTAGACAATCACCACCTCAGCAATTTTGTCAGTCATGCCCTTCCAAATGGTGGACCCCTGAGCAGCGTCAGCCAGCTGCCTGACGCAGTGCAGAACACTGTAGCGCATCTGTTGAAGCGCTGCAGGAGCCAACAGTGCTCCCCTGCCTGCAACAAGGCAGCAGCCTCAATCAATGGTGTTGTTCATTGCACAAAATAAGGGACAACCTGATGTCAGGACAACATGCCCTTTGCCAGTCAGCTATTTGTGTCCTCATGTGTTCAAGCCTCAGTTCAACTTTGAGCGACTAATATAGATGCGTTGGGCCATGCATGACAGTCAGTTGGATAGTTGCCCAGTCAAATGGCATGGTGGCATCTTCTTTGAGCACCCTTATTGCCCATCATGAAGTCACAATGGATTTGATTTAATGGCAGCACAGTCATACCAGGGAGGACACACTTTCAAACATGCACCTCTTGTCAGCTTTGCATATACACCGTGACTCAGGGCCTGCATGAGCTGATGTCACACCCTGGGCCATCAGTGTTCACAACAGAAGCCACCTTGAGCGAGTTGTGTTCAACCATCACAAGAACTGTTGTTGTCAAAGTGTGCCGTAGCAAGATGGGCCGAGAAAGTGGTTGGTCACCAGCAGAGTAGGGCAGGTGCTTGCGTTCAGGTCTGCCCTGCTTCAGCAAGTGCACCAGAACAGGCCATGCTTCTGTCTGCACCCGCCGCATCATAAACTGAGGGCCAGCCAACTGGCAGACACCCACCAAGCACTCCATTGCTGCCTGAACCAAGGCTGGCCTATCATTCTGCACCCAGCAAAGTGCACTTGCTGGCACATCAAGAAGACCGAAGGAATCAGAGGTAAGGCAAGTCGCTGCCTGGATGAGTGACAGGTTTTGAGGTGTGATAGGAGGAGGAGGCAATGGAGGGTGGTGATCAAAGGACATATGTCACCAGCAGCCAGTCACTGGTTGTTGGCATAGTGCCTGCAACTTACCCTGAGGGCTCCAACAAGTGGACCCCAGATTGCGTGGACACTGGGCAGCAGCTGGGGGGTGTCAGGAGGGGGCGGCCCCACCCCTTCCTGTTTGCTGGTGACAGGGGTGAGCACCTGCTCATACAGGTCCAGGGCAGCAGTTGTGGCATGCAGGGCCTTGAGAGCCTGATGCCAACAGCCCTACCTATAACAGCCGGCAGGACAGTCAGGATGTGACTATGACCTGTTGGATATTCACCATTGCTTCACATGTATTACACTTAGCAGGACAGAGCAGCCTGCGGTTTTCTTACATGCAACAAAGCATATATTGGGCACACCGATGTGTGCAACATGGAAAACAAATCCAGAGGCCAAAAAGATCTGACACAGGGCTGATGTAAAGTCTTCAAGGTGAGCGTGTACCAAGATCAGATTTTGAAAAGGACAGCTCATAACATGAGCTGATGATGTGCAGACACTACCTCATGCAAACACACATTTCTCACCTTTAGGGTGGCAGATAGCAGTAGAGGGGTGGCCACATCTGCACTGGCATGCGCCAGCACAGCAACAGAGTGAATCTGGCGTCTCCTGCTACTCAGCTGTTCGATGACATCCAACCCTGCAAGTAGTGGGTGCAACATTGGTTTGTGCAAGGATAGGTATACCACAACGCATACTTATTCTACCAAGATACACAAAGTTGCTGTATGCAGTATAGACTACTGTGAGGCCATTCTTGCCAACAATGCATGCAGACAAAGTGTACAGAGTACTGTACCATTTGCAAATGCTTAGAGGTTGGGTGCGTGAAGGGCATGCTCCGTGACAACACTGCAAGGATGCTGGAATGGCCCATACTACAGAAAGTTGCATGTGAGTGATAGCAGCAGTAGCAATCATTGCACCCCACGCTAACATTCACAGGCATTCACATCCATAGACTTGTCAACAAAGGTCACTCAATGCTGATTTTGATATCCTGAGCCCACACCAACTTCAGGCAGACAGCTCACCTGCAGTATAGTTGACGTCTGCTTCAGCAGCAGCACCAGCTTTTGCGTTATGGTGCTCCTCAAAGTAGGCTCTGACAGCGTCAATGCGTGATGATCCTGACATTTCATCTTGATCATCCTCTGAGCAGTGTGGCTGAGCAGCTTTGACTGCATCTTTGATCTGATCAGCAGCTGCTTGAGTAGCAGCCAGCAGCACAGCAGCCTCAGCCTGACAGATGGTCACAATATGCATCAGCACCTGTAACAATCAGGAAAACAATCCAAACCTGCGCCAGCGCAAGCTAGGCAGCTGCAGTCAGCACCTTTGCGCAAACCAATGTCAGCGTATTTGTATGCTACTCTGATCCAGGTTGTTAAGATAGCGCATCTTGCGAGACCTATCTTGGAGACCACAAGCGCAGCAACACCCCCTCATGCAGTACGTGCATGTCTTGCTACTGTATACATTGCTGAATAGCTTTTGCAAGACAAGAGATGAGTTTGTTCATAGCTAGATGTAAGCAGTGCCTTTACAGACGGCAAAGCCAATGGCGTGGCATTTGAATGGGCACCATAACACTAGAAAGACAAATTACAGGATGCTGTCCTGATTGCTGCTTTTGTGCAGCAGGACAGCGCATTACATTTCCCCATAGAAACGGTTCAGAGGACAAACACCTGGAATTCACAAATATGCTTCAGGTAGGAGAGAACAAGGCCAACTGATTCAGAAACACCCTCTATACTGACGCTTTGAGTTGACACTCACTCCAGATGGGACAATGAGCAAAAAAGGTCACCTGGAGGAATGGATGTACATGGAAAGCTGTATTGTGACGGGCAGTGATAGAAAGGCCCTGGAAAGCTGCCCTGGCAGGGTCAGCCAGCAGGGGCAATAGCTGCGGCCCTGCCCCTGCCTGCTGCAGGACAGCAGCAAACAGATATGGCGCAACATAGTCTGTTCACTCATGTCTAGCAGGAAGTGCAACAAAACCATCTGGAGACAGAGATGCAAAAGCGCAGCTGTGCTGTATACACAGAGCAGACATGGAAGAGAATCTGCAGATTGTTGAAGGCGTGTCACTTGTCGGCGCAGCAGACTTGGTCACAAGCCTTGTTGGCTTGTCTGAAGGAGTTTGCTGCTTGCCAAATCGCTGCATGGGATAGTCAGCATGGTCAGATTGCAGCAACCATCACAACTGCAGTTGCACCGTGTCTCATGCCTTGTCTGCGTTTTGCCCTCAGATTTGTACCCACTTTGCTTGGCACAAGACTCATGCATCACCAGAACTGACCTTCCTTAAACAACATTCCAGCCATTGCAGTTGGCAACACAAGGCAGAATCCAGGTAGTCAGCATTATCATTTCACAAGACCTGTCTTGCAGCACAGCAACAGTGAGCGGCATACCTTGGGTGAGATTGCAGTGAGCGCAGTTGCCGGCACAGCCCGTCCACAAGGTAGTCTGCATTGTGTGTCAGCAGGGCCTGCCTTGAGGGATAGCCGCAGTGTAGGCACAGGGAGCCCAGGGCCGCGCCAGCACTAGCAGCCACAGAGGGGCAAGGGTCTGCCAGCCGCTCCAGCAGCAGCAGCAGCACCTTGCGTAGGATGAGACCATTGCTTGCAAAGCGAGGGCCCAGCAGCCGTGCAAAGGTGCCCACTGCCTCTAGCAAAGCTCTGATCAGGACTGCGTTCTCTCCCAGCACCTGCAGTGTAGCGTGAGGAGAAGGGTGTCAGCTCCATAATTCTGTGAGACTGCACAAAGCAGACTGGCAGAAGTGACCCCCATGCTGTTAAGCAGGCATGTTGATTTGATACTCACCTGTGGAGTGAGGGCAGTTCCTCCTGGTGATGCATCAGGCTCTACATGCGTAGGCATTTGCCAGACGTCAGCGCTGCTGAAGTCGCCTAACACTTGTACTACCAGCTGCTCCAGCGCCCCATCACCATGCACTGACGCACCCACATCAGATGCAGACTCATTGCCATGACGTCCTGCGTCCTCGCCATCTGTGCCGCCTTCCTGTCCAGCATCACTAACTGCCTCATCACCTGCTGCTGTGGTGGAGCAAGTCCTGCCACCATTGCGCCGTCGCCTGCTGTCGCCAGATGAGGTGGGATTGCTGCCGATTTGGGCTTGTGCAGGTTGCCAAACAGGCGATGCACCGTATAAAACCTCAGTCAAGGCAACAACTGCAGCAGTGGCTCTGCCTTGCCACGCTATGCTGGGCCGAGCCTCTGTACCAAGAGCTGTGTGGCGTCTGCTGCTTGCTGGGCTTTGGGTGTTTTGAGGAGGCGTTTGGGCCTCAAAGATTTGCAGCAGATCTTGCACGATGCCATGCAAGACAGCCCCACCTGCAGACATGGCCAGGCAGGAAAATGCTGAGCAGTGAAGACGCAATAGGACATGCTTCTCATGCTGAAAGCAACATCATGTACAATCCTGTGATGCACACCGTAGACGATGGAGCTCATCATGATAGAATCAAGCTACCAACTGCAGCTCATGAAGATATAGCGCGTCACACAACAATCTTGGCCTGGGTGTAGGCAACACCTGAGCTAGCAGAAGCTCATCATGCCAGACTGAAGCAAGGCCTGCTGCTTTTGCTACAGCCATCCCATAGGTGCCCCAGACCACTGAATGCTAGCACATCCCAAAAAGCAACACAGATGGCAAGCATGGCTGCAAGATGGAGTTGAGCCCCTGATATCTTACCTGCTGATGTTGCATTGGTTCGGTCTGCCGCCACTGCTGACTTGGCCAACGTGCGAGCAACATTTGCCACTGCAGTGTAGCAGGCAGCAGTGGCAATGTGAGTCATGCCCGGTTGCATCCTGGGCAGCAGAACAAAGGCCATATCCGGACTGCCAGAATGGTCATGAGCTTCAGGTTTTGCTGCTGCTCGCTGTGCAGCCTGACTGCTGTCCCGGCTGGAATGTTGGTAAGCATGAGACTCAGCGGCGTTTGGTGGTGAGAATGCTGTTGCGGATGGCAAAGGCAGGGTGGCAGTTATGGCGGGAGGTGTTGTAGCGATGGTGGCAGCTTGCTGCTGGGAAGTGGAAATGTCACCGAGTGTGTGCGTCAATCCTGGCTGCTGTTGTGTGTCTGTTGTGCTGCTAGCGCTTGAAGCTGCTGCAGTGGGTGTTGAGGAGGGGGCTGAAGTGGGTAAAGGGGAGGGGCTTGAGGTGGGGTGCAGAAGGGGTGCATGAGGCCCTGCCTGTGAGGTGTTGTACAGCAGCAGGGCGGCGGCGCTGCGCTCAAAGGCAAAGCAGCGACACAGCGTAGAAGCCCAAGAGCTTGCACTGACTGGGCTTGCGACCAAGAGGTTGGTCAGCTGCTGTGGAGAGCAAGCCTGCAGTGTAAGAAGCAGTCATTGAAAGCGCACAAAATTGTTGATCAAGTGTCTATGGACATGCCCTCTGCTCAGTTTGTGGGATGCTGCCTTGGTGTTTGAGAGTGCCAGCAGCCTGCTCAATACACAGAGCAAGACTACAAATGGTGAGTGGGTTGAGGCCAGCTTGTTAGGTAGCACAAGCAAAGCTGCCAGCAAATCCATTGATCATGCAGTATGCAGCTTGACTTGTCATATAGAACAGCTGTGCTTCTAAACACAGGCTGAACCCAGATGGCCTGCATGTGTAGGCTGCTGACAGGGTTGGAGTGCTGCTCAGCACTAGTCCAAAAGTGTATCACATGCCGTGCAAGTGACATCATTTGCTGTACATGACAAGGCTTCCAGGTTCTGAGAGCCAGATGAGCTGTTTGCAGCTGCTACAGACTGTGACCATGCACCTCGCTGTCTGGATCAGAAAACAGAACTGGCCTTGCACCTATCTGCACCTATCCCGGCGCTTGCCGGGACAGCCAAGCAGTCTTGCCATCATCACTTGAATGTCAGCAGAACCAGTTTTGTCGTGCGTATATTCAATAGTGTACTTAGATTACTGTTCCTTGAGGTGTCCTTGAGGTGATGGGCAAAGGAGGCCTTGCCTGTAGAGCAGTAGTGAGGCGGCGGGCGTGCAAGGTACCTGCTTCCTCTCCAGACTGCAGAGCTGGAAGCAACCCACCCAGCAGTCGCTCCACAATGGCAGGCACAGAGCCCCCCTGCAGACAAGTCACCATGCATGACAGTTTGTTGCCTCCACTGATCATCCATGATGGGGTCTCACATGTTCTGTGCATCCGTAATCATAATGGTGTTGCAGATCTTCATGGGAATCATCTTTTGTGATGATCTTGCGATGGTTTTAGATGGTGTCCACATGCAAGTCAGCAGCCTGATGTAACACAAACTGAGGATGTGAACAGCAGGCGTACTTTTTGATCAGTCAAACAATCAAGACGTGGTTCACACAAACAAGGGACTTTCTGCTGCAAGACTTGGGCTTATCCTTTTTGCATGCAGTTTGAGCCACAGAGTCATGTATGTGTTTCACAGCTACAGTAGCTTCAAAGCACCGTAACAAAAGATCCAATAAACTTGTACTGTCACACAGATGCTGCAGCCTTGCATTTGGGCAGCTGAGCAAGCGTGCAGTGCAGACTGCATGCTCAGTGATGCTGCTTGCTCACCCTTGGTGCACCCTTGTGGTGTGCAGGCAGGCAGCGGCACAACCAAGCATGGCAGTGGTTGGAGACTTGAGGCCAATCATCTTGAGCCAGTGTGAACAGGACTTCATACAAAGCCTGGTTTGGGTCCTGAAGCACTGTGCTGCAATGCTCCAGTAACTGAGTCACCGCTGCGCCCAAGTTCACACGTCATTCAGTGGCTCGACATCAGACGTTCTGCTCCATTGACACATGTGTGCTTTCGAGTATCCTTGCTAAGCACTTTAAAGGCTGCAAAATGGCAGCAATCCAGGCCATCATGGTGACAGCTGTATAGAGTTTGGGCAGACTACCTCAAAGCTGTCCTGTGGCTGCTGCAATACATGCAGTCTGCACAACGGTGATGTAGCAGCTTGTGACACAGGTCTTGCATACAAAGTCAGCAGCAATCACAAGTACAAAACAGGGTGCAATGCTGCAGGTTGACCTTGGGCAAGTGCTGTCCTGACAGCCATCTTGGGATGCGCCGTCAGAGGAGGAAGGACTTGGGCAATCAGCACTTGAAGGCGAGCAGCGCTTATCTGCACCCATGCCTTGTCTCTTGCAGGTCTCATGCTCTGACCTTGGCCTGACTGCATGGCTTTCTGCTGCACCTGCTGCACCTCTGCAATGCCAGAACCACAGTTACCCACCACCTCATTCACAACGCAAACTTGACCGCTGAGGCCCCAGTAGCTCTGCTCTGCTTAAGACCTGCTACTATGCGCACCATGTGCAAGTGCAGCAACAGTCTACAGCCTACAGCTGAGCTATTGCCTCACCATATTGAATGCAAGCACCTCCATGACCTCCTGTCACAGCATCACATGCATCATGAGCTTGTGTGCTGACAACACTTTGCTCTGAATGACCACATTTTGAGCTGTATCTGCCTGTGACAGGGCTGATGTGGAGTAACATCAAGGCTTCACACTCTCTGTACCTTGTTTTGATTCAGAAATCGGAGTTGGACGCCCCTGCTGCTGCATAGCAAGCTTTGAGAGAGCAGAAAGAGCTTCCTGGGCGCTCAGCTCAGCTTGTGCTTGCTCAGACTCAGCGATAGCCTGTGCGTGCAAATCTCCCAGAGTAGCAGTCACAATGCTTGTGAAGGCCTGAAGGGCTTCGACAACTGACTCACTTCCCACTTTGCTGCCAGATGGCCTTTTGCTAGACCCACCTACTGCAGCTCAACAGGACCAAGATCAGCAGCAGAGCCGATTACACATGAATATGGCTTGATCAGCTTTGCAACATCAGCACTTCCCGCCTTGTTCCTGGCAATGATCCTTGATCAGGCCACCAGCATGTATCCCATTGCTGGCTTTTGACAATCAAAATGCATGCAACTGTTGTCATGATTTCACCCTCCAGCATCAATGCTGTTTGTGTAGACCACACAACAAGCCCAGGTCTACTTTTGAGACGTGCAAAATCATTGAACAGGCTTCCTGCATGCAGTGCATCTGCATGATGATGGAGACATTGTCAGCTGACTCAGCAGGCGCCAGCCATTTGTTTTATAGTGCCATGTGTTGCAAAGTCATACAGCATGTGAACTGTGGTATTGTCACCTGCTGCAATCATGATTTTGGCAAGGCCACTGGCTAGGCCAGGCAGCACAAAAGCCAGGGCATCCCCATCACTCACAGCCTGAGCAAGACAGCGCACAGCCTTCAAGGCTGCTGCTGAAAGGGTCTTGCTGCCAGTCAAGCCTGCTTTCATCTCCCCTTCAGCTGCTTTCATCAAGATGGAGAAGAGGTAGGCTATCAGAGGGGCCTTGCTGGGGTCTCTCAGGGCTGATGCAGGGCCGGAGGAAATGGATTTGCTAGCACTGCTGATCAGCATAGAACTTATACACTGGATTGCCTTTAGTCGAACCTGGGCCACACACAAAACCACTTTTATGACAGCACCAAGCAGTTGCATGGACAGCATCCAGTGTGAGGCAGATCAAGGCTTCTATGTGTGTAGTGCAGTCATGTGCCTGGTAACATCAAAATATGTCGGTGAAACAATTCAAGAATCATCAAGAACAAAGCCTGCAGCTGCTGTTTGCATTGCATTTGTGTGACTTGGCTCTTCAGGCAGCAGTTGCATATGCATTTGGTGGCAGATAGGAATGGCAATACGGCAGCTTGACACAACATCCACCCTTGTTTGATGGTGACTTTGTCATATGCAGTCCAACTCAAGGCAGGCATGTGCTAGTGCATTTATACATCTGTACAAATATACAGCACTTATACAAGAGCCAGGTGCCATCAGCATTTGCTCACCTCTTCTGATGCTGTGTTGCTACTGAGGCTGGCAATGCTTGCAAATCTACCCATCAATTCAAGCAGCTGCTCGCCACTCTGTGCTGGGCAGCGTAGCAGCAACACTGTGCAGCAGTCCAACAGGCTTTCTGCTACTGCATCACTGCGGGCTGCTGGCATTGACACCTCTGCGGTCTTGGCGCCTGTATACATTTCTGTTACATGTTCATGAATTGCATGCAGACTTGGGGTGAATGCCACATTCTGCCACAAATGTGCTTTGCTGAGGATGTTGAGCATATTTGTATGATCATGTGTTGTATGCAGGGCGATGTTGTTTTGATTGCAGAGCGTCGCAGGGTCTGACCTGCTTTTCGAGTGGCGGCAACTGAATCAACGCCAAACATGAGCGGGAACAAAGCATAATCCATGCAGCCAGGACTGTTCAAACCATCAGCATTGGCATCTCGAATGACAGTCTTCAGGCGCTGTAAAGATGCTTGCAAGCGTGCTGGAGAATCTCTATGCAGCAGGAGCTGGCTTGTGTGGGGTTTCAGCTGCTGGAACACTACCATTCTTGCATCAAAGGCAGCTGGGAGTGCTGTGCCGGAGCCTGTGTCTGGCGTGCTGCTGCCATTGCCTACTGCTGTTGCTTTCCTATCTGAATGGTGCACTGCGTTTGTCATTTTGCTGAGAGCACAACGATTGCTATGTAGACTTGTTTGCGCTGGCTTAGCTTGCGCAAAGGCCAACTCCCAGGGCTAGCAGCAAGACGCCTGGAGTGGCATATGCTAGGTCAATATGCTCTCCAAGCAGCCAGTCTGTCATAGCATTCGACAGTAGGCTGATTGCATTGGTGACAGGCACCACAAATGATAGAGGGGCTCTTCCAAGCAAGTATGCAAAGCATACGCTTCCCACCAAGTTTAGTGCTTGAGGTACTAGAAATTTCCAAGTAGTCAGCAGGTTGACCCACAAGTGTACCACAGACCAGCTAGAGTCGCAAGCCTGATCAAAACTTTTCGAGTCAGCTACTAAACTGCCACGCTTTATGAACGAGTTTGTGCAACCCCACAGCACTCCAACACCTATGCAACTTGCAAGCTGCATGCACCCTTTCGGCGATAGCTAGATCGATATCAAGCTCGGCTTAGTGACGCTTGTGCTGGACAGGTTGAAGGTGCAAGATCGGGCGTCAGAAGTATGGAAGTGTAGAACGCGCTGGCGTTTCAGCCTAACAAAGCAAAAGTAAAGTTTGATTGCGGTCAACCTTGCACTCCTTCCCTGTCTACGGTGCGCATCAACGGCTGGATAGCATACCTCGCTACTCACCTTCCGCACCGCCACTGGACCGACCGCAAAGTTGCGACGCGAAACACCTGCTTGACATGTAACAGAAGAGGCATCAACTTCCTACCCCTTATGGCCTTCTGCAGCGTTTCAGCACTTCCCGATACATATGCTGCGTCCAGCAGACGATTCTGGCAAATCAGTGGTACAAAGGGTGTCTGCAGCAGGCTACTATGCGGGCTCATCCATACTTGTGCAGTTCATGAACAAGGTGATGTCAGGTGTTTTGCTTGTGCCAAAGCGTCATCTATGCTGCAGATCAAACAGCCATACATGCGATCTGTGTAGGCCCTCTTTACGACGTTCCAGTTCCAGTTTCCTATCACAGTGGCCCTTGCACAGATGCTTGTCATGCTTCCTGTATGCTATTTAGTTGCAAAGCCAAGACTGGAGTGGGCCACAGCAAAAGCTGTATTTCCTCTAGCAGCTGTCAACATCTTGAATGTTGTCTTTGGTTTGGTCGGTGAGTTCTGGTTGCCAAAACAGCTGCCAGCTGCGGTCTGCCTCGTGAATAGTAGCTAAGGGCGCTTTGGATATTCCCTGATAGCGCTTCTGCTGCAGGCACTGCTGATCTCAATGTGCCAATGTTCATTGCACTGCGACGGTTTACCCTTGTATGCACAATTGTGCTAGAAAGGTCTCTTATGCACAAGCAGCATGACAGGGCAACTATAGGAGCAGTCGCTCTGATGATTGGAGGTTAGCCTACGCAACTGTTTGTCTGCCTGATGATCTACCTACATCTGCCCTTCCTTACAGTACATGCAACATTTCCCTGTTTCACAGAGTGTGACCTCACTAGCAGCTTGTGACTGCCTCGATACCACTGCAATGTCTGCTGTTCATGCTGTCATGGGTGTGAGACTCATATGCACCATCACTCAAAACGTGTAAGCAGAAGACTCACTACCCTTTTCTTGTGCCGCATGCAGTTTGCAATTCACAGATGCCGCTATTGCAGTTGTGCAGACGGGACATGAACCAACTCAGTGCCTGTGAATCTGCAGGAGCTGTGGTAGCAGCTGCCACAGACCTGACATTCAGCTTGTACGGATATGTAGCAGTCGTCATAAACAACTTTCTGACAGCCTTGTACCTCATCATGGTGAAGAATAGCCCAGCAACATCAGGGCTGACTACGACGGGCCTGCTGGGCTACAATGCTGCTCTGTCCTTGCCACTGCTGACTGCAGCATTAGCCCTGTCCAATGAGCCTCGCCGAATCAGTCTGTATCCAGGATTCCGGTGGCGTGGCTATCAGGTGAGCAGTTTGAGCTGTCTGGTCTGTGTGTGCTTGCTCAGCAGGAGCTCCATTTCAAAGTTTTCTGTTGGACCTCAGCGCTGCAGCAAGGAATTTTGTAGACAGATTGCCTGCTGCTGCTCCCCACAAAACGCCCTCCTCTGCTGCACTCCTGCCCTTGGATGAGATGTGCAGTCAAAAATCATAACACAGTGTTTAAGCTCTGATGCAGCATCACATGAAAATGTCCACAGCTGTCATGGTGAAGGACCTGGCTTGTCCTGCGCAGGTATCCATGGTCCTCAGCTGCATCCTAGGGCTGACAGTGAGCCATTCGACCTTTGTATGCACAAGGATAAATGACCCCATCATGACCAGCACAGCAGGCAATCTGAAGAACGTGATCATGACTATTGTGGGAGCATTTGCTTTTGGTGACTTCCGCTTTAGCGTGTGGAACAGTGTTGGCTTGGGTATGAGCATGGTTGGTGCCATTTGGTATGCTGCTAAATCGGCCATGAAGGTGAGCCAGCATGAATGTTGTTGACAGCAGCTCAGTTAGCATGCATATTGTCCAAACTAGAGACTGTGCATGTCAGTGGTCATGACTCGGGCTTTCATCAATAGTCTGTCCAAATGTTCTATGTTCACAAGCATGCTTGCAAAATCGTGGTTGTTTCAAAGCTTCTCTGCTTGGCATGCCCTTCACATTATCATTGGTAGCAAGCCATTGAGATCTTATGCAATACTTCACATGGAAAAGTTGGTACCCACATGCTGAATGATGGAAGGCAGACTGTACAAGTCTGGTGGCATCTGGCTGTCTCCACCGGTTGAGCCAACTGTTTGGGCGGTTGCCTATCACTCACTTCAGTTTTATAATGCAGGCGCGTAGACGCATGATGAAAGAGTCAATGTTGCCTAGTCGGGATCCGGAGAAAGGACCTTTGATTGGCCGTGACAGATCCGCTGCGCTGCGCAGAAATGACCTGCCCACCACCAGCATACAGAATTCTGTAGATAGTACCGCACAACTGGAACTGCCTGTGATCAAGCCTGCTGGATCTCTATAGCACGATCCTTGCAGTATTTTCCGTTTGTACTGCAGCATGAACACCATGCTGTTGCTAGCACTGTATATGTGTGCAGTCAGGGACAGGATCTGCACATTGCATCAATGTATGCCTGCTGAGTGTGCAGGCAGTCACAGCTGGGTGTTGCAACATCTTGTATGCAACTCTCAGTCTTTCAATGGCGTATAGCACAGTAAGAAGGTCGTGACAATGTAGTTGTATCAGCCTGTAACCGTGGCCATGCAGTCGTTTCATGCACCTCGTGCAGTTGTCATGACAAATGCAGTGCGCAAGGCCAACAGGAAACACTTTACTATACTGCAAAGGTGGTGCAGCCAAAGACTTAATGCTGTATTGATAGTTGCTGCACAAAGTCATCAGGTCTAACAAACAAAAGGAACCTTTTAGCCCTGCCATCGAAAGTCAAGCACCCAATTCTGTGCTTGCTGAGCCAGTTCTGCATGACAACTGATCTCAGGCAACTGGGTCAAACCCATTAACATCATGAAAACTAACAACTGAGCTTTGTAACAAAGTTTGTGCACGTGATTGCGAGCAGCCTCTTGCACATTGTATTCCATGCACTGAGTGGGGCAAAGCCCCCGCGCGATTCACTTCTTCTTAGCTGCTGACTTGGTGACCTTGCCACCCACTTCCTTCTTCTCCACAGCCTTGATGACACCCACAGCCACTGTCTGGCGCATGTCACGCACAGCAAACCGACCCAAGGGTGGGTATGCAGTGAAGGGCTCCACGCACATTGGCTTGGTGGGAATCACATAGGCAGCATCTCCATTCTTGATGAATTTGGGTGAAGCCTCCAGCTCCTTGCCAGATCGCCTGTCAATCTTGGTCTGGATCTCAGAGAACTTGCACGCAATGTGGGCTGTGTGGCAGTCCAACACGGGTGCATATCCATTACCAATCTGGCCAGGGTGGTTCATGATGATGACCTGCACAGCAGCACACGCACTACAGCAATCTGTGTGATGCCATGCCGCAGCCGAAGCCAACGACCTGTACATACGTATGTCAACGTCAAGCCAGCATTGGTGGCAGGCAGATCTGTACGTAGCAAACAAATGCAGCAAGTATCAGTGCAGTGGGATGCCACGTAAGCTAGGCAACAATGGCACAATGCCCACCTTGCTCACCATCAAAAGACTGCACTTCACGGGTGTAAACATGAACTGCGCGCAAGATGAACCAGGCAGACTGACCTGTGCAACAAAGTTGGAGGCCTCCTTGGCTGGGTCATTCTTGGAATCAGAAGCTACAAAGCCTCTCTTCAGCTCCTTGACTGACACATTTTTGACATTGAAGCCGACGTTGTCACCAGGCAGAGCCTCTGGCAGGGACTCGTGGTGCATCTCAACTGACTTGACCTCTGTGGAAATGCCTGATGGGGCGAATGTGACCACCATGCCTGG
>JAABUP010002016.1_pt1 | contig 40982 bp, 58 predicted proteins | sample 5559201 | NCBI WGS metagenome assembly JAABUP01 (sample SAMN10711887, study PRJNA513373) | rock metagenome | isolation source: Antarctica rocks | place: Antarctica | reverse complement strand
CAGCATGAGCTTCCTTTCCAGCAAGTGTGCGAACGTTGACGTTGCCGACCTTGACGACAGAGGACCCAAAACAAGCTTTGCTTTGACTGATTTTGGACTGATGCTCCCTTCCGTCTGCTCCGGAGGACAAGACTGTACCCGCTCTGAAAGCCTCTGCCGTTTCGAACTGCTGTCCTCCTTGGACCTGCTGTTCTACTGCCGAGAGGAGTGGCTGGCTGGCTCCAATAGCAAACCCTGCTGACTCACATGCTAACAACAACTGTATGGCAACAATGTCCATGTACAACACATGCAGCTTGTATGCACTGTCCTCATGATTGCACATATATCTATATTGTTACATTATTCATGAATATGTATATTCTCACATATGTATATAAATCATACACATAGCGGAGCATATATATACCTTTTAACTGAATCCATTTATGTAATCATACACACATGTCTCTGGACTCCAGAGCTCGGAGCTGAGCCCTGCTGTATGCATGCATCACTTTGCATTATGTCACCAAAGCACAGTCTGACCTACTGTACACAAAGAATTAAGGCCAGCAAAGTTACCAGTGATTGCTGATTCCAGCTTGCCAGGTGCGCCCGCTCTACTCCCTTTCTCAGCAGCGTCCACATCAATTGCACAACATTGGACACCAATCACCTATGCAATTCTGCTGCAAGCGCAACATGCAATGCTTTTAAGACACAGACTGCAAGCAAGCTAGGGTTGTTCTAGAGCATGCATGGGTTGAGGTGGAGAGACTGTCAGGCGACAGGTCATGCCTTATATGAAATTGCAAGCGGGCAGTTCTGTAGGCTTGTGGGACAGCCTGTCTGCGACTGAGTCCACACTGCTGCTCAGTTGCACAAGTATGCAACAGTCCACAACTGCTGCTCAGTTGCACAGATATGCAACGTGGACGTGCCATGTCATGCTTTGGCGCGCTGGGCCAAACTTGCTGTGCTGCGCTGTGTTGTGCCGGGCTGTGCCGGGCTGTGCCATGCCGTTGAATGTCATGCTGTGCAGTGAGCAGACTAGCAAAATGGTTTGCAACTTTGCCTACTGCCTCATTATACAAGTCCTCTGCAGGTCACCTGGCTGCTGGCTTTGGAAGCCCTCCCTACTGCCCGTGCTGAATGACCGAGGGAAGCACTTCAGGCACACCTAAAACCCACAAGGCTCAGGCCTCACTGAGGCAACCCAACAAAGCAAATGATGCACGTCTGCACTCACACCCTCATAAGCTGTTTCACATACCATTCGTCTGTACTTCACATCAAAACAATACTGCTCGGGCTCACAAGCATTCATCAAAATTCATTTTAAACCACAAAACAGAGCTGCTAAGCATATAAGACAGCAAATTTGTACACATTTTGTGTGCAATGATCGTATCAGGAGAAAACACATACTTGATCCACAAACAGCAGACAAGGCTGCATAGAGTACAAATGCAGATTGAGAGCAGCTTGCTGAGACAGATAAACCTACAGGTCAATGTGGAGGTTACTGTGTCCAAATGCCTTGAAACAAAGACATCAGCTGTTACACGTATAGGCTCAACAAGTACACACGGGAGCTACACTATCAATAAAGGCGCCTTCAAAGCAAGTCAGAGCACGCCTGCTGCTCAAGCCTAGACCTAATAGACGCTCTTTTGACGCTTTTCATGCTTGACTCAGTGCGCTGAAAAGGACTTTGTTCCCATGTGTGCCCACTTGCATCCTTCCAGAAGGCCTTTTTACGGGACCTTGGCAGAACCTGCTCAGGCCCAACACCATTCTCGGCAGTGTCGTACTCTGCAGCCAGCGCAGGGTACAATGACTGCAGCGAGTTGCAGATGCAAGCCTTCTTGCTGGCACAGTAGGGACAACCACGGTTGAGGCCAATGCGGCTTCGGGCACTTGCCACAAACAGGTGTGATTGGCTTTTGGGGCATTTGGTACAGATCCAGTGCACCATCTTGTGGCTTCCTGCCGTGATCTTGTCAGGATCAAGACCTGCTCTGCAGTTCCTCTCAAAGTCAAACTCCAGCATTGCAGGGTGTTGGCTCTGTGTCAAGCTTGGTCGTCTGCTCCAGGGTTTACTGATATTTGAGCACTTCGGACAACCGCTTTGGCCGTCAACTTTGACATATATTTGGGCTTGCCAGCTGTGACCACACGATGGGCAAAGCCAATGCCTGCGGGTGGTACTGCGTGCCATGACCTGGTCTGGATTTAGCCCATTCTTGGATGTGTCCCAGTACATTGCCACAGCTGGGGCCACAGTCAACAACGAGTTATGTTGGCACAGACTGTTGTTGGTGCAAAATGGGCACTGAGTGTCCGAATTCTGCCTATCATTGACGGTGGCCAACCATTCATGCGGCAGCCCACACAGACACTGGTCACAACTCCACCAGACACGTAGGTGACTGCTGGCTGTGATCCGCCTGTCTCCCAAATGCTGATTTTTGGCATGATGCCACTGCCTCTGCAACTCTGGCCTGAGCAGGCTGATGTCTGGGCCTGCTGAGGACGGTTGCGGTGTTTGTTTGCAGCAACACGGTCCTGAGTATCCTGGTGCCAGCACGTTTTGGCTGTTGCAGTCAGTGTCGAGATTTTGCGGCCGCTTCAAGTCAGCATGGAAGTGCAGTCACGTACCAGTTGCTTGTCTTTTGTTCCTTAGCTGCGGTTTCGCTTCGTAAATGAAGGAACCACGACCCATAACGTGCTGCAAGCGCGGAAGCTTGGGTTGCCTGCATACAGGTCATGGCTCACGACGCAGACGATATACGGTGTAGATCTACAAGAAGACAGTTGCACTTGCCTGCTATGGGGTGGATGCCAGCTCGCGCAGCACATTCGCGCAGCCATGCTTCCGAGCTTGGCGTCTCTCACCCGCTACTCGAGGTTGAAAGAGCCACACAGCGAACACACAAAGCGTACGCCAGAGACATCGACACTAATGAGAGCTTTTGCAGCAGCAATTGCAATAATCAGGTATTACTACAATTGTTAGATTCTGCTCAGCAGGCTAAGAAGGCAATAGAAGGAGCCATGCATGCACAGTTTCGGATGTATGCCCCTGACTATGCGGCAAAGGAGTGGCAGGATTGGAAGAGGGATAACCATGAGGTGAGAGTATTGAGATGAAGCCACTAGTCGAACTTCATCGCAACAATGCTTTTGCACTGCAGTGCATGAGCCACACTATGCTTGTGTAGCAAAAGGGTACGGCCGTTGTCGTCATGGGAGTTACAGAGCCCATATGTGCATCCCAGACGTTACAACTTGTCTTCCTGAGTCAGTGACAGCTTGATATCATCGATGCCCCTTGTGCATGTTGCCATGGAACCAAAGACAAGGTCTATACAAAGGCAAGACTTGACCATAACTGGGCTATCTTGCTCACTAAGTCAACAAATTTGCAGAAAGTGGATGAGGCGTGCTCAATGATGGAGAAGAACTTTGACAAGAAGTACAGATTGGACAGGGGTCAGCTGGTCGCCAAAGTCAAAGAACACTACAACTACAAGCGGAAGACTGCCAGAGGTATTTGTTGTTTGCTGTACATGTGGTGTCATGCTTTTGAAAGATAGTATGCTCGCGAGCCAACCTTATGAGCAACCTCAAGTGCATATGAAGTACGTTTGAGATTGCTTGTCAGTCTGTGCAGGCATTGCTCCTCTTGCATTCAGCAGTATTGAAGACTCTTCCTCTGAGCATGCATCCCAAGCAGGCAAGTCGACCGTCCCTGGTCAGCATATTGGTGCATGTGTGCTGCAAATTAGCATGCTCTGCTTGTGATGTCAGTCTTACTCAAGGGTTGTCAAAGCTGTACCAACTGAGCATGTCAGTGTTATATGCAAATACTTTTGTACCGTGGCTTGAATGAATGTATTACAGGCAACATCGAAGATGTTGCTCTTGGTGGAACTTCTGCATCTGCAAATACAGCTCTGGCTGGTACGTTACTGCATGTATTGTAAAGTGTGCATGCATGTCTTATGATATGCACACCCTCCATCACTACCCGCGTTGAGATACCTTGCGTGTCAGCACAAGGCACTTGACCGATCTTGATGTGATTTCTGACTTTCTGTGCGCATGACATGCACACCAAGTTACACATGTACACATGTGTATGCACATGTGTAACTTGGTGTGGCCAAAAATGTCCACAGTGTGCACATTTGCAAGCGCTATCGGAGAATAGCAAAGGTAGCTGGTTGTCCCAGAGGTGGTGGGCGTAAAAAAGGAGTGCTCTTTTGGGGGGCATCCTCGATGAGCTTGCAAGGATTCTGGGTGTCATGAACGTCACTCTGCCGCGATAGACATGAACGGCTATATGCAATATGCACAGTATGTATGGTTATAGGCGTCACGCTCTACTTAGACCTACTTCAATTTGTGTGTGTGAGTTGTTTCCATGCGGACTAGGCAGGTGCCTAAACGAACCTGGTTGATTGTTGTGACATCAATTGCAATTGTTGGGCCTTGTGGTCATGCCTTGTTTTATTGACGTCATTATCGTTATTGTCACAGCAAAGGTGATGTATGCGCTTGATACTAGAGATATATTGTAGAATATGTATATTGATATCTTTCCCTGTAGATGCTTGCATGCATGCCATACGCTGGTACAACCCAGCACTGGCGTGTGTCACTCATAAGAGCTTGCCTCAGTGTGTTTGCATGACTTACATAAGGGTCTGACGCTAGAGTTCTTCTATACAGGCCACTGCATCGCGCAACCGCCTGCAAGCGCATGCAAAGTTCATTGGCGACCAAATTGATCATGCTAAGAAGCAGGCACCTCGTGTGTCCAATGGCGCAAACATGGCTGTGCAGATGGTGGAGAGCACCTTCAAGTGGCATCAGGAACGCATGAGAGTGGCTGATGCCACCAGTTACATACAAACGCAGCTGGAGGTGCAAGACTACTACATATGTCTCATGCATTTTGTGCATTGGGTCATTGCATGCAAACTAAGAACAAGTATCACCATGGCTCAACCGGCCTTTCAAGGTTTGTTGTCAGCATGCAGCTGGAACACCAGTGACATGTCAGAGAGGTCACTGCTCTTGCTGGACAACAATGTCATCAAAATACCTGTAATAAAATGTGGTGCGCATGTGGCAGCCAGTACACGGTGTGTCCACGCTGTTCTGCAGACTTGGATGCACAGTCTTGGATGCCTGCTTGGCACATGCTGTATATTGTGTCATGTCTGCAGTGTTGGATGTCTGTGGGTCAGGACTGCAATGCGGTGTCATGTTTGCAGGAGATGCACAAGAGGCTGGGTGAGACCACACTGCTACTGATGCAGCATGGGCAGGCGTATGATCTTGCGGAAGCATGGGCTGTGAACATTGCCGATGAAGTTGCTGCACACAAACAGGCTATCCAGCAGGTGGAAGACGCAAAGCTAAGGCTTTCTGCTCAACCCACTTCACACACTGCAGCAGCAAGCTCTGCAACGACGCAGAGCTTCATGTTGTATGCGAACCCTGCGGGGTTTCAGAGCTAAGCCCTGCGACATTGCAGAGCTGGCCCTTGCTGCCAGTTTGCCAGAAGCTCTACAAAGTCAGAGCTGAGCCCTGACATATCATATTACTAAATATTAATAAAATAGTATTGCAGGGCTTTCCCGTCCTCCGGTCTCTAGTGAGAGCACAGACCATCTGAGAAAACAACTTTGCATAGCACATCATGAATCCAAAACAACTTGGGATGCATAACAAGACTTGTCACTGCTGCTTTATCACAAGCATACAAAGCATGGCTACTTGATCAAGCTTTCACTGGATTGTCATTCAAGCGAGGGTTCCTAACCCTGTATCCTGATAAGCATGTTCAGATTTTGAGATGCCTAATCTGATTGAGGCAGAAAAGGGCACAACAACCACAACTGTAAACAGGCTCCACTGTAAGAGTCACAGGGGTCAGGATGGTGTTTGTATAGTGCATGCATTGTATACAAAAGGTGACGCTAGACTCTGTAAAGCCTTTGCCATTTTCAACCGCCACGCACGATCATTCAGATTGCTGAGTATCCACCTATCCAGGGAATCTGTATTGTGCAGCCATTCAGGCTGATCACCTGCCAGCTGACTGACAGTTTGAGACATAGTGTCTTGGTGAATGTCCCCTATCAGACTGTGGGGGTTTGCTTGTGCAGCTGGCATTTGCAACGGCGTCAAGACTGCTTTGTGACTGTCATTGCTAGCCATGATCTGAGCAAGCACATGTTTGCAGGCCAGCTGCATCTGTGTTTGCTCAAGAGCCGGGACAGATCTATTCACCGCCTCAATCTCCTGCACAGTAACAGGGATGTGAATTTTTTAAGACACAGTCTGAGTTTGGCAATGGAAATCATTAGTAACTTTTGCAATTATGTGTCAGCGGTACATGGTGCATAGCAAGCACAGCAACTTGCATGGTTGGCAATGTCAATACATCTCAGACAACTGCAGATGTAGTCTCACCTGTATAGCTATTGGTATGTTCTGTGCAAAGCCTTGTACAGGAAGATGGAGGGAGCCGTGATGATGATTATACTGGTACACATTGTTGACGGTGTGTTTACGACTCATCTTGCCATTTCTGTACACACAGACCAGAATGGGTCCCTCCTTTGCATGCTTGTGTCAGATGCCCGGCTTGGTAGAGACACTTCAACTATGTCAACACTCCGCAATGTGTACAACGAGCCTGGCGCATCTAAGCTTGCACAAACAGAAGGCAGAATGAGACATCTGAAATAATTTCGACACACTTCCTGCAGTACCACATCACTCCACAAGGACACCATACATCAGTATGCAGAGTGCTGAGAGCTGACTGTGACACCATGCCGCATTGCTGTGTGCTGCACTACCTATAGTCCTGAAGTCCTAATCCGACGTGAAGCTTGACCTCTGTCAAGTGACAGAAATTGTATGCGGGCGGCTTCATGTGGACACCCTCTGTTGCATGCATACGCCGCAGCAACTCAGGCCGCAGGTAGGTCACAAAGATGGCAACTGCAGTGCCGGGTGAGTGCTCCAGGGTTGCTGCAGAGGCATCAGGGTCATTATGTGACAATTGCTGTGATACAACCAAGACAGGATGTCAAGACCAATCTCAGCGCAAGACAGGTGAGGGTGCTCGCACAAACGCCTATATACGGTGACAGTGCATCAGTGAACGGTACTGCAGCTCATGCTCAAGCAAACAAGTTGGGATTTGACAGCATTTTTCAAAAATGAAAGAGCGCAATGCAGCAAAACAGTGGTAGCCACAGTGCACAACGCAATGCGGCCATGCCCACCAATCGTGAAGCTTATGTCAGTTCGAACTCCCTGCAAACTGGCCGGATCATGTAATGCCTCACCTGGGCAGGAGCCATAGGAGGTGATGGCTGGTGCGTAGACCACATCAAAGTCAGGAAGAATGCATCTCAGCACAGGGATGACAACTCCATGGGGAAAGTGATCAAGCGTGAACTTGCCAGCCAACTGGGCTGGTGCTGCATTACTGCCCACAGCAAGCACAAGCGTCAGCTCTGCTCCTCGTCCTGGAAGCACCCACTCAGTCATGTTCTCTTCCAAAGCCTCTTGCATGCTACACCTGGACTGAACAAGAGCATGATAACACTGAAGCTGAAATACAGCCAGGCAATCAGTCAGCTGGCCAGGTGGACACCCAGAAGTCAGCTTACAGAATATGGCTGACTTTGGTATGTACACTGCTCCTGACAAACTGGTGAGGTACCATCACCTGGGCAAGTCTATTTATGGAATTTGTTTGGAGTAGCCTTTGGTACCGACTTGTTGGCGTGCATGCATGTAGTGATGTCACGTTTGCAAAACTCCTGCTGAGTTTCATGGCAGAGCTGACCAGTGGGGTCAACCTGCTGTTGACTGGCTGTATTTTGCTCAGCTTTGGGTGCAATCTGAGAGCTGTACCAAGCCTGTTGGTAGCCCTTTTTACAGAATAACTGCACTAATTCTACCTGTGCCGTCTTGCTCGCGCACACGTCTGCAGGTGCTCAAATTCAGCAGGTCCTTGCCATTGACTGTCATCAAACTCATATGCATGCCCATTGATGTACACAAAAGACGATTGAGGTCTCGAGTATGGATAGCCCTGCAGCAGAGTTGTACATAGTGAGTTGAACTTTTATAGATGTGCATCCGAAGTCTTTTGCTATCAACACTATCCCTGGCTGAACATGCAAACGAAACAAAACATAAAGCCTGAAGGTCACGGATCACCTTTGCTCTGTTCAGCATTTCCTGATTAGCTACTTCATCTTGGGAGTCCGAGGCTCCTATAGTAGCTACAACTGTCTCGAACCCTAATTCAACGTGTACAAGAGGATTTGGGCATGCGCTTTCGTGTAAGCGGCTGTCAGGATGCGTGCAGCGTTTGCTGTACCTTTCGTCATAGTTGGTCGTTTCTGTTGCGACACCCACCTAGAGCAGAAATTATCTCTGCAGGGAAGATGACTGACCACACAACTTTTCGATGTGACATACTCGGCTGCAACTGTCTCAGAAGGAGAACCGGCTTTCTGTCATGACTGACGTTTTGTTTCCTGGTGCTGAGCAGCTGTGCCAAAACGAGTTGACTTGGGCAACGTAGCTTCCCCGTCAGCTTCCCTGATGACAGCTAGACACACTGTGCACCTGCGTATACGCGTGTGTGTGATGCAGAGACATCCTGCTTCTCCTAATGCTGAACAATCGAGTATACATGGGGGGTTGCTGCTGCTGCACAAGGTGCCTGCGCATGCAATTGCAAAAGAGGCTGATCGAGACAGGCCAAATGTACACCACACTACGCAACAGCACAGCTGTGTACCAGTGTGCAATGTCAATGGAAGCTATGCAAGACTACGATAAGTAACACTGTAGATTGCACCCACTGTGTCATGTTGCGCAGCTTGTTTATAGTCATGAATTTGATGCCCTGAACTGCAGCTGCTACTTTGTAAATTCTGGAAGATACAACTCCTGCGTCCTCTAGGTCTGTACCCGTGTACAAAATTGTGGGGCCCTGAAGGGCTGTGACCTGTCTAGTGTATTCTCCTATTGTGTCAGAGTGCTCTGATCCAATGAGCATGTCAATGGCCAAAATGCAATTTCCCAGGGGAATCAGCTGTTGAGGATGTTGATTCAAAGCAAATTTAAAGCATGCTGCCTGCTTCTAGCGCAATTGCTGTGCCGACTCTCCACATTCAGCTAACATTTTCAGAGTACAGATCACCTAGCGCCTGCATGACTGTAGACGCACCATACTGAAATGGTTTAGCCAGATTAGTCAGGGCTTTTACCATCTTCAGCCGCCGCTGGCCATCATTCAGATTAGTCAAAATCCATTTGTCCAAGCCACCCCTGTCTTGAGACCACTCTTGATGATCTTTGGACTGGGCACCATTTGATGATGTTCCATTTGATGATGTTAGATTTGCCTCTCCAGTTGCAGCAGTAGTTGGTGTCTGGTACTCTACCATTTTCAAAGGTGCAGGGGTCGGTGTAGACGCCTCCTCATTGTCTGCTGTCAGCACTGGCTTGAGCACATGCTTGCAGGCCAGCTGCATCTCGACTTGATCCAATGCTGGGAACACTCTGTCCACTGCCTTGATCTCCTGCAGCAGTAGACACTGAGGACGTTGGGTATTGGCAGCATGCTGTTAGTTGCTTACTGAGGGCAATGAGGGCAAGGTGTGCTGTTGAGATCATGTCTGCAATTTCTAGCATTGCCACAAGCTGCACACAGAAGCACAATGCAATGATTGCACACCACAACAACACAGAGCTGCGGGTTGACATGCACATTGTTTGTTTTATCTGATTTCCTACTGATTGCAAATCACAATGTGTTTTCTAAGATGTAACATAGCCGCGTTGGGCAAGAGAAAAGTGGTACCTTGATTGCTATTGGTACATTTTGTGGGAAGCCCTCAACAGGCAAATTGAGGGAGCCATTTTGGTGGTTGTACTGGTATATGGTGCTGATAATCTGCCTGCCAACTTTGCCTTTCCTGCATGCATCACAAGGCAGTCATGCTTGTGCCTTTTGAATGTTGCCAAGATTGCTATGCATTCATTCGCCTTCAAGGATCAACTGTACACTTGGCAGCTATCAGGCAATTCTTCATGCCGCCAGGAGCAATACATAACACTGGTGCACAATGGTGTTTGCTTCAACCACATGGCACCTGTCCAAACCCTTGCCTGTCATATGACACATCAGTCATGCACATTGGAAGCTGCTTGGAGGCCGATGCTCTTGTAAGTGCAGACCTATACAGGCCCTGCAGCCCTACTAGGATGATGGTGACGTTGATGAAGAAGAAGAAGAAGAAGAAGAAGAAGAAGAAGAAGAAGGATTCACATGGGACAGGGTAGCACATGAGTCTGCGTCACCCTTTGTCTGTTTCGTTTTCTGACGAATGACTGCAAATTAGTCAAATGGGCTAGCTGGCCCCAACGACTGTCCTTGATTGATTGATCGATCGAGTACAGAGCAGGACAGCACCTGTAGTCCTTCAGGCCAAGGCCAATCTGCAGCTGGACCTCTGTCAGCTCGCACAGGTTGTAAGCGCCCTCGGTTTCATGCATGCGCTGTAGCAGGTGCGGCTGCAAGTAGGTCACAAAGATGGCCACAGCCGAACCTGGTGAGTACTCCAAAGTAGCTGCACACCACATGCACTGTTGTGTGTCACATACTTGAGCCACCAGGCTGCATTGTGGGCTAACAGGATGACTTCTCAGGGTCGCCTGAGAACAACTCTGTGTGCGTGGAAGTATGCTACAGTTGCACGGAATTATGCTGCATTCAATGCGTCGCCCTTGTAGCGGTGCCTTGAACTTTGAGTGTTCACGCAGAGCTAGTGTGGACAACACAGCGCCCAAGTCATTGCTGCTCGTACATGCATTGTCAGCAACGAACTGTCGCAAGCTCAGCCTTACCTGTGCAGGAGCCATAAGAGGATATGAGTGGTGCGTATACCACATCGAAGTCTGGCAGCACACATCTCAGGACAGGAATGACAACACCGTTGGGGAACAACTCAGCGGGAAACTTGCGAGCTAGTTGAGCCGGTGCAGCATTGCTGCCCACTGCCAGGACTGGAGTCAGCTTCTCTTCCTTTGTCAGCTTCCATTCAGTGCTGTGGTTTTTCAGGACTTGAGCTATGCTGCAGCAGAACAGATGGCATTGAGAAGCACATGACAACATGATCTCTGAGCCATGCAAAGAAACGAAGTTCTGCATGATCAGGGTTACAGTCACTTCAACCTAAAATTGATTTTGACTTCATGTCCATGCACTCCTCTACTGCACATGCAAGTTGCTAGCCAATTTGAAATATGACAGTATGTCTGTACTGCTGGGAGACATGTTGCAGTTGTGGGCTTGCAAGGTCATCATTATCACAATGATGCCTACGGTAGGCTTGGCTATAGCTATGCAGTAGGGGACTGAGAGCTTTCTTGAGAGTGCTGCTTGCAGCATTGTATCATGCAAGGTCAAGCTTACCTGAGATGCCCTTGAGGGGTATCTGTCTTTAGCCATTCCAACCCTCCAGCTCCCAGCCACTGGCTGTCATCAAATTCATATGTCTGACCATTAATGTAGACAAATGATGAGTCAGGCCTGGGGTATGGGTATCCCTGCAGCACCACCGCAAACAAATAAATATTGGCTCTAGTATGTGGGTGAAGGGGGGGGGGGGGGCTAAAATTGGGAGCAGGCTGCAGGGCATGCAGCACATATAGGATCCAAATTGGGGTTGGGCAACCACCTTGGCTCGTCTCAGTCTCTCCCCATCATCCACTGGGGGTGGAGGTGCGGTCGCGGTTTCAAAGCCCACTTCGCTGCGTGACATTGCCACCAGGCTTAGACTCACGCAGCACGCGATGCAACGCACAGAATGTCATGCTGCCTACCTACTCGCCATGCTTGGTGTCTTGCGCTTCTTGTGGGACCTCAGACCGGAAGCAGTTGACGTTTTTCGATTCACAAACGAACCAATAGACAAAATCCGTAGTTGAGCTTGAGGCAATGCAGGACATCTACCGCACTGTGCATTTGAGAAGGCAATTTTGCTTGACATCAGAATGTGCCACTAGGCACATCGCACCGCTGCAGGTCACATCGAGAACCTGACAACGGAACCTTGACCTATTATCCGTGCATCTTATGACTACTGGGCTTCGCATGGACGCGCAGACTCTGCAGGGCGAAGTGCGCTCAAAAGCCCATGTTTTGCTATGCTTGCGCTGCGTGGACTGGCGTCGTGACCTACGCTGTGCAAGGAAACAGGGGCAGCAATTGTCGGTGTTGCTTGCGACAGTGTCCTTATCTTTGCACCCACTTTCAGCTGACCAGATTTCAAGCCACGAGTTCAAGTAGTCAGGAAGCTTCCCGCTCGTCATTTCGGCCGTAGGCGGCCGAGCGGCAAGCTCTTGTGCCTGTCAATCACAGCGCTGATCTTGAGAGTCTCGTGGTTGACGCTTCAGTACTGCCTTGACCTATCCGGCTCTTGTACCAGTTGGTGATGGCTACCAAGTGGGGAACCTTCAGTGAGCCGGGTTATCTTCATCCTGGCGTCATATACAACAAAGCATACAAAAGTCCAAAGGACAACCCATTGTCTGGCAGCTTCAAGCCTGCTCTAGGTTGCACAAAGACAGGGAAGGTAGGCAGTGTTGTTTGACACCTTCACTGTCAGGCACCAACAGCACAAGATATGGTTGTGTTGCTTGACCGGACCTGACCCATGTTCTGAGTTTGCAGACCAATGATGCAACCTTTTCCAAGTTTGCATCCATTCATGCTGGTGACATCTACTCAGATGCACAGACAAGGTGAGATTGCCTCAAAGTCTGACTTTGACAGTCAAAAAGCCACGAAGCATGTGATCAAATTGCCCATGCCAATGCCTCTGTACATGGGCACATCACTTGTGCAAATGCCGTAGCAGGCATGGCGCTTTGTGCTATATCCCTTGAGTCAATTGTCAAATAAGGTCGCCAGTGTCAGGTTTCATCAAGTCGCTCAGCACAAACCTTTCAGGAAAAGAAAACTGTCCTACCTGCACCTACCTTGCTGGCACTGGCAACATTATCAGTAGTGTAGGCTGGCTAGTAAGGGCAAAGGGAAGACTGCAAAGGCTGATACAGTGCCATTCAAGCAAGCCAGCCCCATGAAGAAGGCGCCAGCAGCTCAGGGGGGCACTTTCTATGGAACCATTGGCGGGAAAATTCCCTATGTGCCTGTATGCTGCTGCTTTCTCTCTGCATGAGTCTGGTCCCAGGTTACATGCAAGCCTTATCAAAAACCAGTGCACAATGTCTGGTGAAAGATAGTATCTCGATGTAAGAGACAAGGCTCATGCCCACTCAGCTTGCTGCTTGCTGTCTTCTGGCTCATGCAGCTGACTGGCCTCTACTCCAACTTGCAGCTCTTGTGCCGTGGTGTTGCTGTTCACAGACTCGAGTCAACAGCAACTCTCATACTGCTACATGAGCTGTCTGTCACATATTGTGCTGCTGAATGCTAATGCATGCTAGGCCTTCCAGCGCTGATGGCAACCCACGTTTGAAGTCAGCTGCTACAGGGTTCCAAGTCTTGACAGTGTACAAGACCAGCTTGCTGTTCTGCAGAACCCAGAGACCAGACACAAGAAGGATGACATTGTGCACCCCTTGCGTCAGATTACCACCAACCCCATGAAGAAGGGAGGGTATGGTTTCAACAAGACTACTCTCAGTGAGCGCAAGGGCTACAAGGGCGTGGTGAGCTTCCCCACAGCAACCAGCTGTGTGCTGCATATGTATGTTGACGGTCTCATAGAACATTGTTTACATGCATGCAGCCAACAGAATTACATGTAGGACCAGAACCAGATATACACTAAAAGGTGGAAAGCTGTTTTACAGTTATTAGGCTTTCTGTGCTTCCTCTTATGTTGTGCTAGGAACGTGAGATGTCTGCCTGCTCCTTGTTGACAGTAATTCATGTTTACAGAGGTACAGCCGCTACCAGTGAGTGCTATATGCTGTTGCGGCAACTGCTTGTCTGCTGCGCATCTGCTCAATGACTGCCATTTCATTGTTTACAGAAGTGCATCTCTGATCTGCATCAATGACACCAAGCCCCCATGGCTTGCTCAATCTCTGGCTGCTGGTCCGCTGGTCACAGCCTTACGTCTCTAGCTGAACTGTGCACATATAAAATGTCCTACTGTGTCTTCTGTTGTCTGTTCTAAGCAGGCGCAAAGCCTGGTTACTGAATTGGTAATCTGGTTGGCTGATTGTGTAGATGGGTGAGTATGAGTATCATGCCAACCCTATTGACTGGCACAAGCCCAGCACGGCTGACAGCAAGGGCAAGAAGCCGGGAGAGTCTGCTGTCTTCAAGCCTCCTATCGCAGGCAGAGTAGGGTCACTCTTCAACAAGATTGAGGTAAGACCACGCTGTGTTGTCAACAAGTTGAGTGTTACACTTGCGCTCGTTCAGCTCTGCAGCACCTTTTGTTGCAGCCTGGGTTGCCTGTTTCTCAGCCTGCCAAACACTACCAAACACCTCGATGTTTTATCGGTCATGCCACTAGTGTTGTATCATGTCTTGTATCAAGCATGAGCTGGCTTTGGCTGGGTATGTAATGCAATGTTTGTGAAAGTGACTGTGTAGGTGCTTTTTGCTCCTTTCACAAGACTGATCTCAGTACTTGGTGTTCTGTGAAGCATTGCAAGGGGTCTGTAGCTCATGTCATTTGCAAAGCAAGCTGTCAGTTGCTTGTTATGTGCATGTGTGCGCCTGTGCATTGTCTTGAACACTCATAGATGTCGTCTGCTGATATCAAATGAGAGCTCTGGCAACCTGCTTTGCGGTGTGGGCACAGCCTGTAAGCTCATATTTTTAATCTGCAGTACGTGCCTCTTGGACCAGCTATTAAGGGCAAATCTACTGGAAAGCCAGAGTCTGCGCCTTTCAAGCCACCCCATTCAGGCAGCTCAGGGCCCCTTGGCAAGCCCTATGAATATATCCCTTGTCCAGCGCTTAAACAGGTGCGATGCATTCTTGATCCTACTGTGGCTAAGTCACAGCATGTGGGTCAGAGGTCTGTACACGATACAGTGTTTTGTGAAGCAACAAGACCTTTTGTCCGCAGTGAAGGAAATGTCCAAGCATGCAGTAGTTGAAGCATTACGCTGCTGCTGAGACTCGTGACATGGTCAATGCAGGTGTACAGCAAGCGCAGTGAAGGTGCTGCATGGAGGCCTAACTTTGACCATCGTACATGCGCTACGCCATCTGTGATGCGCACTAACTTGCATGCTATCCCCAGGTGATCATCTGATGTTACGAAGTGGTGTCTGGAAATGCACTGCAGATACTGACCTTTTGACAGAACTGAATTCAATTTTGTACATAAGTTTCATGACTATTTAGAAGTGCGGATTCTCAAAATGCATTGGTGAAGTTGAGCAAGTTGTCAACTATGCTATGCCCTAATACACAGAGTGCTGTTTTCCCTATTAGCTAATAAGTATGCCCACACAGCAAAAAGGTAAAAAGTGGTTCATGAATCAATGTTAACAACCAATCTTACTGCTGTTTATGAATTACATTTGCTGAAATGCACATGCACAAATTTTCAAACAAAACGTCAAGTGTGCAGTAGCACACAAGTTTATTGCATACCAAATTCTTTTTTCTCAACTGCATAGCACGGATGCACAGACTTTCATCTCCAATCTCTGCAAAACGACTCAACATTCATGCAGCAGCAGATGCCAGCACCTGCAGACTCAGAATCTGGTTAGATCTTGGTGACTGCTCTAAAAGTGCTGAGCTGAACCAACACAAGCTGATTCAGCATCATTCTCTGGAAAATGCTCCCTGAGACTCTCCTATGGCTGAGGGCCCTGCTTGTGGCTGTAGTGTTGGCAGCTCAGTCCACACTCACCCAGACCCTAGGTACTAGACCTTGAAGCTTGCGGGACAGAGAAATCCAGCTTGCCCTCAAAGCTACGCGGCGGTCACTTTGCAAGAATAGGCTCACTAGGGTCCGGCGAGCTGGGCTCCGACGGTGTCGGCTCGTGAAGGACTTGCATAGGTGCTGACACAGAGCTCAGCCTGGAGCCTAAGTTGGACCACCCCCCCTCATGATTGCTTTTGCCGTGGGCCGGATCCGCTCCCTGTGGACCTTGGATTCGGTGTGCAAGAAGGCCTGCTTGTGAGGCCTGCGATGGCGTCCGGCTGGTATGCGCGCTATGATCAGGGCTATCGGGCGCTGGGCGGACAAGATGGTCCTGCAAATAAGCATACGCATTTCAATCACGGTGGTGATGGTGGTGTTGCCATTTGCATACGCCTGGCGAAGCGATACCTGTGGCGGACTTACCGGGAACAGCTCGAGCCAGAATGTCCTCATGACGCCTTTGCCCTTGATCTGCTGCATACGTCTGTGGACAAGCTGCGGCTTGAGCTCGGGAGCATGGGCCGAAATCAGCTCGGCTGCACTGCTGGTGATGTGTATTCTGTTAGCAATGCTGCTGCTTCCCATTCTTGACGCAACGTTAACCGTGTCTCCAAACAAACAGTATCGTGGGTTGGTTGTTCCAACCACAGAGGCCACCACAGGACCAGAGTGAAACCCAGCCCTGATGCTCAAGTGCCTGCAAACACAAATCGATGTTCACAGCTTTTCCTGATCTCTGCATCTGTTTCAGCAACAGGTGCAGGCTGGACAACACTATGTGAGATCATTGTGCATGCTGTAACTCCGCACACCCAGGCTGGAACTCACCAAGACATTGTAGCAGCAATTTGGCAGCTACAGAAGCGAGCTACATGTTCTCATTTATCAGCAGCAAGTACATTTCTGTTATCAAAGCCCGCAAGAACATGCTTTGTTCATCAGCAACAAACAGGAAGACAATATACATCAGCAAACTGTACGCATGTGCTTCAGTGACTGCGTAGACACAGCTTGTGAGCTCACCCCATGTCTGGGTTGCTCTCACTGATCAGAATGCTGCCAGCCGTCTGGACAGCCTCTATGGCAAAGTATGCAACCTGAGCTGCATGATCTGGCTGGGGACAGCGCAAATTCCCCACCACCATGTAACTGTCCCCAATGGTCTCCACCTTGAACAGGTTGTGACGGCTGGTGACGGCATCAAACGCTCGATACAGCCTATCAAGCATGGACATGACCTGCAGCAGTTGTTGCAATACTGTGTGAGGTGCACTCAACGAGCATGGTCATTGCGAGCTGCCCATGACAAGGAAAATTGCATCACAGCACAATGAGCCTGTCCTTGACGCCATTGAAGCCTACAGCTGCAAGCTAGGAACTTGTGCAAGCCATTACACATTGAGCAGTCAGCATGACATCTTTCTGCTGTGCACACGAGTCAAGGCCTTGTGCCAATGAGACCACATCAGGGGACAACAGGGTCACACACAAGCGTCGAGAGTGACAAGCATGCCAGGACAGACTGGCGAAACATGTTGAGACTGGGCCATGTGTTGCACATGCCTCTTGTGGTGGCAGCTCTGTGGACATGGTTTTGAAGCCCACAATGTCACTGAAGAAGATGGTGACACAGTCAAAGGACTCTGGCTCCACCGGCCGCCCCTCCCTCAGTGCTGCTGACACCTGCATAATGTTCAGAAACAGTAGTAAAAGAACAGAGAAAGAGGCGGCAGCTGGAGTCAGCAACAACAAAGCCCTTGTCTGAAATTGGGAAAGTAGTTGATGACATCTGTATGTGGGCACAGCAGATGAAGCAAGGGCATCGAAGCAAAGTGCAGGTGCCAGCAGCAAGTGCTGCTGAGTGTTGTGATCAGCAGCAACATGTCAAGGTGATGTTGGGCAGCCAAAATGATAGGCCATGCACAAAGTTGCTTGGTCGCTCACATTCCAAGCTTCTGCAGGTGGTCCTGTTGACATTGAACAGGGTGTCTCAATTCGCAATGCTGTCATCCTTAGAGACATAACAGCATGTGTGAAAAACTTGTTGAAGGCAGAAGCAGTTGGCAGTCAGAACATCATGCATGCATACCACTGGTCATGTGTCAAAGAGCATCAAGCAAACTGGACAGTCTTCCCAATTTCACAACATGCATTGAGCAGCTCCAGCCATGTCAAAATCCAGTCCATTCCGTTCTTCTCTCAGTTTTGATATTTTTCAATCTTTGCGAGATGTAAAAATTCAAAATCAATAAAACACAACTAGCAGAGACAAGTCGAACCTTAAAATGCACTTGGCATGCTTAGCACAATCAGAAATCTGTGAGTGTGTTCTTGCCTTTAGCATCCTGAAGGAGACACCAATGCGCTCTCGCAGTTAGCATCCTGAGCACAGAATGAAGGGCGCACTTGCATTTAGCATACTAAGCACAAATGCAGGGCAAACCTTGGGAGGCAGAATTTGGTCCAGCAAAGCGCGCTCCTTCATGTGCTTCATAGCCATGGCCTCAGCAGGAGACCGCGACTTGAAATGCAGGCGTGCATACTCTAGCAGTGCGTCCTTCACTTCTGTGATCAGAGGGCGCTTCTCTGGATCCTGTACCACATGGCTAGCATGACTGACATGCTTTGTCACAGCTCATGATGAGACCTCTGCAGCAACCTGAGTTATCAGATGTTGCTAGTCTATGCTAGCAGGTGCCTTTTGCTCAAATGGCATCTTGCTGCAGAGATCTGTATGTATTTGACCCTAGAAAAGAGTGTGTGTGCTCAGCAGATGAACACATGAGCGAAAGAACAAAGGACAGAATGCATGAATGAGTTGATGAAACAATGGATGAATGAATGACTGTGTCAACAGGTGAGGGAGTGAGTGAGTGAGTGAGTGAGTGAGTGAGTGAGTGAGTAAGTGAGTGAGTGAGTGAATGAGTGAGTGAGTGTATAGATGAGTGCCTGATTGAAGGAGCAGATGAACAAAAGCACGAAGTAATCAGCAGATGAATAAGTGCACAAGTGAGCACTTGGTGGGAGGGAGATGATGACCTGGTGCCAGCACTGCTGCATGAGGGTGACCAGCTCAGCAGGGGGGGCCCTGCCGTGAGGCGCACTCAGGGATGGTCTTTTAGGCAGCTTGCGGTTCTTGTCGCACAGAGCATGCAACACCTCCTGCATGACACATTGCCTTTCAGAAACACAGCCAGGCTAGCTGTAGGCAGCAGCCAATGACTGACTGTGGCATCCAATCGCAGGGTTTATCACCAAGATGCGGGGCGTTCAAGAAAGCTGTCATCATGCGAAGAATGGAAGCCACCATTCTGCATGTCACGTAGACTCTGCAAAGTGTATGTAAAGCTTGCTTCATGGTGATCTGCGCAAGAGGTGTCGCACTGTTTGTGTCGGCAAGACATTCTGTGCAGCATTCTGTAAGCGCTTTTGACAAGGTGAGGAGGGACAGGGCAGGACAAAACAGGACACATCAGGGCAGCCTGGTTTTGTCTGCATCAGCATGGATGTGTAAGCAAGACTGCCGTACATCTGACTGCCGTAAATCTGACTGACAAGCCTCGGACACAAGGGCAAAGCACAACCCAAGCTGGCTGCTATCGAATGTCAGCAGCTTTGAAGGGCTGTGACTGTTTCCTCTTACCTCTGTGCTTTCACCAGCAAAAGGATCGCGCCGAAACAGCACCTCATACAGCAGCATACCAAAGGCATATACATCAGTGGCCATGGTGTGGAGCCCGTGCTTCAGCAGCTCTGGAGCCTTCCAGTAGGGTAGCAGATCAGCGTTCATGTCATCTTCTGCCTGTGTCATGCAAGCCACACAATATGACTGCACTTATTGAGCTGCAGGGCATGTTATCGTGTTATTAAACTGCAGGGCATGTTAATTTGTTAAGACGATGCTCAACTTGTGATGAAGTAGCTGATTTTGTTCCCCATATGCGTTTCAATATGAGGCAAACGCAGTTGAAATCTCACGATCAAGTACTGGATGTGTTGTCTGGCACAGCATCATCTCAAAACCGGTCGCCTTTCTCATCAAAGGTAAGGACACAAAGAATAGACGTTCCAGAAAGGTTTTCGCTGCTGAGTGCAGCTGAGCAAGATTGTGCAATTGACATGAAGTCACGTATAGCCAACATGAGCACGAAATCTAAAGTGTGGTTGGTTTAGTGGTAGAATAGTACCCTGCCACGGTACAGACCCGGGTTCGATTCCCGGATCACGCATACACTGCAGGACTGATACTGCGATCTTATTTTTGTTGGACCTGCAGCCTGAGCTGAGCTTGTATCTGAGATTGATATCGTTACCACAAGCCGCAAGCGCTGGCATGAACCTACAAGAAGTAACTTGTATACATACTCATTGAGAGGAATTTTGATCAGCGCAGCAGGCAGAGTACAAGGCTTGCGGCGTGTAGCAGACAGTAGCTGGTTGGCCTTCCTGCTGTCCATTCCAACGCACAGAGGTAAGTACTTGTTATTTGTAATGCATATCACAGGACACAACATCACTCATAGGTAGGGAACGCTAACCTTCCCCAAAAGTATAAGGCCGTGGCAAAAGGCAAAAGCAAAGGCAGTAGCCAAAGCCAAAGGCAAATGGGCAAAGGCAAACGACATGATGAGACGTCCACTCAAAGAGGCTGAAGCGAGCATCCGAGGATGTAGCCAAGTCGTGCAAGCCAAGACTCAGCCATGAGGAGTAGCACTTGTGCGCAAGCTGAGCGAATTTTCATGCCATGTGAAGTGCTGAAGCGGGCCAGCACTTCACATGATAACCTTGAGCCTTGGTGCAGCATTTACATCAGGTTGCAAGTCATGGCTTCTTCATGATGCAAGGGGAGCGACAGGGCCTCACATTGTTGTGGTGCAGATGCACCAACTGAGCACAGTAGTCAACGCTCAGCATCACTCCATATGATGTCAGGTCCTTGTCTAGAATGGGTGGATCCAGCTGATGCAGGTACTTGAGCGCTGATGACACATCCTTCATGATGGCTACCACCATCTCAGTTTCCAGCTCCACTGTCTCATTGTGTAAGACATCCTTCAGCAGGCCTCTTTCTGGATTCACCACAACCTGCAAGTGGTAATAATAATAATAATTAAACGCTTTCCAGTTCATCCTGCAAGTGGTGTAGATTCACATTGACTTGGAGCTTTCAGCTCTTTTGGCTCAGCGTGCAGCTTGTGTTTGCAGGCTCAACATGATCTATGCTATTCAGAACCTATGTGGCAGATGCAATGACTGGATGACTCATTGTGTGACAAGGCAAGTGCCCCCTCCCCCCCCATGGTGCCCAAAGACATGCTGGCAGTGCATGCTGATCCATTGGCAGGTCAACGGCAAAAGGCATTGCTCCTGTGTGCTGCAGTACAAGATTGCTGCGCCAAGCTAGCATGGAGTCTCACCAGGAGTGGATCGCCTGTGACAGCTTCACAGGACACACCCAAAACTGTGGCCAGGTTGGGGTGTCTCAGCTGCATACGCTGTGCCATTCGACGCAGTATCTGCAAGCACATGATGCTGCTTTGAGTCATATGTGTATGTTTGCTTGATTCAAGGACAGAATCCGACCTTTGTGTTTGTTGCTTAGTCATTGCCAGGGGCTTGTACACTGCCTGGAGCCCACACATTCTCAAAAATGTTCGGGAAACAAAAGGGAAGATTGCACCCACACCAGTTGCGTGACAATTTGGGGAAACCCAAGAAGGCCTCACTTTGTCAAGACTATGATCACACAAACCAGGGACCAGTTCTGCTTTCATTGCAGGCTTGACTGTATACGTCTAAGTCAGAAACCAGAAGCATCCTCATTGACAGCAGGTGAAGACGAGGACGTGTGTGTGTGTGTGTGTGTGTGTGTGTGTGTGTGTGTGTGTGTGTGTGTGTGTGTGTGTGTGTGTGTGTGTGTGTGTGTGTGTGTGTGTGTGTGTGTGTGTGTGTTTCATGGTCACGTTACGGTTGTAGATAGAGCGGACTTGTGCCAGCAGATAGGCAACAGCTTACCGCAGATTTCTGGCGGCGTTGGGCAGCAGCAGCTCCCAAGGGAATCCCCCTCTTGAAGGTCAGGCTCAGCCACATGATGAGGCGCTGCAGGCGTGACTCATGGGAGAAAGACAGTCGCCGTTTCGCCCCTCCTGTGGAGTAGGCATAGGGCGAGGAGGCTGCCCTCAGCTGCTCTATGAAGGACTGGCTGTAGTTGGCCAGCAAAGGGCCCTGCAGCATGACACCAGAGATAACATAATGCAAATGTGGATAAATATGAATGTACACATGTTGCCTGACCTTGCCAACAAAATCTTTGCTTGCAAAACAAAATTTTGCTTTTGAAGGTGTAGGGCTAAAACCATGCATCTGAGGAATGTTCAGAAATCAGGAGTCACTTGTGAGCTACTCTTTGCTTAGTTAGGTTGATCCTCTCGTGATGATACGGTGATTGGCCAGCAGACGGCCCTGCTACTTGAGGAATATAGCTTGTGCTGTTGACACATCAGCATGTTTGCTGTTGAGTTCCCCCTGTATTTGGGAAAATGGCCATTCCTTGCCGATCCTCACTAGCAATCCATAGCAACACGCAAATTGCAGCATTGTTACTTTCAGCTGCGGATGCTGCCTGCAAACACTGCTGCTGTTGAGTGGCGGAGCGGCTTGATGCGAGAAAGAGCGCAATGGAGTAGTCATGTGCACAGTCTCTTGAACCATCTAGATGATACAAGGCCCATTGGAATATGGGTTCGTGGGTGTGAGCACAGAGCATTTGCATGAGAATCTAAATCCTGCATAAGAATCTAAATCCTGGGTTCAGAACATGTACATCAGCCCATATGTATGATTGCACCACGTGCATATATGGACCAAGTAGTGACTAGTGGGCTTAAAAGCAGCAAGAGATTGTGTCTTTTGATGTCATTACCTGTGCCTCAAGCAGGGGGCTGCTTCTCTCCTTGCTTTTGCCCCTGGAGGCCGAGGCTCGTCGAGGCCTGCCCTTATTGGTGGCTGCCCCACCAGTGCGCATTGCTGCAACATTCTGCTTGGCAGTCACCCCAAAGATGGACTTGTAGATGGTGCTGCTAGCTGGCATGATGCGGCAGACTGCCACCGCTACACCACAGTATGTTCCTTTCAACACCAGCCTGCATGCACAATCATCCATGTTGTCATGTTGTGAATTACTGCATGATGACTAATGCGGCAATGCACATCCTGCAACACAGTATGTTGCTTGCAACCCTGCATGCATAATCATCAACTCTCCAAGTTCGACCAATATTGCAGACAGCCTTTCAGGTGCTGTTGCTTGAGGCTAGAGTAGCATGTAATTGAGGCACCTGGGTGCAGGGTGTTGTGGCCTAGATTAGCCTGCATACACCAGGCACGACAATCCTGATCCTGGCTGATCTGCTGTGAAGACCCAACAGCAGACAACGCTGGTCATCGAATGGTGCTGCATGGCAAACATCATCACTTGTGCGAGGGATGAGCTTGAGCCAGATGGCAGAAGCCCTCAAACAGCCAATGACTCACCCATAGGTGCCTTGAAACAGCACGTCTGACTCAGCACTTAGTTTGAGCTCTGAGAAAGGAAGCATCGGCGGCAGCAGTTGCTTATTCCGGCTGTGGCGCTGAAACAGATACAGGCACAGAGAGAGGGAGCCCAATACGACCAAGGCTGGCACCACCGCCATGATGATGGTGAAAGCGGTGGCGCCCAGCAGCCCATACTGATGATGCTGTGTGTCCCTCACCACCCTGCATGGCCTGCAGTAACATGTGTGCTCCTGCATGCAGCACATATGCAGTCAGACATGGCTCTGCAACGACATCTGTGCTGCTGCATGCAGCATGTATGCAGAGACAGACAAGGTCCCATTGTAAAATGCGTACTTCTGCACATGTGGCACATGCGGCTTTGAGACAATGCATGCATGCATGACTTTGGGCAGACTCAAATAACATATGGGAGTGAAGCCTCTCATGCTTGCAGGCTGCTGGTATTCAGTTTGCACCTTCTAGCAGGGTGTATACCATTATCTGCATACAGGGGAATATTGGCTTTCTGCTGGTCATGTGTATGCAGCAGCTGTTTGGTGTTGTATAGCAGCTGCACACCAGATGTGTCACATGGCGCAGCAGGTGTCACAGGCTCTAGAACTTGTGATGAGCGGTGAACCTGCAAACTGTCAGGCAACCAATAGACATATCACATGATCACAAGAAATGACAGCTCAGTCTGCTAGGTACAGGGTTAGACTGGGGCCAGACACACACTGGCAAGGCGAGGTGCAAAGATGGCATGTGGGGATGGTAGGACAGGACTAGGGATCGACAGTCAGGTTGTCTGGGGATTTGACCAGCTGAAGTGAAGGGATTTGACTATGATTGGCAGCTGACTGTAAGATTGGGCTGCAAATGCCCGCATGGCTTCAGCAAAGAAAGCAGCCAGCACAGGCTTTCCTTATGCATGACCTAGAAGGGCGTCATATAAGGTTGAAACAGGTTTTGTGTGCTGTCAATAGCTGTGACGTACATCACGGCGCGTTGTGAGCCCGTGGCTCTGTGCCTCAGGCTTGCATCTAAGGACATCAGGAGACACTTCACAGTGATGCAGCATAAGCGCAGACACTGTGACAGACACAGCAGCTGATTGCATTAGGACAGCCAGGGGCGCACTGCATCCCCAGCCTTTGAGACTCTGCTGAGCTAGGCATGCATCAATCACCTCAAGTATGCCAGCTGCTGCTTGAAGACATGAGCTCAGAACTAAATATACACATTATATACATTACACATATATACATTGTCTGACTGAATTCACAAGAACAGAACTCTGTTTTCGACAGAGTTGAGTTCTGGTGGCAAACAGTTGGTCCCCAGGACCACAAACAATGCAATACAATACAATACAGTTCCGCACTATAGATGTACTTAATACACTTTATGTACGCATATATATATATGATTCTGGACAATATACATACTTTATGTACAGATAGTTGTGAGCTCATTAGTTCAAGCAGCAGATGACCTGAGCAGCGAATTGCATAAATGATGGCATCCGCCTGAGAGGTGGTGTGGTGCTTACCGCAGGACAGGTGATGTTGAGAACCTGGCAGTGGTCTGCCAGTTCATCAGCAGGCAGGCTTTCCTGGCCGGCTGGGCACACCAGCAGATTCTGCAGGGTGGCATTCCTCAGGCACGTGCCATTCACCTTATACCCCACATTCTCCTCTAGTTGATCCATGGAGGCATAGGAGTATGGTGGCACCCATGTGCTGTAGTCTCCTGCTATGGCTGGGTATGAGTCCTGTGTGATGCTGTAGCAGCAACATGCTGTTGGCAGTTTTGGCAAAGCTGAAGTATATAAGGGAAGGAAAGCACCTTATGCATTGCTGTCATGCGTCATTCGTTTGAGGTGGGGTCTCTTAGGAGGTGCCTTTATTGCAAGCAGCTACAGCTTACGGTGACCTGAATGCCTGTTGGACATACACGTTTCAAGTGCTGCAAAGAATTGTAACAGAGAGACAGGGCACAAAAATGTAATGTCGTCTTGGAAGATGCAGGGGACTTGTGTACATGTCTCAACACTGATAACCCCTGTGGTTCATGCACAGCAGCTCCTGGAAGTCACATGCACAAAGATACAATGGGAACGCAAGAATATAGATACAAATAATACTATCCACTGACCTGAAGAGGGCCTCAGCCACTGCCTTTCGTATTCCCTGATCCAGGTTGGGATGGGCAGCCAGAGCCATCTCAGGCCATTCAGACGTTGTCATGGGAAAGGGGTACCCTGGTACCATCCCTGACCCTCCGCCCTGTAACCCAGCCATCATTTCTGTGTGATGGCTCAACAAACTGCCAGCAGGTATGGGTGGAAGTTGACCAACACAGAACCTGATTATAGGCCCTGTGCAGCCTCATCTTGTGTACTCAGGTGTTGTACTCACATCCTGTAAAGCCTCAGTTGACATGTGCCTGTCTCCTAGTGACTTAAGAGGCCCATATGCAAAATTCCTTCAGTTGGTTTCAACCATATAGTGCTACCTTATGACCCTATGTGCACTGAGACGGCGAGCTAATTTCCACTGCACAAAGTACTGACAGTACAAGGCAGGATAGAATCACAAACTGTAGAGAAGGCTGGGCACAAGCATTGGCAGCATTCAAGCAGCCATCTATGGAAGTGACAAAGTGATGCTGAGATGTATATGTAGAGCCAGCCATGCTAGTCTGCTGTTTGGCAGCTGGTCACACAGCTTCCCTGCTGATGCATGTTGACTGACGCACAGCTTGCATGCATACAAGCAGACACGTGGACTGAGGAGCTAGTGCTGAGGAAAGCCACACCGCTGTGATACATTTGAACATGTCCATGCTCTGGATGAGTCCAGATGTCTGCATGTCTGACAGGATGTCAGCCCTAGCTATGGCAACATCCACAACCCCATCCAGCAAATCCAGAATCCCTTGCTGGCTGTTGTGATTGAAGAGTAGCTGCATGGCACATGGGAGGACACTGAAGTGCTGAATTGAAAGTAATCTGGCGCAAGGCTCGACAGGAAAGTGCAACACAGCTAAGCAAATAATTCATAATGTCTACATCATTGTACAGCGAGTTTGAGCTGAAGCAAAGATATGGTTGTCAAGATTCACACATAGGCAGTCAGATGCACATCTAAATTGCTTTAATAGCTGGGTCGTGTTTCGCTGACGTGCAGTACAATTGCGCTCAGGCAATACGACCCTTTTGGACCTATGACTGCTTCATACAGGCATGAATTACAATGCTGAAAGAGCATGTGTGCTTTGGAAATCCCTTTCATGCACAAGTCGCACACCTGCACAATGCACTTGGAAGTTGCTCACCTGGGAAGATTGTCCAAGCATGCTGATTCCATCATGACTTCGTGCTAGGGTCTGGATCTCAAAAGCAGGCAAATCGCTGAATGGGCCTAAGGCAATCTGTAAGCATACCAAGCAATGATGTGGTCAGCTTTGTTGTTTTTCACAGCTGCCTGGCATAAGGTGTGAGTTTACAGTCCTTGGGAGCAGTGATCCGGAATATGCAGCTTGGCAATGCATGACACATGTAGTCCAGTGCGCTTCAACGCCAGCAATATGTAGCCGATGTTGGCCACCAAGCACATGTTCAGCACAGATGCAGCATCAATGAGCCTGTACCTTCGTGTCCACCAGGTCTCTCAAGGAGGTGATGTTTGTCCTAGTTGCCAGGACATACACACATCCTCCATACACATACGTCACTTCACCTCCAACCCAATTGACAAGCGATGCCACTGGTGCAATACCATTCACCGCCTGCATTTGACTTGTTGTAATTTGCTGCTGCAACAGACTTGTACATGCGCTCAAATTCCTTCAGACACCTACCTGTATGCACTGCATCAGTCCAGCACTGACGAGCAGAAAATCTGTCTGATTGTTTTGCACAGCACCATATGCAGCATCAGGGGTGGGCAGTATCACAAGCTTGAAGCTGCAGTTTAGGACTCCTTGTAGCTGCTCTGTCAGATACTGGGCAAATGTTGCATTCCAGACCTCCAGCGTGATGGCATAGCCATAGGGGGATTGCACAGAGACCTTCAACTCGCACGTGGAGTTGATTTGCTGCAAAGCAGCACAACCGGTCAAAGGGTCAGGTGCAGGTAGGCAGTGTTAGTGGATCCTGGCGGGCAACACTGGAGCTGCTTGATTGTTTTGCTAAAACGGAACATGAACGCAATCGGTCATACCGCAATTGCCGGAGCAGCAATGCTTAAGGCCACCAGACAGCCCAATAAGCGGTACTTGGCCATAAACGAAAACAGAACGCCTCCTCTCCGTTGACTTGGCTATCAACGTGCGCGATGCATGTGGAAGCGAAACACCTCTCGCATATGTTTTGTGACCCTCGACAAGCCAATGAATGGTCAGCGCATAGTCGCGATGAGCAAGTTGCCTTGAGAATCAAAGTTTGACTCTATACGAAACATAGCCCGATTAGGCACGAGCATGAGAGGTCTGACTGCTTTTTTTAGATTTAAACTGATCCAGTAACTCGCTACCATGAATGCACTGATTTTGCAATCTGCAAAGCCAAGAAAACTGCCTGGATCATACATGTCACACTCACTGCAGTAACTATTTATAAACGTGCATGCATTCCGAACGCACAGTTGACGTTCAACTGAGCACTGTGTCAGGCTATAGCGCTGCATAATCTAAGGACATGCACCATAGAGGCTTGTCTTACACACGCTGCGAGTGGATGCGCTGGCGTTGCAAGGTGTCAGTCACAGAGACTGAGTGTTTTGTCAAAGCTGGTCATCAGCGTAAGAACAATAGTGCATGTAAGCTGAAGTTGGAGGTCAACCCCTTTCGACAAGGTCAAGAACAGAAGACTGCTGTGGAGACACCATTGGCTAGTTGTGCGGCATTGCTCGCTTGAACCTGCAATACTCATGTTGCAATGGGACAGCTCTAGTCATCAAACTTGTAATATCCACAGGTACTAGTACTACACATTCGTGTCATGAGCAAATGATGGTGTTTGAGCCAGCAACAAGCAGCTAGTGGGACTGCTCCCGCTTCCACACAATCACTGCTCCATCACAGTCACAAGAAGCTAGCAACATCTCATTGTAACTCCATGAAACATCCACCACAGGAGCCATGTGACCCTGCACAAGGATCATTATGTGTTTGCTTACAATGCATCTGTCAGGATGTAAGTGTTGGCAATGAGATTTAATAGAGTGATGAAAACACAACGGCACTGGTGCAACTTGCCTGGCTGTACAGACCATCGGGTTGATGCACCTGTGCAAACTGTCAGCTCCAGCTGACCTGCACCTTGGGAAGGTCACATCCTATACCCAAGCGATACACGAAAGGGAGGTGTGCTGAGCCCAAAAGCACATGCTGTCACCAGCCCAGCACTTACCTGGAGCTGATTGACCACCAAAGGGCCCTGTGAAGGCTTGGAGATGTCATAGATGTACACACTGGTGTCTTCCCCACCCATGACGATATACTCTGGTTCTGTGATGTGCACCTTTGGACAAAACGTTGCGCGTATCTTGCGAGCAGCTCTGGGCACCTCACAGTTGCTGACTAATTCCAACCTTCCAGCCTGCATTCTGCTGAATATTGTCAATATGTCATGTGTTGTGCATTGAAATGTGTTTGGTGTGTTTCTTGTGCACCCGCCTCAGCATGCAGTCCAGCAGCATTTACACAACAGTCACAGCATTGACCCACAACAACATACCTCATCTAGCTGCAGCTGATAGCCATGTACAACTCATACTCTGGCGACCATCACAGCAATGCCACAGATAACACTCCTTTCAGACAGCATTGTTTTCTTTGTGACATTAAGACTATGCAGGATCTGTGCTATGCAACAAATAAAGAATGTCACGGACTTACGGCGGCATCTGCCAGCTTGAATAAGGAGACGGAACCGTCCAGACTAGAAATCAACAGGGCTTGGCCACGCGCTGTGCTGGAGTAAGGGGAATACACCAAGCTGGCTGTCTCTGACAGCTTGCCACTTGGTGCTGGTGTGCATGTGAGTAGGACCAAGGACTGCATGTCACCTAGGTGTGTGTTTGCAAAGTGACCAATCACATGCATGCTGCTCAGAACAGGAAACAGGCTACAAAGCGATGGCGACAACTGGGCGCTTGCTCTGTCTGCGACATGTTACACCTCTGCACATCACCGGCTTGCTTCACTGCCAAGCAGCAGGACTCCAGTACAGGCAATAAGCTGAGTGCAGGTTCAAGCTTTCAGGAGAGCTCTGGTCAGTGGCAAGGACACCAAGACGGTGTAAGGGGCGCAAGAGTCACCTGAAGCATGCCATTCTTGATGTCGCAGCGCAAAGTGTATATGCAGCCTCTGTTGTCAGCAACATATAAGAGGTTGTTGCTGCCTGCCATGGCTGAACAGCTCAAACCAGATACCTTGCCTGACCCTGTAAGAGCTTGAGTCAATGCCAATTTGCCTGCAGGTCAAACCACCAAGTCAGATGGTGTGCAGCAACATCAAACAATGCTTGACACGCGTGTCACATTGAGTTGGCATGCCCATACTGTGTACCATCTGACACTGACCAATTGCAACATTCCTGCAAGGTGACCCTGAGTTTGAAGTGGTGAAGTGAATCGGTCATGAGAGGAGCAGGCACAAGAGGGATGGGGACACACAAATATGCCTTTGCATACTGACAACCATGTGTTCCCAACACGGCGTGCATACCTGTGCTGCAGTTGAACACCTGAAGAACACCAGACTCTGTTCCAGATATGATCAGATTCTGATTCACCAAGTGAAATTTGGCACAACAGGCTGGGGAAGTTGTCAGGAAGATACGCAGCAGCTGCCCGGTAGCTGCCATCCACATGGTCACGCTCCCTTCCAATCCAGCAGACAGCAGGAATGTGTTGTCAAGAGACCAGTCCAAGTCGCTGATGGCTCGCTGGTGCTGCTTCAGAACCTATGTGGCCAACAGAGTGTCACATACTGTCTGTTGGCAATAAGTCGTGCTGGTGCAATGCAAGGCAAACAGTATGCAGTAAGGCTTGCAAGCATTGCTTATCAAGGACCAACGCACATGTCTTATGTGGAGTCAATCTCAAGTAGCATTGTCTAATCTGAGCTGCATGCAAACTGCCTCTGAGTGTGGGATTTACGTAGCTGATATATGCAGCTCAACACCACAGAGCCATGAGCTGACTCACATGATGCACTGTACATGTTTGACCAAGCCCAACAACTCTGACAACACCATCTTGGCTGCCATATGCCAGCAGATCTGAGCTCAGGTGCCCAAATTTGAGCACGGTCACCCGCACCTCATTGTCCTCCAATATGTGTTGCATACCTGCACTGCAGCACCCTTACATCAAGCTTGCTCAGCAGGCACTCTGTCCTTGCACAGTGCAGATTATGGCAACCTGACAGCACTGCTTTACACAACGAAAATAGAAGCAGGACATGCAAGGAGTTGATGCATGACTACAATCCATATAGCAAATTGTAACAGGCCTGCGTGCATCAGTCTAAGTAGCTGCTTCAAACAAGGCCTCGCTTTGCACCTTGCTTTGGCTAGATGAAGTGAAGATTGCAAGCATGCTGCATGACTACGCATGACACATACCTGCAAATGAGTAGGCTGTTGGGACCTGACTCATCAAGCTGGCCATGGATGAAACTGAGTACTGCACAAATTAGATATATTGTTCACAGAGAGAGATAGAGTGGTAGCAGCGACAGCCATCGTGAACCGTCTAGACTGACAATCTGTCTTGGCATTCAAAAGCACCTCAGAAGCAGCAACACTAGGCCCTCCAGCACTGGATGGTCGCCTCTGCACTTGCAGTACCTGCTGCTCTGCAAATCCGTGCTCTTTGCAGTTGCTACAAGGTAATGTAGAGTCAATAAGGCTACTGTGGACTTCAAGAGACTATTTTTGTCTTGCCAAAAGCCTCACCTGACATAGTCTCGGTATCCATGATAGGTCGAGTTGTTGAGAGTCCAGAACTGCAGAAGTGTGTTAGCTTTTAGTGCATAATTCTGGGATCACTGCCACAAGCCTTCGAGACAGCATGATATCACAAGTCACCTCACGTGCAATTTGCTCTTCAGTTGACTTCTGATGCCATATGTAGGCTCTAAGGCCTACGTTGACCATCACCAAAGCCCAGAACAGAAAGAGCGTCCTTGGCTATGTGGAGGCATTGCTCAGTGGCGGTTAATGCCGTGAAGGATACGTATCAGAGTGTTAAGGCGGAAGATCATGATCACTACGTAGAGCGCAGATCAACCAACTCTGTGACCTGATTCTGCAAATGTCGCCCGAGCTCAATTTACAGGACCACATACAACATGACTCATGCCTTCTTCCGGTATTTATTACCCGAAATCACACGCTTGAACCGAGACATCGCGAGGTCAGTCTGCGGCGAAGGGCGCCCGTGCCACAGGACAATCGTATGCCTTCGGTAACATCTAGTGTTGCCAAGTTGTGCAGCAGCCGATACCGTACTTCCGGTCTAAACTTGGAGCGGGGCAGTGCGGTGTACTGAATACGCTGGTTGTGTCAGAACAATAAGAGCACCGCTCAGAGTTTGCCCTCCGGGGTTGACTCGGCGGCCAGCCACGTTTCGATGTCAGCTTGGCTCGTTGCCTGCTGAGCTGGAGAGGGACAAAGTGTATGGACTTACATAGCAGAGGGTTCAGAGCCTTACAAGCAGTTCTGCTTTTGCTCTTGGCGGTTGTACATGTCAATTCACAGGTAAGGTGTTGTCACCAATTTAGCTGCGAAAGGTTGGTCTTGAGCCCCGTACAAGGCTTTATGCAAATTTGTGTTACCATCATGACTAAGGGGAGATGTTCAATAGCATCTGTATTGCTCAGGAAGCTGCAGGATGCAATGTCACAGTTGGCATATATGCACTCTACGGACCACAAGCAGCATACAAGGCTTGGAATGCCACTTTTGAGCAGTATCTCGCCACTGAGCTGTACCCTCAGTTCAACTGTACAATCACAATAATACCGCTGTTATCTGAGACTGCGGTATACGACGCGGTTGGGAATGCAACAATAGATCTCATCTATTCCAACTCAGGGATGCATGTTTGCTTGGAGGTCAGCCTCACTTACCTCCTGTACCAAGGTTACAGTGCTTGCCTCCAGCAACACCTGCAACGCCCTGCATGATGCAAGATGGCATTCAACAATGCTTGATTGACCTGCTGCATCCTGCAGCAGCTTGCTGTTTGTTTTTTTCCGCATGGCATGTATATGCATAGTTCTAGCATGCCACGGTCTTGCTGCCATTTTGCCGGGAAACACCATGAGCTGCAGGGCTGCAAAGCTGTCATCTGCATGTCTCAGGAACAATATCAGGTTGCCTCTATGGCCTCTCTGATCAGCTGGCAGGCCAATGCAGATGCAGTTTCATATGGAGCCGCCATTGTAACACTGGGCAACAGGACAGACATCAATACCCTTCAAGATGTTGTTGGCAAAACAGTGAGCCAATTCTTGCAAGCTGGCAGTCTTGCCTGCAACAGATTATCAGATTATGAAGCAGCTTTGCTGTATGCATGCACTCAGCTCTGAACACACATGATCCTAGCACATGAGGCTCAATGCTTGCTCACAAAGTTCGACATCAAGCTCCTGCTGCATGCTGCATGATGGCTTTTTTCAATGTTCAGTTGCTGCTGCAACTGCGTTTCTTAGCATGAGCATGCCATACAGGGCGTCAGAGCATCCTGGCGGACAAGTTGTCTTAAGCTCAATGGCATGTTCATCACACGCATGCTAGTACACAGCTGGAGATGTGAGCATTAGCACAACATGCTCAGAAACACACACATCCGTGAAGACATGACTGCGTGATTGTAGGTGGAGATTGGATCATTGTCCTTGGTCGCCGCAGGGGAGGCTCAGGTGTATGCACTGCAAAGTGCTGGGATTGATTTGTTTGTGTCAGCTCAGCAGGCAAGCATGCACAATCCTGTACAGACTTGCGGCCCTGAATGCCCCTCAGTGTACTTTTCCCACACAGCTGTGATGCTCAATGTAACCTTTTCCAAATGCAGTTCTAAAGACCTCACTGCAAGCATTCAAAGTCAATTTGCTGCAGGTGTACTATCTGCCAAACATTGAGCAAGGCGTTGATGACCTGCTTGACGGTTTAGCAGATATCATCTTCATAAGAGCTGACTTGCTGGAGAATATGCAAACCCAAGGGCTTGTGACAGTTTCGTCGTTCAAAGTTTTGGCACAGGTGCAACAGTCTGTCATTGTTGCGCTGCACAATAGATGTTATTGCATTCATCACTCCACTGGCCATCTCATGCAGGTAGATGCATGTCACTTTGCACTGTGATGTAGGTCTTGCATGCTTTGAGGTACACCTGCAATGTGATTGGTCCATGCAAGTCTTGACGAAAATGCTCTCGACAAGCGTCCACTACCAAACTCGACTGCATATGGCGACCTGTGTCAGTTCATCATTGAAGATACACAGCTTCACATTCTGTTAGCACCAGACAATGCAGCAGTCAATATGCTTGCCGTCAACACATCTCTTTCAGTCTGCATTGATGCCATACCAGTATTTATTTGTGCTTAATTTTGAGGTGCCAAATTCCAACTGACAAAGAAGCATATGATACAGACCTATATAGCAGGGTACCCTTGGCCTGTCACAGCCCCTCTGGGCCTCTTCCCTGAGTACTCAATTGACTGCCTTCCGCACGTGGACTATGGACTGCGCAAAGCAATCACAGAAGCCCTGTTCAGGTTTGCCTGCTGCTGACGCTTACTGCATCTGATTGCAATGGTGGACATCAGAATGTTGCACAGTTGACCAGGATGTTGTCGTCATGTACATACGCTGTTGAAGACATTTGGAGCGCTTCTGATGTTCTGCTGCCTGTGTTATATGCGCTGGGTGCAGCTTTCCTACTGTGTGTGTTCAAGATGGATGTTGATGTCTGTGTCATGTGCGTCTGGTAGGAGCGACAGAGGCAAGCACACAATGAGGTGCTGCCTTTTGCTTCTGTGGTGGAATGCGGTAGACACCGTAATATGGCAGCAGCATTGCCCTCATTGGCGGCCACTGCTGCTGTTGCAGGATTGACAGGAGTGACTACGCAGCTCAGGCAGGTGGGTACGCAGGCTGGACAACTCCCTACTCTTACAACATAGTCAGGACGCTACAGCAAGACATTGGCTTGCTGAAGAATGGCAGCTGCCTGAGGTCCAATGAAATAGAGGATCTGATCACATGTGCGGCAGGGCAGATCAAGCTGCCCTTGGACCAGCTCAGGATGCAGTGCGCTCGTGAAGGCTTGCATTGCCCCGAGGTGAGCAACCCCCAAATTGCACTGCCTGTTCAGCCTGCGCCTGAGACTCACAGAAGGAGTGGTGATGTGGCCCTTTGGTGGCGTAAAGCAGTACAGGGTTTTGACTGTGGCAGCCCCGAGCTGAGCCGGTGAGGGCTGCCTGCATGCTACCATGTGATGGAAGTAATCACTGCCGCTTGTGTGCTGTTTCTTGCCACATCTCAGCTTGCCTTGTACGGTACAACACTGCACTTGCAAGCTGCGCATGCTCTGCCATGGTACAGCCCTGCAGTGACATGAGACCTGCCTTTTTGGTAGTAGCCCTTCTTCTATCTGCAACTGACAGGACACACAGAAGAAAGCTTTGTACAAGCTTGAGCTGTTGGCTTCAGGTCAAGCTATGACAGTTGCAAACAAACTTGTATGTTGAGTGCTGCACAATAGCCGTGAACTCTGAATGTAAGAACCATCTGTGTGTGACTGCACCTGTAGTGTACAGTCTGCTTTGTCTGGTTGAACAGCACATGCTCAATGAGCAACTCTCTGACTAGACAGCCTGGTACACATCCAACCTCAACATAACAATGGGCGCATTGTGCAAGGCCTCACAACATTTAGCTAGGTCATATTTGCAGGATGCCTAATGATATATTGCCTAAGAAGCTTTTGTTTGGTGAAGTCAAGGGGCTTCGTCCACCTGGCCGCCCTAGGTCTAGTCTCAATGATGGTGCATTGTGTGACTGTCAACATTATCTTATTAGTAGGCCTTGCAGGGACGCACAAGACAGGCTGCTCTGGAGAGACAAGACTTGTCCTGCACGTGCCTAGCTCATCATGAGCCGGAAAGCATTATTATCATTATTGTTGTTATTATCATTCGCAATGTTTGCAAAAGCTCATCTGGGCAGCTGCACTGCAGGGCTACGGCTGCTTCTGCAGTCCATGTATACCACAGCCACCATCAGCGGCAGCCTCTGCTTTTGGGGGCCTCAGGGTCAGCGGCTTTGCAGTCATCATGACTGTCATCCCGAGTCTCATGGTGGTTGCCATCCTGCTGGTCTGCTTCTACACCATCAGGAAGCACAGACTCAACTCCAGCATACCCAACGCAATCGCCTACTCTGAGCTGCACATTGGCACTCACTCGGAGGTGCTTGGCGATGGAGCACATGGCTTGATCCTTAAGGGCACCTTCTGTGGCGTGCCTGTGTCTGTGAAACGCCTGCTGGCCCCTAGCAACCCTGCTTACCCTTCGGCGTTTGACTTTGAGGTGAACTTGAAGAAGAGTCTGGACTTTGGGGCCGGAGCCGCGTATCTTGCAAGGACCAGGAGCAGCACCTTCCAGATCCAGGCCTCGCCCTCGCCAAACAATACTCAGCGCAGGAGGAACAGCTTTCTTGAGCTGGTTTCCGACAACTTGCAGGTACTGCTCTTGGTCAGAGTTCGTATGCTGTGAAGACAACTGTGAACAACGCCGTCTTTGCAGACTGCATTGCTGCCACCAGCGACACAGCTTGCCATGCATGCATCATAGATTGACATGTGTCCATTTCTCTTGCTTGGCACTGAAGGACCTCCCATCATCATGTCACCAATGCCATCCAGGTTTTCTCATCATGAGCAAGCCTCTGAGGTTGGTCAAGCTCGCAAACACTGTGGCGCCTCATGCCTGCTGAGCATGTTTTGTGCAACAGGTGTGGTCTGGCAAGGTGCCTGGATCAGCTCAGGCGACCATCAGGCCCACTGCAAGCAGGGCGCATGCGGGGGCCAGAAGTCGGCTGAGGACAGCTTGGGCTCAACTGCAATGTTTCCTGAGCAACAACCTGCCTTGGGGAGATGCTGCTACCTTACGAGATGCCAGGCGCAGGGTCAGTTGCAATGTCATGCCATCTCCTGTATGCTGTGTGGGTCCATCCTTGCTCTTGTTGCTGACATCTTCAACAGCACAATGGTTGTGCATGCTGGTCCTGTCCTGGCTTGTGTGCATGCTGCTTGTGAGCAGCATACAAGCTAGCAGCATATGGTGCATGCTTTTACTGCTATGCACACACTATTGCTTTACATGACACGTACCAGAAAACATGCAGATCAGCTGCTGAGCTTGGTTGGACTGTCAAATCCTGTGACCGTGCAGGCAATGAATGAGGTTGCTCAGAGGATGCAGCTCAGGCATCCCAACATTGCCGCCGTCATGGGGGTGGCTACAGAGCCTGTCACCGAGGACCCTCTCATGGTAATTCGTTGTATACAAGGTTATGCTGAGCGCCTTAAAGCACAATTACCCTGCTCATGAAAACATGCATGCAATGTTCAAGCAAAGCAACACTCACAGCGCCATGCATTCTGAGACAACCAGGCGGGTCCAATGGCAATGCATTTGCATAAGCACTCTCCCTTGTTCACATCGCTCTGCCTTACAACATGTGGTCTGCCAACTGGTACAGCAGGGACTGCAGCTTGAGCTGGGGTACGTTTTGAGCCCAAGCTATACGGTACAAGCTGATGTACCAACCAGCGAAGGCCAAATGCAAATGCACAACGCTCCTTTCAGGTGATGGTGTGTCCAGAGAGGGGTGCCTTGAGCAGCGTCATCCACAATGAGACTGTAGAGATGGACAATGAAATGGTGGTTACCATCCTGAAGGACGTGGCAATGGGCATGAAGTTCCTGCACTTCTCCAAGACTCCCACTCAGGATGAGGAGCTCACGCCCAACAGAATCCTGCTGGACTCCAACTACCGGGCTCAGCTCATGCACTTCCAGCTGCAAGCAGTAAGCAGTGCTCCTCCCATGCAGCACTGGTTGTGTCGTTCATTGTGATGGCTCAGACCTGCTTGATTGCAAATGTAGCCAGCCATGGTGTAAAATGCCAGAAGCAGCGAAGGGTGAATTTTCTGATGTTCTTTGAATCATACCCTTCTACTTCATTGGGTTCAGAGTCCTGATACTTGTGTAACATGCCAATGTGACTTGAGTTGTCCTGTGGGTGCTGCAGGGGCAAGAAGAGACAGACATGCTGCTATATAGGAGGGGGTACAAGGCCCCCTACTGGAGGGCCCCAGAGCTGCACAGGGGGGAGCCCCCCAGCAAAGCCACAGACGTGTATGCCTATGGCATGCTCATGTATGAGGTGCTGTACAGAAGGGAGCCTTTTGAAAAGGAGAACAGAGAGGTGAGGTCCTCATCAGCTTTGTGACAACTTACAAATACACGCAACAGGTTGCACTGCTGTCGTGATGTTCACGTTGTGCTTGCCCTTTGTGTTCACAAGCTTCTTGTGTTGTTTCTGTCCCTACTTGCCTGGGGGCTCAGCATTGGGTGATGACATCAGATGCAGGTAGCATCACTGAATGCATGATGCCAGCACGACATGATGACATTGGTGTAACGCATATGCATTATCCATGTGTCTGCTGCGTGATGACACCAATGCAAATTGCTGTGCAAGGATGCATCATGGATATGCTGATCCTGTGCCTGCTGCAATGCTGCAGGAGGTGTTGCATGCAATAGCAGACAAGCATCGCAAGCAGGCCAAGAGGCCCCAGCTGATTGGGCTGCATGGCAGGGTACCCAACCCCCAGCTGGTCGCCCTCATGAAGGACTGCTGGCATCCGGTGAGATTCTGCTGTTTTTGGCAATTGTCAATGTTGTGCTGAGTTAGCAGGGTTGCAACAACAGGTCTGATGTATGCATCTATCGCCCTGTGACACGTGACCTTGGCTTAGTTGTGGCAACTATGCTCACTTGATCTGCAGCTTCACTCAGCCTCAGTTAGTTAGTGTATCATTTGCCTTGAGTCTCAGCCTACCTGCCTGCTCTTTGCTCCTGTCCTGGCCCTTCCCTCAATGCAATCACCTTTCCCATGACCTTCCTGTTCCTACTGCCTCACGCTGTTCCCTTTCAGACCAACTCAGCTCCCTGCTGCCTCACCCCATCCCCTTTCAGGCCAACTCAGCCCCCTGCTTCCTCACCCTTTCCCCTTTCAGACCAACTCTACCCCCTGCTGTCTCACCCTATCCCCTTTCAGACCAACTCTGCCCCCTGCTGCTTCACCCTATCCCCTTTCAGCCCCAACTCTGCCCCCTGCTGCCTCACCCTATCCCCTTTCAGACCAACTCTGCCCTTCTCTTGTGAACAGCTCAGTGTGTTATGCTACGTGAAATGCAGCTTGTCATGCCATGTCCAGAGCCACTGTGCCCTTGCCTGTTCATATCCATACACTCTTTGAAAATTTCCAATATTTACTTACAACACACAGAAAACTTGTACAATCCCTCTTTCATGGCCACTTTCTTGCTCTCTGGCCTGCAATGTGAATCAGCAGCTTGTCTGCAAAACTTGCTGGATGCTGCAGGATGCCGCACAGAGGCCAGACTTCCCCACCATCCAGCAAAGACTGGCTCGCTTTGCTTCAGAGACCTTCCAGTGCTCCGCAGATGATGCACTGCGTGCCAAGCATTTGAAGGAGCGCGCTCTGCTGGATCAGATATTGCCACCCAAAGTATATTTTTATGCCCTTTCTCACCACACCTTGACTATGTGTTGTCATTGACAAACTCTGGACTTGTGCACCAAGCAGGCTTTGCACTTCTGTGACACAGGTGCACTCATCAATGCTGCAAAGTGCAGCTGCATGCTTTGACATATTTCACCCTGTCATTGCTGACACAGATCTGTCCGTCTTGCATCAATCTCATGAAGTCAGTCCAAGCATGCAGTCATCAGCGCAGACAAAGACTCTCCAGGGTCTTCATCTCGACGCTGTAACCAGTAGCTGCTACTGCCTTAGCTTGTTCCTTGTGTCCTTGCCAAAAGGGCCCACTCAGCACCTCTCACAACACCCTTCACAGCCAGCGTTATGCACACACTAGTGGACAACATCCGTCTGTCATGTTGACTGTGGGTGGCAGGTGTCAGCAGCACTGAGAGAGGGGCGGCCGGTGGAGCCAGAGTCTTATGACTGTGTCACCATCTTCTTCAGTGACATTGTGGGCTTTACCTCCCTGTCCAGTCAGATGCAGCCGCAGCAGGTAATCCTCTTTTGGCAGAAGCATCTTGGCACATGCTGCCAGTCATGGTTTGCTGGTGGCTGCATGTTCAACCGAAGTCTTCCCTGTCGCATGTCTGGTTGCATTGAAACACACCAAGTAGGCTCGAAGCCCTGCATATCTGGAAACAGAGTGATATGACGGCATGTCCAAACAAATGCTTGCCCTGCTCAACATATTGACACAGCAATCTCAGCACATTTGGGTGCATGTACTGGCTTTCTGCCAATCAACACCGCCTAGTCCTGACTGCTCACCAACATCAAACTCAGCATGATCAATGCAGCATGATACATGCCAGACAAACAAATGAAACAGGCTTTGTTACGTCGTGCCTTCTCTTTGTGCATCGGAGTTGTATGATGTGCATGGTGTGAATGTCTGCTGACGCTGGTTGCTTGGTCCAGACGTGCTGTTGTTGCAGGTGATGGTCATGTTGGATCGCCTGTACTGTGCCTTGGATAGCCTGACATCCAAGTACAACCTGTTCAAGGTGGAGACAATAGGCGACGCTTACATGGTTGTAGGGAACTTGCGACATCCCCAGCATGATCATGCCGCTCAGGTAGCCAGATTTGCCATGGAAGCCGTCCAAGCTGCCACAAGCATTCGTGCCAATGAGGACAACCTTGAGATGGGGTGAGTGCCCCTGTCATTTCTGTGCTTGCTGGAGTCTATCAGCATTTGCAGTATCAGATACATATATATATGCTGTGCAGTAGGCAGGGCAAATAGTCTGTCCTTTCTGCTCTCACACACTGATGTGATTTGGTGATTCACAAACTGCAGCTTCTAGATCCTTTGTGTGAGGCAGACTGAGATTCTGAACTCGTGAGTGGTTTCCTGCAGGTATCTTAGCATACGTGCAGGCTTTCACTCGGGGCCTGTCATAGCCTCAGTTGTCGGCAGCACCAACCCGCGATATTGTCTATTTGGGGAGACTGTCAACGTTGCCTCCCGCATGGAGAGCAGCAGCATTGCTAACCGCATTCAGATGACGCACAAGGCTGCAGAGCTAGTTTTGCAGCAAGCACCAGAGCTGAAGCCGCATATTGCAGCTCGACGGCGGCAGGAGACAACCGCA
>JAABUP010002015.1_pt1 | contig 40994 bp, 47 predicted proteins | sample 5559201 | NCBI WGS metagenome assembly JAABUP01 (sample SAMN10711887, study PRJNA513373) | rock metagenome | isolation source: Antarctica rocks | place: Antarctica | reverse complement strand
AACTGCTGCACCTCGGCGCCGATCACCGCTGGACCGAGCTGCTGCTCGTCGCCCGCGCCGCCATCACCGGCCTCCCGGCCCGACCCGGCTGACCCGCTGCGCGCACCCTCTACCGCCTCGAACCAGGAACTCCGACCGGCCCGTGGACCCGGCGACACCGCCCGAGCAGCGGCGATCCTGTCCTACCCAACAGTCGCGGCCGGCGACGTCTACGTCGACGAGGTCTCCGGCACGAAGGCGTCCCGGCCGCAGCTCGACGCCCTGCTGCGCAACCTGCGCGACGGCGACGTCCTGGTCGTCACCCGCCTCGACCGCCTCGGGCGGTCGATGCTGCACCTGGTGCAGCTCGGCGAGCAGCTCCGGACCCGCGGGGTGGGTCTGCGGGTCTCGACCGAGCTCCTGCGGCGAGTGCGGCGAGATCGTCAGGAGGTCGCCGAGGAGAAGAAGCGCGAGCATGCCGACACCGTCACCGCCTGGTACGAGGAGCTGGTGATCCCCGATGCCACTATCGGGGGGCATCCCTATGCGGTCTTGGTCGTGGCCAACAGCGGCAACGCACCGGTCTTCGAGGTTCTGGTTCGACTCGATCTCGGCGTACGGGGCACGTTTGTCCGCGACCTCCGGTCCCTGGGGCCGCGCCAGGAGTGGGAGATCTGCCGGCAAGCCCAGGGCGCGGACCCGGCCGAGCTTGCCGACCTCGACCAGCACCGTCTCCAACCCCAGCCGGCTCGGGTCCGACTTCAGCTCGGCCAGCAACGCCGGCCCGCCACCCACCACCGCCTCGCCGTCGTTCCCTGTCTCACTGTCCGGTCGCTCGTCGTCCGGTGGCTCCGGGCCGTCGCGTACGACGAGTTCCTCGAGTCGCGCCGCCACATACGGAGCGAGCCGCGAGGTGATCGCGGTGGTGAACCGCTGTTCCAGCCCGGCCTGCGCGGTCCCGATCACCCGCCGCACCCGCGATGGCCCCGGCGGTTCGAGGCCTCCGGCCCGGCACCGGGCCAGCAGCGCCGCCCGCAGCCGGTCCTCGCCCGACTCCACCGGGCAGACCTCGTCGGCCATCCACTCGGCCAGCTTGTCCTCGTCGCTGACGGTGCACTCCCGGAACCCGAGCACCCGGCGCACCTCCGCGCGATGATGCTCGATCGTGCGTCCCGAGAACGCGTACGAGGCGAACACTGCCGAGTCGACGCCCACCTGCTGGGCCACGTAGTCCACCGCCGCCGGCGGCACCTCGCCCCCGTGGCGAGGGAACCGGGCGTCGAGCTCGAAGAATTTCAGGATCACGCTGAAACCCAGCCGCGAAGCCCCCGACTTGTTCCGCAGCAGCTTCCGATCATCGTCATCGAGAGTCCACGAGTCGATCAGCTGCTCAGGGCTCCACTCCCGCCGCATCGCCGCCCCCACACCAACCACGCTCACCCAGACGGTGGAAGGTTACGACCCCGTCCTCGGCGCCTACTTGGCGGCCCGTGACACCGACCCGAGGACCGGGCCGTATAGGTAGGTCGCCGTGTTGCTGGAGCGCGGCCAGGATCGCGCAATCTTTGTCGTCGATCCGCACCGTGCTCTCCTTGTCGTTGCGCTGGCACCCCACTGTGGGCAGTGGAAGCAGCTTGTCAGTTGGCGGGGCGGTCTCGGCATCATGATCCGATGCCGGTCAGCCTGAACCTCACGCCCGACGAGCTGCTGACCACCACCCGGGCAGTGCGCCGCCGGCTCGACCTCGACCGCCCGGTCGACCTCGAGCTGGTCCGGGAGTGCCTGCGGATCGCGGTGCAGGCCCCGAGCGGGTCGAACACCCAGGGCTGGCACTGGGTCGTGGTCACCGACCCCGACCAGCGAGCCCGGATCGCCGAGCTCTACCGGGCCGCGTTCGCCGAGTACCGCGTCACCGCCACCCACCCCGGCGGCCTGTTCGAGGCCGACACCGCCCGGGCCGCGGTGCAGGCGCGGGTGTCGCGCAGCGTGGGCTACCTGGCCGAGAACCTGCACCGGGTCCCGGTGCTGCTGCTGGCGTGCATCCGGGCGCCCGGCAGCGCCGTGCTGCCCGACGCGAACCAGGCCTCGATGTGGGGATCGCTGCTGCCGGCGGTGTGGAGCTACATGCTCGCCGCCCGCGCCCGCGGACTGGGCACCGCGTGGACCGACCTGCACCTGCGCCACGCGCAGCAGGTCGCCGAGGTCCTCAGCCTGCCCGACGACATCCGCCAGGGCCCGCTGATCCCCACCGCCCACAGCATCGGCACCGACTTCAAGCCCGCGCCCCGAACACCGCTCGACGAGGTCCTGCACCTCGACCGATGGTGATCCACCGCGAGCACCGATAAGCCGTGACTCTGTTCGATCCGGGTTACCACCGCTATGTCAGCTGAGGTGGTGGGCGAGGGTGTAGCTCGCGTGGTGGTCGAGGCGGCCGCGGGCGTGGTCGTAGCGCCGGGTGGTGCGGGGGTCGGCGTGGCCGGCGAAGTCTTGGACGTCGCGCAGGGTGGCGCCGGCGTCGAGGGCGAGGGTGATGGCGGCGTGGCGCAGCACGTGGGGGGTGACCGGGTGGGGGAGTCCGGCGTGGGTGGCGAGGGCAGCCAGGGCGCGGGCGGCGTTGCCGGGCCGCCACCGGGCGCCGGTGCTGGTGACGAACAGCGGCCCACCGGTTGGAGGAGTGCCTTCGGTGCTGGCGCGGTGGGTGAGGTAGGTGTCGACGGCGTCGGCGACCCGCGGGGGGAGCGGGGCGCGGGCGGGGCGGCCTCCTTTGCGGCGGAGCTGGGCCACGCGGTGGCCGCGGTCGTGGGCGGTGACGTCGTCGACGTCGAGGCCGACGGCCTCGGCGATGCGGAGCCCGTTGAGCAGCAGCAGCGCGACCAGGGCGTGCATGCGGGAGGAGTGGTCTCGGCCGTGGTCGAGCAGGGCGCGGGCGGCGGCCTGTTCGAGGCCGAGGGTGGAGCTGTGGTCGGGGTCGAGGGCGGGGCGGCGGGCGTGCACCCCTGGGTTGCTGACCACGATGTCGGCCAGGACCAGATGGCGGTAGAACGCGGTGACCGCGGCGAGCTTGCGCGCGACCGTGGCCGGCGCGCGGCGCTCGACCTCGGCGAGGTGCCGCGCCCAGGCGTCGACGTGCACCCGCGACGCTGCGACGACCTCCACCCCGAGGCCGGCGCACCAGGCGGCGAAGCCGTTCAGGTCGCGGGCGTAGGCGCGGCGGGTGTGCGGGCTCGGGTAGGACAGCAGCCAGCCTGCGACCAGCCGGCGCAACGCCTCGTCGGGGTCGGGCTCGACCAGCTCGCCGGCGGGCTGCGGGTGGGCGAGGGTCACGGCATGCCCGAGGTGCTGGTGCGGGAGCGCAGCACCCCGTCAGACAGCCACTGCACGCAGAGGATCGCGAGCTGCACCCCGGCTCGGGCCTCTTCGGGGGTGACCTCGCGGTAGTCGAGGCTGCCGTGCCGAGATTCGAGGTTGCCGTGCCAGAGCCGGTCGAACATCGCGACCAGCGGCTCGACCGAGCCCTCGCTGAGTTTGGGGAGCGTCAGTTCCCACTTGTGCGGGACGTCGCGCAGGTGCTTGGTGACCGTGCTCAACGTCGCCCGGGGACTCGTGGGCAGTACCAGCGGGCAGGCCAGGACCTCAACGGCCCGCACAGCGTCGTGATAGGCCCCGTCGGGGTCGGGATCGTGGGAACGGGCCTTGGTCCATGCGCGGGACAACAGGTCGCTCGCGGTCTCGTCGGTGGTGGCGATGGCCTGGTCGAGGGCGGCCTGAGCGGTGGGGTCGACCCGGTGGACCAAGCCCGACGGAGGGCCCCAGGAGACCTGGTAGGTCGAGTTGCCGTGCTCGAGGATGGTGTCGAGCTGTGACACCTGGCGGAGTCGACCGCGTGGGCTGTCGTAGTGGATCCGGTTCGCAGCCTCATACCGGATGGTGGCCACCTGGTCGGCCAGGACGGGGTCAAGACGCAGTGCCCAGTCGATGACGTAGAGCAGCTGCTCCGGAGACCGGAGTCGGCGCAGCAGGTGCCCGGCGTCACCGACCGCCTCGCCGAGCTCGGAGTAACCGGTGGACAGGCCCATGCGCAGTGCCACCCACTGATGCAGGTCGTCGACCACGAAGTCCCTGATCCAGGCCTGGAGCGGTCCGACCAGGTGTGCCGGCACCCCCTCGCACGGTCCGCCGGGGTCCGCGCGCCCTTCGCGGACCGACAGTGGCTGCGGGCGGGCGGCGGGTTCAGGCGATGCGGGGTCGGTGGACACGATCTCGGAGCGTAGGCGGGGGGTCCGACAGCGGAGGGGTGATAACGCGCTTTATCGTCCCAGCAGTCGTCTCGGCCCCGCACGATGCTGTGGCGTGCTTGTGGCGTGCTGTGGCGTGCTGTGGCTACCGTGAGGCCATGACCGAGCAGCGTGCGGAGGCCCGCGGCGAGGCGGAGGGCGACGGCCTTCCCCCGCGTCCGGCGTCGGACGCGAGCGACGACGAGCGCGCCCGCGCGTTCGCAGCACGCCGAGCTGCGCGGTTCGGCGCCCCCACCCTGGAGCACTTCCGCCGCGCCTACGCCGGCTTCGGCGCCGAGTGGCCCGGCGACGACGTGATCCGACAGCGCCACCTGGTGGGCGACGCCGCGGCCGATCCCGCGTCCTGACACGCGACCCGAGAACTGCCCTCCCGGTCCATCGTCCTCCCCGATGATGGTCCCGTGATCGGGAAAGTACTCGACGGCTCAGCCCTCGCGGCCCTCCTGCGCAACCACCTGGAGGCCGGCGCCTGGCTGGAGACCGCCTACGCCATGGCGACCTCGCTCTACGTCCCCGCACTGGCGTTCGCCGAGGTACGGACGCTGCACCCCGACGCCGAGGCCGATCTCGACGACCTCCGAGCTCACCCCTCGATCATGGTCAAGGACATGACCCCGGCCGAGCGAGCCGCGGTGCAGCAGTTGCTCACCGAGGCCGGGGGAGTGTTCGACGTGCTGGCCGGGCACATCGTCCACGTCGCGACGACACGCGGCTGGCCGGTGCTGACCACCGACCCGCAGAGGTTGCGCCGGCTCGCGCCCGAGGTCGAGCTCAACCTGCTCCCGCCGTAGGGGCGAGCCGAGGGTTTGCCGACGTTGATTCTCGACAGGCTTTCCGGCAGGCCCGACCTGCGGGAACGTCCACGTGTTCATGATCGTCGGCAAAGGATGTTTTCCGACGAGGTCGTGATGCTCCTAGTCCTGAGTTCGGGCTCGTGATGGCGCGCGGGACGATGCCGGGGTGGTCGAGCTGGTGGGGGTGGCCAAGGGCTACCGGCGGGCCGGTGAGGTGCTCGGCGGGATTGACCTCGTGGTGGCTGCGGGTGCTCCTGTGGTGGTGGTGGGGACCAACGGGTCGGGGAAGTCGACGCTGCTGCGTATCGCGGCGGGGTGCTCCTCGCCGTCGGCGGGGCGGGTGATGGACCGGCCGCCCACCGTGGGCTACCTCCCGGCCCCGTTCCCGGCGTCGTCGCGGCTGTCGGTGCGGTCCTATCTGCGGCACATGGCCGCCATCCACGGCGCTGGCCTCGCCGCCGCCGTCCGGCCGGTCGCCGCGGGGCAGGGGGAGGGGGTGCTGGAGGAGCTGGGCTTCAGCGGTGCCCTCGAGGGCCCGGTGTCCGAGCTGTCCACCGGCAACGCCCAGAAGGTCGGCCTGGCGCAGGCCCTCGCCGACCCGGTCGGGCCTGGTGGTGCTCGACGAGCCGTGGACGGGCCTGGATGGCGCCGCCGCGGACGCCCTCGACCGCCGCCTTGCCGTGACGTCAGCATCGTCGGCGGTGCTCATCGCCGCTCACAGCGACCGCGGACGCGCCCTGCCGGGCGTCACCGTCCGCCGACTCGCCCGAGGGGCGTTGCACCACGAACGACCTGATCCACCGACCGCCCCGGTCGAGCAAGGGCGGGAGGTGATGACTGTCGAGCTCCGGTGCCCCGGTTCGGTGGCGGACACCGTCGCGTGTCTCCCGCCGCAAGCCACCGTCCGGGGGCGGGCTTCCCACGACGGCGTGGTGCGGGTCGAGGTGGCCGGCGGGCTCGGTGACGTGCTGCTCGAAGCGGCTCTCGAGGCGGGTTGCTCGGTGCTCTCGGCGACCCGCAGGAACCTGGGATGACCGCGCAGCCGGGGGGCGATGGTCGCCCCGCGTCGCGGCGCGGGTGCTCGCGGTCGGCCGCTACCTGCTGGTCGACGTGCTGCGCGCGCAGCGAGCGCTGATCCCGATCGTGCTGTATCTGGTCGTGCTCGGGGTGCTGTTCAGCGGCGACCACACCGCCGCGCCCGGACCGTGGGTGGCCTCGGTGCTCGCGCTCTACCCCGCTGCGGCCTGGGTCGCGTTGACCGTGGCCAACACCGAGGACCCCGACCAGCGCGCCGTCACCACCGCCGCCGCGGGAGGTCCCGGCGTGGTCACCGCCGCCGTCCTCGGCGTCGCGCTCTTCGTCGACGTCGCCCTCGCCGTGGTCGCCGTTGCCGTCCCCGCCGTGACCAACCCCGCAGGTTTCCCGCCCGCCGCGCTCGCCGTCGGCGCGCTGGCGCACCTGGCCGCCGCCGCCACCGGGACCGCGGTCGGGCTCGTGTGCGCCCGACCCGTGATCGGCCGCATCGGGTGGTCGTTCGCCCTCAGCGCCGCGATCGTCGTGGTCACCGCTGTGCAACCCTGGCTGCCACCCGTCGGCTCCGCCGCACGAGCCCTCACCGCACCGAACCCCGGACCCGCGGTCGTAGCTCACACGCTGCTCGGGCTCGCCCTCGCCGCCGCTGCCGCCATCATCAGCTGGACCGCCAGCCGGCGAGGCTGACTACCTCCAAGGATGCCGATAACTACCAGCTATGCCAGCGACCGCCATCCTGCAGAGCACTTCGAGTCCTCAGTGCAGCCGACTCCAGGAACAGACACGGACCCCGTGGTACCGGCGGATCGTGTCCCGTTATCTGACACAAGATGGGTCCCCGGGGCCCGCCCGAGCAGGAGCGCTACGGCCGGTCGATCATCAACGGGCTGCACGCCATGGGCGTCCCGATCCTCGTCCACTTCGGTGTCGTGGCGGCGCTGCTGCTGGTGGCGTCGACGCTCGCATGGCGGTACCTGCTGCCCGAGCCCTCACCCGAGGTCGAGGCGCCCGAGGACGGGAGAGAGCCGGCCGCATAGCCCCGCGCCCACCGCGGCGATGCTCCAGGTGCGGCGGCGGTCTGCGCAGCGTCCTCCTGTCGTGGCGGGTCGCGGGCCCGCTTCTCGCGATCGCGGCCCTGATGGTGTGCTCGGGCGGCGTGGAGGACTCGGCGGCCTCGTGGGGAGCGGTGTACCTGCGCGACGACCTGGGCGCCGGGGCGTTCGTCGCGGGCCTGCCGTCGTGGCGTTCCAGGTGGCGATGACCGTCGGGCGCTTCGGGGGCGACCGCGTCGTCGACGGCCTCGGAGCCGTGCGGGTGGCGCGCGCCGGAGCCCTCCTCGCCGCGCTCGCCCTGGGTGGGGCCCTGCTGGTGGCCGCACCCATGGCGGCGATCGTCGGGTACGCGCTCGGCGGGCTCGGGGCGTCGACGCTCTTCCCGCTCGCCTTCGCCGCCGCGGGTTCCGTCCCGGGGGTGCGGGCGGGCGACGGGATCGCCGTCGTCGGATGGCTCGCGCGCCTCGGTTTCCTCGCGGTCCCGCCGGCCATCGGATCGCTGGCGGACGCCTACTCCGTGTCGGTCGGGCTGGTGCTCGTCCCGTGCGCCGCCTTGGGCGCGGCCCTCCTCGCGGGGTCGTTGCGGCACCGCGAGGAGGCCCCTCCCTCAGGAGACCGGTGACCCGGTGCGGGCGAGCACCACCGCCACCGTCTCGGCCGGGGCGTCCCACTGCGGGAAGTGACCGCACCGCTCGAACCAGTGGATCTCCGAGCCGGGGAACGCCCGCTGGGCCCGCGCGGCCTGTCGGGGCAGGGTCACGCCGTCGCGACGGCCCCACCCGAGCGTGACGCGCCCCGGGACGTTCGCGGCGCCCTCCTGCATCGGGCCGTCGGTGAGCGCGCGGAGAGCGTCGTCGAACGAGGGCGAGGAGAGCATCCGCCGCAGCTCCGCGAGCGGGATCTCCGGACGCAGGGCCCACGGCCGCGCGGAGAACTGCGCGAGCAGCGCCGTCCGCGTCGCCGGGTTGCCCAGCAGCGTCGGCAGCACGGGGTCGAGCCGGCGGACCAACGCCATCGACGCCCGCAGCGACGTCCCGAACAGCCGGCGCTCCCCTGTCGTCCAGAACCCGCCCGGGTCCAGGGCGACGGTGTCGCCGCCGACGCCGCGCCGTGCAAGCTCGAGGACCATGCGCGCACCCATCGAGGTGCCGACGGTGTCGACCCCGCGCAGATCCTGCTCGGTGAGAAAAGCCTCCACCGAGTCGGTGAGCGTCGCGATGCTGACCTGGCCGAGCAGGGGCGGGGTCTCCCCGAAGCCGGGCAGGTCGACCGCGATCACCTCGCGGTGACCGGCGAGGTCGTCTAGGACCGTCCCCCAGGACCGCCAGGAACCGCCGAGACCGTGGACCAGCAGCAGCGGCGTGCCCGTGCCGCGTCGGACGTGGTGGAGCGTCATGGTCGGTGCAGTACCCGTTCGGGACCGTCGACCACACTGGGCCCGTGACCGACCCCGTCGCCGAGCTCCGCGAGGAGCCCGGCCCCCTCGCCGACGCCGTGGCCGCGCTGCCCGGCGCGCCCGGGCTCTACGCGTGGTGGGTCGAACCGTCGGTCCTGGCGTCGCTGGCCGGGACGCCGCACCCGGCGGACCCGGATCTGTGCGCGCTCGACGTCGGCACCGCCACCATGCTGCGCAACCGGATCACCCGCCAGCACCTCTACCGGTCCGGGGTGTCCGCGCTCCGCCGGGTCCTCGCGGGGCTGCTGCTCGAGGACCTGTCGCTCACCCCGACCTGGGCCGCCGACGTCATCCTGCCCCGCGCCGACGAGGAACGGCTCACCGCCTGGATGCGTCGACACCTGCTGCTCACGTGGTGCGCGCACGACGACCGCGAGGACGTGGTGGCGGGCGTGATCGACGCCCTGGGCCCCGGCACCTCGGTAGCGGCCGAGGTGGCGCGCGATGCCGAGGCCCGTTTCGCGGCCGCGGCCGGGGAGAAGACCGTGCGCGTGGTCGGCGTCCCTTTCCGGCGTCCCTGACGCGGAGGGTCACGCGTGCCGGATACAACGACGGGCGGTGGGGCGGGCCTCGAGACGCTCGGGCGCGATCGGCTCCTGGCACGTCTCGCACCGGCCGTAGGTGCCGTCCGCGACCCGCGCGAGCGCCGCGTCCGCCTCGTCGAGGTCGTGGCGCGCCGAGGCGAGCAGCGCCTGGGTCTGCGCGCGGTCGTAGGCGATCGTCTGGCCCTCGGGGTCGTGCTCGTCGTCGCCGGAACTCGCCGACGCCGTCTCGACGATGGCCGCGAGCTGCGCGGAGAGCGCCGCGATCCGACACAGCGTCTCCCCCCTGACCTCCCGCAGCACCCCCGCCGTCGGCGCCCCACCCGCCCGCGGTTCCGGGTCCGTGCTCACCGCACGACGACGACCGCGCGGGGCGCGATCTCCACGATCACCTTCCGCTCGGCGCCGAGCTCGAGGACCTCGCCGTCGAGCTGCACCGGCATGGGCGAGGTCGTGGTGAACGTGAACCGGGTACTCCTCGGCTGCCGCCCGAGGCCCCGTGTGGCCGCGCCGATGGCGCGCGCCAGGAGCCGCAGCCGCCCGCTGTGGGGCATGATCGCCACCTCGAAGAGCCCGTCGGTGGGGTCGCCGTCGTCGGAGAGCTTCGCGTACTTCGCCATCCCCGCGATGTTGGCGAGGACGAGGCTGTCGAATCGCTGACGCTCGCCGGACTCGAGGGTGACCTCGAACGGCCGGAACTTCGCGAACTCGCGCATCGTCGTGACGATCTCGCTCAGCGAGCCCTTGCGGCCCTTCTCCAGCTCGAGCGCGACGACCGGGGTGATCCCCAGGCCGATGTAGGAGTGCGCCCACCGCACGGGCTCGCCCGCGATGTCCACACGCAGCAGGTCCATGGGCTCGGCGGCGCCGTCAACGATCGCCTGCGCGAGGGGACGGTGGCGCGTCGCCCGCCGGTGGTCGTTGGCGTTGCCCGCGGGCAGCACCGCCACCGTCACCCCACCGTGCTCGGCCCCGCTCATCGCCCCCGAGACCACCTCGTTGTACCCGCCGTCACCGGAGACCGACACGACGAGCGTCGGCCGCCCTCCGGCCGCCTCGCGGGCGATCTCGGTGGCGTGCCCGGGGTACTCGGTGGGTGCGAGGGTCACCTCGAGGTCGGGCGCGCGGTCGGCGAGCTCGGTCGCGAGGTCGCGTGCCCGGTGCTCGGCGCCGCCGGTGGAGTGCGGGTTGTAGACGATCAGCACGACGTCATAGGGCATCTCCGGCTCGGGTGACGTCACGCGACAGGAGCCGCTGGTCACACGGCTCCCCCCGGAGGGTGAAGCGACCGGGGGGCGGGTAACGCTGCTCCGGTTGACCCGCCAGCCACGCCCGAGACCAGCCGCCCCGAGAGCAGTGCGGCCGCCCATCGCGCGCATTCGCTCCCCATCAAGCACCGTCACCACCGGACGGACGAGGAGGTCCGATGACCGTTGCCGCGCGCCCCGCCGCGGGTGCGGCCAGCGCTGAGGGTCGTGGAGTGGGGCGGCGGCCCCAGCCCGGGACCGAACTCGCGGGTCGGTCCACCGGGGCCCGGGCTCACCTGTCCGTTGTGCGCCTCCCCGGTGTGTACCCCGTGCAGCGCGACACCTGGCTGCTCGCCGACGTCGTGCGTCGGGAGCTGACCGACGGCCCCGCCTCGAGTTCCCGGGTGCTCGAGCTCGGGGCCGGCACCGGTGCGGTATCGGCCGTAGCCGCCGGCATCGCCGGCAGCCGCGTCACCGCCGTCGACCTCTCCCGGCGAGCGCTGGCCAGCACCTGGCTCAACGCCCACCTGCGGGGGCGCCGAGTGCGAGTCCGCCGCGGGGACCTCGGCCGCCCGGTCGCCGGCGAGCGCTTCGACGTCATCGTCTCCAACCCGCCCTACGTCCCGGCGCCCACCGACCGGTTGCCCGAGCACGGGGCAGCACGCGCGTGGGACGGGGGGCGCGACGGCCGGGTGGTCCTCGACCGTGTCTGCGACCAGGCGCCCGCGCTGCTCGCTCCCGGCGGCCGCCTGCTGCTGGTGCACTCGGCGCTCAACGGGGTCGATGAGACGGTGCGCCGCCTTGCCGCCGACGGGCTCGCCGTCGACGTCGTGGCCCGGTGCACGCACCCGTTCGGCCCGGTACTCACCGCCCGGGCTGCCCTGCTCGAGGATCGCGGCCTCGTCGCCCCCGGCGTGCGCACCGAGGAGCTCGTCGTCGTCCGCGCCCGGCGCCCGGGCGTGACCGGTCCCCCGCGCGAGGACGACAGGAGAGCGGGCGAGCACCGCTCGCGCCCATCCGGGAGGTCGCCGTCCCCGATTACCTGACGTTCGCCTCGGAGTTCCTGCGCTCACCGATGGTCACGGCGTCGCCGGTGCCCACCTCGGTGGCACTGTCCGACATCGCGGTGGCGCCCGTGCCCGAGCGCGGGGAACCGGTCGTCCTCGAGCTGGGAGCAGACACGGGCTCGACCAGCGAGGTCGTCCAACGCCGCCTGGGCGGACGAGGGCGGCACCTCGCGGTCGAAGCCAACCCGCGGATGGCGCGCCTGCTGCGGCGCGAGTATCCCGAGGTCGAGGTCATCTGCCGCGACGCCCGGGAGGTCGTCCGGCGACTGTCCGCCGACGGGGTGCGGCTCGATCTGGTGTTCAGCACGCTGCCCATCAGTGTCACCGCTCCGCCCGCCACGACGATCTTCGCCGAGCTGGGGGCGCTGTTGAGCCCGACCGGGGCGGTGACCCAGATTCAGCATTCCTGGGTGCGACCGCTGCCCATCGCCCGCCAGGTTCGGCGCAACCTCGAGACCCACTTCGAGGAGGTCCTCATCAGCCGCACGGTCTGGCACAACCCGCCCCCCGCGGTGGTCTACCTGGCCCGGCGCCCCCGACCACCAGTCCCCTGAAGCCGTCGGGGGGCAGCAGGGCAACGCTGCGGCGATGCGGGAGCCGCTGTCCTCGTGACCGGGGTACCCCCGAATGTGGGGAAGCGGACGCACGCGGGTGGCCGAGCAACGCGCGCCACGTCGAGGGGACAGGAGTCCGATGGTGCTCGGTGCGGCGTTGGCCGTTCTCGCGGCGGCCAGCAACGCGGCCGGCTCGGTGCTGCAACGGCGGGCCTCCCGCGACCGCACCGAGGGTTCGACGGCGTGGCGAGCGCTGGTCGAGCTGCTGAGACGACCGGGATGGTCGGCCGGCATCGCCGCCCACGTCGTCGGGTTCGTCCTGCAGGGAGTCGCCCTGGGGTTCGCCCTGATCACCATCGTGCAGCCCCTGCTCGTCGCCGAGCTGCCCTTCACCCTGATCCTGAGCGCGCTGGTGTTTCGGGCCCCGTTGAGTCGGCGGGCGTGGGCGGCCGTCGCGATCACCGCCGCGGGGTTGAGCCTGTTCCTGTTCTCGCTGTCACCCACCGGCGGACACCCGCTGACGACCCCGGTAGCGGTGTGGCTCGTCGGTGTCGGCGCCAGCACCACCCTGGTCGGCGTTCTGGTCGTGCTGGCCGTGCGCAGTACGACTCAGCGGCGCGCCCTGTTCTTCGGAGTGGCCACTGGCGCCACCTACGGGTTGAACGCGGCGCTGTTGACCTGGGTCGCGGCGGCCGCCCGGCACGGCTGGGGCGAGGTATTCGGCGCCTGGCAAACCTACGGCGTGCTCATCGACGGCGCGGTGTCGTTCCTGCTGCTCCAACAGGCCCTCCAGGCCGGCGACCTCATCGCGGCGCAACCCGGGATCACGCTGACCAACCCGGTACTCGCCCTCGTCTGGGGCTTCGTCGTGTTCGGCGAGCACACCCAGCTCGGACCATGGCTGGTCGGCGCCCTCCTCGGCGGTCTCGGACTCGCCGGCGGCACGGTCGTCCTGGTCCGAGCCGCGCTACCCGCCACCGTCCCGTCGCCGGCCACACCCTGACGACCGTTCGTGATCATCCGCTGGCGGGTGGGAGCTCCGGGCTAGCCTCGATCCCATGAGCGTCGCTGCCCGGCCGCTGTTCGAGGTCCACAACTCCTATGTTCGCGACCTGGGAGGCTTGTACGAGCCGTGGCAAGCGACACCGTCGCCGGCGCCGCGGTTGTTGGTGCTCAACGAGGAGTTGGCCACCGAGCTCGGTGTCGACGCCGACGCGCTGAGAGCACCGGATGGTGTCGCCGTCCTCGCCGGCAACGCCACGCCGAGCGGGGCGTCACCGGTAGCGCAGGCCTATGCCGGCCATCAGTTCGGTCGGTTCTCCCCCCGCCTCGGCGATGGTCGAGCGCTCCTGCTCGGCGAGGTGCTCGACGTCCACGAACGCCGTCGCGACCTGCACCTGAAGGGCTCAGGACGCACGCCGTTCGCACGGGGTGGTGATGGGAAGGCACCCGTCGGTCCCATGCTGCGCGAGTACGCGATGGGCGAGGCGATGCATGCACTCGGCATTCCCACCACCCGGGCACTCGCCGTGGTGGCCACCGGCGATCAGATCGCGCGGGACACGATGCTGCCCGGCGCGGTGCTCACCCGGGTCGCGGCGAGCCATGTTCGCGTCGGCACGTTCCAGTACGCAGCGGCGCACGGTGACCCGACGCTCGTGCGCCGACTGGCGGACTACGCCATCGCCCGTCACCACCCCCATGTGGTCGAGGCGGAGAACCCGTACCTCGCCTTCTTCGAGAGCGTCGCCGACGCCCAGGCGTCGCTGGTCGCTCGCTGGATGCTCGTGGGGTTCATCCACGGCGTGATGAACACCGACAATACGACCATTTCCGGCGAGACCATCGACTACGGCCCCTGCGCGTTCATGGATAGCTTCGACCCCGCCGCCGTGTTCAGTTCGATCGATCACGGCGGCCGCTACGCATACGGCAACCAGCCGCATATCGCGCAGTGGAACCTGGCGCGGTTGGCCGAGACATTGCTGCCGCTGCTCCACGTCGAGACGGAAGCGGCACGTACGGCGGCCACCGACGTGTTGCAGTCGTTCCCCGACCGCTACGACGAGTACTGGGGCCACGGGATGCGCGCCAAGCTGGGGGTGACAGTTGGCCAACGACAGGATCGAGACCTGATCGACGATCTGCTCGCGCTGCTGCATGCTCAGCGGGTCGACTTCACCTCATGCTTCCGGGCGCTGTCGTCGTCAGTGCTCGGGGACACGGCACCTGCGCGATCGCTCTTCGCCGAACCCTCCGCCTTCGACGCATGGGCGGAGCGTTGGCAGGCACGGCTGTCGTCCCAACCCCGTGAACCTCGGGCTGTCGCAGAAGCGATGGACCGCGTGAATCCGGTCTACATCCCGCGAAACCACCAGATGGAGGAAGCGCTGACCGCGGCGAGTGCCGGCGACCTACGACCGTTCCGACGGCTACTCGACGTGATCGCCCACCCGTTCGACCAACGACCCGGTCTGGAGCCGTACGCCGCACCGGCCCCGCCGAGTTTCGGCGCATACCGCACGTTCTGCGGGACGTGACCCCGCGGCCGTTCTCGTCGAGTATGCGGCCTCGTTCAAGGGAGCACGATGTTCGGTCGAGGGTCCCTGCTGGGCATCTACCTCAATGATCATCTCGCGGGCGCTACCGTGGGCGTGGAGCTCGGCCGCCGACTCGCCGCCTCGCACCGCGACTCGCCGTCGGGCCCCGATCTCGCGCGGGTCGCGGCCGAGGTCGGCGAAGACCGCGACACTCTGCGGGACATCATGGCGGCGCTCGCACTACCGGGTAATCGGCTCAAGGTCTCCGCGGCCTGGGCGGCGGAGAAGGCAGCCCGACTCAAACTCAATGGCCATCTGCTGACCCGGTCCCCTCTGAGCGGCCTCCTCGAGCTCGAGGCGATGCGGCTCGGGGTCGAGGGCAAGGCCGCCGGTTGGCGCACTCTGCGGATCGTGGCCGAGACCGAGAGCCGACTGGAAGTCCGGCAGCTCGACACGCTCCTCGAGAGGGCGCGGGCACAGTCGGACATCCTCGAGCAAGTACGCACCCGCGCCGCGGCCGGCCTTGTCGACAATTCCTGATCGTCGAGACGACGAGCCCGACCAGCCGTCGACGAGCCGGGGCCACCCGCCGTGGCGCCAACGACACCGTCGTAGGTTCAGCCTCGACCGGTCCGAACCGAGGGTGAACGCGAGGGAGGGATGAGCGTGGGTCATCTGAGCTGGCTCGAGGCCGCGGTGATCGGGGCCATGCAGGGCGTGGCGGAGCTGTTCCCCGTCTCGAGTCTCGGTCACAGCGTGCTGATCCCCGCGCTCGTGGGCGGGTCGTGGGCCCGAGACCTCGACGTGTCGTCGGCGGAGTCGCCGTACCTGGCGTTCATCGTCGGGTTGCACGTCGCCACCGCGGCGGCCCTGCTGGTCTTCTTCTGGCGCGACTGGGTGCGCATCGTCGGAGGTCTGCTCCGCAGCGTGCGCGACCGCGAGGTCCGCACGCCCGATCAGCGGCTCGGATGGCTGCTGGTGCTCGCGACCATCCCGGTCGGGGTGGCCGGGCTGCTGCTCGAGCACACCTTCCGCGTGGTGCTGTCCAAGCCGGTCCCCGTCGCCGCCTTCCTTGCGCTCAACGGGCTCATCCTGCTCGGCGCCGAACGCTTGCGCCGTCGCGCCGTCGTCGAGCCCGCACCGTCGACCGCGGCCACGCCCGCGGGGACCGGCACGGCGACATCGGTCGTCGACGACGTGGATCGTCAGTTGGCGACGATGCCCGTGCGGCGCGCCGTCGGTATCGGCGCGGCGCAGATCGCTGCGCTCGCCCCGGGCATCAGCCGCTCCGGGGTGACAATGGCCGTCGGTCTGCTGCGCGGGCTCTCCCATGAGGACGCTGCCCGGTTCTCGTTCCTGCTCTCCACGCCGGTGATCCTCGCCGCCGGCGTCCTCAAGCTCGGCGACCTCGCCGGCCCGCTCGGCGACGGTGTCCGCGGCCAGGTCCTGCTCGGCAGTGCCCTGTCCTTCGTCGGTGCTTACCTGTCGGTGCGCTTCCTGACCCGCTACTTCGAGAACCGCTCGCTGCGCCCCTTCGGGGCCTACTGCCTCGTCGTGGGCATCGGATGCCTCGTGTGGTTCAGCGTGCGGTGAGCCCACGCGCCGAGCACCGTCCGCAGCCGATCGAGCTCCAGGTGCCCTGCGATCGGTCGCAACCTGACCGGGTGCACTCGTGGTCACCGCGATGGCCTGCGCCCTGCGCGCCGACGCCGACCTCCCGGTCCGAGTAGCGTCTACGCGCAGAGCGGGCGACGTCGGTTCGCCGGTGCGCACAAGGGCGAGGACGTGCATACGGTGGGGACTGGCAGGACGTTCTGTGTGTTCGGGCTGGTCCTCGGGGTGCTGCTCCTGGGCGGTGTTCCACGTCGCGCGACGTGACGCCTCCGGTCACGCCGGACCCGGTTGTGACCCCGGCCGCGGTGACGGAGCAACCCGCTGACCGGTCCATCCAGATCAGCCCGGCCCAGCCCGCCTCGGTGACCGTCGCCAACGGTCGACTCGCCCAGGTCACGCTGACCGCCTCGGACGGCACGATGGTCGCCGGCTCGATGAGCGCCGATGGGCGTAGCTGGACGAGCACCGCCCCCTTGGCCTACTCCACGACCTACACCTACAGCGGGACGGCCACCGGAGCCGGCGGGACCGCGATACCCCTCGCCGGCTCGTTCGCCACCGTCGCGCCCCGGCAGCAGGCACGCGCGTCCATCAACATTCCCGAGGCCGACTCCGTCGGGATTGCCGCGCCGATCATCGTGCAGTTCGACCAGCACATCACCGACAAGGCCGCCGCACAGCGTGCCATGCAGGTCCAGACATCCGTGCCCACGCCCGGGTCGTGGGCATGGCTGCCCGACACCGAGGACGGCTCCCGGGCCCACTGGCGCCCCCAGAACTACTGGACTCCCGGCACCCAGGTGGCCGTGACGGCGAACCTGCTCGGCGTGCCCTACGGCGACGGCGACTGGGGCAAGGGCAACGTCTCCAGCCACTTCACCATCGGGCGCGCCCAGATCGTCAAGGCCGACGTCACCAGCCACCAGATGGTCGTGGTCCGCGACGGGAAGACCGTGATGACCCTGCCCGCCAGCTACGGGCTGGGCTCGGACCCAACCGCAACACCACCAACGGCATCCACGTGGTCATGAGTAAGGACCAGACCGTGCTCATGTCCAACCCCGCCTACGGCTACAACAACGTCCCCGAGCACTGGGCCGTACGCATCTCCAACGACGGCGAGTTCATCCACGCCAACCCGGCGACCACCGGCGTCCAGGGCTCGGAGAACGTCACCCACGGTTGCGTCAACCTCTCCACCGCCGACGCCCAGGCCTACTTCGGCACCGCGCTCTTCGGTGACCCCGTCGAAGTCACCGGCAGTCCGGTCGCCATGACCCAGACCGACATCTACGACTGGACCATTCCCTGGGACCGGTGGCTCGCCATGTCCGCCCTCCACGCCTGAGATGGCTCCTGGCCTCCCCGGCGCGGTGAGGCGGCGCCGAGGCTGGGGTCCGCGGTCACCCCCCGGTGCGTCCACCCGCGGCTCGGGCGCCGCCGCCTCCCAACGGACCGCCCGGCAGCGACGTCGTCGTGGGCAGGGGGTCGTCGAGGTTCGCGAGGACGACCTGGTCGCCGGGCTGCAGGCCGTCGAGGATCTGGGTGTGCGTCGGGTCGGTCGCCCCGACGACGATGGGGATCGGCACCGTCCGCGTACCCCGCAGCACGGTGACGACGTGCCGCGCGCCGACCGCGCGGACGGCCGAGGTCGGGACGGTGAGCACGTCCGCCGCGTGGGCGACGGTGATCGACACCGCCGCGCTCTGCCCGTCGGGCACCACCTGCGGCGACCGGTCCAGGGCGACCGTCACCGGGTAGGACACGCCGTTCGTCGAGGCGGCCGCGGGGACGCCCGACGCGGGCATCTCCGAGGTGGGCAGGAGACCGACCCCGACGACATGGCCCGTCAGCGGCGTGAGGCTCCCATCCGGGGTCGCGGTGGCGGCCTGGCCGGGGTGGATCGAGGCGACGGTCGTGTCGTCGGCGGTCGTCGTCACCTCCTCCCCGCCGGGTCCGACCACGGAGATCTGCGGCGGGCCGGACGCACCTGCGGCCGTCACCGTCTGCCCGGGGCTGACGTCGACGGCGACGACGGTGCCGTCGAGCGGGCTGAGCAGCACGGCCTGGTCGCGCTGCTGCGCCGCCGTGGCCACGGCGGCGCTGTCGGCGTCGACGGCCGCCTGGTCGGCCGCCAGCTGCTCGGCGGTGGCCGGTGCCGACGTTGGGGACGACGCACGGCCGGAGGGTGCGGGCGCCGCCCCGCGGGCTGCGGCCGACCCCGCTCCGGGCGCAGCGGGCGGCCGGCCCGCCCCGGCGCCGGTGCGGCCGCCAGCTCCCGGAACCTGACCCCCCGGTGCGGTGGGGTTCGCGCCGCCGCTCGGTCCGGCGGGCGGCGAGTCGGGGGCCGACGGAGCGGACCGAGTCCCGCTCGATCCGGGCCCGGCCGGCGAGCTCCGGTCCAGGGCCTGGTCGAGCGCCGCCTCGCCGGTGGCCACGGCGGTCTGGTCGATGGCGACCGTCGTCTGCGCGGCCAGCGAGGCCGAGAGGTCGTCCTGGCACCGCCCGATCGCGTCCGTGCCCGACGACGTCGATCCCGAGGACGACCCCGACGTGGAGGCCGGGGTCAGGAAGGCGCTCGCGGTGACGGTCGGCGCCGCGGACCTCGTGGGGTTCGGGGTCCGGGTCGGGGTCGGGGTCGGCGCCGCGGACGTCGTCGGGGTCGGGGTCGGGGCGGACGAGCCCGACGAGGTCCCGGAGCCGGTAGACCCGGAGGTGTCGGCGGACGCTCCCCCGGCGGCGATCGCGGTCCGGCACGCGGAGGTCGAGGAGTCGAGCGCCCGCCGCGCGGCGGCCAGGTCGCCGTCAGCGCGGTGCTGGTCGGCGAGCAGCTGGGCTTGCAGAGCCGGGATGTCCGGACCGGACCCCGGGGTCGCGGTCGCCGACGCCCCGGTGCCGGGCCGCCCGGCCGCAACGTCCACCACGCGCGCCGTCGATGAGCGCGCCGCGACCACCGGGAGCACGCGGTCCCCAGCCCCGCCCGGGATCACGAACGCGGCGGGCGCGCCCGTCGTCCCCGCCGAGCCGGACCCGGAGCCGGACGACGCGCTCCTGTCTGCCCGGTCTCGTCCTGCGCGAGCTTGTTCTGCGCGGCGGCTGCCTGCGCCCGCGCCTGCGCGACGGTCGCGTCGAGCGTCCCGGTGTCGAGCCCGGCGAGTTGCTGCCCGGCCGTGACGTGCTGTCCGACCGTCGCCGACACCGTGGCGACGGTGCCGGCGACCGCGAAGTCGAGGTCCGCGTGATCGACCGGTGAGACCGTGCCCGACGATGCGAGGGTCTGATCCACCGTCGCCCGCGACGCGAGCGCCAACCGGTAGGACGGTGGGGTCGCACGGGTCGCGAGGAGGACCGCGACCGCGGCGACCACGACGATGAGCAGCGCCGCGACGATCCACCGTCCGCGCCGGCGACTCGAGTGCGGGGGAACTGCGCGAGCAGCGGTCATCGGGTCCTCACTCGCTGCGCAGGGCGTCGATGGGAGCCAGGCGCGCGGCGCGCCCGGCGGGGTAGACGCCGGAGATCAGCCCGACGCCGACGGCCACGACCACGGCGACGACGACCGCCGCCCACGACACGACGACGGGCAGGCCGAGGGCGGTGGACAGGCCCACGGACCCCAGGACGCCGATCAGCGTCCCGAGCAGCCCGCCGATGAGCCCGAGGGTGGCGGCCTCGACGAGGAACTGACGCCGGATGACGCGCGGCGCGGCGCCGAGGGCCTTGCGCAGGCCGATCTCGCCGACCCGTTCGGAGACCGACACCAGCATGATGTTCATGACGCCGATCCCCCCGACCAGCAGCGACACGCCGGCCAGGCCGGCGAGCACGGCGGTGAGGGTGTCGGTGATCGAGGTGATGGTGTCGAGGATCGACTGCTGGCTCGAGACGCTGAAGTCGGCGTCGGCCGCGCTGACGTGGTGCAACGAGGCGAGTTCGGCGGTCGCCTCCTGGTCGGCAGCGGAGAGGACGTCCGCGGAGGCCGCGGCCAGGAAGATCGTTTGGACCGTCGTGCGGTTGGTCCCGCCGAGGACGCGGTCGGCCGCTGTGGTGATCGGCAGGACGGCCTGGTCGTCCGGGTCCTGACCTCCGGGGCTGGAGCCCGCGGCGGCCAGCACCCCGACGACGGTCACCGGTGTGGCCGCCACGACGACCGTCTGCCCCAGCGCGTCCCGGGTGCCGAAGAGCTGTTGTGCCGTCGTCGGGCCGAGCACGGCGACCGCGGCGTGGGTACCCACGTCGGCGGCGGTGAGGAACCGGCCCTCGGCGAGCGTCCGGGCCCGCACCGGGGCCCAGGCCGGTTCGGTGCCGACGACGGTGGTCGTCCAGTTGGCCGACCCGGCGGTCAGCGACTCCGAGCGCTGCACGACGGGCGCCACTCCGCTGATGTCCGGCGCGACGTCGTGCGAGCTCAGCGCCGTGGCGTCCTGCACGGTGAGCGTGGACGCCGACCCGGTGCCGCCGCGGACGCCGGAACTGCTCGTGGTACTGCCCGGGCTCACGGTCAGCAGGTTACTGCCCAGGGAGCTGACACGGGCGGTGATCGACGCCTGCGCGCCCTCCCCCAGCCCGACGGTGAGCACGACCGCGGCCACGCCGATGAGGACGCCGAGGACGGTGAGCAGCGAGCGCAGCCGGTGCGAGCGGACCGCCTGCAGGCCGGCCCGGACGGTCTCGGACCAGTTCACGTGCGTGTTCCTATGGCCCGATGGCTCCCCGCGCCCGCGGCGGCGCGCGAGCCGGCGTCGGCGACGACGGCGCCGTCGCTGAGCCGCACAATCCGATCCGCCGCCGCGGCGACGTCGGCCTCGTGGGAGATCAGCACGATCGTCCGGCCCGCGGCGTGGATCTCGGCGAGGAGGGCGAGGATATCGGCGGTCGAGGTGGAGTCGAGGTTGCCGGTCGGCTCGTCGGCGAGCACCAGCGGCGGGTCGGTGACCAGCGCGCGGGCCACGGCGACGCGCTGGCGCTGCCCCCCGGAGAGCTCTCCGGGACGATGCTCGAGGCGGTCGCCCAGTCCGACCCGCTCCAGGGCGGCCACCGCCCGCTCCCGGCGCCGACCCCGGGCCACGCCCGCGTAGGTCAGTGGCAGCTCGACGTTGCGCCACGCCGACAGCGTCGCGAGCAGGTGGAACTGTTGGAACACGAACCCGATGCGGCGGTTGCGCAGCTCGGCGAGGTCGTCGGCCGACATCGTCCCAACGTCCTCCCCGCCGAGGCGGTAGGCGCCGGTGCTGGGGACGTCGAGGCAGCCCAGCAGGTGCATCAGCGTCGACTTCCCCGACCCCGACGGCCCCATGATCGCCACGTACTCGCCCTCAGCGATCGTCAGCGTCGTCGGCCGCAGCGCCTCGACCTCGAGCGAACCCGCGCGGTAGGTCTTGCCGACCTCGTCGAGCTCGATGAGGGGGCCCGAGATGCTCATCCGCCGCTCCGTCCCGCGCCGCCGGTCCCGCCACCCGTGCCACCGCTGCTGCCGCCCGAGCCACCCGAGCCGCTGGCGCCACCGCCGCCGCGCCCACCGAACAGACCGCCGCCCCCGGACCCGGTGCCGCCCGACGAGCCGGTCGCCGTCCGCGGCGCCGACGGGACAACGACCGCGGTCCCCAGCGCGAGCCCGCTGACGATCTGCGTCCGGCCTTCGGACGCCGCGCCCACGACAACCGGCGTCAGGGTCTGCGCTCCGTCGTGGACGGCGGTCACGGTGGTCACTCCACCGTCGTCGTGCACCGCCGCGCTGGGCACGGTGAGCACGCCGGCCAGCTCCGCGGTGACGATCGTGACCTGCGCGGCGGCGCCGGCGAACAGCGGCGTCGGGCTCCGGTCGATCTCCACGGTCACCGGGTACGAGGCCACCCCGGACGACGACGTGGCCAGCATCCCGACGGTGGAGACAACGCCGGGCACCGGCTGCTGCGCGCCCGCGGGTGTCGCCTCCGCGGTCTGCCCGGTGTGGACCTGCCCGACTTGGGTGTCGTCCACCGAGGCGTCGACGAGGTAGGAGCCGGCGCTGATGACGACGATCTGGGCGCTCGACGCCGACCCGCTCGCGGCCGACCCCGACGCCGTGCTCGATCCGCCCGACGAGGTGCCCGACGAGGTGCCGGAGCTTCCGGACCCCGGCCCGGCAGACCCCGAACCACCCGACCCCGAACCGCTGGTGGTCTGCGTGCCTGCGGAGGAGGACGCCGACGCCGCGGCCCCCGACGACGCCGAGCCGCTACTGCTCGTGGTGCTCGCACCGCCCGACACCTGCTGCCCGGCGCTGATGTTCACCGCGGCCACCACTCCGGTGATGGGGCTGGTCATGGCGGTGCCGCCGACGTTCTGCTCGGCGGCGGCGAGCTGCGCGTTCGCCGCCGTGAGGGCGGCTCGGTCGGCGGCGAGCTGGGTGGACGATGTGGTGGTCGACGCCTCGTCGGCGTCGACCTTCGCCTGGTCGGTGGCGACGCTCGCCCGCTGTTGCGCGGCCTGGCTCGTGAGGGAGACCGAATCGAGGGAAGCGAGCGTCTGGCCCTGGGAGACCGGCTGGCCCACCGAGACGTCGACCGCGGTCACCTTCCCGCCGGCGGGGAAGGAGAGGTTGGACTGCTGGGCCGGCTGGATCGTGCCGGTGGCGGCCAGCGAGGTGCGGACCGTGCCGACCTGCGCGGTCGCCGTCGCCGGCGCAGCCGTCGTGTCCGAGCTGAACACGCCCCCCACCGCCAGCACCACCGCGACGACGACCACGAGCACGACCAGCAGCATGAGACGGCGCCCGGTCGGGCGGCGGAAACGGCGCAGCGACAGCACGTTCATGTCTGCTCGTCGGGGTGCGACGCCGTCTCGAGGTCGGCGGTGAGGCGTTCGAGCAGCTCGACGAGCCCGACGACGTCGTCCTCCGACCAAGCGGCCGTGGCCTTCGACAGAAGCGCGCGCCGTCGGGCGCGCGCCCGCGCGAACATCTCGCGCCCGTGCTCGGTCGCGACGAGCTGGGTCGCCCGGCCGTCGTCGGGGTCGGCGTGGCGCTCGGCGAGTCCGCGCTCGACGAGGGCGCTCACCGCCCGGCTCACTCCGGATGGGTCGGCGCGGGTGCGCTCGGCGAGCTCCTTGACCCGGTGCGGTCCCTCGGTGACCAGCATCGCCAGCACCATGTAGCCGCCCCGCTCCATCCGCGGCAGCCGGTCGTCCCCGCGGCCGGACTCGTGCTCGCCCTTGCCCACCCCGGGCCGCAGGAGACGGCGGATGCGCATGAGCTCGCGGGTCAACCGGTCGGCATAGTGCTCAAGCCCGGCTTCACCCCCGGCGGGCGCAGACGCACGACACCGCCCCTGCACGGGACCTGTGGTCCGCTGGTCGAAATCCATGACGAGCACAACCATATGACCGCGGCATGTAGTCGCGGTGAGCCAGCACCAGGCTCTCCCCCTCAGGTGCCCGGTCCGCGGTCGGGGCGCGGGCCATCGCCGTGGAGTGCGCGCGTGAGCAGGGCGGTCAGGTCGGGCCCGTCGACCGGGCGGGGGTTTGCGTAGGGCTCCATGAGGACCTGCCGGACGACGTCGGCCACGCCCTCGGTCGGCATGCCCACGGTGGCGAGGTTGGTGGGCGCCCCCAGTCGGTTGGCGAGCTGCCAGAGCGCGCTGGCCGGGTGCAGGTCGACTCCGAGGGCCCGGCGCAGCGCAGCCATCGCCTCGGGGGCGGCGGGGCTGTTGAACGCGACGACGTGGGGCAGGAGCACCGCGTGCACGTCGGCGTGCGGGAGGTCGAACGTGCCTCCGAGCACGTGGCAGAGCTTGTGGTGCAGCGACATCGTCGTCGACCCGAGCGCGGCGCCGCAAAGCCACGATCCGCGGAGCGCGTCGGTCCGCGCGTCGGGATCGGTGGGGGTGCGGACGATCCGCTCCAGCGCGCCGACCAGGGCGCGTACCCCGTCCTCGGCCATCAGCGCGGGGATCGGGGAGAGATCCGGGGCGTACAGCGCCTCGACGGCGTGCGCGACGGCGTTGAGTCCGCTGGTGACCGATGACCCGACCGGTAGGCTGTGGGTGAGGTCGGGGTCGTAGACCACCGCGCGTGGCAACACCTTGCGGTTGCGACCGGTTCGCTTGACCCCGTCCTCTGTGACGCCCCAGATCGGCGTCATCTCGGACCCGGCGTAGGTCGTTGGGACAGCGACCATGGGGAGGCTGTCCCGCAGGGCGAGGGCCTTCCCCAGCCCGATCGTGGACCCGCCCCCGACCGCCACGCAGCCGTCGACGCCGGCGGCACGGGCCGCCGTGCCCGCGGCCTCGGCGGTGGCGATGGGGACGTGCACGCGGGCGCCGGCGAACACGCTCACCGCGCGGTGACCGAGTATGTCGGCGATCCCGCGAGCACCGTGCTCCTGCTGCGGCGTGCACAGCACGAGAACCCGCTGCATGCCGAGCCGGTCGACCTCGCCAGCAAGCTCCGGGCAGCACCCGGGCCCGAAGACGACACGCATGGGCAGCGTCTCGTAGGTGAACGCCCTCATCCCGCGGCCACCGGCGCCGCCCGGCGGGACGGGTCGAGCTCGACGGGATCGAGGACGAGGTCGATCTCGGCGAGCCGGAACGGGGTGTCGACGCCGTGGGCCTGGGCTCGTTGCGTGTCCTCGACGAGGGTGAAGTCGGCGACCAGGCTGGACTTGACGGCGAACACCGCGTCGGAGTCGAGGTAGGGGCTGCCGGCGACGAAGACGTGCGTGGTCAGGGTCCGGTGGCCCGGAGCGTCAACCAGGAAGTGGATGTGTGCGGGTCGGTAGGGGTGCCGTCGGGTGGCTGTGAGCATCGCGCCGACGGGGCCATCGGTGGGGATCGGGTAGTGGCTCGGCACGACCGTGCGGAACCAGAACCGGCCCTCGCTGTCACTGTGGAACAGCCCGCGCCCGTTGCCCAGCGGCTGCAGGTCGGGCTGCTGGACGTCGTAGAAGCCCTTCTCGGTGCACTGCCAGACGTCGATGGTGGCTCCGGCCAGGGGCGTGCCGTCGGGGTCGAGGACGCGGCCGGTCACCACGGCCTGCGCCGCGCCGCCCAGCAGGTCGATGTTCTCGCCGTTCTCTCGGTCGGGGGACTCGACGACGTGGAACGGGCCGAGCACGGTGGATTCGGTGCCCGCCTCCTGGCCGTTGAGGGTCTCCACGAGCATCGACACGCCCAGGACATCGGAGAGCAGGATGAACTCCTGCCGGGTGTCGTCGCAGCGCTGACCGGACGCGGTGAGGAACGCGATCGCGGCCTCCCACTCCGCGACCGTGGGCCGGACCTCGCGGACGAAGTTGTGCAGGTGCGGCACCAGCTTCTGCAGGATCTCGCGCAGCCGTGGATCGGGCGTGTCGGCGAAGCTCGCCACGACTGCCTCGGTGGCCGTGTCGGCGGTCGTGTCGGCGGTGTCGGTCATGCCCGCTCCCCCGGGCCCAGGCCGAGCAGCCGCTCCGCGTTGAGGTGAGCGATCTTCGCCCGGTCAGCCTCGCTGATCGGGGCGTCGCGGAGGAAGGCGGTGGCCGTCGCCATGTCCTCGAAGGGATGGTCGGTGCCGAAGAGGATGTGGTCGGCGCCCAGGGCGAGCAGCGAACACAGCAGCGGCGCGGCCGAGCACACGCCGCTGGTCGTGACGTACAGGTGACGTCGCAGGTACTCCGAGGGCTTCCCCCGGGCGAGCTCGATGCCGTGGTGGGCGTGGAAGTCCCACCGCGAGTCGAGTCGCCACAGTACGAACGGGAGCGCCTCGCCCATGTGCCCGAGGAGCAGCTTGGCCTCGGGGAAGTCGTCGAAGACCTTCCCGAACACCAGCCGCAGGACGTGCGCGGCGGTGTCGGTGCCCCAGCTCCACATCGGGCCGACGAGCTCCGGGTGACCGGAGAGCACGTGCGGCGAGTCCACCCCGGTGGCCGGGTGGAGGTAGAGCGGCACGTCGAGGCCTTCGGCCTGCTCCCACACCACCCGCAGCGAAGGATCGTCGAGGTAGCGCCCCTGGGTGTGGGCGTTGACCAGCGCTCCCGACAGCCCGAGCTGGGTCACCGCGCGTTCCAGCTCCTTCGCGGCGGCCTGCGGGTCCTGTAGGGGCAGGGCGGCGAAGCCGGCGAAGCGCGTGGGGTGCGCCGCGATGGTGTCGGCCAGTAGGTCGTTCACCGCGATCGCCCGCTCCACGGCGACCGACGGGTCGCTCTCGGCCTGGATGCCCGGGCTGTTCAGAGACAGCACCGCGACGTCGAGGCCGGAGGCGTCCATCCGTTCGAGCCGCTCCCCGGTGAGGTCGAGAAGCTGCCGCGAGGCCTCCTGCCACACGTGCGGCTCGGCGATGGTGGCCGTGCCGGTGCCATAGGCCGCCAGCTCCGGGGTGACGAAGTGCTCCTCGAGACCGATCGTCCGCATCCCGCTCCTCTCGTTTCACCATCGTGCATTGACTTCCTCGATAATGAAACCTACTGTCCCGCCGTGTCAAACCTCACAGGGAGGAGCGCGCATGGCTCGCACCGAGCCCGGGACCGATACCGACGCGGACGTCGTCGTCGTGGGCTACGGCCCGGTCGGGATGGTCGCCGCGGCCCTGCTCGGCCGCGCCGGGCACTGCGTCCTGGTCCTCGAGCGCTATACGGGGCTGTTCAACCTCCCGCGGGCGGCCATCTTCGACGACGAGACGATGCGGACGTTCGCCCGTCTCGGCGTCTCCCACGAGCTGCTGCCGAAGCTCCACGTGCAGCGCAACTACGAGTGGCGCAACGGCGCGGGCGAACTGCTCATCGAGCACGACTTCGCTGAGACCGGTGCCAGCGGGTGGGCCGAGTGGTACATGATGTACCAGCCTGACCTCGATGAGGCCCTGGACGTGGCCGCCCGCTCGGCCGGTGTCGAGGTGCGGCACTCCTCCCCCGTCGTGGCGCTGGCCGACAAGGGGACTCATGTCGCCCTGACCGTCGCCGGTCCCGACGGACGCGGGACGGTCACGGCACGGTCCGTGGTGGCCTGCGACGGTGGCAACAGCTTCGTGCGGTCGGCGTTGGGCGTCGACCAGGAGGACTACGGGTTCTCCGAGCCGTGGATGGTGTGCGACTTCCGCTTCCGCCGTCGGGTCGGGGTCCCGCCCGCCCTGCAGCTGGGCGACCCGAGACACCCGACGTCGATCATCTCCCTCGGGCCGGCCCACCACCGGTTCAGCTTCATGCTCGACTCCCCGGAGGACTTCGCGCGGGAGAGCGACCCCGACCGGGTCTGGGCGCGGGTGGGCGCCTACCTCGGCCCGGCGGACGCCGAGCTCATCCGCGTGGCCACCTACACCTTCCGGTCGCTGGTCGCCGACCGCTGGCGCGTCGGCCAGGTGCTGCTGGCCGGGGACGCTGCGCACCAGATGCCGCCGTTCCTGGGTCAGGGCATGTGCTCGGGGATCCGCGATGCGCAGAACATCGCGTTCAAGCTCGACCGCGTGTTGCGTGGGACGCTGCCCGACGAGGCCCTCGACACCTACCAGGTCGAGCGCGAGCCGCACGTGCGCGCGGTGATCGAGAAGGGTATCGAGCTCGGCCGCAGCCAGACCATCCGCGACCCGGAGCGAGCCGCCGAGCGCGACCGCGTCCTGCTCGCCCGCCGCGCCGCCCGGCAGGCTCCCGACACCATCCGGTTCCCCGGCCTGCACGACGGCCTGCTCGCGGCCCGCACCGGCGCGGGGCGCGGCGAGCTGTCGGTGCAAGGTGTGGTCCAGGGCCGGGTCGACGGCCGCGTCGCCCGCGACCGCCTCGACCAGGTCGTGGGCGGCGGGTTCCACCTGCTCGTCGAAGCCGGTCACCTCACCCTCGACGACGACCTGCTCGGCCGGCTCGCGAGCGCCGGGGTGCGGGTCGTCGCGGTGGCCGAGCCGGACACCCGGGTCGATCCCCCGGTGGGGTGGGCGGTCACCACCGTCATCGACGTCGACGGCACCTACCACCGGTGGTTCGCCGAGCTCGGCGCGGTCGCGGTCGCGGTCCGCCCCGACTTCTACGTGTTCGGCACGGCCGCCGACGCAGCGGCCACGACCGTACTGGCCGGAGACCTGCTCCCCGCCCTGGGCGACGCCGTCCCCGGCTCCGCCCGCCCACCCGCCCTCACCATCCGGGCGTAGACCCGCCACGAACCTGGCCCGAGGAGCCGTCATGTCCCCCACCGATCCCGCCCTCGCGGCGGAGCCGGACGCGCCACGGCGCCGGCTCGGCCCATCCGTGCTGCTCGCCGTGGCCGCGTCCCTCGCCGCCCTCGAGGGCTACGACCTGGCCTGCTATGGCGTCACCGTGCCCTCCCTGCTCCTCGACCGCGGTTTCGCCGCCGACAAGGCCGCCGTTGGTACCGTGGGCTCGCTCGTCGCCATCGGGATGCTCGTCGGCGCGGCCGCGTGCGCCGCGACGATCCGGCGCCTGGGCAGCCGTCGCCTGCTGCTCACCGGCGCCGGCCTGTTCTCGATCGGGATGCTCGTGTGCGCGCTCGTGCCCCAGTTCGTGCTCTTCGGGGCCGCCCGATTCGTTGTCGGCCTGGGCCTGGGCATCGTGCTCCCCACGGTCACCGCCTACGTCGCCGACCTGTCCCGGCCCGGACGCCGCAGCCGCGACATCGGCATCATGATGGCCGGATACGCGGGCGGCGCCCTGCTCGCGCCGCTGCTCGGGGCCGCCCTCCTGCCCGAGGGATCCTGGCGATGGATCTACGCCGTCGGCGCGGCGCCCGCCGTGGTGCTCCTCCCGCTCGCGGCCCGGCTCCTGCCCGAGAGCCCGGTCCACGAGGCAGCAGTGGCCGCCGGCACCCATCCGGGGAACGACCTGCTCGGGCTGCGCCCCCTGCTCGCGCGGGGCGTGCGGGGCGCGACGCTGCTGTTCTGGGTTCTGTCTTTCTGCGGGCTGCTTCTGGTCTTCGGCATCAGCACCTGGTTGCCGACGATCATGCAGACGGCGGGCTACTCGCTGGGCTCCTCCCTGCTGCAGACCGCCGCGATGTGGGTCGGCGCCGGGGTGGGGATGGTCGCCGGCGGGCTGGTGGCGGATCGGGTCGGGATCAAGCCGGTGGTCGTCGTCGCGTTCCTCGCCGGCTCGGCCAGCCTGCTGGTGATGAGCACACGGCCCGCCCTGGGGGTGCTCTTCCTGCTCATGTTCGTCAGCGGCCTGGGCTTCATCGGCTCGCAGGTGCTGACCAACGCCTTCATCGTCACGCACTACCCAGAGGACCTGCGGGGCCGAGGCATCGGCTGGGCCCTGTCGATCGGTCGCCTGGGCGCGATCACCGGACCGCTCATGGGGGCGGCGATCTTGTCCTCGCAGCTCGGCGTGGCCTGGAACTTCTACCTGTTCGCCGTACCCGGCGTGCGCGGCGCGCTACTCGCCGCGGCGGTGCCCGCGCTGCGATCCCGAGGGGCCGTGCCGGAGCCGGCCCTGGTCGAGCCGGCGACGTGAGCTCCCCGGGGCGAGGACGCGGCGGGTACGGTCCGACCGGTGGTTCCGCAGCGCGCGCCCGACGACGACTCCGACGGCGTGTCGCCGAGCCGGCAAGGTATCCAGTCGGTCGAGATCGCGATGACCGTGCTACAGGCCCTGGAGCAGGGTCGGGGCCCGATGAGCCTGACCCAGATCGCGACCGCGAGCGTGATGGGCCCGAGCAAGGCGCACCGCTACCTGGTGAGCCTGGGCCGGGTCGGACTGGTCGCGCAGTCGCCGAGCTCGGGGCTCTACGACATGGGACCGGCGCTGCGCCGCCTCGGCGCGGAGTCGCTGCGCCGGATGGACGAGGTGGGGCTCGTCTCGGAGTACCTCCCGGGTCTGCGCGACCGGACCGGCCACGCGGTCAACCTCGCGGTCTGGGGCGAGGCCGGACCGATCATCGTGCGGTGGGACTACGGCTCGTACGCCCTGCCCATCACCGTGCGGGTGGGCGCGACCATGCCGATGCTCTCCTCGTCGGTGGGTCGGGTGTACCTCGCGCACCTGCCGCAGAGCCTGACCGAGCCCGTGTTGCGCCACCAGCTCGAGACCTCCGACACCGTCGAGGCACCAGAGGTGGAGGTCGCGCGCATCACCGCCGACGTCCGGCGCGACGGCGTCGCCGTCACCTCCGGCGGTGTGATCCCCGGCGTCGCCTCGGTCGCGGCCCCCGTGTTCACCACCGGCGAGTCGCTGCCGCTGGTGGTCGCGCTGGCCCTGCCCTCCCGTCTCGCCTCCGAGCCCGTGATCGCACACGTCTCGCAGGAGCTGCTGACCACCACGGCGGCGATGTCCGCTGAGTTGGGTTACACCGAGCGCGGTGCCTGAGCACCGCGTCCGGCTGCGGCGCGGCCGGTGACGGCGCGCCGAAACGAACCGGGAGGAGTCACCCGATGACCGCCAGTCCCCAGAACCGTGCGCCGGCGCCGGTCACGAAGCCCGGCTTCTACACCGTCCGCTCCCCCGACCCGCAGCGGCTCGCCCACTACTACCAGGACGCGCTCGGGCTGGTGGTGACCGAACAGTCCCCGAGCGCGACGTACCTGACCACCGGTGTCGACCACCATTGCGTGATCATCGAGCAGGGCGAGCGCGACGGGCGCGCGGCGGTGGGCTTCGAGGTAGCCGGATCGCTCGAGGACGTGGCGCAGGGGCTCGGATCGCTGGGGCTCTCCTCGCAGCGACGTTCGGACCCCCAGCCCGGGATCGATTCCGCGCTCGTGGTCGACGAGTACGGCACCGGCACGCCGATCTACCTCTACGAGACCCAGCGGGCGGGGGGCACCCCCACCGCGCTCTCGATCCGCCCGAGCAAGCTCGGCCACATCGCCTCGTACGTGACCGACCTCGAGGGCTCCCAGAGCTTCTACACCGACGTGCTCGGGTTCCGCTGGTCGGACACGATCGGCGACTTCTTCATCTTCCTGCGGTGCAACCCCGATCACCACACGATCAATCTGATGCGCAGTACGAAACGGCACGGGCTCTTCCACGTCGCGTTCGAGATGCGCGACATGATCCACCTCAAGGACGCGCTCGATCACCTGGCCGCGCGGGAGATCCGCCTGAAGTGGGGCCCGGGCCGGCACGGTGCGGGTCACAACATCTTCACCTACCACTACGACCCCGACGGCAACCTCGTCGAGCTGTTCACCGAGATCGACATCATCTACGACGAGCGCACCGGGCAATTCCAGCCGCGGCCGTGGCATGAGCGTTGGCCGCAGGTGCCGCACGTTTGGGACACTGACGTCGCGGCCGCGAACAAGTGGGGACCCATCGACCCGGAGATGTTGGAGCACTGATGCTCGCGGTCCTCATGCGGGCGTTCGGCGACCCCGAGGTGCTCGAGATCGAGCGGACCTCCACCCCCGAGCCCGCCGCCGGGGAGGCGCTGGTCCGGGTCGGCGCGGTCGAGGTGTCGCGCACCCGGGACGTGGCCACCCGCTCCGGGCGGCACCCCTTCTCCCGGCAGGTCACCCTTCCGCACGTGCTCGGCGGCGACTGCGCCGGCGTCGTCGACGCGGTGGCTCCCGGCGTCGACCCCGCGTCGGGCGGCGGGTGGCCGCGATGAACACGCACACCTGCGGGGCGTGCGCGGCCTGCCGGTCGGGGCGCGAGCACGAGTGCCCGCGACTGGAGATGGTGGGCATCCACCGCTGGGGCTCCTACGCGGAGTACACCTGCGTGCCGGTGGACGGGTTGCACGTGCTGCCCGATGGCCTCGGCATGGCCGAGGCCGCGGCCCTCGCGGCCACCGGACCCATCGCGCTGACCCAGCTGCGCGCCGGGGATGTGGGCCCCGGCACCGTGGTGGTGGTCGCGGGGATCACCGGGGCGCTGGCCACGGTGGTGGCCGCCCTGGCCACCAGCATGGGTGCTCGCGTCGTCGGCCTCACCCGGCGGCTCGCCTCGGTCCCGCCGGACCTCGCAGTGACGGTGCTCGACTCCCGCGACGCGGAGCTGGGCCAAGCGATCCTGAAGGCGAGCGAGGGCGTGGGTGCGCGGTGCGTCGTCGACAACGTCGCCGCTCCCGAGGTGTTCGATCGGTACTTCCCCGCGCTGGCCATCGGCGCCCGCGTCGTCGTCTCCGGAGCCATCGCCGCGCCGGAGCTGCCCGTGCTCCGGGTTCCCGCCGCGTCGCTCTACACCCGGAGCATCTCGCTGCTGGGCCTGCGCACCGCCACCGCGCGGACCACCCGCGACTTCTGGGCCCTGGTACGCGACGGCTTCCGGCTCCCGCCCGGCCTGGTGCACGAGCGGCCTCTCGATCAGGCCGCGGCGGCCCACCGGGCGGTCATGTCCGGGCAGACGGTCGCCCACAGCGTGCTCCGGGTGAGCGACCGTGTCCTCTGACCCGCCGCCGACTCCGGCCGCCCTGCTGCTCGTGCAGTACACGACCGGGGACGACCCGGTGCCGCGCGCCGGTCTCGGGTACGACGGCGGCGTGGTCGCGCTCCCGCCCGGCTGGCCGCGCAGCACCCTGGCCGTCCTCGACGTGTGGGACGAGTACACCGACGCCCTCCGCGATCTCGACCTCACGCGCCTGCCCGCCGTCCTGGACGCGCGGCTCGCTGCCCCGATCACCTACCCGCGGAAGGTGATCTGCGCCGGCGCGAACTACACCTCGCACGCCGCGGAGATGAACACGGCCCGGCCGGACCCGTCGGCGCCCCCGTTCTTCTTCCTCAAACCCCCGACCACGACGATCGTCGGGCCGGACGTGCACGTGCCCTTGCCTGCCGGCGACGGTGCGAACTACGACTGGGAGGCCGAGCTCGGTGTGGTCGTCGGCCGGCGCGGCAAGCAGATCCCCCGCCACGAGGCGCGCTCGTACGTCGCCGGGTACGTCGTCGCCGACGACCTGTCCGCGCGCGGCCGGTTCGCGCGTCCCAGCGCGGTGTTCCCGGCCTTCGCCTACGACTGGCTCGGGCAGAAGGCGCAGGACGGTTCCTGTCCGATCGGGCCCGGGATCGCGCCGACCTGGACGCTGCCCGACATCGAGGCCCACCGGATGACGCTGCACGTCAACGGTGAGCTCAAGCAGGACACGACGATCGACGAGCTCGTCGTGGGCATCGACGGCCTGGTGGCCGCGGCCAGCGACCTGGTGACCCTGGAGCCCGGCGACCTCATTCTGACCGGAACGCCCGCGGGGGTCGGGCTGCCGCGCGGCACGTTCCTGGCCCCCGGTGACCTCGTCGAGGTCGCGATCGACGGGATCGGGCGCATCCGCCACACCATCGACGCACCGGCCCCACCTCCGCGATGACGCCCCCGCGGTGACGGTCAGGACGGGGTGCCACCACGCAACGCGGTGATCGGCTCAATATCGTAGCGCTCGCGCAGTGCGGTGACCCGCGCCTCATCGAGCCTCCGGTGCGCAGCATCTCAGCGAGCTCGCGGAAGTAGTTCTCGTGCCCGCCCGGGGCCGAGGACTGGAAGAACATCCGCACGGCGTGGTGGCTGGGGTTGGAGAAAGCGTGGGGGACGCCGACGGGCACGTGCATGAACGCTCCGGGCCCGCCCCGCAGGTACCGCTGACCGGACCCGGACACCCACTCGTGCCAGTCCGGCAGGGACCGGTCGACGGGCTCGAAGGCGAGCAGGTCCAGCTCACCGTCGAGGACGAAGAACACCTCCTCGCCCTCGCGGTGCCGGTGCGCTCCCACGTCATAGCCCGCAGGCACCACCATCTCGAAGCTGGACGTGCCGACCGCGCCCCCCATCGCGGCCTTCAGCGTGGCGTCAATGGCGCCACCAACGATCCGCTCGCCGGCACCGGCCGGCAGCACGACCCCGCTCATGGAAGACCACCTCTCTCGTCGCGAACCCTGTCTACTGCGTCGTCCTCGTCCTCGTCCTCGTCGTCGTCCTCGTTCACGCGCCGCGAGTCGCTACCCGAGCTCGGCGAGCCACCATCGGGACGAGCCGTGACTTCACCTCGCAGAGTGTTACTCTGGAGTGGTGCTCCAGGGCCAGAGAACCCGGCAGGCCATCGTGCAGGCTGCGGTGACGTGTGCGGCGGCGGGTGAATGGGAGAGCACGTCGCTGCAGGCGGTGCGCCGGCGGGCCGGTGTCAGCAACGGCAGCTTGTTCCACCACTTCCCGACCCGACAGGACCTGACCGCGGCCGTGGTCACCGCCGGGCTGGGGGAGCACCAGCGGGTGCTCCTGGCCATGTTGGGCGACGACGCGCGGGCCGGTGTGCGCGGTGTCGTGCACCGGCATGTGCGTTGGGTCCTGGACAACGCGGCGCTGGCGCGGCTGCTGCTGGGGGCGCCGGCGGAGCTGCTGCGGGCCTCGGTGCCCGAGGCCGTGCTGGAGGACAATCGACGGTTCTTCACCGCGGTATCGGCGTGGCTGCAGGAGCACGGCTGGTCGCGGCAACCGGAGCTGCGGGTCGTCGTCGCCCTGTGGATCGGCCCGGCGCAGGAGTGCAGCCGGCAGTGGCTGGCCGCGCCCGAGAGGTGGTCGCTGCCATCGGTGGCGAACGACCTCGCCGACGGCGCCTGGGCCGCGGTCAGCCCTCTGCTGCACGACACCGGCAGCGACCGGACGAGGAGGTCGGAGTGAGCCGAGCGATGCAGCAGTACCAACGGGCGTGGACCACGCTCGAGCAGACCGCGGCGGCCGTCGCCCCGTCGGCGTGGGAGCGGCCGTCCCCCTGCCCGGGCTGGACAGCACGGCAACTCGTCGGGCACCTGGTCGACGGACACCACCAGGTGCAGGCGCTGCTGGGGGGACCGGACCGGCTCCCCCGACCAGCGACGTCCCCGACCTGGCTGCCCTCGCGGGCCCCGACCCGGCGTCCGCGCTGCGCGGCGCCACCACCGAGGTGCGGGCGACCCTGGCGGGGCTGGACCCGGCGGTGATGGCGGAGACCCCGCGCGGACCGCTACCCGTCGAGCAGCTGCTGAGCATGGCCGTCGTCGAGCCGTTCGTCCACGGCTGGGACCTGGCCGTCGCCACGGGCCAGCACGTGACGCTCGACCCCGAGCTGACGGCCACATTGCTCCCCGGCGTGCAGCAGCTCGGCGGGCAGCTCGCCGCCACCGGCATGTACGCGCCCGCGCGGTACGTACCCGACGACGCCCCCGACGCGCAGCGGCTGCTCGCCGCGCTCGGCCGACCGGTCGGCTGAACCGGTGCGCGTCCTGGTTCTGGGTGGCACGCGGTTCATCGGCCGGAGGATTGTCGAGCGGCTGCACGCCCGCGGTGACCACGTCCTCGTGGTGCATCGCGGCACGTCCGAGCCAGCAGGCTGGGTGCGGGTGCAGCACCTGCACGTCGACCGGCACGCTCTGACCGCGCACGCAGCGCGGGTGCGGGAGTTCCACCCGGAGGCCGTCGTCGACACGTACGCGCTCACCGCCGGTGACGTCGACGCGGTCCTGCCGGTGGTGCCGGAGGTGCCGACCGTGGTGCTGTCCAGCCAGGACGTCTATCAGGCAGCCGTCGGGCTGCGCACCGGCCGGCTCGAGGCCGCGGTGCCGCTGGACGAGGATGCCGAGCTACGCCGCGACCGCTACCCCTACCGAGGGGCCGGGCTGGCGGGCGTGCCCGAGGACTACGACAAGCTCCATGTCGAGCAGCGTTGGCGTCCTCGCGGAGCGGTCGTGCTGCGCCTCCCACTGGTCTACGGCCCCGCACGACGAGCAGGTCCGCGAGGACCTCGTGCTGCGCCGAGTCCGCGCCGGGCACCGCCGCATGCCGATCGGCGCGGGCAACCTGCTCTGGAGCCGGGTCCACGTCGACGACGTCGCGAACGCCGTGCTCGCCGCGCTCGACACCCGCGCGGCCGCCGGGCAGCCGGTGAACCTCGGCGAGCGCACCACACCCACGATGCGCGCCTGGGTCGAGCAGATCATCGCCGCCGCCGGCGCGGACCTGCAGCTCGTCCGCGTACCCGACGAGCACCTGCCACCCGACCTCGCGCTGCTCGGCGCGCCCGCCCAGCACCTGCTCGCCTCGACCCAGCGGGCCCAGGACCTGCTGGGCTGGGAGCCGTCCGACCCGGCCGAGGGCGTCACGGCCTCCGTGCACTGGCACCTGCGGCACCCACCCGAGACGGGATGGAGCGAGCGGGACACCCGAGCCGAGACCGCTGCTCTGGCCGCCACCGGCACCGAATCTCACGAGAACCCGCCCGGCTGACGACCGGCTTCCGGATGTGATCGAGACCGGCGCGGTGAGCTGGTTAGGGTGCGGGTGCGTTCCGCGCTCTCCCGGTTGAGCCGTGGGGCGGGCGCACTGGACCATGACCGTCTGCCAGAGCGATCCCCGCCCCGGCGGCATCCGCCGGTTCGTCTGGCGCCGCGACGACGGCACCGAGATGGGCGTGCACGGCGTCTACCACGAGGTCACACCCCCCGACGGCCTGGTGTGCACCGAGAGCTTCGACGGCGGGCCCGGTGAAACCCTCAACACGCTGCGCCTGGTCGAGCACGACGGCCTGACCACAGTCACCTCGACGATCCGCTACCCCAGCGCCCAGGCTCGCGACGCCTCGCTGGCGACGAAAATGCGCGCCGCCTTCGACGAGAGCCTCACCCGCCTGACCGAGCACCTCCACCGCACCCAACACACGGTGGGCCCGGCCGGACCCACCACCGATGATCACCAAGGAAGGACCTGACATGGACATGAAACTCGAGCTCGTGCCGATCCCGGTCGCCGACGTCAACCGCGCCAAAGCCTTCTACACCGACAAGCTCGGCTTCGTCGACGACGTCGATGTCCGCCCCACCGAAGGCATGCGCTTCGTCCAGCTCACCCCGCCCGCCTCAGCGTGCTCGATCCTGCTGAGTATCGGGATGCGGGAGATCTCCGAAATGACCCCCGGGGCCGCCAAGGGCATGCACCTGGTGGTCCCCGACCTCGAAACGGCCCGTGAGGAACTCGCCCAGCGTGGAGTCGAGGTCACCGAGATCGAGGAGGTCGGCCCGGGCGTGCGCTACGTGTATCTCACCGATCCCGACGGCAACTTCTGGATGGTGCAGGAAATGGCCTGGCGGACCAGGGACAAGTACTGACCGCACCACCCGACAGTTCTCCCTGACAGAACCCGCGAGGACAGACCATGGCTACCGTTATTGCCGACATGTCAATGACGTTGGACGGGTTCGTCGCCTACCCCGCCGACCGCGTCGACCACGTATTCGCCTGGACCGGCAAGGGCCAGGAAACCGTCACCACCCACGGGGACACCAACGACTTCCAGGTCGATCCCAGCAGCGCCAAGGAGCTACGCGAGGCCATCGCCGGCGGGGTCGGCGCCTTGGTCTGCGGCCGGCGCCTGTTCGACAATCGCCCACGGCTGGAGCGGACAGCACCCGGTCGGGGCTCCCGTCTCGTCGGCATCGCCAGCCCCACCATCGCCCAGCAACGCCTCAACGCCGGACTCCTCGACGCCATCCGCATCAGCCTGGTGCCTGTGCTGCTCGGTGAGGGCATCCGCTTCTTCGACAACCTGCAGACCGTCCCGATCATGCTCGACGACCACCCGCGAGTCACCCAAGGCGTCGGTGTCACCCACCTGCACTACCGCATCGAGAAGAACAGCCCCGCCTGACCACTCAAGAATACTCGCGCGTGTGCGCTTTCACCTCGAAAGGTTCGGAAATGACAGATCGTGGCCCTGTCCCACGGCACCGACATCGTCCTGGAGGCCACCGGTGCCTTCCCGCCCGTGGACGTGCAAGCCCGTGAGGGTTTCGCCTGCGGGTGGATGGTGGCCCCCGCCCTCACCTACCGCACGACCTACCTGATCACAGGCGGCTAGGTGACCGCCGCGCTCGCCCCACACCGTCCCGGTCGCCGGCCAGAGCTGCGCGAACGGTGGCCAGGTCTCGCTGCGAGGCCGGGTGTCAGCCGGCGTCGGTCACCAGCGCCTGCAGCTCCGCGACGGCCTCGACGAGCCGGTCCGCGAACGCGTACATCTGGTCAGCGACGACTCGCGGGGTCGACAGGAACAGGTCGAACCGGTCGGACAGCAGCGCGTACCCGACCCCGAGGCAATGGGTGCTCGTCGAGCCGAAGCCCCAGTACTTCACGTGCGGTGAGGGCACGGCGCTGGTGCTCAGGTAGTCGTCGCGCATGATGCGCCAACCCGGGGAGTCGTAGAGGTCGAGCGGCGCCGTGGCGCCGAGCTCGGCGCCGTGCCGGGACTGGATCAGCTGCAGCTCCCACAGGTGCTGCTCGGGCGCGTGACCGGCCTGACATTCCTTGGCGCGCTCGGCGTGCTTGTCCGCGGCCGCCCGGAAAGCGCTGCGGCGGGTCTCGACGTCGGCGTCGGGGTCGTCCATCGCGGCAGTGAACCGCTGGATTTCCCGGGTGACCACGCGCATGGCCTCGGTCCGCCCGTGGCGAAAATGGCGGGTCGCGATGGCCTCGTAGGTCGCGCCGATGAACCCCTTGGCGCGGGCGTGCGCGAGCTGGAACGCCATCTGCGCGAACGCGTCCGGCGCGGTCTTCAGCGCCTTGGCGGTGTCGCTGGTGAACCCGGGTACCGAGACGGTCTGCGAGGCCATGCTCGCGCCGTACTCGGCGAAGGCGTCCGCGGCGGCCCGGACGTCGGCGCGCAGGTCAGCGTCGAGGACGAAGTCCACCGGGGACCACGACGGCGTCTCCCCGGTCCCGACCCCTCGGCCCTCCGGCCCGTCGGCGGGCGCGGTCAGGATCGCATCGAGGTAGCTGACGATGGTGGTGCCGTCGAGGTTGCAGTGCTCGCCGTTGAATCCGGCGGTGCCGTCGCCGAACACGATCAGGGACACCGACTTGTCGAACCACCGGTTCGCGCTGTCGCCGTGCAGCAGCTGGTCGCCGGCGGCGCGGGGGCTCTCGGGCACGGTGTCCTCGAGGGCCACGCAGAACAGGGCACGCTCGAGAATGTCGAGGGCCTCGGGGTTGGCGTGGTTGCACCCGAGCAGCGCGCGCCGGCTCGCTGCCCAGTCGGCGCGGGCCTTCGTCGTCAGCGACCCGACCGAGGTCCCCGGCTCGGCGGGTTCGGCGCGGCCGGCCTCCTGCACGGCGCGCAACCCGGCGTGGATCTCGTCCACCGCGTGGGGACGCCCGTCCTCGCTGATCACGTCGAGGCGGAACATGCGGCCGCGGACGAAGACGACGACGTGGCGCTCGTGCGACGGGCCGGGCCAGTCGTCGCTGTAGGGGGTGCGGCTGGTGTCGCGCGGCTCGCCGGGGATGCGGGTGCACGAGAACAGGTACTTGTTCTGCTCCATCGACAGCGGCCGTCCGCGCTGCACGACCGGGTCCAGGCGCTCGGTGTCGACGAGCAGCTTGTAGTCCACCGACGCGGCCACCAGGCTCGCGGCGCGGTCGAGCTGGTCGAGCCCGGCATCGGAGAAGAGGAAGAAGAAGTTCGCGTTGAGCGCGATGCGGTCGCGACGGCCCAGGTAGCGGTCGGCCCAGAACTCGTCGAGCCAGCTCTGCACGTCCTCGCGCGCGTCGTATCGCTCCAGCGCCGCGTGCAGCGCCCAGGCCGGACTGCCGGGCGCGAGGAGCTGCTCGACCGCGGCCTCCGTCGCCGCGAGGTCGTCGGGACCGAGCAGCGGGGCGCACCACTCGAGGAAGAGCCGAGCGCTCTCCTCGAGACCCGGCAGGGGCACGACCGGCAGGTCCTCCTCGTTCCCGAAGGTGAGCGAGGAGAGCTCGGCGCTGTTCATGACCGGCGAAGCTAGTCCAGGAGCCCGTCGACGGCGCCCGGACGGCGCGCCGCCGCGGCGTGGTGCTCTGCGCTGATCCGGCCGAAGAGCTGCCGCGTGCGGGCGAGCGAGCTGATCACCCCGGGACGATCGCTGTAGGCGAAGATCGCCGAGTGGCGCTCGGCGGCGCCGCGGACCGTAGCGACCCGGTGCAGCGCGTACCGGCCGGCGAACAGCTGGAGGTCGCCGGCGCGCAGCGGGAGGCGGTGGACGAGGTGGTCCCCCCGGCCGTCGAGGACCGCGCGGACGTCGTCGAGGTTCTCGTCGCGGGCCGAGCGGATGCCGGGGCAGTACTCGAACACGCCGCCGTCCTCGGGCTCGCGCGTCAGCATGGTGACGGTGAACTCGTTGACGTCGAAGTGCCAAGGATGTCCTCGTCCCGGGGTGACGACGTTCAGCGTGAGCCCGGAGAGCGGGTCGGCCAGCTCGTACACCGCCGGGAGCGCGAAACAGGCGGCGACGAACCGCTGGAACGCGACGCTGGCGTAGAGGCGATGGATCAGAGCATCGGTGGGGATCGCGTCGCGGGCGACGAACGCGTTGCCGCGCTCCAAGGGGACGCGCGCCGGGTGGTGAGGGGGCAGCGACGGGTCGGGCGCGGTGTTGTAAACGTTCACCGTCTCGACGCCGTAGTGGGCGCGCGGGGCGATCTGCTCACCCTCGCGGCGCAGGTCGTCGCGCAGCGCGCGGTCGACGAAGTCGCGCAGGACGCTGCAGCCGACGGCCGCGAGCTCGCCCCGCACCCGGGCGACGACGCCGCCGAGGACGGTGCCGTCCGGGTCGGACAGCGGATAGCGTGAGGTGTTGACGACCCCGCCGACCCCGCCGACCACGACCGGTGCCGCCATCCGCGCGCCTCCCCCGTCGACCCCGTCGTCCGCGGCGAGTCTGCCAAAACCGTCACCGCGATCAACCCTTCCGACGGGGTCGGATCGCGGGGGTGAGGTCGGCCGGGCCGCGCACAGCGTGCTGACCCCTCGGTCTGTTCGTCTCGTGGACCCGAAGCCGCAGCTCACAGTCCGGTGGGCCCCGTGGGACTCGAACTGAGGTTGACCCCTGAGGCCGGACACGTCACCTGAGGTGGACCCGGTCCGCCAGGGAGGATGTCGTTCGTGCCTGCACCTCACCCGCCGGAGTTCCGGCGTCGCGCCGTGGACCTTGCTCGTC
>JAABUP010002014.1_pt1 | contig 40996 bp, 34 predicted proteins | sample 5559201 | NCBI WGS metagenome assembly JAABUP01 (sample SAMN10711887, study PRJNA513373) | rock metagenome | isolation source: Antarctica rocks | place: Antarctica | reverse complement strand
GGCTCCGAAGGACGAGGGGTTCATGGAGGGATACCGGTGGTGGATGGCCGATCGATCCGGCCCCGGGGGGCCCGCGCTGTCCTTCGTCCGCGACGCCTCGATCTTGGCCCCGACGCCTCGAATTCGCGGGGGCGGCGGGGCCTAGATGTAGACCCGCCGGTTGTAGATGTACCATTCCAGGCAGACGACGCCGAGGGCGATGGCGGCCAGCGGCTTCCACCAGTCGTGCGGGGCCTGGATGGTCCGACGGGTCCCGGTCACCGGGTTGTAACCGATCTTGATCTTGTAGGCTTCTTCCTGATCCTTGGGGGTCCCCTCGGGGACGAGCCCCCGGGGGGCGAGGTCGCTCTCGCGGAAGTCGAACTGGTTGACGGCGAACGCCTGGACGCCCTCGGGCTGCCACCGGGCGTGGTAGATCCCGGTGGCGTGGGCGTCGTTGAAGAGGAAAGTCCCCTGCGGAGTCCGGGCGACCTTGGCGGACTCCTTCCCCTTGGGGTCGGAGACGGTCATCGAGGCCGGCGGGTTCTCGGTCCGGAGGACGACCGGCTGGCCGGGGACGTGGACCTCCTCGCCGGCCGACTCGCGGGAATTTCCCAGGGCCTGGAGGGCGTTGAAGAGGAAGAGCGGGAAGCTGTACTTGGTCACCCAGTCGGTGTTGAAGCTCCGGTCCTTGACCAGGTCGAAGGCGACCACGGCGTCGGAGAACCCGCCCCTGGGGGCGACGAAGGCGAGCGGGCCGGAGTCGCTCTCGAAGAGGACGGCGGAGCCGGGCGGCGGGTCGACGATGGTCGCCTTGCTCACCCGGACGACCGAGAGGTCGCGGATGTACTGCATCAGGGGTTGTGAGGCGTCGACGTCGAGGATCGTCGGGTTCTCGACGGTCCGCGACTTCTCGTAGGCCGGGCCGGGGGGGAGGACCCCGAAGTAAAGGGCGTTGGCCTCGGGCGGCTTCTCGGGCCGGACCCGGTCGTAGATCACCAGGTCGAACCGGCCGGCGGCCACGTCGCGCTGGAATGCCTCGGCCTTGTAGTCGTCGGGGCTGGCGACGATGACGTCGGCCCGCTCGGCGGCCAGGGGGGTCCGGAGGGTGTCGACGAGGTAACGGTTTCCGGCCGAGACGACCAGGATCTGGGCCTTCCGGGGTGCCCCGATCAGAGTGAAGGCCCGGTTGTCGAGCGGGAGGTCGTCCTGGATGTCGAGTCGGACTTCCAGCTCGACGGACCCGGCGTCGGGCAGGTCGAAGTTGAACGACTGGTCGGCCTGCTTGCCGATCCGGAGCGAGATGGCGTCGATCAGCTTGCCCGGGCCGCCAGGTCTGGCCGGGTCAAGCTTGAAGAGCTGCGCCTTGGCCTCGGCGTCCTCGGCCCGGTAGTTGTGGACCCGGCCGAAGACCTGGAAGACGTCGGGCTTCTCCTCGTTCCGCCGGGTCTGGAGCGCGAGGATGGCCACGTTGTTCGAGGGCGGCCGGGCCCTCGCCTCGGCCCGAGCGGAGGCATCGGCCCCCGGGGCCGGCGCGGGGGGAGCGGTTCCGATGACGACGACCTCGGGCTCCAGGTTGCCCAGGCTGAACCCCTCGACGTCGGCGAATCCGCCATCGGTGTAGATCTTGAGCTTGGGCGGGACGATGCTATTGGCGGCCACGCCCTCGGCCTGCTTCGACGGGTTGGCCAGCCCGGCGGCCACCTGGAGCGCCTCGCGGAGCGAGGTGGTGGCTTCGGTCGGCACGATCGTGTCGATCCGCTGGAGCAGGAGGTTCCGGTTGCTCGTGTAGTTGGAGACGACCCGGGCCCGGTCCGAGAACGAGATGACCATGGCCAGGTCGTTCGACTCCATGGCGTTGACGATCTTCTTCGCCTCGGCCTTGGCCTTCTCCAGCCGGGTCGGTTCGACGTCGGCGGCGGCCATGCTGGCCGAGTTGTCGATGGCCAGGACGTACCGCTCGCCCAGGCTGGACGACCCCCGGATCCTCGGGCCGGCCAGGGCCAGCATCATCAGCAGGACGGCCAGCAACTGGAGGAACAGCAGGAGGTTCTTCCGGAGCCGCTGGAACAGGCTGTTGACGTGCAGATCCTCCAGGCTCCGCCGCCAGAGCAGCGTGCTCGGGACCTGCACCGGCCGCCGCCGGAGCTTGAGGAAGTAGAGGGCGATGATCCCCACCGGGACCCCGGCCAGGACCGCCCAGAGCACGGGGCTCAGCGGCGTGATGAACTGAATTGGCCCGATCCCCATCGCTTGGATCTCCCGATCGTTTCGCCGCGCCCGCTCAGAGTTCGGAGTCGCGATCCTCGGAGCCCGGCCGCTCGCCCACCCGGCTCCGGATCATCGTATAAAGGATGTACGAGATCAGCACGGCGGTGAATCCCATGAACACATACAGATTCTTGATCGTCAAAGATCCAACCTCGATTCGGCCGGCAGGAGTGATTCGGTTCCCATGCCCTCCGAGAGGCGAAAGGCGATCGAATCGATTCCCGGAATCATGATGGAACCTAAATTAGCTGTTGCATTGTAATCCGGACCACCCGCACCGGGTGCGGCGACGATCCAGGTCGCGGCGATCCGCGAAGAGGCCATCATGGTGGCGTGGAGGGCTCCGGCAAATGAAAAACTTTGAATAGCTGAATTTGCACGCGCAATAATTTTTGATGTGTCTTTCCAATTCCTTTTCCTTTCCAACACCTCCACCGACCATCCCGTTGCCTGCCCTATGTTCTGGAGGATGCGATCACTCTTGTGGATTGAGGAGGTGTTCAACAGGATAGTCCATTCCACTGTGTAGATCATCGACGCCACCTCAATGGGATAACCGACCGTCTTTCGTCACGTTGATGTAAGCGTTTCCATTCACGATTTTTGCAGCTCCACCCCAGATCGAGTAACCGCTAGGTGAGAGCTGAACGTCCCACTCGTAGATATCACCGTCCGCCGCCGCCCTCCCGTGCGCGGGCCCTCTCACCCACTCATTCCCGAAACGGTCAAGATACCCGCCCGAAGCCCCCGTCGGCAAAGGTGCCTGGGGATTATAATTTTTCGGGGGTCTATATGTGAAAGGTCCGGGATGCCCGTTCGTCCGGCCGCCGGGCAATCCGATGATCCCGGCTCCTCGCAATCTGCTCCTGATAGAGTAAGGAATCGGGTTGGTTCCTGGTGGTCAGTAGCATATTCGCCGACTCTTGAACCCTTCCAACCTCCTGGGAACCACCCTTTTGTCTCCGTCTCGCCACTCACCGGACCAGCCCCCGCTCGCGGAGGTAATTCAGGATCAGCTTGTCGAAGGGGTTCTGGTTGGTGGTGAAGATATAAGTGATCCCCCGCTTGGTGCACCACTCCTTGAGGCCGCCGACGAAGGCGTTGAGGTTGTCCTTGTAGCGGCGGAGCAGGGGGGCGCTGACGGTGATCTCGGCGACGTCGTCGTCCTCGGCGTCGACCAGGCGGAGGTCGCCGACCAGCTCGGGCTCGACCTCCTCGCGGGCCAGGACGTGGATGACGTAGATGTCCATGTTCCGGGCCAGGAGGTAGCGGAGCGCGGGCTCATAACCGCGTTTGTCCAGGAAGTCGGAGATGATGACGACCACGCCCTTGCCCGCATGCTTGATCGCGAACGCCTTGGCGGCGGCCGTCAGGTCGCTGGCCCCGTTGGCCTTGAGCTGGTCCAGGTAGCCGACGATCCGGTACATCTGCGACCGGCCCCGGACGCTGGACATCCCGGCGTCGAGCCCGGTGCTGAAGGTGTCGAGCATCACCCGGTCGTGGTTGACCAGGCCGATGAACGCCAGCGCCGCGGCCACCTGCTTGCCGTAGTGGAGCTTGGTCGGCTCGCCGAAATCCATCGACAGGCTGGTGTCCAGCAAGGTGTAGAAGTGGAGGTCTTCTTCTTCCAGGAAGAGCTTGAGGAACAGCTTGTCGAGCCGGCCGTAGACGTTCCAGTCGATGTGCCGGAGGTCGTCGCCGACCGAATACTGGCGGTGATCGGCGAACTCCACCGACGCGCCGCGCCGCTTGCTCTTGCGCTCGCCTTTCATCCGGCCGACGAAGATTTTCTTGCTGACCAGTTCCAGTTGCTCCAGCTTGTGGAGGAACTCGGGGTCGAGCAGGGCGGGCGATGCGGTCTCGGGCATGTATAGGATCCAGGTCGTGCGAGGAAGTGACGACGAATCTCAAGCTTGGCCTTATTCGAGGTCACTCTGTAGCGTCCCAAGACATTACCAAGCCATGATCGAGATCCTGATTGATGTACCAGACAGGCATGCTCCCCGAGAGTCGGGAGGAGAGCCTTTTCACGGATGCCTCGGCTTCTTCCTGAGTCGCGTACCGCAATTGCGGATGGCCAGGTCCCAATAGCGTCGAGGCCCCTTCGGCGATCATGGCTCGGTGGCACTGATCGACCGTCACCGGATCATTCTCACGGAGCGAGGGGATGATCTGGAACGGTAGCATGCGGAGCGCATGGGCCTCGGGGAATGTCAGGCCATTGACCAAGCCGATTCGGGCCGCGAAGTCCTCGCCTTCGACCAAGCGATAAGCGTCCAGGATAACCGCCGACCTGTCTTCTTGGGGCATGCTGTCCCACTTGTCCCAGAGGACGACAACCCGGATCGCACCGGTCTTGAGATGTTCCTCCTCGATGGATGGCTGGCCGGATCCTTGTTCGGATCGCAACTCCCCAGCAAGTTCTTCGACCAGGCGTGAGGGGCGGCATGGGGCCGCGGTCCGTGGGGTCAGAACCTTGCGAGGCATGATGAGACTCCGGGGGGATCCGATCATAATTCGATCGATTTGGCCATGAGCCATCCGGCCGCCTTGATGACCCGGTCGACTTCGTGGGAATACGCGACGTTCCTATAATAACGCAAAGTCTCACTCCAAAGCGGTTCGATCCGGCGTCCTCTCAGCCTGACCTCGTCGCTGAAGCCGGGGCGAGCGTATGACCTGCCCGGGTTCCGGGAACGATGCTCGACCAGCAGATCGGCCCAGGCGCGGACGTTGTGGAACTTCCCATGATTGGGCCACACGATTTGGTAATTCATCAGACCTGCATTCCGGGCGGCTTGGAGGTCTCCCATCGAGATTGGTCTCGTCGCATCGAAGCCGAGCACCGCGAAGTAAGCGGCCTTGAGCGTCAATTCGGCAGCATGGCCGCACAGATACACGGCGGCCGTGCGACGTCCTTCCTTCGCGGACGACAGGCCGTCCGTGAATCGTTCCCCGGCCGCCGCGCGAAATTCGCGGATGCTATCCGGCTGCCGTCGATCGAGCAGATATCTCGGCATTCGATGCATCCGGTCATGTCAGAGATAAACCTCAGCTCGCCCAATCGGAGATCCGGAACAGGCCGATCATGAGGGCTGCCGCCAGGCCCAGGCCGAGAACCCAGGGGATCAGCGCGGCCAGGAAGATCTTCCACCGGCCGCCAAGCCCGGCCATCGGGCTCCGGTGGAGGAAGCCCAGGGCGGTGAACCAGCTCTCGGCGATCACCAGGGCGCCGCCGACGAAGATCAGCAGGGACATCGTCGGCTCGACGTTCCAGGCGAGGGCCGAGGCGGTCAGGACCAGGGCCGAGAACAAGGCGAGGACGGACAGGTCACCGGCCGTCCAGGTCAGCGGCTCGGCCTCCGGCGGGGCCCAGGGGATCGGGGCGGGGGGCGGGTCGTAGATGTCGTGTCCGTTCATGGTGTCACTCCTGATTGGCCCGCGGAGGGCGACGAGTCGGCGACCCGAGGGAGGCCCGCGAGGTGGGCGGCGAGGTCTCGGCCGATCAGCCCCAGGCCCCACCGCCGGGCCAGCTCGATCCTCGTCCGCCTCGGATCGGGCTCACCGGGCTTCCGGTCCAGCCGGAGTCGGCCCGAACGGTCCCAGGCCACTCCGGGCCCTGGTCCATTGGCCGGGATCCGGAGCCAGCCCTTACCGTCGACGTCGCAGGCGAGGGAATCGCCAACGGGCTCGACCCGGAGCGACCCGAGGGCGACGAAGACCAGGGCGTCGGCGTGGAGCCGGGCGACCACCGGCGAGGCCGGGTCTCGCCCCTTCGGCCCGAGAGTCCGGACCCGGGAGACGACGGGAGGCGAATCCGGCTTGCTCCCGGCGGCCCGGCCGAAGCCCTCGGAGCGGAGGTCGTCGACGATCGCCGAGGCGGCGGTCGCGGTCGATTCGGCGTCCCAGCGGATCACCCCGCGCGGGTCGTCGTCGGGCGGCCCCTCGACGACCACGACCCGGCGGGCCCCGAGCAGCGCGACCCGGTCCGACCCGGGGGTCGGGGCCGGCTCCGGCTCCGTCGGGCGCGGCGGGTCCGGCCTTTGCCGCCTCTCGGCGACCAGGCCGGCGACGGCCAGCAAGGCGACGACCCAGAGGATCGCCGCGGTGATCGTGGTCGTTTTGCGTCGCATCGGTGCTTCGGGGCTCGCGGGCTATCGGTGAGGGTCGACCCTTCATCTTATCCGGACCGGGAGGGTTTCACCCTCCCCTCGGCGATCACCCGGCCTTGGCGGTGGCGCGATCCTCGGCCTTTTCGGGGACGGCGTCGAGGACCTTGAGCAGGATGGTATCGGTGCTGACCCCCTCGGCCTGGGCCTCGAAATTGAGCAGGGTCCGGTGCCGGAGGGCCGGGAGATAGACCCGGCGGAGGTCTTCGAAGGAGACGTTGAACCGGCCGTCGAGCAGGGCCCGGACCTTGGCGGCCAGGACCAGCGTCTGCGCCCCGCGCGGGCTCGACCCCCACCGGACGTACTGGTTGGTGATCGGGACGGCGTAGGGGCCCTCGGGATGGGTGGCCAGGGCCAGCCGGATGGCGTAGTCCTGGACGTGCGGGGCGACGATCACCTCGCGGACCAGCCGCTGCATCACGATCAGGGTCTCGCCGCTGATCGCGTTGCTGGCCTTGGGCTTCTCGTTCCGGGTGGTCCGGTCGAGGACGACCGTCAGCTCCTCGCGGGTCGAGTAGCCGACCACGAGCTTGAACATGAACCGGTCGAGCTGGGCCTCGGGCAGGGGATACGTCCCCTCCTGCTCGATCGGGTTCTGCGTCGCCATGACGAAGAACGGTTCCTTGAGCGTGTGAATCGTCCCGCCGACGGTGACCGAATGCTCCTGCATGGCCTCCAGCAGTGCCGACTGGGTCTTGGGCGTGGCCCGGTTGATCTCGTCGGCCAGGACGATCTGCGAGAAGATCGGCCCGCGCTGGAAGACGAACGACCGCTTGCCCTCGGGCGTCTCCATGACGATGTTGGTCCCGATGATGTCGGCCGGCATCAGGTCGGGTGTGAACTGGATCCGGTTGAAGTCGAGCGAGAGGGAGTCGGCCAGGGTCCGGATCAGGAGGGTCTTGCCCAGCCCCGGGACGCCCTCCAGCAGCGCGTGCCCGCCCACGAAGAGGCAGGTCAGGACGCCGTGGATGATGTCGTCGTGGCCGACGATCACCTTGGAAATTTCGGCCTTCACTCGCGCGTATGCGTCGCGGAACTCGGCGGCTCGGGCTTCCATCGAGGCGGGGTCGGCCGGGGCGGTGCTCATGGTGGGGTCGATCCTTGGATGAAAGGGGCCGGGCCTCATCGGGCCGGCAGGAGGTCGGACGCGGCGATCGGGCCGACCGGCACGCCGTCGAGCTGGAACGGGAACGACTCGCCCCGCCGGACGGTCGCCGACGAGGCGTACCGGCTCTCCACTGGGATCGGGTCCGAATGGACGTGGACCACGCCGTCGACCAGGTTGAGGACCCAGTACGCCGGGATCCCCGCCGAGGCGTAGGCGGCAAGCTTGGGCCCGGTGTCGAACTTCAGGCTGGTCAGGGACAGTTCGACCACCAGGCCCACGTCGGCCCCCCCGGGCCGGCGGTCCAGGTAGTCGTCTGGCGCCCCCCGGAGGACGATCAGGTCGGGCAGAGGGGCCCGTTTCGGGCCGACCGTGACAGGGTTCTCGCCGCCGACGAACCAGCCGGGCGGTAAGGCCCGGACCAGGGCCATGGTCGCTTTGTTTCCGGCCACGGCATGAGCTTGGGTCTTGGCCATCTTCTCGTAGATCCGCCCCTCCCAGAGGCCGACCCGCGCCTCGCGGGGGAAGACCTCGGCTTCGAGCATCCGGTAGAACTCATCGACGCTGATGAGATACGGGCCCTCCTCCGGGGAGGCAGGGGATTCGACCGGCGACCGCTCCAGGACCGAAGACATGGCCATCTCCTTCGGCGATTGACGGGCAGAGAGGCGGGGAGGAGGTCCGGGCCTCCGACGAGTCGGCCGTGACCTTCATCGCGGCCCTGCCAGGGGCGAGTGCGGCGATCGGGGCCATGAGCCGGGCCGGGGAGCCGGGTCATCACGGTTTGCCCTTGTCCTTGCCGTCCTTCTCGCGGTCCTCCCAGACCTTGTTCTTGGCCTTGAGCAGGCGGTTGGTGTAGCTCTCGGCCTCGGGCTGGGGGCCGGCGGGGGCCATCCCGGGGGCCTGGGCCTGGGGGCGTCGCTCGGCCGGGCGCGGGCCGGGGGTTCCCCCGAGCATCAGCTCGTCGACGATTCCGGGGGCGGCCGGGGCGTCGGACGGGGGCGGGGCCTCGAAGCGAGTGGCGGCCCGGGAGCGGTCGAGCTGCTCGTTGACCTCGGCCTTGCGGCCCTTGAGCTTCTCCATGTACTCGACAGGCGGGGCGACCTCGCGACCTTTGAGCTTCTCCCACTGGTCGCCGGCCAGCTTTCTCATCCGTTCGAAGTCGGGCGAGACCCGGCGGATCGCCACGTCGCCCAGGAACATCGTCGCCGAGAAGAACAACAAGAGCGGCCAGAGCGGCGCGAGCCCCCGGGGGGTCTGGGTGTACTGGTCGCGGCGGAACGGGTGGCTCTCGTCGAGGGTCCGGGCCAGGTCGATCGACCCGTCGGCCCGGCGCTTCCAGGAGAGGACCTCGCCGTTGGTCAGGCTGGCGATGGATTCCAGGGTCCCGGGGTTGGACCTCAGCTCGCGGTACTCGTCGGAGTAGGGGACCGAGACCCCGGTGGAGACCACGCCCTTGATGTTGTCGGCCCCGCTGTAGCCCAGGTTCACGAAGTAGTTGCCGCTGGCCTCGGCGTTCTCGACCACCCCCTCGTACCGGCCGGGCGCGGTCTGGACCAGGTCCACCTTGGTCCGCTTCAGGTCGGGGCTGAGGATCGAGCCCTGGATCTGGAGGAAGTTGAGGAACTGGCTCTCCTTGTCCAGGGCGTCGACCACGACCTTGATCTTGCCCTCTTCGCGGCGGACGTTCAGGGTCAGGTTCCGGTTGTCGACCGGCCGCATCGACCAGCGGACCACCTGCGACCAGAACGCCGCGTAGTTGTCCCAGCTCGGCCAGGCCGAGGCCCACTTCCGGCCGGCGTCGGAGGTGAAGGCAACGGACCGGCCCAGGCCGTAGGTCCAGTGGGCCAGGAGCGGCGGCGGCTGCTCGGCGGGCAGGGGGGAGACGATCGGGACCTCCACCAGTTCGCTTTCCTTGGGGCTGGTCTGGACCAGGCCGGTGATCGGCGGGACCGTCCCGGAGAGGCCGACGATCGGCTCGCTGGTGTACTTGACGTTGGGGAGCCAGGGCTTGGGCTGCTCGAAGATCAGGGGGCGGGAGATGATCCGCGCCTCCTTCTGGTAGATCCGGGGGAGGGCCTTGGGGTTGGTGACCTGGTAGAATCGCCCCTTGGTCTTCACGGCAATGTCGCGCATCGTGGCGATCGAGCCGGGGTCGTTGCCGTGGGCGGCGACAATCACCGTGGTGCAGGTGATCTTGTTGGCGATGAGCTGGTTGACCACCTGCGGCGACGGCGCGGCGGGGTCGCCGTCGGAGATCAGGATGATGTGCTTGGTCATCGCGTCCTGGACCAGCGGGCTCCGGAGCCCCTTCAGGGCGAGCTGGAGCGTGGGGTCGAAGGCGGGCATGTCGCCGGGGGTCATCCGGTCGATCGCCCGGAGCATCGACGCCTTGCCCGAGCCGATCGGCCGCATCGTGAACAGCCAGGCTTCCTGCCCCTCCCAGTGGACCATCCCGCAGTAGTCGTAGCTGGAGAGGGTCTTGATCGCCTCCTGGGCGATCACCTTCATCCAGTAGTTCCCCTCGGGGATCTCGGTGGCGTGCATGATCTGGACCAGGGCGCCCTTACCCTGGACCTTCATGGCCTTGATCTGCATGTCGACCGGCAGGGCCTTCTCGATCGGCGTGTTCATCCAGCCACCGGCGCCGAAGCTGTTCTCGCCGCCGAGCATGATCAGGCCGGCGCCCATGTCGTGGACGTTGGCCTCCAGGAGCCGCTGCTGCGACTCGGTCAGCGAGTCCTTGGGGACGTTCCCCAGGATCACGGTGTCGAACGGCTGGAGCTGCCCGAGCTCGTCGGGGAGCTGGTCGCCCCCCTCGTTCCCGCCGCCGCCGACGCCCGGGGCCACCAGGGTCTTGACCTCCAGCTTCTTCTCGCGGAGGGCCCGGACCAACTCGGCGTGCTCGCCCCGGATCCCCTCGATCAGGAGAACCTGGGCCGTCCCCCGGGCATAGGTGAACCCCTGGGCCACGTTGTTGATCGCCCGGCGGTCGCCCGAGCCCTTCTCGGGGATAAACTCGGCGGTGAACGTGTAGAAGCTCGGTTCGTTGATCAATTGCTTGAGCGTGAAGACGTTGACGCCTCGCCTCAGCTCGACCGGGACCGGTTTCTCATTGCCGGGGGCGGGAACGCTCCGGTTATCCGAATCCTTCTGGAAGACCTGCAAGGTCCCCCGGGTCGGCTCGCTGGCGCGGATGACGACGTTGATGGCGACCGTCTCGCCCTTCTTGACGTCGGGCGGGAGCGAGACTTTCTCGACCAGGACTTCCTTGTCGTAGAAGTAGTCCACCGGGAGGACGTCGACCTGGACGCCCAGCTCCTTGGCGGCGAGGGCTTGCTCGATGGCGTTCCCCCGGTTCTCGTTGCCGTCGGCGATCAGGACGATCCGGCGGGCCGAGTCCTCGGGGAAGGTGGCCAGGGCCAGTTTGAGGGCTCCGCCGATGTCGGTGTACTGGCCGTCGACGGTATTCTCGATCCCGAGCATCAAGTTGGCTTCGGACATCTGCGGCGGCGTCTCGACCTTGGGCTCCTTGCCGAAGACGATCACGCCGGTCTGATCGTCCTTGGTCTTGTTCCGCTTCTTGGAATCCTCCGAGACGAAGCTGAGGATCGTCCCGCGGTATTCCTGGGGGATGCTCTCGGAGGCGTCGACGACGTACATCGTCGTCAGCTTCTCGTTTCGCCGGACGGTCGAGACCTCGGCCAGGGCCAGGACAATCGCGGTGACGACCGAGGCCCGGAACAGGATCGCCACGACCCGCCGGACCTTGCCCAGGCCGGAGAGGCTCCGGTAACTGAACAGGATCAGCGGGACGATCAGGACCGGCAGGAGGACCAGCCACCACGGCCGGCCCACCGTCAAGGACCGCGACAGGTTGCCCAGCAGGGTCGACATCCCCTCAATCCTCCGATGCGTCAGAGGCGGAACCGCTGGACGCGGTGGTTATTCGAGTCGACGACCGAGACGACCCCGCGGCCGTCCACCGCCAGGGCCCACGGGTTGTAGAGCTGGCCGGGCCCCCGACCCGACTCGCCCCAGACGCCCAGCGGGGTCCCGTCGGGCCGGAACTTCTGGACCCGGTGGTTGCCGTACTCGCAGACGTAGACCGACCCGTCCGGCCCGATCGCCACGTCGAACGGGTAGGCCAGTTCGCCGAGGCCGGCGCCCCGGGTCCCCCAGGTGGTCAGGAGCCGGCCCGAAGTGTCGAAGACCTGGATCCGGTGCGTCGCGCTGTCGGCGACGTAGATCCGGTCCTGGTCGTCGATAGCCATTGCCCGGGGCCGGAGGAACTGGCCGGGCCCGTAGCCGTGGCCGCCCCACTGTCGGAGCCACTTCCCCTCGGGCGAGAAGACCTGGACGCGGTCGTTCTCGCCGTAGTCGGCCACGTAGAAGTTGCCCGCCTTGTCGCAGACGACGTCGCAAGGGTAACCGAACCGGCCGGGCGTCGAGCCCTGGACCCCGTCGCCGATCTGGAGCAGGATCTTCCCCTCGGGCGAGAAGACCAGGACCCGGTAGAAGTGGGTATCCGCCACCAGGAGCCGGCCCGAGCGGTCGACGGTCACGCCGCTCGGCCCGTCGACGTTGAAATCGGGCATCCGCCAGCCACGAAGGTATTTGCCGTCGCGGTCAAAAACCTGGACCCGGTCGGTCAAGTCGACCAGGTACAGATGATCCTCGGCGTCGAACGCCGCGGCCCTCGGCTTGTTCAGCCAGCCCGGCTTCCGCCCGTGGAGCCCCCAAACCAGGTCTGGCGTCGGGGCCCCGCCGGGATCGCACCCAGCTAGCAAGCCCAGGGCAAGCCACGGGGCGAACCGGATCGGGCTCAGGCGGTGCCGAATCATGTTGGTCCAGCCTTCGGACATTCCCGGGCCCCGGCGGGAACGCCGGGGGAAGTGGGCTTATCCTACCGGAACCGTTCGGCTTGACGCAAGTCCTAGGAAATTCGTTTCATCGCCCACCGGGCCCGACGGATGGGATGAATCAGGCGTAGATGTCCAGGTCATAGAGCGAGTAATTGTCGCTGGCCTGGCTGGTCCGGGTCCCGTAGACCCGGACGTACCGGCCAGTGGCGGCCAGGCCCGGGTAGTCGTGGAGCCCGGCGGAGGCGTTGCCGACGACGGAGGCGACCGTGGTCCAGTTCGCCGCGTCGGAGCTGACCTGGATCTGATAATCGACTCCGAAGGCGGCCTCCCAGTTGAGCCGAACGTCGCCGATCGACTTCGAGGAGCCGAGGTCGACGTAAAGCCAGCCCACGTAACCGGACTGCATCCACTGGCCGCTGGACCACCGGGTCGAGGCGTTGCCATCCACCGCGGCGCCCGGTACGAAACCCGGTCCCTCGGAGGACGACGCGACGGCCGGCCGGCCCTGGGCGAGGTCGGTCGGGGAGGCGGCGAAGACGCTGAAGTCGTAGAGCGAGTAATTGAAGCTGAAGTCGCTGGTCCTGGTGCAGTAGACCCGGACATACCGGGCCGTCTCGGAGAGGCCGCCGGAGTCGTGGAGGCCCGGGGTCCGGTTGCCGGCGACGGTGGCGATCGTGGTCCAGCTCGAAGCGTCGTTACTCGCCTGGATCTGGTAATCGACTCCGTAGGCGGTTTCCCAGTTGAGCCGGACGTCGCCGATCGGCTGCGGCGAGCCGAGGTCGACGTAGATCCAGCCGACCGGGCCAGGCTGCATCCACTGGCCGCTGGACCACCGAGTCGCCGGATTCCCGTCGACGGCAGCACCCGGGGCGTAGCCCGGACCCTCCACGGAGGAGGCGAATGCCGGCCGGCCCAGGGCGAGGTCGGCATTCGAGGCCGCCGGGGGTGGCGGAGTTGGGACCGGGGCCGTCGCGATGAAGGACCCCGGGGAGATCACGATCCCATCGACCTTGGCTCCGCCCGCGCCGTGGCCTGGGACGTTGCCCGGCGTGGTGTTGACGAAGGCGATGGTAATCGTGCCGGAGGAGTCGGCCGAGGCGTTGAAGGTCCGGCTGACGGCCCGGTACATCCCGCCTGCGGCGGCCTCGATGTCGAAATTGGCGAGGGCCGGGCTACCGTTGATCGCGACGTTGAAAGTCCGCTGGCCGGGCCCGTTGTAGAAATTCTCGGAAAAGTCGAGCCGGACCGTGTACGGGGCGCCGGGGGTCAGGGCGGGGATGGTGTAGGTGAAGCCGGCGTAGTCGTAGCGTTCGGTCCGGTAGACCGCCTGAGGCGAGGGGCGGGCGACGCCCGAGACGTCGATCGCCTGGTTGGGTCCGGGGATGGTGTACGTGGTCCCGCCGGAGACATAGGGCGAGTCGGCGACGAACGAGCCGGTCGGGGCGGTCGCTCCGGCCGCGATCGAGAGGCCGGCCGAGTTGTCGGTCTGGTCGGTCTGGCCCGCCTTGAGGGCGAGGTAGGCGTCAACGATCCCGCCGGAGGTCACCTTGCCTGCCAGACCCGGAAGGGGGCGGGCAGTCGAGACCACCCGCTGAACGACCTGCTCGGCGGAGTATTCTGGGTGTTGCCCGGCGACCAGCGCGGCGACGCCGGAGACGAATGGGGCCGCGAACGAGGTTCCGGAGGCGAAGTTAATGTAATTTCCCTGCGAAGGCAGGCCGGTGGTCGTGATGTTGGACCCGGGTGCGGCGAGATCGACCGTCGAGGCCCCGTAATTCGAGTAGCTCGCGAGGTTCCCGGCGCTGTCGACGGCTGCCACCGCGATCATGTTCGGCAAGCGAAAGGCCGCCGGGAAGACCGGGGTGGTCGCCAGATCTTGGCCGGACCCGGAGGTGCTCCCGGTCGTTCCCGAGTTCCCGGCGGCGGCGACCACGGTCACCCCTTGCTGGTCGGCGTACTGGATCGCCTGGTAGAGCGGGTCGTAAAGCTGGAGGAACGAAGGTGTGACCGGGGCGGTGTAATGATATCCGAGGCTGGCGTTGATGACCTTCGCCCCGTGGTCGACGGCGAAGCGAACGGCGAGTGCGTCCTGAGCGACGGAGGCGCTCTTGAGGACCATGATCGGCGACGCCCAGTCGACCCCGGCGACCCCTTGGCCGTTGTTGGAGGCGGCGGCGATGATCCCCGCCACATTGGTCCCGTGGCCGTCGGGGTTCCCCTGGGCGTTGACGTCGCTGAGGTCGGGGCTATTGGAGACGAAGTTCCAGCCGTGGAGGTCGCCGGGGTAGCTCGGGTCGGCGTTGGGGGCGGGGTTGGTCCAGACCTTGCTGGCGAGGTCGGGGTTGGCCAGGTTGATCCCGGTGCTCCCGACGTCGGCCACGACGATCGCCGCGTTCCCCGTCGAGATCGCCCAGGCCCGGGGTGCCTCGATGTCAACTCCGGTGGCCGGGTTGCTCAAGCCCCACTGCTGGGGGAACAAAGTGTCGTTCGGGGTGATCCCGACCGCCTGGAGGGCTCGGGACTCCAGGCTCTCGAAACGGAGCGTTACGGGCTTGCGCTTCCGGGCCGTTCGCATGGGAGGCGCCTCGAATCGAAGGACTGACGGGTCATGGGCGCGTCCTTGCGAAACACGGGCATCGGCCTGTACCACGAACGCCGTCCGGGCGACCCCGGGCGGCCCTCTTACGCTGGATTATGGCACGCGAAACCGCCTCCGGGGCCGCTCGGACCAACAAAAAACCCTCCGGTGAGCGGAGGGTTCCTGGCAACGTGGCTCCGCCCGATCTCACGTCAGAACCGGCGAAAAGATCGAAGCCCCCGCCGGGCGATTCCCAGGGCCGCCACGCCGGCGAAAAGGGCAATGGTGGTCGGCTCGGGCGCGGGCGACGGGAGCGGATCCGACCGGAGGACCCCTTCCAGAGGCGTGGCCGATCCCGAGACCAGCGACCCCAGGCCGCCCGGCCCCTCGGAGAGCGTGGTCAGCAAGCCGCCGGTCCGGAACGGCGGGATCAGGTAGGGCGGCAGCGCTGAGTCCTCGGATGGGATCTGCTCGACCATCACGATCCGGATCTTCGATGCGTCGTCCCCGGAGACCGTCCCGTCGAGCCACCCGTGGAGTACGGTCGGGGCGACTCCACCCGTGGGGATCCCGTCGACCGACCGGGCCGCGAAGGAGACGTCGAACGGCGTGAAGTGATAAGTCGTGCTGGTGCCCGGGCCGAGCGGGGCGACCACGAACCGCCCGAGGTCGAAGGGGGATTCCGTGGTCAGGTGGCCGTCGTCCATTCCCTCGAAGCGGACGACCGGGGCACCCGTGATCCCAACCGAGCCGACCGATCCGGTCGTCCCGAAGTCGATCCGCGAGGCGATCGCGCTCGACTCGGCCGGCCGGGCCAGGCCCGCCAGCAATCCCGAGGCGACCATCAGACCGGTCCGAGCGATGACGAGGCGTCGCATGAATCCCCTCCCGTTGAGCCACGGCACCCCGAAAGGGAACGCCGCCCGGTATTTATCATCCGTCCCCGGGGGGTGTCAATAACACATTGTCGGCACGATTGCCATAAAAGGCCCTCGGCGACTCCTTCACCCAATCTCATATTCCTTGATCTTGCGATACAAGGTCCGCTCGCCGATCCCGAGAAGCTTGGACGCTTCCTCGCGGTTGCCCGAGGTCAGTTTGAGCGTCTCGGCGATGTAATGCTTCTCGACTTCTTCGAGCGGCCGGCCGATGAGCTGGTCGGCGGCCGGGGATCCCAGGCCGGCGGTGCCAGAGGAGGCGGGGGCGAGGTCCTCGGTGAGGTCGTCGACGTCGAGGACGCCGTCGGAGTCGATCACGACCATGCTCTCGATCGTGTTCTTCAGCTCGCGGACGTTCCCCGGCCAGGGGTGGGCCATCAGCGACTTCCGGGCGGCCGGCGAGATCGAGTTCACCGTCTTGGCGTGCGAGGCGGCAAACTGCTTGAGGAAATAGTCTGTCAAGAGCGTGATGTCCTCCCGTCGCGACCGGAGCGGAGGGAGGTGGACGCCGACCACCTTGAGCCGGTGGTAAAGATCCTGCCGGAACCCGCCCGAGCCGATCCCCTCCCGGAGGTCGCGGTTGGTGGCCGAGATGAGCCGGACGTTCACCTTGATCGGCTCATTCGTGCCCACCCGGACGATCTCGCCCGACTCCAGGACGCGGAGGAGCTTGACCTGCGTCGACAGCGGGATGTCGCCCACCTCGTCGAGAAACATCGTCCCACCGTTGGCGTGTTCGAACCACCCCTTCCGCTCGCGGTCGGCCCCGGTGAAGGCCCCCTTGATGTGGCCGAACAGCTCGCTCTCAAGGATGTTCTCGCTGAGGGCCGCGCAATTCAGGGCCACGAACGGCTTGGACCGCCGCGGGCTGTTGTTGTGCAGGGCCTTGGCGACCAGCTCCTTGCCCGTCCCGCTCTCGCCGGTGATCAGGACCGTGGCCGAGGTCGGCGCGATCTGGCGGAGCCGCTCGACGACCGCGTGCATCAGCGGCGAGTTGCCGATCACCCCCTCGAAGCCGAACCGCTCGTTGAGCTGGCGCTGGAGTTCCAGGTTGGACCGGGCCAGCCGCTGCGACTGCGAGACCTTGTCGGCCACCGTCCGGAGTTCGACGATGTCCAGGGGCTTGGTCAGGTACATCGTGGCCCCGGCCTGCATCGCCAGTACGGCGGCCTTGGCGGTGTTCTGGCCGGTGAGGATCACGACCTCGGCGTCGGGCAGCTCGCGCTTGGCCTTGGCCAGGACTTCCATCCCGCCCACCTCGTCCATGATCAGGTCGGTCAGGACGATGTCGAAGTTCTGCTCCTCGATCAGCCGGAGCCCCTCGCGACCCGAGCCCGCGACGACGCACTCGTAGCCGACGCGCTCCAGGCTTTCGGCCACGGCCTCGGCGTGGGGCTCGTCGTCGTCGACCACTAGGACGCGGATCTGGGAGGCCATGGCGACTTCATATCACTCGGTTTGGTCGATCGGGATCGGGCCGACGGAATGCTCCGAGGACCCCCGCCGCCCGGACGCGCGGGGCAATCCATTATCGCCGGATTGGCTACGATCTTAACACAAGATCGTCGCGGATCGCGCGATTCAACCGGCCGCCAGGGGGAGCCGGATTGTGAACCGCGACCCCTGGCCGGGCTCGCTCTGGATCGCGATCGACCCGCCGTGGGCCTCGACGACCTTCCGGGTGGTGGGGAGGCCCAGGCCGCTTCCGCCGGGCCGGGTCGAATAGAAGGTGTCAAAGACCCGGGCGGCGACCTCCTCGGTCATCCCGACGCCGGTATCGGTCACGTCGAGGACGGCGTGGTCCCCCTCGCGGCGGGTCTGGAGGATCAGCTCGCCGCCCTCGGGCATGGCGTGCTGGGCGTTCCGGATCAGGTTCCAGAGGGCCTGCTTGAACAGGTCGACTTCGAGCGGGACCGGGGGGAGATCCGGGTCGTACTGGGTCCGGATCAGGACGCCCTGGCCGACGGCCTGGGGCTCGCAGAAGTCGCGGAGGTCGTCGACCACCGCGTTGAGGTCGGTCGGGATCGCCCGGAGATCCTGGACCTTGGCGAACCGGAGGAAGTCCTCGACGATGTCCGAGAGCCGGTGAGTCTCGCGCCGGACCCGATCCAGCTTCTGGAGGACCCGCTTGTCGCGGGCGGTCTCGGCCCCTCGGAAATCCTCGACCAGCAGCTCAAGGTTCAGGCTCATCGTCGACAGCGGATTCCTGATTTCGTGGGCCAGGCCGCCGGCGAGCTGGGCGATCTCGGCATACTGGGCCCGGAGCCGGCGGTTGATCGCCGAGTCTTCGAGATTCGCGGGTGATTCGACGGGGGCGGCGACGTTGGAGGGTTCGGCCATGGGCAAGGTCCCCGGGTCGACAACCGGAGGCGTCCGGGCCGAACCGATGGGCTCGCCCCGGGGGGAGGCGGGCGATGGGGAGGTCGAGTCTTGGGTCGGGGACCGGCTCCGCGACTTCGTTCGGGTCGGGTGGACACCGCCCCACCTGGGGAGTGATCTCCAAGAAGCGGGCGGTGTCCATCCTATCAGAACCTGGCTGAACCGGAGGAGGCGGGGGCGGGCCGACAGTCGGGCCGTTGCCAACCCCCGTCGACCCGAGATCAGTCGCGACGGGGGGGTCGGTCGCCGTAGCCGCCGCCGCCGGGCCCGCGACGGGGAGGGGGTCCGCCGCGGTCGCCGCCCATCCCGCCGCCGCCCATCCCGCCGCCGCCCATCCCGCCGCCGGAGGGAGCGCCAGCGGGGCGGGTGTTGCTGGCATTGGGATCGACCTCGCCGCGCTCGGCGAGTGCGGCCTTGCGGGAGAGTTTGACGCGGTCCTGGTCGTCGACGGCTATGGCCTTGACCAGCATCGGGTCACCGACCCGGCAGATGTCGGTCACGGACCCGACGTAGCCCTCGGACAGCTCGCTGATGTGGACCAGACCGTCCTTGCCAGGGAGGATCTCGACGAAGGCTCCAAAGTCCTTGATCGAGGTGACCCGGCCCTCGTAGATCCGGCCGACTTGCACGCCTTCGGTCATGGCCTGGATCTTGTCGCGGGCGGCCTCGGCCCCCTCGGCGGTCGGGCTGGCCAGGGTGACGATCCCGCTGTCCTCGATGTCGATCTTGGCGCCGGTCTCGTCCTGGAGGCGGCGGATCGTCTTGCCACCGGGGCCGATCACCAGGCCGATCTTGTCGGGGTTGATCTGGATCTGGATCAGGCGGGGGGCGTTGGTGGAGATTTCCTCGCGGGGCCGCTTGATCGAGCGGAGCATGGCCCGGAGGATTTCGAGCCGGGCCTCGCGGGCCTGGTCGAGGGTCTCCCGGACGATCTCGGCGGTGATCCCCAGATTCTTCAGGTCGAGCTGGATCCCGGTGACGCCGCGCTGGGTTCCGGCAACCTTGAAGTCCATGTCGCCGAAGTGGTCCTCGTCGCCGATGATGTCAGTCAGGAGGACATGTCGGCCCGAGGCCGGGTCTTCCACCAGGCCGATCGAGATCCCGCCGACCGGGTCGGAGATCGGGACGCCAGCGTCCATCATGCTGAGCGTGGCCCCGCAGACCGAGGCCATCGAGGACGAGCCGTTGGATTCGAGGATGTCGCTGACCACCCGGATCGTGTACGGGAAGGTCGCGGAGTCGGGCAATACCGGGGCGACCGAGCGCTCGGCCAGAGCCCCGTGGCCGATCTCGCGACGACCGGGCCCCCGGATCGGGCGGACCTCGCCGACGGCGAACGAGGGCATGTTGTAGTCCAGCATGAAGGCCTTGCTGAACTCGTTCATGATCCCGTCAACCCGCTGGGCGTCGGCCCCGGTCCCGAGGACGGTGGTGACCAGGGCCTGGGTCTCGCCGCGCTGGAAGATGGCCGAGCCGTGGGCCCGGGGCAGGAGCGACACCTCGCAGGAGATCGGGCGGAGGTCGCGGGGCCCTCGGCCGTCGGAGCGGTGGCCGTCGAGGATGAGTTCGCGGACGACCATCTCCTCGACCGCGTGGAAGGCCCCCTTGACTTGCAGGGGGGTCACCAGGCCCGAGCCGTTGGCCGGGCAGTACTCGGCGATGATCCGCTTCTGGATCTCCTTGACCTTGTCGTTCCGCTCCTGCTTGCCGTGGATCTGCTTGGCGTCGCGGATCTCGCGGCCGAGCCGGTCGAAGAGCTGGCCCTTGAGCGGGTCGTGCGGCGGCTGGACCTTCTGGTAGGGGGGCAGGCCCAGGGCTTGGAGCAGCTCGTGCTGAAGGGCGAGGACCTCCTGGTTGAGGCGGTGGGCCTCCATGATCGCCTCGTACATCTCGGCCTCGGGCAGCTCGCGCCCGAACCCTTCGATCATGACGATGGTCTTGTCGGTGGAGGCGACGATCAGGTCGAGGTCGCTGTCCTTCATCTCGGCGGCGGTAGGCAGGGCGACGAACTTGTCGTTGACCCGGCCGAGCCGGACCGCGCCGATGGGGCCCATGAACGGGACCCGGGCCAGCAGCAGGGCGGCGGAGGCGCCGAAGACGGAGAGGACGTCGGCGTCGTTCTCGCGGTCGGCCGAGATCGGTCCGGCCTGGATCTGGACCTCGTCGCGGAACCCGTCGGGGAACAGCGGCCGGATCGGGCGGTCGATCAGGCGGGAGGTGAGGATCTCCTTGGTGGTCGGCCGCCCCTCGCGCTTGATGAAGCCGCCGGGGAACTTGCCGGCGGCGTAGACCTTCTCGCGATAGTCGACCGTCAGCGGGAAGAAGTCGAGGCCCTCGCGGCCGGGTCCGGAGACCACGGCGACCAGGGACATCGTGTCGCCCACGCGGACCACGACGGCCCCGTGAGCTTGCTTGGCGAGTCGGCCGGACTCGATGGAAACGGTCTTGCCACCGATCGAGCGTTCGACGGTGACCGGCCTCCGCGTCGCGAATGACGAGCTAGACATGCAAAATCCTACCTCGGCCGGTGGGCAGCAAGGGGGCGGCGCGAGCGATGGGAGGAGCGGGCCGAGACGCGACCCGATCGCGCCGGGCCCCTCGGGATCGACCGGGCTTGCCCCCGGCGCGAACCCGAATGGACCGATCGGTTCGGAGACGGACCCCGTCCGGAGGGGGCGTCCGCGCCCCCACTCGGCCGGGTTACTTGCGGATCCCCAGCCGGGCGATCACCTCGAGATAGCTCTTGCGATCGTGCAGGCGGAGGTACTTCAGCAAGCTCGAACGCTTGGAGACCATCATCAGCAGCCCTCGGCGGCTGGCGTGGTCCTTGGCGTGCGTCTTGAAGTGATCGGTCAGGTCGGTGATCCGGGCCGTCAAGAGGGCAATCTGCACCTCGGGCGATCCCGTATCCTGAGCCACCCGGCCGAACGACCCGATGATCTCCTGCTTCTTCTCCTTCGTGATCGCCATCGCGCGCCCCACTGCCACACGGCCTCAATTCGAGGGCCGTTTCTTGGTAAATCCTTACGCTGGAAGGCACCCACATTATGCGATCGCGCCCCCGATTGCAATGGATCCGCGGAGAAAGGCCCGCAGGACCGGAGAAGTCCCGATCGTTGGGGGCGACCAGGCCTCCAGACGGCTGGTGACCACCTCTCGATCGGGCGGAACTTCCTTCCCGGGCCCGGCGATCGGGGCAAACCGAGGAGGCCGGGGACGATCGTCAGGCCGATCGGGTATGATCCCGTCTCCGACAGCCAAGTCGCCCGAGGCCCCACGGATCCCGCGAGGTGGACGGACCCCGAACCCGGAGCCCCGACGCATGAGCTCGACCCCGCCGCCCGGCCCCTCCAACCCGGCTCAACACGCCCTGGACGAGGTCGGCGCCCTCCGGGCGCTGGCCGACGCGATGAAGACGCGGGTCGTCAGCGGCCTGATCTTGGCGTTGCCGATCGCCCTGACGTTCTGGATCCTGTACCAACTCTATCTCGCCCTGAACAATGCGATCCTCGGTCCGGCGAGCCGGGGGGTCCGCTGGCTCCTGGGATTCCGGCCGGGCTTCGACCCCGACGGGGTCTGGGCGCAGGTGGTTTCGCCCTTGATCGCGATCGGCCTGGCGCTGGGGCTGCTGTACATCCTCGGGCTCTTCGCCCGCTCGGGGGTCCGACGGGCGATCGACTGGGTCCTGCTGCACCTGCCGATCGTGACGACAATCTACAAGGCGCTGAGCAACGTCTTTCAATCGCTCGAAGCCCAGCGTCAGGGGACCATGTTTCAGCGGGTGGTCCTGGTGGAGTTCCCGCACCCCGGCTCGAAGGCGCTGGGGTTCGTCTCGAAGACGCTGGCCGACGCCGCGACCGGCCGGCCAATCCTCTGCGTCTGCGTGTTGACCGGGGTGCTCCCGCCCTCGGGTTTCACCCTCTACGTGCCCGAGGAGCAAGTGACCGACATCGACTGGTCGGTGAACCAGGCGCTCCAGGCGATCCTCTCCGGGGGAATCACCACTCCGGGCGTGATCCATTATGCCCGGGGGATCGAAGTCCCGCCGGCCGGCCCGATCGTCGACCCCGCGGGCCATCCGTTCGCCTCGGCCGTGACGAATCCCGAATCGGCCGGGTGATCCGTAAGGGTCGGATCGCGGGTGGGGAGCTATCTCCGGTCGGCGTAGTGCCGCCGGCAATCCTCGGCCAGCGCGGGGACGTCCACGGGCTCGTGGCGGAGGACGGCGTGGACTTCGGCGATCCCGATCCCCTTCAGGGCCATCTGGCCGACGTGCTGGAACCGGCGGCGGAGCGCGGGGCAGAGGCGCTCGACGTCCTCGGCGATCATCATGATGGTGTGGTCCGGCGCCAGTTTGTCCATGTCCTGAAGCCGGCTGGCCCGGTTGATCGTCGGGCTCAGCGCGTGGATGGCCCGGACCCGGTGGCCGTAGTCGACCATCGGGCGGATGTGCGGGGCCTTCTCGGCGAGGACGGCGCGGAAGATCTCGTCGAACTCGGCGGTGTGGCCCTCGTAGGAGTGGTCCGGCACGAACGGGTCGCCCACCGAGACGTCGCCGAAGGTCAGCCCGAGCCCGGTCTCGTGCGGCGCGCCGTTCTCGCGGGTCAGCCCGAGCCGACCCCAGGCTTCGCCAATCGCGTTGGTCACCAGAGTCAGGTCGATGGCGCAGAGCACCGCGTTGTCGAGGCTGGGCAGGATCCTCCGCCCCGACTCGTCGAGCACGTCGCGGGAGAGGACCAGGAGGCCGTCGCCCGTGTAATTCAGGTAGTGGCAGCCGTACCCTTCGAGAATGTCGGTCATGTACGGGAAGTAGCAATAGCTCAGCAGGTCGAAGATCGGCAGGGCCCAGCGATCGGCGACGTTTTGGGTCAGCTCGGTGAATCCCCGGATGTCGGTCAGGAAAGTCGTGACCCCCTCGAAGGTCCGCGTGAGGACCCGGCCATCGTCGGTCATGTGGAGCGGGAGTCCGGTGGGGTTGAGCAGGTGTTTGAGCGCAACGAACGTCTCCTCGCAGGCCGAAAGCAGGGCCACCAGTTCGCCGAGCGGGTCGTCCCGGTGGTGGACGATCTCCTCGAATTCATCGCGGACGTACGAAAGCTCGGGATGGAGATCGGCCAGGTGATCAAACCGATGGCGGGACCGGGCGACCACGGCGGCAACCTCGCTCGCGGTATAGACCTTCTCGGCGGTTTGACCGGTCGGCGGATCGTCGGGCGGATTCATCGGGACCCCTGGGCGGGTGACGACAGGAAGCGACCGTCGGACGTTCGCCGGGCGAGATCGGGCGGGTCGGCCCCACGATTGTAGGTCGAGGCGCCGGCCGCCGGAAGCGGTCAGGGGATGGCCATCGCGCGCTTTCCGGCGACGATCCGGGCGGCCACCCGGACCGCCTCGATCAGGCTGGAGGTTTCGGCCCGGCCTTGCCAGGCGATGTCGAAGGCGGTCCCGTGGGCGACGCTGGTCCGGACGATCGGCAGGCCGAGGGTGACGTTGACGGCGCGGTCGAAGCCGACCGTCTTGAGGGCGACGTGGCCCTGGTCGTGGTACATCGCGACCACGGCGTCGAACTCGCCGCGCAGAGCCCGGGCGAACAGGGTGTCGGCGGCGACCGGGCCCACGACGTCGATCCCGGAGGCGGCGGCCCTGGCCACTGCGGGGGCGATAATCTCGGACTCCTCGGAGCCGAACAACCCGTTCTCACCGGCGTGCGGGTTCAGGCTGGCCACGGCCACGCGGGGGGGGCGACCGCCGGTCAGGGGGCGGAGGGCGGCGTCGGCCAGGCGGATCTTGGCCTCGACGGCCCCGACGCTCAGGAGTTCGAAAACCTTCCGGAGCGGGACGTGGAGGGTCGCGTGGATCACGCCCAGGCCGGGCCTATCGGAGCCCTCGGGGGCGTCCAGGTAAAGCATCATGGCATGCTCGGGGGACCGGCATCGCTCGGCGAGGATCTCGGTGTGCCCGGGGTGGGGAACGCCCGCGGCGTGGAGCGACTCCTTGTGAAGCGGTAGGGTGGCGATCGCATCGATTCGGCCGGCCAGGGCCAGGTCGATCGCCCCGATCAGAAAGTCGGCCGCCGCCCGCCCGGCCCGGGCATCGATCGCGCCGGGGCGGACCCCGGACAGGTCCTGGCCGGTCGACCGGAGGCAAGGGATCGACCCGGCCGAGGGGTCGGCCTCCTCCGGGTGGTCGATCGGCCTGACGATCGCCCGGGTCCCGAGCAGCTCGACGGCCCGCCGGAGCGTGTCCGGGTCGCCGACGACGAAGGGGCGGGCCAGGGCCCCGAGCGTCTCGCCGGACCAGGCCCGCGCGATCACCTCGGGTCCGACGCCCGCCACGTCCCCCATTGTCAGGGCCACCAGGGGCCGGTCGTCGCGCACGGCTCAATTCCTCCCGATCAATTCAGTGGGTCTCGATGTTCCGGGGGATCGCGACTTCCCGCGACGGTTTGGTCGGCGACCGGGGAGCGTCGGTGGCTTGCCCGGGGCCAATCGCCGACGCCGGGACGAAGTGGGGGCGGTCGGGCTCGCCGCAGCCGACGATAAGCCATGCTGTCAGCAACAATAATGTACGTATTGTCACATATCTATCCATTTTTTCCAATTAAAAATCTCTTCGCCATCCTCCTCGACTCCCAGGACAACGTAGCCGCCGTTCAAGTTCAAAAGGTCGTTGGCGAAGGCACAGACCGTCTTGACAACGGCCGGCTCAATGAAGGAGTTCCAGGTGGCCTTGAATTCGACCCGGTTGTCCTCGATCGCGCGGCGGTGGATCAGGTCATCCAGGTTGAAGGGCATCCCGCTCCGAATCGTTGACTCGTCCATGGCGACTTTTCGCGAGATCGCGGCTTGAGGGGAGATGAGTCGGGGCGTCTCGGGCCGCGTCCATTATCCCAACGGGGGCCGGGCTTTGTCGAGTCCCCGCGCGGTGGAGCTATTCAGGCCCTCGCCCCGGGGTGTAAGATACGGGTTCGGCCGCCGCCCTCCGGCCGCGCGACGCCGACCTTGGAGCCCTCGACGATGCTGAATACGTCCCTCAAAGAATATGTCACTGCCCGGATCCTCCCGAACATCACGACTCCGGCCCAGTACATCGGGGGCGAGCTGAACACGGTCCGAAAGGACCACCGGGCGGTCAAGGGGACGCTCTGCCTGGCGTTCCCCGATACGTATTCGCTGGGGATGAGCCACCACGGGTTGCAGGTGCTTTACAGCCTGATGAACGCCCACGATTGGGCCTGTGAGCGGGCCTTCACGCCGCTCCCGGACTTCGAGGCGGCGCTCCGCGAGCACGAGGTCCCGCTCTATTCGCTGGAAACGTTCACGCCGCTGGGCAAGTTCGACGTTCTGGGCTTCTCGCTCCAGTACGAGATCGGCTACTCCAACGTCCTGACCATGCTCGACCTCGGCGGCGTCCCGCTCAAGGCCGAGGACCGCTCGAGCGACGACACCCTGGTGATCGCCGGCGGCCCCGGGGCCCAGAACCCCGAGCTGCTCGCCCCCTACATCGACCTGTTCGTCATCGGCGACGGCGAGCCGAGCCTGCCCGTCGTCTGCGACCTCTGGGCCACGATGAAGGGCGATACCTCCCTGACCCGGGCCGACAAGCTGGCGCGGATCGCCGGGTCGGTCGAGTGGGCGTACGTCCCCCGGTTCTACGAGATGGATTACGCCGAGGACGGGACCATCGCCGAGATCCGCCGGAACCGCGATGACGTCCCCGCCGCGATCAAGCCGTGCGTGATTCAGGGGCTCGACGACATCCCTTTGCCGACGGCCCCGATCGTCCCGTTCGTCGAGACGGCGCACGACCGGATCGCCATCGAGATCATGCGCGGCTGCCCCTGGCAGTGCCGGTTTTGCCAGTCCACCGTCATCAAGCGCCCGCTCCGTTATCGGTCCGTCGAGACGATCGTCAACGCCGCCCTCGAAAGCTACAAGAACACCGGCCACGATGAGATCAGCCTGCTCTCGCTGTCGACCAGCGACTACCCCAAGTTCGAGGAGCTGGTCACGAAGATGTCCGAGGTCTTCACGCCGCTGGGCGTGAAAATCTCGCTGCCGAGCCTCCGGATCACCGAGACCTTGAAGAAGATCCCCGCGCTGCTCCAGGAGGGGCGCCGAGGGGGCCTGACCCTGGCGCCCGAGGTGGCCCGCGACGATATGCGCGAGCAGATCCGCAAGCCGATCGACAACAAGGACCTGTACGAAGGGGCGGCCGAGGCGTTCCGGAGGGGATGGCGGAAGGTCAAGCTCTACTTCATGTGCGGCCTGCCCGGCGAGCGTGAGGCGGACCTCGACGGGATCGTCGAGATGGCCGAGACAATCGCCCGGATCGGCCGGGAGGTGACCGGCCGCTACGCCGACGTCACCGCCAGCGTCTCCAACTTTGTCCCCAAACCCCACACGCCCTACCAGTGGAACGGGATGAGGGACCGCGAATACTTCCAGTGGGCCCACCGTTACCTCCGCTCCAAGGTCAAGATCCGCTCGGTGACCCTGAAGTGCCACTCGATCGAGACCAGCCTGCTCGAAGGGATCCTGACCCGGGGCGACCGCCGGGTCGCCGCGGCGCTCGAAGAAGCCTGGCGACGCGGGGCCCGGCTCGACGCCTGGACCGAGCACTTCGACGCCCGTCGGTGGTGGTCGGTGTTCGACGACCTCGGCATCGACGTCTCGTTTTACAGCCAGCGGACCCGGCCGGTGGACGAGGTCCTGCCCTGGGATCACATCCACGTCAAGAAGGGCCGTGAGTACCTGGCCAAGGAGCAGGGGCGTTCGATCGTCCAGCTCGCGGCGATGGCGGAGGCGGTCTGAGGGCGATGACAGATCGGAGATTTCAGATCAGAGAACATCCCAATCTGGGCTCTGAAATTCGGGATCTGGTATCCATGATCGGAGTTCCGTCCGGAGGTCGGCGGCATGGCGAAGTGGGACAAGCGGACCCTCAAGCTTCCCGAGAAGCACGGCTGGCACGCCAAGCCGGGATTTAAAATCTTCGTCGCCGACCGGGGCGCCGTCCGGTTCGACTTCCCCGAGGACTGGGTGGTCATCCCCTCGGCCGACTCGATCAAGTTCCACGACAAGGAGCCGCCCGACGACGACTGCACCCTGGCCGTCTCGGTCATGCGGCTCCCGCCGGGCGACTGGAGCGGCCTGCCGGTCGCGACGCTGGTCAAGCAACTCGTCGAGCACGACCGCCGTGAGGTGATCTCGATCGGCGAGGTCGTCGAGGTCAAGCGGGCCGACCTCGACCTGGCCTGGGCCGAGGTCCGCTTCATGGACCCCAACGAGAAGCGCCCGGCCCGATCGCGGACCTGCCTCTCGCGCGCCTCCGACGTCCAGCCGCTGATCACCTTCGACTTCTGGGAGCCCGACGCCCCCCGGCTCGGCAAGGTCTGGGACGAGATCCTCCGGTCGCTCCGGGTCGCCGAGCCGATCATCGACCCGGCGCTGGGACAGCCGAACCGGGGGTAGGCGGTCCCGTGAAGACGAACCTCACGATCCGGAACTGCCCGGCGACGTTCCGCTTCGAGTGCTCGGAGCGATGGGGCGAGCTTGCCCCCACCGACGACCCCACGGTCCGCCACTGCGGCCGTTGCGGCTCCGACGTCTTCCTCTGCGCCGACGACGAGGCGACGATCGCTCATGCGAATCTCGGCCACTGCATCGCCCGCGAGGTGCCGGACCATGTGGAATTGCCCAGAGTGGTCGTGGGGCGGCCGGCCGAGCCTATCGTTTCGACCCACCAGCAAGAAGAAGCCGGCCGATGGTCGGCCCGCGAGAGGGGGATCGATGACGCCATCCGCAACGCCGCCCGGTCGTCCCGGTCGTGCCCTCGTTGCTCCTATCCCGCTTCCGACTGGCGAAAAACCTGCCGTGTCTGCGGCCACCAGATGGGACGATCAGTCGTCGGGCCGGGTATCTGACCCCGGCCGAAGGAACTCGACGAAGCCCTCGCCATGACCCCCAGCCCAGACCATCCCGTAACCTCTTCACGATGGGCCTGGGCCTGGCTCGCCCTGGCGCTCGGGTGGGTCGCGCTTGTTCGCGTGCCGCTGGTCCTCAACGCGGGGAATCACCTCGATAGCGACCTGGCGGTCGACGGCCTGACCCTGCTCGGAGCCGCGAACGGCCACTGGCGATGGCATTATCCGGCGACCCCGTTCATCGGGATCGCGCCGGTCCTGCTCTCGTGGCCGCAGGCCCTGGCGTGGGGGGCGAACCCGGTCACGCTGGTTTCGGGCGGGGTGGTCGCTTATGCGTTGGTGGTCGGGGCGACGTTCGCGATGAACCGGCGGGCGTTCGGGTCCTCGGTGGCGGCCTGGGGGCTGGTCCCGCTGGCGTTCGCCTCGACGGGGACGGTCTGGCTCTCGGGGCGGATCACCGGCGGGCACCTGCTGACGGTCGCGTGGCATGCGGGAGCGTTCGCCCTGCTCTGCGACTTGCTGAGGCGGGGCGGGGCGGCCCGGTCGGCGGCGCTGGGGCTCTGGTCGGGGTTCGGGCTGTACCTGGATTCGATGTTCGCTGTGAGCCTGGTCGGGATGGCCGTGGCGGCTGGGTTGGGCTGGTGGTCGGGGCGGGGCGGGGGGGGGATGGCAAGCGTCCTGGCATTCGGGCTGGCGATGGGGGTCGGCGTGGCCCCTCGGTTCGTCGGGAAGTGGCTCGACCCCCACGACGCCTACGAGGGGCAGTTCGATCCGGCCACCCGGCTCGACCTCGTGGCCCGGAACGCCCGGATCCTCGCGCTGGACTGCCTGCCTCGGCTGGTGGCGGGGCACCGACTCCCGGCGCTCCAGGCCGAGCCCGACCCGGCCAGGCTGGCCGGTGGGGCTCGGTCGACTCGCCCGGGGGGAGTCCCGTGGCTGGCTCTGGTCGTCTCGGCGGTCAGCCTCGGCCTGTTCGCCCGGGCAATGCTGGCCTTGTTGGTGGGCCGGGCGATTTCGCCGATGGATCCCGTCGGCCGGGCGATCCGATGGGGCCTGCTCGCTTCGACCGGGGCGGTCCTCGCGGGGTTCCTTGTCAACCGGACGATTGCGAACTCGGATAATTATCGCTATCTGGTCACCGTACTGGTCCCCTGGTCCTCGGGGTTCGGGCTGTTGATGGCCCGGATCGCGGGCGGGAAGCCGGGCGGGTGGCGGCGGGCGGGACTGATCGCCGCGGGGTTCGCCGGACTGATGGCGGTGGACTCGGCCCGGTGGTACGCTCGGTTTGGTTGGATCGATGGGGCGGGGTGGCCGGTCCGGAAGGCATTTGACGACCCGGCGCTGGGCTGGCTCGATCGGCATCCCGGGGTCGCCTCGATTTACGGGGATTACTGGGACGTGTATCGCCTGTCGTTCCTGACGGGGGGTCGGGTCCGGGGCGTCCCGTTCTCCGAGTACCCCGAGCGGTTCCCCGAGGTCGCCCGGGGGCTCCCGGGGGGCCGGCCGGAGATCCTGATCGTCCGCCCCGACGGGTTCGGCCCGCGCTACCGGGCCCGGGCGATGGCGGAGGGGGCTCGCGAGGTCGAGCGGTCGGCCGGGCTCTCGATTGTCGTATGGCCGTGGTGGACTTCGCCGTGAGCATCGAGGAGCCGCCCGAGCCGGCGGCGTGGGTCCCGCTGAACCGCCCCTGGGGACTCGGCGACTTCCTGGCCCTGGCGGCGTGGACGGCCTCGCTGGCGGCCTTCTTCCGCGACGCGGTGTTCTTCCGGGGAGCGCTGTTCTACTACGACATCACCGAGATCAATTATGCCTACCGCGATTTCCTGGCCCGCGAGATGCGCTCGGGTCGGTTCTCGCGGTGGCATCCGGGAATCTCCAATGGGCTCCCACTCTACGCCGAGAGCCAGGCGGGCTACTGGCACCCGCTCAAGTTCGCCTTGTACCCCTGGCTGGCGACCTGGCAGGCGCTGAACCTGGACACGGTCCTCTCGGTCTGGCTGACCGGGTTGGCGATGTACGGCTGGCTCCGCCGCCACGTCGGGCCGGCGGGGGCCCTGACGGGGGCCGCGCTGTTCGGCCTGAGCGGGTTCGTCTGGGCGCACCTGATTCACACGAGCATGACCAACGCCCTCATCAGCGTCCCGCTCGCGTTCTGGGCGCTGGAGGTGGCCTGGGACGGTGGGCGGCTCCGGGGGGTCGGGCTCGGGGCCCTGGCGCTGGCCTGCCAGGTCTTCGCCGGACACTTGCAGGATACGATCCTGACGGGCGGGGCGCTGGGGCTCTACGCGACCTGCCGGGCGGCGACCGCCGCGAACCTCCGGGCCCGGGTCAAAGCGGTGGGGTTCGTGGCGTTGCTGGGGGTGCTGGGGGTGGCGGTCTCGGCCGTCCAGTGGGTCCCCTCGAAAAACCTGCTCGACCGCTCGCCGCGGACGGGAGGGCTGACCTGGGAGAAGATCACCTACGGCTCATGGTCGCCCGAGCTGCTGCCGACGCTGGTCGTCCGCGAAGCCTACGGGACCGTCGCCCGCGACACTGACTGGCCCGACGGCTATTACCCGTATCACGAGATGAATACCTACCTCGGGGTGATCGGCCTGGCCCTGGCGGTCGTCGGCGCGGGGGCGAGTCGCGACCGGTGGGTCGCCTCGTGGATCATCCTGGCGGGCGTCGGCTGCCTGTTCATGCTCGGGCGTTACAGCGCTTTGTTTGACTACATGAACTGGGTTCCGGTGGTGGGCAGCTCGCGGATCCCGGTCCGGTATCACTTGTGGGTCTCGCTGGCGGTCGCCGCGCTGGCGGCCGTCGGGGTCGACCGACTGGCCCGGCCGGGCCGGGTCCGACTGGGCCCGGCGGCGTGGCTGGTCGGGATCCTGGTGGCGGGGTCGATCGCGATCGCGGCGTACCTGTACCTGCCCGCCTGGACTGAATACCGGCGCTGGAACACGGCGGAGTATCGCGAGCATTTCCGATGGCTCGGGCGCGAGTTGGCCGTCGGGGTCGCCCGGACGGCCGCGCTGGGGCTGGCGGCGTGGGCCCTGATCTCGCGGGCGGCGAAGGAACCCGAGGCGCGGCGGAGGGCCCGGCGGATGGCCCCGGTCCCGCTCCTGGTGATCGCCGACCTGCTCGGCTCGCACCTCGCGGACGTCCCGACGATCGACCCCAGGTTCTGGACCGAGCCCCCCGAGTCGGCCCGCCGGATCCTGGCCGACCCGGGGACGATCCGGGTCTTCGGCGTCGCCGAGAAGTCGGCGGCCGAGCCGGGGTTCGCCTCGCGACCGGTCGACTTCTTCGAGGTCCGCGACACCTTGGCCTGGAGCCTCCCGCCGATCTGGGGCCTCCGGTCGGCGATGGAGCATACGCCGATCTATCCTCGGCGGATGGAGACCTACCACGAGCACGCCGGCCCCGGCCTGGCCCGATTCGAGACCGAGGGGGTGACCCACATCGTCACCGCTCGCCCGATCCCCGGCTTCCCCGGGCCCGTCGAGCGGGCGGGCTCCGCCGCGATCCACCGGGTCCCGGCCGCCCAACCTCGGGCCCGGCTGATGGGCCGCCCCCGCTATGTCGCCGACGAGGCCGGGGCCGCCCGGGGGCTCGACGAGATGGGCCCGGCGATCCGGGATCGCTTGATCGTCGAGGATCCCACCCGCCCGATGCCCGAGGATGCCATCGCCGACGGGTCGGCCCGGATCGCGGTCGACCTGCCGGAGCGGGTCGAGGTCGAGGTCGACGCCAAGGCCGCCGCCTACCTCGTCCTGGCCGACACGTTCGACCCCGGCTGGTCATCGACGGTCGACGGCCGGCCCGCTCCGATCCGCCCGGCCTTCTCAGGCTTCCGGGCGGTGTTCGTCCGGGCGGGGACGCACCGGGTCGTCTTCACCTACGAGCCCGCCGGTTTCCGATCCGGCCTGGCCCTGACGGCTGCCGGCCTGCTCGGCGTCCTGGCATGCCTGGCCTGGCCCCGACCCGTGGCGGAGCCCGACCCGGCCCACGCGCCGGTGTCCTGGCCGAGCCGCTGGCCGGTCGGGTTCGCGGGAATCCTGATCCTGTTCGTCCTGGCCTCGGCGGTGAAGGTCGGGCCGGGGGGGATCGGGCTCCATCCTCGTTGGGAGGGGTCGTTCCACCGCTTCACCTGGGCGGCCGGGATCGAGGCGATCAAGCCGATGAGCAAGATGCTCGGGCGATGAGGCGGGTCGAGTCTCTGGCTTCTCGGACTGGCGTCGGATAGGCTGTTCAAGGTCGGCCGAAGGGCGATCGGCCCGTCCCGACCCGTCCGGGTCTCGGGTGGGGCGGCACGGCCAGGGAGGCGAGGCGTCATGCGCAACCGGCTCGGTCGAAGGCGGTGGGTGCTGGCGGGCTCGGCGGCGTCCTGGCTGGCGGCGACCCTCGCCCCGGCCCCGTCGTCGGCGGCGGCTCCGGGTGTGACCCGAGAGCAGGTCGAGCAGTCGATCAAGAGCGCGGTCAAATATCTGCTCAAGACCCAGCGACCCGAGGGGACCTGGGGCACCGAGCCCGGCGAATCGGCCCTGGTGACGCTCGCCCTGCTCACCGCCGGGGAGTCCCCCGACTCCGAGCCGATGCGGCGGGGGCTGGACGCACTCCGGAAATGCCGGTTAAATGCGTCGCATGAGACCTACACCCGGTCGCTCCTGACGATGGCCTTCGCTGCGGCCGACCCCGAGAAGTTCCGCGACCAGATCGCCGCCCACGCCGAATGGTTGGAGCAGGCCCAGACCCGATCCGGGGCCTGGAATTACAGCGAGGGGGGCGGCCGGAGCGGCGGCGACAACTCGAACACCCAGTACGCCCTGCTTGGCCTGAACGCCGCCAGCGAGGCCGGCTTCGCCGTCCGCCCCGAGGTCTGGCTCCGCTCCCGACGCTACTGGGAGCTGACCCAGAATAGCGACGGGAGCTGGGGCTACCACCCGGGGAACGGCTCGACCGGGAGCATGACCTGCGCCGGGATCGCCAGCCTGGTCATCACCGGCCTGAAGCGTGTCCAGGGCCGCGAGCAGCTCGTTGGCGATCGGATCGAGATGTGCGGCGAGGAGTCCGTCAGTCTCAGCCTCCAGCGTGGGATCGACTGGATGTCGACCCACTTCGACGTGGGTCAGAACATCAACTCCGGCCAGTTATGGCACTTCTATTACCTCTACGGCCTGGAGCGCGTCGGCCGGCTCAGCGGCCGGCGGTTCTTCGGGAGCCACGACTGGTACCGCGAGGGAGCCGGGTACCTGGTCCGGAACCAGGACCCGCTCCAGGGCTACTGGCGGGGGCAGGGTTTCGAGGCCGACCCGGTGGTGACCACCAGCTTCTCGCTCCTGTTCCTGGCCAAGGGGCGGGCGCCGGTCCTGGTCAACAAGCTCCGCCACGGCCCGGGAGCCGACTGGAACAACGACCACGACGACATCACCAACCTCGTCGGCGTGGTCTCGCGCGACTGGAAGCACCTGCTCACCTGGCAAGTCGTCGACCCCAACGTCGCGACGGTCGAGGACATGCTCCAGGCCCCCATCGGCTACTTCAACGGACACGAGGCCCCGACGCTGAACTCGGAGGGCAAGGCCCGGCTCCGCGACTACGTCGAGCAGGGCGGGGTGATCGTCGCCGAGGCTTGCTGCGGCCGTCGCGAGTTTGACCGAGGCTTCCGGGCCCTGATGAAGGAGGTCTTCCCCGAGCCCGAGCTCGACCTCCACCCGCTGGCCGAGGACCACGCCGTCTGGCGCTCGAAGTACCGGCTCGACCCCGCGGTCCACCCGCTCTTTGGGATCGAGCACGGCTGCCGGACCGTGGTGCTCTACTCGCCCGACGACCTGTCCTGTTACTGGAATCAGCTCGAGAACACCCCGGGGAACCCCCGGGTCCGGGCCGCCACCGCCCTCGGGCAGAACATCGTCGACTACGCCACCGGCCGCGAACTTCCCGCCGACAAGCTCGCTGCCCGCGACGTGGCCGACTTCAAGGAGGACCGCCCCCGCCGCGGAGCCCTCCGGATCGCCAAGCTCCGCCACGCCGGCGACTGGAACGTGGCCCCGCTGGCCATCCCCAATTTAACCACCGCGCTCCGCGACAAGCTCAAGTTCGACGTGGTCATCAACCACAAGGAACTCTTCCCCCGCGACCCCGGCTTGGTCCACTACCCGCTGATCTACCTCCACGGCCGGGCGGCCGTCGAATTCTCCGAGGAGGACAAGGTCGCCCTCCGCCGCCACCTCTCCCCGGGAGGCGGGACCCTCTTCGCCGACGCGGCCTGCGGGAGCGACGCCTTCGACGCCTCGTTCCGCCGGTTCGTGGCCGAGCTGATGCCCGGCAACCCCCTGGTCCCGATCCCCCGGCATGACGACTTCTACACCCGGAAGCTCGGCTACGACCTGGCCGACGCCCGGCGGACCCCCGCCGCCGGGGGCAAGGCCGACTTCCCCGAGCTCGAAGGCGTCCAGGTCGACGGCCGGTGGGCGATCATCTACTCCAGGTACGACCTGGGCTGCGCCCTCCAGAAGCAGGCCGGGATCGACTGCAAGGGCTACACGCATGAAAGCGCCCTGCGGATCGCCACCAACATCGTGCTCTACGCGACGCTGCCCTGAGCGGCCGTCGCCCGGAACTGGAGAAGGATCAAAGGCCATGACTTCGCAACGGATGATATTCTTCGCTGCGGTCGGGCTGGCGCTCGCCGTGACCCTTGGTTACATGCAAACCGCGCCGGCCCAGATCGGAATTGGCGGAGGCGGCTTCGGGCCCGTTCCGGATCCTTCCCAGATCACCAGCGTCGGGACCAACAAACTGATCGCGGTGGAGACGCCCGCCAAGGATGGGGTCAAGGTCTACAGCATCGACGAGGGGATCTGGACCGAATATCGGGCCCCCAAGGGGATTCGGACCCGCCCTTGCGGGGCTGTCGACTACGTCGCCACGATGCCCGAGGGCCCGAAGATCACCCAGCTCGCCGCCTTCAGCGACCCGTCCAAGGGCTGGATCACGCTCGACCTTCCGGAGCCCGCCCCGGGCAAGTTGTGGGGGCCGGTGCTCGGCCCGACCATCGCGGTCTATGTCGACGGCCGCCACGTTTACGCCTTCAGCTCCCTGGCCTCGAAGTGGGGCGTCCTGGAACTTCCGCCCAAAGGGGCTAAACCGAATCCGATCATCGGGTCGCGAGTCGCGACCGTCACACATGGAGATCGGATCTACATCTTCAACGGCAAGTTCGGCCGGTGGGACGACTCCGGCGACAAGCCGAAGTGATCCCGACCCGGCTTGACCGCCGGCCGCCTCCGCTTTAACCTCCCGGCCCCGGGCGACAACCGGGCGGGGTCCGGAGGGCGGCTTGACGACGATCATCTGCCCGGGGTGCGGTTCGGAGCCCCTGGGCGGGCCCGAGTCCTGGACCTGTCCCGGGTGCGGGGCCGCTTATCGGGGCCTGCGCGGGATCATCGACCTCCGGACGGCCGAAGATGGCTTCCTTTCTAACCGGGACGACTGGGATTACGCCCGCCGGCTCGACGGCGACTTCGACCGGCTCGACTTCCGGGGCCTGCTCGACCGCTACTTCGACCTCTCGCCCGGGATCACGCCCGACCTCCGGCGTCGGCAGGTCGCCCACATCCTGACCGCGTCCGACCGGGTCCGGCACTGGCACGACGCGCTCGGGCCGTCAGCCGACGCAGGGCCGCTGCTCGACCTGGGGTGTGGGAGCGGCTCGTTCCTGGCGGCCTCCGGCGGGTCGGGTCGGCCCCTGGCCGGGGTCGATATCGCCCTCCGCTGGCTGATCGTGGCCCGGAAGCGGCTCGACGAGGAGGGCCTGTCGGACATCCCGCTCGCCTGCGGCTGCGCCGAGCGGCTCCCGTTCGCCGATAAGACCTTCGCCGGAGTGGTCGCGGGCGACGTGATCGAGCACGTCGCCGACCAGGCCGCCACGCTGGCCGAGGCCCATCGGGTCCTTCGCCCCGGCGGGAGGCTTTTCCTCGCCTCGCCGAACCGATTCAGCCTGTCCCCCGAGCCGCACGTCCAGGTCTGGGGCGTCGGCTATCTGCCCCGGGCCTGGATGATTCCTTACGTACGAATGGTGTCAGATGGCGACTTCCGGGCAATCCGGACGCTGGGATCGGGCGAATGGAAGCGTCTGCTCCAGCGTAGTCCGTTCGGGGGCGGATCCGTGGTCGCCCCGGGATTGCCCGCCGCGGACCTCGGCCAGTTCGGGCCGATCAAGCGTCGATTGGCCCGGGCGTACAACCGCGCCGTGGCCAGCCCGATCGGCCAGATCGCGGCCCGGGCGATCGGGCCCCTGTTTCATGTGACGTGTTCGAGGAATGGTTAAAATTCGCTGTGTTGATCATAAAGAGGTTGCCCGAATGGTGGGCACGCCCCGGCCTCCCGGTGGCGTGCCGTGGGCCTTGCTCCATTCGCCGTCGACGCAGGTCTCGATCAGCGCGAACTCGGGCCCGGTTAGTCCGCCGTCCATCCGGTATCGGATCAAGTTGGCGGGCCGGCCGGGTTTGATGGCGGGCTCGGGGCGGCCGAGGAGCCGGGCTGGATTTGCGGTCGCGGCGCGGATGGCCTGGAGCGGTGACAGGCCGGCGTCGCGGATCAGGGAGTTGACTCCGGCCTCGATCCCCCGGTTGGCCCCGGCCAGGTAGGGCGTCCCGGTGACGAGGATCTTGCCCGACGGGTCCACTTCCCACGCGCCGTAGCGTCCGGGTGGGAGGCCCGCCAGGGGGCTGGCATCACTGACCAGGATCGAGCGGTCGGGCGACTTGGCGCGGACCAGGACGCGGAGGACGCCGGGGTCGAGGTGGTGGCCGTCGGCGATCAGCGAGGCCCAGAGGCCGTCGGCGGCGGCCTGGTCCCAGATCGGGTTGGGGTGGCGGGCAATCGGCGAGGCGATCCCGTTGCCCAGGTGGGTCGAGAGCCGGGCCCCAGCCTCGACGGCGGCACGGAGGGTCGGCCCGTCGGCCGCGGTATGACCCAGGGCCACGACCACCCCCTCGGCCGAGGCCCGGCGGATGAAGTCGATCGCCCCGGGCCGCTCGGGCGCCAGGGTGACGATCGCGACCCGGCCGCCCGATCCGTCGCGGAGGGCCCGGAACTCCTCCCAATCGGGGTCGCGGACGGCCCCGAACGGGTGGGCCCCCCGATAGCCGTCGACCTCGGAGATCCAGGGCCCTTCGAGGTGGATCCCGAGGACCAGCGCGGCGATCTCGGGGAAGGCTTCGCAAGCCCTGGCGATCGTCCGGACGCCGTGGAGCAGGTGATCGGGCGGGGCGGTCATCAGGGTCGGGCAGAGCCGGGCCGTGCCGAGAGAAGCCTGGGCGCGGACGACGGCCACCACCTGCTCAACGGTCAGGGCCGGGTCGGAGAACGAGACGCCCCATCGGCCGTTGATCTGGATGTCCCAGAACGCCGGCGCGATCCAGTGGTCCGGGTCGCGCTGTTCCTCGGGGCCTTCGGCCGGCAGGACCGACGCGATCCGGCCCGCCTCGACGGCGACCTCGACCCAGCGGCCGGTCTCGAAGTGGCGGGCGACCCGGCGCACCGGTCAGGGCCCGGCCATGAGCCGGACGTTGTCCACCCGGCAGACGACGTCCTGGAAGTCGTCGTTGGTCGAATATTCCCAGCCAATCAGGTAGCTGTTCGGGATGAACTTGCCAGTCGCCCGGTCCTTGAATGGGTAGATCATCGCCTTGTACGGCTGCTTCGCCAGCCGCCGATTCCGGGCGGCGACCACCTTCGGCTCGGTGTAGACATCGCTCTCCTTCAAGCCGTCGTTGGAGACCCAAAGCCCGAAGGGGGCGTCGTTGGGGTCGAAGCTCGTCTTCGAGCCCCCGGCCAGCGGGGGCGGGGCGAACTGGCCGTCCTGGAAGTCGGCGGTCCTGTGCTTGAACCGGTACGACCAGAGCTCGGCCTTGTCGGGGTTGGCGGCGTCGAGTCCCGGCCGATACCAGCCGCCCCGGTTGACGGTCTCCAGCCCGAGCGCGATGACGGGCGTGCAGGTCACCGGGCCCGGCCCGGCCTTCCGGAACAGGCCGGGGGTCGCCAGGGGCTTATCCTTGACCGGGTTGGTCAGGTCGCCGAACATCGAGAGCCCGTAACCCTTCTCCAAAACGACGACCCAGTCGGGCTCGTTTGGCCCGGGGGCGACCTTCGGCTGGTTCGGCTCCTGGCCGGGGGAGCCTGCGGACAGCCCCGCCAGGACGGTCAAGGCCAGCGGGAGGGCTCGTCTCATGGTGGGCGGCTCGCGACCGGGAGTTGCGGGGCCGGGCGATCGCCCGACGGTCCCACTGTAACAGCGTGGCGACCCGCATCAAGGTCCGACCTCGGGGAGATTTGACGATGACGCCCGCGAATCTCGCCCTCGCGAGCCCGGCGACCTCGACCCGGTCCGGAGTGCCGTGTGCGGCATCTCCGACGGATTGAGGAGGCTCGTGAGTTCGCGAAACACCGACCCGCGACCCATGCTCTCTTTGGGGATGGGATCGAGGCCGATCTGCCCCGCTTCGGGCCCCAGGACGACGCTTCGACCGCCGAGGACGCTGGCTTTCCGAGCCACCCGGACCACGATCCTCCTCTCGCTCCTCGCCCTGACCGTCGCGTCGCTGGGCGGCTGCTCCTACGTCAACGCAAGGTTTACCGCCGGGAACCTCTCGGACCGGATCCTCGACCAGACCTCGGAGTCCCGTCGACGCGAGAGGGCCGATCGGCTGGCGATCGGCCCCTCGGCGATGGCTCCGGGATCGGCCAGGATGCTCAGACGAGGTCCTTGAGGGCCTTGAGCGGGACGGCCTTGATCACCTTGCGTGCCGGCTTGGCCTTGATCGTCATCGGCTGGCCGTTGAACGGGTTGACGCCCTGCTTGGCCTTGGTGGCCGGCTTGTCGACGACCTTGAGCTTGAGCAGGCCGGGGACCACGAAGATCCCCGGTCCCTTCTTGCCCAGGTCCCTGGCGATCGACTCGCTCATCGCGTCGAAGACTTCGGAGATCTGCTTCTTGCTCAGGCCGGTCTTCTCGGCGAGCATCCCGTAGATCTCGGACTTAGTCGCCTGCTTGGGCCTTGGAGCGGCCGACTTGTCGCCCTTTTTCGAGGCGGAAGCGGGGGGAGGAGAAGGGGCGGAAGCGGAGGCGGCGGCCTTAGGCTCGGCGGCCTTGGGCTCGGCGGCCTTGGGGGCGGCTTTCTTGGCCATGGGACGTGGGGCCCTTCCTGGATGGGACGGTTCGCAAGGCTGGCGAGTCGACCGTCCCGGCCCCTCCGGTGAGGCCGGGCTCCGCGGCTCCTGACCAACCTTTTCGACGGGGGACGTCGAGAACATACAGGAAAAATCGGGGTCCGGCACGCTATCCCTCGATTTTTCCCGGGATTTCCGGCTTTGGCCGTGGCGATCGTCTGAAAATCCCGGGGAAACCCGGCCCAACCGGAGTACTCAGGCTCCCGCCCTCTCCGCCTCGCGCGGCTCGAAACCCATCAGGAACCGGCCGGTCGCCGACATCATCGCCACGGCGAAGCCCGCCGCCGCGAACGCCTGGGCGCTCCGCTCGGCCTGGGGGAAGTCGTTGAACGAGCGGTGCATGTGGGCGCTCCCGTCGCTGATCCGGAGCAGGATCGTCGGGCCGGCCGTACGCTTGGGATCGAACATCGCCTCGGACTCCCGGGTGGGCCTGATCGCCGGGCGGCCTCGTCGGATTGGCCGCCTCCACACCAACCCTAGTCCCTGTTTCGGTCCGGGCGGGCCGGATCGGGCGGGGCTTCGGCCCGGCTTGCGGCGGCGGTGGGCCGGGGTTACGCTGGACTCCCGACTCCGAACGAGCCCGGCCCGCGGTCCCGCCATCGCCGCCGGACGGAGCCCCAGCGACCTCGGCCCCCGGGAGCTTCCTCCACGATGACCGACCCCGTCCGCCTGTCCCGCCGCGACTTCCTCCAGACCTCGGCCGCCGCCGGGGTCGCCGCGACCCTCCCCACCGCCGCCCACGCCGGGGCCCTGGGTGCCAACGACCGCCTGAACATCGCCGTCGTCGGCATCGGAACCCGAGGGGCCCAGCTCATGACCCCGCTGGTCGAGTGGTCGCAGGCCGGGACGCACAATGTCCGGGTCACGCGGGTCGCCGAGATCTACACCAAGCGGCTCGACCGGGGGCTCGACAAGGTCGCCCAGGGCGGCGGCAAGGCCGAGGGGGCCCGCGACTACCGCCGGGTCCTCGACGATAAGGACGTCGATCTCGTCGTCGTCGCCACCCCGGACCACTGGCACCACAAGATCGCCAGCGAGGCCCTCCGGGCCGGCAAGCACGTCTACTGCGAAAAGCCGATGTGCCATACCATCGACCAGGCCAAGGACCTGGTCAAGGTCGTGGCCGAGACCGGCAAGAAGCTGCAAGTCGGGGTCCAGGGGACCAGCCTCGGCGTCGCCGACAAGATCCGCGAGCACATCCAGAAGAACGGGATCGGCAAGCTGGTTCTGGCCCAGTCCAGCCTCACCCGGAACAACTCCGCCGGTCAGTGGCGCGACTACGGCGAGTACGACGCCGACGCCAAACCCGGACCCGACCTCGACTGGGACCAGTTCCTCGGCCACCAGTACGGTCTGGCCCCGAAGCGCGACTGGCACGCTCCCCGCTACTTCCAGTATCGCTGCTACTGGGATTACTCCGGCGGCGTGGCCACCGACCTCTTCTTCCACCAGCTCGCCTTCCTGGTCAAGGCGATGGGCGTGGGGATGCCCAGGCAAGTCGCCGCCGCCGGCGGGATCTACTGCTTCGGCGAGGACTCGAAGACCCCCCAGGGCTTCCCCGACGACCGCG
>JAABUP010002013.1_pt1 | contig 41015 bp, 45 predicted proteins | sample 5559201 | NCBI WGS metagenome assembly JAABUP01 (sample SAMN10711887, study PRJNA513373) | rock metagenome | isolation source: Antarctica rocks | place: Antarctica | reverse complement strand
TGACAGCAATATGCCTTAATTACTCAATTTTCAAGCACCTCTTCAGCCTTTAGCAATTCTTTGTCACAGTCTGACATTAAGGTGCATTTCTCTGATGAGACCTTTGATATAGTTCTTCTTAAATGTTAAAAAAAGTATTCTTATGATTCTTAAGACTTTGACTTCATCACTGCTCAGGCTAAAAGTGTATTTTGTTCATTGACATCAATAATGACAGCAAGAAGAAGTGACTGCACAAAATGAGCCTTCAAAAAGGTTTCATCAACAGCAAAAAAGCAGTGACAGAGAAAGAAAGAGATTTGAGACTGTGTTGAACAGATAAAACAATGAAGAAAATTATCTATAATACAGTTAATAAAGTAGTTAACAAGAAAGAGACTTATCTGTAAGCTCATCAATAGCAATATTCATGTAGACATCTGGCTGAACACATTTCAATGCCCTTCTATAGCTTAATAACAGCTGAAAGCTGTATTGCTGATTGCTCAGACCTTCACTGAGAAGGCAGAGGCATGTCAGCTGAGCTATCTTGTAGCTAACCTTCTCACTATAGTGAATGTGAATACACTTTACTATAGTCTTTGAGTCTGTTGCCTTGATGACATTGAGGTGCTTGAAAACAGCCTCATTTAATCAAATATGGTCACTAACTGTCCTTCTCTTTTCTAGCTCAGCCTCAATGCAGTTATGTTCTTTCTCAACAATTGTCAAAATCAGTATTTCATTCTTGTTCTTTCAAACTTGATGTTACATTCTGATCTGAGATGTCTCAAATATTAAAGCTAAAGGTTTGTGCTTGTTGATATAAAGGTCTCAGTGTACGTGTAGAGTAAATCAGTAGTTGATAACTTGTATTGAGTTGAACACAATTGTTTTCATAAGAGAAATGATTCTCTCTATATAAAAAGAAGATTGATTCTCAAGAGTTAACTCAATCTGTTAAGGGTCAACTTGACACTCTCATGATCAAGTTAACACTTAACTCATCATCTCATATCAGAGACTACACAGTCTTTGCATCTGACTCATCTTGTTAATTTTAATTGAACATGATTGTAACACTATCTTCTCTCTTCATGATCTCTGTTCTCAGAATTCTACTTAAGCAAGAATATAAATGAAATCTCTCAACATCAGTCATGCCTCAGAAACCTTCTCTCATCTGTGAGTACAACAATCATCTTTATGCTGTAAAAGAGATCTCTGTATCTGACAGTCTCTCAGACATTGTCTGTGTTTATCATTTTAATTACTTTATTCTTTGTGTGATAATGAAGTCACATTTCAAATGTACTGAGTATATTTGTGAAGATCATTCATGTGTGAGTGTGATGTGAGAATTGCTGAACTGTGTTCACAATAAGCTGAAGTCAAAAATTCTTCAAACTGAGAAAGAACAAGCCTGCCTCTTCACAAAGCTTTCTTAATTACATAAAACATTGTGTCAAACTCAAGATTGTGCTAAACAGAAAACTCTTTGTCTGTTAAAGAAAATGAGCAACAATAATGATGATGATGAGAAAACTTCTTAGTCTGAGACCCTGTTTTAGCTTTTTAATAACATGTCAAACAACTTTTGACAGTTTAATCCTGTTGCCTTCTCTTCTCAAAGTGTTGAAGTGTTCTCACACAACTCTTAAGGTTTTTTGTGAGTTCTCATGTGTTTTCAGAGATGTTGTACCTCTTTCATTTGATGAGGTAGTGAGTTTTTTCACTAATCATTTGTTTCTTTAAAATGTTCTTGACTTGATACTCTTTGTCAGGTTCAACAGACATTTCAGTGGTTTAAAGTGATATGAATTGATTACAATGCTGAAGCATGAATGCATGAAACACTGAATGTATTTGCATTTTTCTGAGTAAGTTTAGCTCATAGCTTAATCTCTTGATGTTTCTCTTGATTTCAAATGATTTTATGCTTTTGTTGTTTAACTTCTTGCTTCTTTGCTTTACATGAATGTTGTTTGTTCTTAGATAAACTTTCTCTTCAATCACAAAAGATTTTATCTCTGTTGTTTGTTCTATCTGTTGCTGAATCTTGTTTGCTAGATCTTTGTGCAACTTCTTGATCTTCACAATGTTTAATATTGCTTTTTGGCTTTGTGATCTGTGTGCTCACAGTTTATGTCATATCTTTGAGTTGTATTCATAATTCACTCAAAAAAGGTGTTTCTTCTGTGGTTTCATTCTGTGTGTTATTGTACACAAACTATGCTGTCAGCAACAGTTGTACTCAGTTGTTCTGATTTTTGTTGACATAGTGTCTTAAGTACGTTTCAACTGTTTGATTTATTCATTTGCTTTGCCCATCTGTCTGTGAATGATATGCTGTCAACATCTTTTGATTTATTCTGAGTTTTGCTGTGAGCATTTTTCAAAACTTGCTTGTGAACAGCTTGTCTCTGTCAGTGATAAACTTCTTTGATAGCTTGTGATTGTTAATCAACTCTCACAGTATGATGTACATCAATACTGATGCTGTTGTAGTTTTCTTAAATGAAATGAACATGATGTACTTGATCAATCTATCAACTATAGTCAATATGCTGTCAAACTTCACTCCTCATGCTGAATTCTTTAATGTCAGTAACTTCATTATGAAGTTCATAGTAATTGACTCTCATGGTGCATTCAGTGTGTTCAGTTATGTTATCTCACTATATTTCTTATCTCTCTAAATCTTGTTTCTGCAACATAAATCACACTTGATGATGTACTTAGTGATTTGATCTTTAAGGTCACTGATATTACACTTTCTTTGTACAAGGTCCTCAGTTCTCTTGACTTCAAGGTGTTCATCAGCCTTGCTGTTGTGACATACTCATATTAGTTCTTCATCTGTTAAGAGAGCTTGCTTCATCTTGTATGTTGCTGTTAAGTCTTTTGTGAGAATTTCTTTGTTATCTTCACTCAAAATTTCAGTGTGAATCTTTTTCACTTCTTCATGATTGAGCTGTCTACTTAAAGTGTCTGCTTCATCATTCTCATTACTCTTTTTGTAATGAATCTGAAATTCATAATCAGCTAACTGTTTGACTCAGCAAATCTGTCATCAATTCAACTGTTTCATTGTTGCAAAGTTTCTCAAATTCTTGTGATTTGTATAGATTTAAATAGACTTCTCTGTACCTGCAAGATAAGGTCTTCAATCTTACAGTGCTTTCACTATTGCAAGAAGTTCTTTGTCATGAACCTCATATCTTTTCTCAGATCTGAATAGCTTTTTAAATTAATAGACTATGGATCTCTGTTGCTCATCCTCAATTTGGTACAGACATGTGTCTACTGCAAAATTTAATGCATTGATTTTCAGTACCTTTTCACATGTTGAATTGAGTATTCTCAGATGTGCTGTTTTATTAAGACTTTTCTTTAATGTGTGAAATGCATTCTTCTGCTCTTTATCTCAATGTCATCTTTTATCTTTGCACATCAATTGCATGAGGGGTTTTGCAATCTTTGCATAATTAGATATGAACTTTCAATAATAGTTCATCAACTCTAGAAAGACTTGTACTTTCTTTACTCATTTTGATGAAGGTCAGTTTCTGACTGTGTCTGTTTTCTTTGAGTTCTTCTTGATTTGCTCAAATTAGATAACATAATTAAGAAATTTGATTTTCTTTGTTTTAAACCTGCTCTTTGACTTTTTCACATATAAAGTTCTCTCATTAAGCTTTCTCAGTATCTTGTGCATGTGGCTGCAGTGCATCTTAAGGTCATCTGAATATATCAAAATGTCATTGAGGTATGTGATTGTGAAATCATCAAGATACTCTCTCAATGTGTCATTGATTAATCTTTGAAAGGTGACAGAGGTGTTTTTGAGCTCAAACAGCATAACAGTGTATTTGTAGTATCTGTATCTCATTCAGAATGTCATTTTTCATTCTTTGTCTTTCTTCATTTATACTCAATAGTAGGCTTCTTTTAAGTCTAGACTTGTGAACCACTTAACTCTGTCTAATTGATCTTGTAACTCTTTAATTAATGATAAGAAATAACTGTCTTGTTTAGTTATCTTATTGAGTTGTTTATAGTTAACACATAGTCACTTTGTGTCATCTTTTTTTGATACAAACAGAATTGAGTATTCTGTCAATAACTTTGATGATTTGATGAATTCTCTTTTAAGATTCTCATCAAGATAAGTTCTGACTTTCTTGAGTTAATCTTTGCTCATTGAGTACAGTGACATTCACTTTGATTGCTTGTCATTCAATAGCAATATTTCATGATCTCATAACTTATGCTCTGATAAGCTCATTTCTGATTGTTTGAGAATCTCATACACATCTACTGTGGTGTATAACTCTTTGCTGATTCAATTGATTCTTGAGTTCTTTTTGTGTAATCAGAGCATCTTTAGTATAATGTCATACTTGATTGAATTGAGAACATCAAACATCAACTTCTGTGAATCTTCTAGTATCATGACTTCAACATGAACCTGGTTCATTATTCATTTGAATTCTTCATTAACCATATATATCTGCATAGGCTTCAGTGCTCACTGCAGTGTTAGTTTTAGCATTTCTATCACTTGTTGCAAAATATAGTTGTTGATTGCTTCTGAGTCTATCATTGCTTGAAGAAGTTTATTTTGTTCAACCTGAACATCAACTCATATCTTATGGTTCTTGTTGTTCTTCTGAGACATTAAAAGCTTTTTGTTTTCTAGTCTCTTTCAGAAAGCTTGCAGTTTTTTAACTGTACTGCATTGTCTGCTCTTCTTCTGAGATTCTGAAACTGTTTAAACTTTATCTCTTGTATGATCAGTTGTATGTACTTCTCACTGTCTTTCTTGATATATTGTTCTGAGTGTAGACAAGGTTCATACTGATCATATTCTCATTGAATCTGATTCTGAAGTGCTTTCACTCTATTCAGAAACTTGAGCAGCATGTAGTTTTCTGAAAAGGTTCAATGATTATCATCTGATGTTGAGTACTCTGTGAGTAAACAGATTTTGATTTTGTGACTCTTAGTTTTTCACACAAGTTGTTTCAGTACTGAGTCAGTTGCTGTTTGTACATCTTTCATCAACTTGTTAAGTTTTAAACATGCTCTTATCTCTTTTGTTTCTTTTTGCTGCTTCTCAAGATCATCAACGTTCTTTTTGAGCTCTTTTTGCTGTCTTTTTAGCAGTTATTGACACATCTCTCAGTGCTGATTCTCTGAGTGCTCATATCTTATTTTGAGTCTCATGTTAACTTCTCAGTTATTGACATCTTTTGAGTTTGCATCTGAATTTAGAGCTATTCAGATGCTATTACTGTAGTCTTTCTTTATCTGAGTTTTGTGAGTATTGGTTTCTTTGATCTTGACTTTTTTTAGAATAGTTAATCTCTTCAGTTGACCTGTCATGTCATAACTGTTTTGTTCTTTCTTAAGTTTCTGTGAGTATCATTTGACTTCATCTTTGCTGCTCATATGTGTTCAGCACATATTGTCATAACAGACTGTTCAGCTCAGAGTGTCATGCACTATGCATGTATCTGTTACTGCAATTTCTTTTTTCTTTTATTGAGGTTTCTTGCAAGTTCTTGCAAGATGTTTGAGCTTTTCACAGTTATAACATTTGCAAGTCTCTGCTCATCAAGATTGAGACTTATAGAATTTGCTCATGCACTGTTCTTGCTTCACTCATAATCACTGTTCACAGTGCTTCTCAATTGCGTTGAGATTTATAGGGTCACCTTTTCTGAGAATATAATATTTTTCTCACATCTTTAATGTGTAGTGCTCTGTATGCTTCATCTGTTGTTTTCACTGACAACTGTTAATGTTGATGAAGATATTGATCATATTCTGAAGCTTCTCAGATCAATTCATTCTGACTATCTCATCTTTAATAGCTTTGTTGAGTTCTCAATAGTATTGCAATATTAAAGCATCATTGTCTCAATCTGTTAAAGTCACAACTCACTGAAACTCTGCTGCATACTTGACTGCTGACTTATTCATCTTCAGAATGTAAAGTTATCTCTTCACTGCTTGTTTCTTGTTGACTACCTTGAAGGCTCTTTAAAGCTCATTCTTGAACTTCTTATAGTTGTCAAATATGAATTTCTTATTGTTTATCTGTTTCTTTGATGTCTTGTTAAGAAACTCATGCAGTTTGAGATTAACTCAATTGAATGCTGTATTCTTGAGGTACAATATGATAAACAGATCTTTGTTCATCTTGAATCTGAACTTTGTCTGATTGAATCTGATATATAACTCAAGCTTGATCAAGAAGGCTTGCAGCTTCTCTCTTTTGTCTGTGAATGCATTGAGTGCTGATATCTTGAGTACATTGATTGTTTGCTGAAGGCCTTGAAGGTTGACTTGACTTGTCAAAGCTGACTTCTGTGCACTGATTGTCATCTTTATATCATAAGAGTGTTCAAAGTGTTACATTCTGATCTGAGATGTCTTAAATATTAAAGCTAAAGATTTGTGCTTGTTGATATAAAGATCTCAGTGTGCATGTAGAGTAAATCAGTAGTTGATAACTTGTATTGAGTTGAACACAATTGTTTTCATAAGAGAAACAATTCTTTCTATATAAAAAGAAGATTGACCCTCAAAGAGTTGACTCAATCTGTTAAGGGTTGACTTGACACTCTCATGATTGAGTCAACACTTGACTCATCATCTTATATCAGAGACTATGCAGTCTTTGCACTCAACTCATTCTGTTAGTTTTAATTGAGCATGGTTGTAACACTTAACATTATCAGCTGCAGCCCTCATTTCTACAGCAGTATACAGTTTTGACAGGCTTTTTCTTCATCATCTAAAAGCTGAATTTGTTCTTAATAGCTCAGTTGTCAAGGGCCTGACAAACATCAACTCAGAAGGCATACTCAGTGCTGTCAATTGACACTGAAAGCTGTGTGCTGAACAACATGATGAGACAACAGCAAGAACAACAGCAAGACAAGAACAACAGTGAGGCAAGAGCAACAGTGAGATGAAAATGCCTAGAAAACAGCATCAGCAGATGTTCTGAAAAAGCGGTGTGTGCAGGGTAAAATATTCTTTATTTTACTTTGCAGGGTAGAATATTCTTTTATTTAGGTTTGCAGGGTATTCTGTTCTTTTACCCTTCTTTATTTTACTTTGCAGGGTAGGATATTCTTTTATTTAGGTTTGCAGGGTATTCTGTTCTTTTACCCATATTATATATACTATATGAAATAAATCTCAGTGGATAGAAGATTTGAGTCCCGACACACCCCTGTTTTCTAACCACTGAGCTTCCGGTTTTATCCACCGACCTATAAGCTCTTATTTATTGGCCTCCCCCTTGACGAGATCAAAGAGCCCGAGAGCAGATGAGAATGTGCCAGTATTGTCCCTCTCGAGAAACTAACTTGCTGGACAACGCTAAAACGAAAGGTGGGTTAGTATCTGTAATACGGCGGGGAGGGTTGTAGTTAATTTTAGCAACATGTATGTAATCTACGAGTCAATATTTAAACGTCCAACACATGGATAGATAAGCGCGTCACGTAATCCGCGCGTTTAACCAGCCTGGAGCAACCAGACAATCTCAACGCTTGTGCTTCATACAGAGCAAAGCCATATGTGATGAAACCTTCAATTCTCGCTCGTCCGACCTAGCCGCGATATAGGCTGTCGCAGCCAACAAGAGGTTTCTTGATGGGCCCGGCCAAAACGCGTGTGCGGCGCGGGAGCCATGGAGGTGGATAATTCCACTTTCAACTTCGTGTTAATTGTCTACTTGTGCTTTCTCGATTTCTTTCGAATCAGAAACATCGGTTGCCTGATCAGCGCTCTTAAGTATCATTCTAGCGAATCACCAATCTGCTTGACTGCACTCATGGAGGCTTTTGGTTATCGTCTCGTTCAGCAATCTGCTTCGACTTGATCTACCCAACTTGGTTCCGTCTTTTACTGCAATCTCCGAACGGCGCCTTTCTGGGATTGCGACGTCTCCGTGTGTCGGAGGCCAGGCGCTGATATTCATGATGAGTGTGTGCTCTGTCAGCGTCACCTGTGTTCGCAGCATCTCCGGAGAGCCTACCATAAATGTCCAGAATGGAAAATAAGTAGCTCTCGAAGAAAATGCAAGGCTATTGTTAGAAATGCCATGTATTATGGCTCCAGATTGACATTCTGTCTGGAGGATGAGGAAGCCTACGATTCTGCCCGGGACAAGGCAGTTGAATACGAATTGGCCGATTTCCCGCAGGACGTAAACTTGAACGCGCTTGTTGCCAGGGCCTCCGCTCTTCGGGAGGGTATCCCTTGTTCCGTTGCGACTCCCAATCTCGACAAGACAGCTCTTGCATCCGAGATGGGCAACGTGAATTATCACATCGAGCTCCGCTTCGAAGATGGCGTCAACTGGATCGCGCGGATCAAACGTCGCAACGCCTCTATTCCACCGGCAGCAGTACGAGAGTATATGATTCGGAGTGAAGCAGCCACGTACCGGTTTCTTGAGAAGACAGACGTCCCTGCCTCGAAAGTGTTTGACTTCGTCGTGGGCTCAGACAATCCGGTTGGAATTGGATACATCCTAACGGAAATGATACCCGGACGACCATTGCCATCCACCTCTCCGACTAGAGAACAAATTCAAAAGATGTTAGCTCAATTGGCAGATGTATATGTCGAGCTAGAACGATATCCTTTAGACGCCATGGGCTCGTTGGATCAACCAAGCACAGACCACATTGGCGCCCTCGCCAGTGAAGTACCTCTATAGTCGGACACGAAAGATTTTTTCTCCCGTTCCAGTTACGGCCGCCAACCTGAGCTGCTGCTGCTTTACCCCGAGCTGAGGGTGAGGAAGCCTGAACTGAGGGTGAGCGTGCCTGCACAAAGAGGCGACCCATTTCCGGCCCCCCGTTTCAGCCCCCAAATGGCCCATTTTTGGACCTCTACTTCGGCTGCAGTTACCAGCGGAGTTCGACTCTATTTTTAGTGTATGACAATTTCACACTACTTATCATCACACACCATAACAAGATACACCTAACAGAGCAACAAAGCTTGTTCCAACGAAGATGCTCTTCTTCCGCTGTTCTTTATGATTCATTGCTATATTCCTCTACTTTCAGTGAACGAATGGTCTGATATTTTCCTCATCACCTACGCAGACAAAAGTGGATCTGATAACACGAATACTAGATCAACGGCCTCTTCTCAGATTCCTTGATTGTCCTCTTCGGTGGTGGGTTGCTAGGAGGGAGCTAGGTTGGATGGTGTCGACCAAAACCTGGTGCTCAAGTGGAACAAGGCTCCTCGCAAGGCATCGCAGACCCCTGACCAACACTGCTCAGCAAATGGATATGTACACCGGATTCCAATGGTATTAGCTTCATCGAGATTCAAGGGGCTGATCGTGGCCTAGTCTGAAGAAGAAATCCTGGCCGACTGGATGCGGGCTCTTGCGAGATACCTTGGTGAGAAGTAGAGGAAGGATCGTACAGCATCCTAGAGCTACACCGAGACCGCAAGGATAGGAGTTGGGCTCACCACCACTGGCCAGGCAGACCCGTGCAATCTCGGCTCTCGGAGATGAAGGCTGCAGAACTGGTCAGGCACGATAAGGATTCGTGCAAGTGCTGTCGCGGGTTGACCGAGCGGAGTAGGTTTGTGTGGTTGCAGCCTGACTAGATTGGTTCGTGCGAATAATTGTCTCAGAGGATGGGGGCCTAGATTGGACGATGCTGGCCTGTGGACAGCGATCTCCTCGGAGGTTCTAACCGAATTCGACTTGAAAGTGATAGGCGTATACCACCTGCTGAAAGGAAGGATCAGCTCACAGGCAGCAACTTGGTCAACGCCGACGCAATTACGTCTCAGTCATCCTCTGCCTAGCAGTGATCAGCATCAGCGGATCTTTACTGAGCCCTCTGGGGCCGCCACCTTGAGCGCCCATGTCTCGGCCAGGTCGGGCTTTTCCCTCTCAGGCAATGAAACCCTGGCTTCCTGCGGTCAAGAGGAGGTGTTTTTACATGAATCTGCCCTGTGCTGACCCTAGTGACGTAGGCTCGGCGGAATTGAGACTCATAGTGGGTTAGCTTCGACGCAGGTGAAGCGCTTGAATTACAAGCAGTGGCGAAGATCTCAGCTGGACATGGCTCGAGTCCAGCGGCTTGCAGCTCGCCAGGCCTCTCTGCTGCGCTGCCCCGTCATCAGGCCAGAAGGCATGCGAAGAGTGAGAGCTAGTTTCGGAGAAGGGAGGTCCGGAGGATCAAGCTACCGTGACCCTCGCTAGGTGTGTGGCTCACACCTTGCTTCTGTGAAGGCTCAGAGCCCAGATTGGATCGCGAGGAGTTGGTTGAGGTCACCTAGCGCAAACCTCCTAAGCGACGGCAGACAGATTTCGCGGAGTCTTCGGATTCCAGTCGGCTTGACCGATGGAAGTGGTGTACGAAGACGGATCTAGAGTTCGCAGCTCCTGGTTTAGTATGAATGACCCTGCAGACAGTATATTCCACGCCGCGGGGATGTGCCGACTGAGGCGGGCACAATCACACAAGCTTCAGCTGGACATGACTCGGGTCCAGCGGCGTCTAGCTCGTCATTAAGCCAGAGGGCGTGCGCACTTGGAGTAAGTATCGGAGAGGGGAGGTCCGCTTGCATCACTAAGGGTCGAAATATCGCAATCCTCGCCGGCTGTGTGACGCTCCGTAAAAGGCTAGGATCAGGATTCAGGAGATGCGATCTTCACTCCCTCAGCGACTCAAGCCAGATTCGAAGTCCTCGCTTTTTACTCTGCTCTCGGGTTCGATATCGATACCCTTACAAACAGCATCTTCGGCCCCACCGGCCAGACCGTACGGCGCAGCTTAACGTAATCTTGCATGGGAGTAGTAGAGCTGCTTGCCCGCGGCCCATCTTGGAATAAATGCGTCTGTATTGAGAAAGAAGTTAGATATAGATACGCCTCGAGGACAGGATGAGATGCCTTCCTACCCGGGACCCATATTTGTCTCTATGGTTTCGTTCCATAAAACTGTTGTCTGCATGGCCATAGGCATTATAGGTAGAAACGGCATTACACTAGTAGTAGTAGTAGTAGTAGTAGATTTCATTCCGCCCGGAGGCACCATGCCTATAGGGCTCTAGCGCTAAAACTCTCTATACTGCCGCTACAGCTTGTCCCCTTTTAAGCCCTTCTTGCAAAGCTTTTCTGTAATTCCTCTGCACGCTTAGAAGCTACGTATCTGCGAGTGTCCGTTAGTAGTGGTTGAGGGCGCTATTAAAGGCGTTTCTTTAAGTGTTCGGCGTCCTGTGATCAGCAGCCGAAGCGGGCGCCCGCCATGCAACGGGGTGCTTATTGGATTGTCGGGATGGTAGGTTAGTAATGGTGGTTGTTTTGGCATTCTGTGCCTTGCTTTATTGCTCAAGCCTCCCAGTACTCGCTGCGTATTTGACGGTGGCTCGCACCGCTGCTATATCGGGGCTCCATGTCGAAGGGTCCGTTGCCGTCTTGCCTCCAAGATAGAAGGACAGGTCACCTCTCCTCGTCATAGTCTGCTGCCAGAGTAGTATCCCACACATTACACTAGTGTGAGCTACGTGGATGTCGCATTGGTTATCATCTAGAATTAGTCAGCCGTGTATGCGGGGAAGCGTTTTGCCGGCTTGGCGTTTCATCGGCTTAGCTGCGAACCCTCCGCATTCGCGACTGGGTCACCATTTCACCTCAAATCCGGCGGCTACATAAGTGACCTACTGGCCCTTTGGATTCCGCTCACCATGGCCACCCACCTCGACTCTTCACGCGCCCAAATGAAACCGCGGGCTTCGAAGCAAAGTGACCAAGGTACGCGCCGCTCACTGGTCTACAGCACTCTTACTCGATCTGACCCTTCACAGGAAAGCAGCCTCAAGGTATTGCGAAAGGAGAATTACAAGTCCGAAGAAGCACACGCATTTCACAACTTCAAAAGAGCATCGAGGATAGAAAGCCTGAGCGGAAATACTCGTCTCTTAGAACAGAAGAGGTATGTACGAATTCAGTCGCAAACTGCCTAGAGCTAACTTAACCTGTGTAGCCACAGAATCGTCCACTTCTACTACCATTGAAGCGTCGAAAGCGAGCTCGAGAGGTAGAGCCTCCAGCGCATAACGTACCTACTGAGCGGCCTCGAAAACGCCTTCGTTCTTCACTCGCAGGCTCTTGTCGCAGACAGGCCTCAGACCAGGAGGCAGTCGGTGGCCTCAGCGCATCCCAGAGGAGCTTTATCAGTCATTGGGCAGAGCGGAAAACCTGGCCAAAGGAGTACCTTCAGCACAACAGTATGCATCGCCTGATTGCGAGACAAAAATCGACGGCTTCTCTTCGACGTAAAAGGTCGGAACCCAGTCTTACTCCCTCCGCAACCCCAAGCGACCAAAGGCCAAGAGAAGAAAAGATTGCCCCATATCGAAATCCTAGTTACCCGACTTTGCTTGAGACTCTGGGCGACAGCTACATGGATGAATCTGAGTTGGGAATCACAGACGTAAGCAAGGTTCTCTACCAGAATCTACTTGAGACGAAGTGTACCACTCCGAAAGACACCCTGTTTCGTGATGACGCTTTCCCCAGCGCTTGTCGCAACCTTCGCGACAAAAACGAGGCAAGAATTATTCAAGACGTTGGTCGACTACTCGTTCCCTCCCCAGAGACCCTCGCGGCACTTGGCGCCAAAGATCTTCGTGTCTTGGTCGAAAGCGTCAACGAGGGCTGGAACAATTCTATCCCTATTACAACCACTCGTCCACAACCAGACTTTTCCGTTGGCTTCGGGCGATCTATGTTCTCGGATGATCAACTCAGCAAACTCCAGCCCTTGCTCGGCGACCCTTCATACTTGTCCTATTTCAGAGCTACTTACTACATGTACTTTCCAGTACTGACGTGCGAAGTTAAGTGTGGTGCTACGGGACTGGATATCGCAGATCGACAAAACGCTCACAGTATGACTCTTACAGTAAGAGGTATTGTTGAGCTTTTCAAACTGGCGAAGAAGGAGAACACGCTTCATAGAGAACTTCTGACTTTTTCGATTTCTCACGATCACCGAACGGTGAGGCTGTATGGTTATTATCCTGTAATTGACGGACCCAAGATCAAAACCTACCGCCGTCCGATTCACACTTTTGATATCACAGCTCGCGATGGCCAGGAGAGATGGAGGACATACAAATTCACAGTCGGGGTCTATAACTATTCGCTTACTCTCCTCAAAAGGATCCGCTCCGTTATTGATGAGTTACCGTCTGATTTCAATCTCAAACTTGCTCAACCATCAGAGCCACAACTTTCGGAGGCTTCCGGACTCTCGCAGCAATTTGAAGATCAGATATTGGTGGAGAACACAGACAGTCAACAAAGCCAAGATGACTTACAACCAATCACGCCTGACACGTCAACGCGAGCGGAGAAGCCAGCTTCCCCAAAGAAGAAGAAGAAGAAGAAGAAGGAGAATGCCTGAAACTGGAGCTAGCAGACAACTTAAGCGGCAGCTTGGATACACCATCCGGCACCAGCCACCATATCAGGCTCTACTGCATCTCCTGCTATGGCTTTACAAAATCAGCGACGCGCTTTCCAACCAGCTCCAGAGTGAGGTAGGGGCGTTGGGCGGGTGTTGAACGGGTGTATCAGAGGTGGTGTTTAGCGCAGATTTGGCGTCTTTGGCGTCTTTGGCGTCTTTGGCGTCTTTGTCGTCGGGATCTGTTTTTGGTCCCTCCATCAATGGGCCCTTTTTGGCTCCGCTCTCCTCTTCTGTTAAATGAAAATGAAGGCCCGCTTTCGATCCCTTGCAAAGTAATGGCTGTGTGCACACCGCGAGCATCATTTCCTGTCATCTTGACACCGTATCTGCGCTCGGATTCAATAATACTCGCGCTCTCTACCAGTTTTCCTCGATGATTCGAAAGGCAAGGATGGTGGCCCAGAAATGGGTCGAGTCAGCGTCATCTCCTCTCTCAATAAGAGTCGTGCCAGATCTTGTCCGGTGCATGAATACAAAGGCTAGGGAGCCCGGCCGGTGTGAAACTGCCAATTCAAGCAAAGTATCATGAGAGAATTCCCAAATGAAGTCCTGCTCCAGGTCTTCTCTCACCTACCGAGGTCGGACTGGAAATCAGTCCGACTCTTGTCGAAAGTCTGGTCGGTAACTGAAGCCAAACAAGTGTTTGATGAGATTCGTATGGGTCCTAGTGACCAAGCAATGCTATCACTGACAGCGCTGTCGAATCACGAGTATCTCCGTCAGATACCGTCTCGTCTCCGAGTAGAAGCGCAGCTGGTGCAGCCAAATCTGAGCGTACACGAATTTCTTATTCGTCTGCTCCGACAGATTAGGCTATGCTTGTTGTGCTGAGACTGACCACCATCTTCTGAGGCTATCCTCCCTGGGTCCGACGCCATCATGACACATGCCAGAAGGCCACTTCCTCTCAGCTCAGTCGACCTAGTATGACGAGAAGGCGAGCTCTGCGCGAACTCGGCATTGAGGTCAAGGTATACAACCTATCTGGATTTTGTGAATCAGCAGCAGCAATGAACACCCTCACGACAGAGAGATCTTCTAGAACGAGCTCTCCTGCAGCTGCCAAATATACGTCACGTTACCTTTACTGCAACCTGGCTCACTGCCGAAACTTTCAAGGAATGGTTAAGGGGCAACAGAGTGGTTTTGCTTGGACTCGACCCCATTCAACAAGCACCTGTGAGCGATTACTTGTCGGAGCTCGTTCACATCCTTGAGAATTCTTTTCAGATTGTTCAGAGCTTAACGGTAGAGATCAACAGCCAGATAACCATTACGGACCGAAGGAGCTACTTCCTTCAGCGTATCGAGAAGTTTACCGCTCGTCTTGGCCCTTGCTTCCGCGTTGAGGATGCCCCGTCACTCATTAACTTGATCGGATACATGACTAGACTCCAGACTCTCGACGTGCAGTTCAATTCGTACAATGGCGTGAGTGATACGTCATTTTGGGCACTCCAGGGACTTCTACAGATGCCCACTTGTAATAGTGTGAGCTTTACGCGTCTTTGCCTGACGAATGCTGCAGTTTTTATAGATGATCTCGTGAATTTTGCGCAGAGACAACCGATGGTGCAAGAGGTAGTACTTTCAGATTCAGTCATCGTCCAGGCGGTAGAAGGATTCATTGACCATGCCGAAAGGGAGGAATAGAATTCCGCGGTTGCTGAGGCTTTCGACGTGTACAGAACATACCGACCCAAATTGTCATTAGCTGCTGGGAGTATGTGAAACAGGTATCGCTTCAGCTCTCATAGTACATGTTCTCTCCGAAGCTGTCTAATGTCTCGACTTCTAACGAAAGTCGCTCACCTTACAACCCTCTTTCATGCTTGTAAACAATAGCGAGCTTATAGTGAGGGCAACACTATTGGGGTCTCCGTCTCTGTATACCTGAGATGCCTTCCGGCCGATCAAACACTCTTGTTCTGTCGCCTGATGAGATTCTGTAGACAAGACATGCGAATGTCGATTACTTACTCAGCATCAATACGTAAGACTGAAGCGCCTTCATAGAGATCACAGTCATGGCGTCGTTGTCTACCAAATCCTTCGATCTCTGACTGTCTCAGTCTAGGCTGAGTGGCCTGTGTCCTATTGAACAGTGGTAATGCCACAACAAAGAATTGCATGAGGCAGCCTCTTCTTCGATAAGGGCCGCGAGTCTAGACGGGTGTATCCAGAATTTGCCCTTGCACCAATTAGCAATTTTCTAGCCACTCAAAGAACCAATGAGCTTATACAGAGTCTTTGTATCGCCGCCAGTATATGTTCCTCCCTGCATCAAGCTCTTGAATATGCAGAAGGATGAACACAGCCAAAGTTCCAACTATCCACACGGGTCGGCCTCTCTTGTACAGCAGCTCTTACACAGCTTTCAAGATTTTCTCGTCCAACTCAATCATCTTGAGCTCAAGGAGGTGGCCTAATTGGTTTTGTACCATACGAGGCACCGGTACAATCCCGTACCACGCAGACAGTCTGTCTGTGACTGTGGCCATCCCTAGATTTTCCTCCCCAGAAAATCGCCATTCAATGCTAATCAGACGGAGGGTCGTATACATCTGCAAACAATCCCATATTATTGAATTCTTGATACGTTAGTCTATATTATATTATGAAGGAGGAGGATACTCACCTGAAGGTAAAAGCGCGCAAGTTTGAACAAAGAATGAACGAGATGTTGACTCTCGCACGCTTCATTGAATGCAAATTCGACGCACTCTCTGACGTATGATGAAATATCAATCCTGGTATTTGCCGGGCAATATGCAGTAGTTTCCGTTGAGTGCCAACCAGACAAATTCTTTCGAAGTGCATGAACCTGGTGTTTCTGGGTTGGAACGAATTGACAACATTTCACCGTCAGGGTTGGACCGTTGAGATAGTGCTGCAATTGCACTATCGTCCGACCATGAAATCCAATCTGCGTCGCACGTGTAAACAGGAGTTCATACGTTTCGTTCTTCCCTGTGAAGTTCTTAGTTCTTGTCATGGAAGTGAACGGAAGAGGAAGCACATTTTTCGAAAGGCTTATGCTGTGTCAGGCGTTCCCAACTGCAAATGTATGCTGGAATATCGAACCTGATGCATTGGCGACAGCGAGAGTCCATACCAGAGGTCCCTTTATTGCACTGCAGCGATGTTAATTTGTCTAGACTTGTCATTCAGTCACAAGGGTAAATGATATACCTTTTGCTTTAGAGTCCAACATCTCGTACATCGTAGAGACTGGGCAGTATCAGGGAAGGCTGCATGGCTCAAGACATCAAGATGATCGTCTGATTGAGGCTCTAGTGGTAAAACTTTGCTGACCTGGTATTCAGCATTGGAGGAGACTGAAGACTGGTGATTCAAGATCAAAGTTAAGGTAGAGCAAGGCTGTTCAACTTCTGAGAGAGCTGCAGGGCTCCAGTCATCCCTAGAATAGCCTGTATAAAGTGAACCTAGAGATAGGTCGGATCCAGGATGTGGTTCGGAAGCCAAGGTAGCAGCTTGGCCGTCGCTGGCGTTATCCCAGTCGGAATTGTCAGGGTTGAGTAGGGGTTCTGGGTCATCTAGGGGACCGAATGGAGTAGACTCCTGATTCAACCAGGCCCCTTGGAAGTCCATCTGATCCACAGTTCGCACAAGGCTCTCGTTCTGTGTGCTCACGACGCGATGTTGATTCTTTGAAGCGGGGAAGCACGTGAACGGATATTCCCGCGGGTCCTGCGGGCCCCTGTCGCACTAAAAACCGCACATTTCTGCAGTCCCCCTGTCGAACTAGAACATATCTCGCCTTTTCAAGACTTCACAATTTACCCTAGTTCATGCTCATACCAATGATAGGTTCGAAAGCTTCGCGGATGCGCCAAATGGCGCCGCTCCAGATCTGCCATTCCAACACAGTCCAAAACTTGGGCAAGCCCATCATATTGATTCCGCCCTAGTTTGTACCGTCTTGCATGATCATGTCTGTATATAACAACATCAGGCTCGTTGCCTTCTTTTGCCCTGCTTTACTGTGATTTACTTTTCATTCGCTGTGGAATCTCGCAATCATGGAGCCTAAGACGCTGCCTTCAACACCTGTACCCGAATCTGCCCGTCCTATAAGACAAGAGACAGTAAGCAACTCTGGTACTTCTCAAGACCGACAGCTCACACGTCATCGCCTCTTAGGTCTCAGAAGCGATCCCGTGCGCTGGTTGGAATGCGCCATGGATACTCTTCAGCGTTCCAGCAAGCGACATCGAACTTGAGACCTCCCAATGGCACCAGGATCAATCAAATGGGATAGTCTACATTGTCGGAAAATACAATGATGCCTACGAAGTTATCATCGATCCAGCCTACCATCCGGGGCTCAATTGCCAGGAGTTCAAACTCAATTTCAAGTACAGTCCGACTGGAGAGAGACAGAAAGATGTCTATGGCATACAGAAGGCGACCAAGGAAGCTCGTACTCTGTGGCTTTGTCACGCTGCACATGAGATCCGCTCTGAGCAGCATCCTGAAGTCCGGTCCGCTTATTGCGATTTTGCCCGCTTGAATGGCCTACGTGAAGCGCTCGCCAGAGCAATCCTAATCTACGACATATCGGTAAGCTTGTTGCTTGAAGCTCTCCCCAGTACTCTGACCAATATGTTTGACAGACATCTACCCCTCTCATTCGAAGGAATTTGGCACAAAACCTTGTGATCTTGTTTCTGAATCTAGTGACGGATTATGACTCTTTGGATGCCGATCACTACCTGACAAGCAATGAGGACGATCTACTTGAAGGTCTTCAACATTCCTTACCAATTCCAGTACCCCTCAAAAGGACGAGAGGTGAAGAGGCTCAAATAACTTCACTCATTCGGGCTCTGCTGGAATTTTCCGGCGGTAAGGTGGATGTTCAGCAACATGGGTTTGCCCAAGAGTACACTATCCGTGACAACGCTGATTTGTACGCTTCGGTTCTTGGTATCACAAGGGAAAAGATGTTCAGAGATTCTAATTCAGAGCAAATAGACAAGGAGCTCTTGGGGTCTTCAGTATTCTCGGAGACGACAATCAGTGCACAAGGTCTAGAAGATTCGACCATGAAGATGATGGACTTCCTTTCTGTTGGCTTTTTGAAAGATTATTTGGTACGATATCCCGAAGAGCGAATTGATTCGATACTAATATGACCAGAATCTTCCATCGCGAGTATCGTGCGGATTTAGCGTTGCCCAATTGGATCTGTTCAATGCCTACCTGTGAGTTTCCACTGTACGCGTGTAGAGCAGTAACACTGATGAGAAAGCAGCGCATACACTTATGACACCTTTCCTTCACTTCGAAAGCCGGAAAACAACATGCTATTGCTTATCACATGGAGCACGATGCTTTCTAATAGCTCAATGGATTTCAGTCGCCAGTTCGCCGTTCTCCGCGAATGGGCATACTCAGAAGAAGGGCAGAAACTATTCAAGCAGTTGGCCAGAGATGTCCAAGATTCTCAGAGCGTGAAGCAACTTGCCTTGTACATGGCTGCCTGGATGATCTATCTGCGAATCTGTCCGAACCTTTTGGACAATACGGACAAGCCCATCACAGGTAGCTATCTCTTTGACCTAGATACTCTGTTTGAGGGTAGTTCACTTGGAAACAGTGGAAGAGTCGCAGAACAAATGGTCTTTGCCCTTGTACGAGTGCTTCATTGCAGCGAACAGTACGAGCAACTCGTTGTGTTTCTCAAGACTGTACTTGACTGAGAGCCTTCTCTGTTGCATTTCCTTGATGGCCTCGCCAATAAATATCTGAGCCGGAGAATCCTTGGCCTGAGTCACAAGACCAAATTCGAGACGGTGATGGAGGAGATGTCGCATTTGAAGATGCTAGGTCTGAGAAGGGATACCGACTCAGACAAGGTCCACAATGACTGCTCGGATTGGGTCCTCATTCAGGACGATTCATCAAGGCCATACAGCGACTGTACATTGCCAGCTGCGGAGACAAGGTACGTGCTTGCTATGCTGCATCTCTCTAAACATCTGTCCTGACCTATATAGGGATTCCACTGAGCACTCTCAACGCGAAAATTCCCTCAAGATCAATATCGCTCAGACAATCGAAGTATCCACGGCGACTGTAGCTGCTCAAGAAGACATGAAACCTTCTCATATCGTCACAGTATCTTCCCCGAGCGATAAAAGGTACCTATCATCTCCACCGGACTTACGCGCAGACGACTATACACTCATTCGCCTGATTGATGTTGCAGATTGAAGTTTGTTGGAGACACTCGACACAACAATTGGGACAATTAATGAGGTGCCTAATATCGAGGAGTTGAGCGACGGGTCATTGGAGATCTGTGTCCTCAAGTCATATCGTTTCACAGCACAGGGCAAGCTGGGTAAGATATTCCCTGACTCGGACATTGAACTTTACTACAATCCTCTTGAACCCACAGCCAAGGACGTGGAGGTCTGAAGCTACGATCAGGCGAAGAAGTTACACCTGCAATGGCTTTTTGAAAGATCCTTGAGGATAGTCAGTAAAGGCTGGCCTGCTGCTGCTGCTTTTTATTTCGACCTCCTGCGAGTCATGTGTGGACTTGCCGAAGCTGCTGTAGGATTCATGAACTCCTACAGCTTCAAACATCCACTGGTGCCTACGTACCGAGGTCACATTCGAACCAAAGAAGATGCTGTCTATCTCCTTGAAGCCTGACTTCGTGAAGAGCTTTCTCATTCTTGTCGAGGGCCTCGAAAGGGAGATTCAGTTATCAGTGGCGACGTTTTTGTGTGGGAAACAAACAGCACAGGAATTCACCACTGGAGTGATGGATTGGAGTGGACTGCTCAGACACAGAACGACTTTGAGGTCAGCAAAGCGATGGATGAGTCTGGGCTCATGAAGAAGACAATCAGGATCCCTGCCTGTAGGGCCGTTCATAATGTTGTTTCCTACTATGAGGAGAGGGATACTTGACTGAGCCGCCGGAGCATGGCTGTTAGGCCGAGTTAGCCTGCATACTTACTGTAGGGGACGTTCCCGGTCGAGTTCATCTGAGTAGATAATTTTTAGGCTTGTAGAGGTAGATTCTTGTAATATTCAATTGTCGAAGCCAGGAAAAGTTGAAGCTATGCTGCAATATCTTGCTTCTCCGCTGGAAGCACGCCTACACGACTACATTAGTCACTTCTCAGCACGTCCACTAGTACATAATCGCGGTCTGCCCCCGGTGAAAAAAGCATCCCTCCACTGCTCAAGTTCCTGCTGTTTGCCATTGAATCCCACCGCGTACTACCTCCATTGCATTTATGTGAGACGCTCGACGGAATGGAAATACTCTCTCAACGCATTCGTGGCCGCATGCCTCGAGACCTACTTCAATACCTTCTGAAGCAGAAAACCATCGCCGATATTCCCATCTGTGAACATGAGCCTGCCAACGTTGACTTCGAAGTTATCCCAGCGGGATCTTTTGAGATGAAGGCATACTTTCCAGTCTCTTACAGCGGTAAAACCGTTGTCTTCATGCATCTACCGGGAGGTTAGCCTAAAGCAGCACCTTCAGCCTAGCGACGTTAACTTTGATAGGCATCTGCAAGAGAGGTATAGACAGGGACCGAAGTTGGTGTTCGAATATGGCAAAGGGTTCGTGGATCAATCCTATGAAGTTTGAGGTAGACTTCAAACTTACAGCACAGATTCCGGGTCCATATACATAAGCGTCGACTACCCTTCGGCCCTTGAGGTCAGTTATGGACAAATCTTGACCCATTGTCACCACGCATATAAGTTCGTTCGCCAGCTGTGTATGGGGTCATGGGAAGAGGACTGGGGCACTGATCCCGCCAGAATAGTGATCTCAGGTTCTTCGTTGTTAGTAAATATCCTCGATACCCAAGATGATCCAAGGTTGAGACTGATATTTCGTTACTAGCGGCTTTACTCTTGCTATAATCGTCGCAGCAGTTGCTGCTCTGAACGAAATACCAGCGTACGGATTGATTGGCTTGGTTCCGCTTCTCGACACAGCTCCAGATCTTGCCGACAATCCATGGGGTGATAACGAGAGCACCATCGGACTCACACCTGATCGCTTACTGGGCGACCTGAGAACGGTCTTCGAAGGGAAGTATCCAGATTGTCGCGACCATTGGCACAGCAACCCACGCAAAATGCCAGATGAGGTCTTGAGAGTGCTGCCAAGGACAATCATGGTGTCTGCGACGCTAGACATTTTGCACAAATCGCAAGTCCTGTTCAGTAATCGCCTGCGAGCTCAAGGAGTGGAAGTGGACAGGATGGAGGCTGATGGATTACACCAGGTGAAGGACATGAACCAAGTCACAGAGGCAGGCTGTGCGGTGAGGCGTTATGTCAAGCAGAAGTCGATCGAATTTGCGAAGCACGCAAAGTGCTCCGCAGGTGGAGGTCCAGATGTAGCGCCCACGCTGAACCGCCAAAACGTCATGACTGGGTTGGAGGCGATGGCTAGCTAGGCACTATGAGACCTCCATAGAGAGCAATAAGAGATCTAGACGGGCTACACCCCTTAAGCAGACCACGGGACAAGATGAGCGATGGGTCACTACTTCAAGCCGCTGCACCAAAGGTCTGTTGCTATGCATCAGGCTGTGGGTGTGGTTGCCAACATGGATGCACAAATGGAGGCGCCATCGAAGGTTGTCGCCATCTGTGGGCTGGCGAGCCACGCACTAATGCAGATTGTATTGATTGTGCGCTCTTCTATGCTTAATGTGCGCGAAAGGTAGCGTTCGCCAAAAGAGCAACACCGTAGCGGGAACCATAAGAGCATCATAACAATACACAAAACTCATCGGAGAAGACAGCCGTGTTGGGCTCCGCACTGATGCAGATTGTATTGATTGTGCCTCTGCTATGTGAGGATGGTGGGTCCACCAAATACCGACTTGAGTCTTTCGTGTCGCCGTTGCTGACAACAGGTAGAACACGATAGGGACCATAAACATTATTGGTCCAGGCCCGTTTGAGCCTCAGGCGCCAAGACCGATGCTACAAATTCATGCTCGCAGACCCGCAGCGGAGCCTGTATTGGCGCCGCTCTCCTGGTGGTCAGGTTCTGCTGTTCGTTACCTCTTTACCCTTCTCGGTGCCATCCCATTCATGTTTGACCGTATCCTGCATTGCCGCTTTGGCGCGAGAAGGCCATTGTCTGCGCATCTCTTTCTCTTCCGATGGTCAGCTCTATCAAAGTAAGCATGGAGGCCTTGCGCCGCCACCAACCTATCTACGGAATATGGCGACCCGCTGATGTTGCACGTCTTCAACTCTCCTTGCTTAAGAGAGATTGTGAAGCTGTCACCGATGTTCAGCTGCACACACTTCCGAAAATTTCCATCTGCTCTCAGAAATGAACGGTCGCCCACTACCTCCGGAATGAGCGAATTATTCAAACAGAAGTATGCTAAGCTGTTCGATAATTGGTCGATAAAGGCTTTGAAATCTGAATCATTCTCCCACAGAATGCACAGTATGTGGCCAGTTCCTACGTGCCTATTTTCATGTCTTTCTGAGACTGATTCTAATTTGAAATAGAACAAAGACACAATCGCATAGCGTGCTATGTCGTCAATAATTTTTGATATCGGATGATTGGCCTGAACATTCAATTTTAGTCTAGACATACTCCTTGTGTCGTTCAGTCTTGGCTTCACCCCGTCAAATTTGATATTCAGACAGTGAAACTCAGAGCGATGTTTGAAGACATGTTAAGTTCATCAGTTGCACATTTTCTCTCAGATCAAACAGCAGAATTTAAGAAGCGCTCTGTCCTTTCAAAGATCATGAGATTCATCAATGTTTGAGACCTCAAGCTTGAGGGCATCAGTGTTGAGAGAAATCACAAAATCTGGTTCTTCAATTAGTGAAAACAGAACCTTTGCCTCAGTCAGAGCAAAGATTAGCAGGTTGTTCTCAAGAGTGCTTGAATCTTGAAATGTGTCAATTTCAGCTATTTCTTTTACTGAGAAAATTCTAGCATGATGTTAGTCAACTGACAGTCAAGATTGAGAAACTGTTATATTCTTGAGCTGCTGAGACAGCTCTTGCACTACATTGTGTCAGTGCAAAACACATATATTGCTGAGAAAGACTCACATTTCTCAAACTGACACTCTGTCATAGGCATCTTTGAGTCAAATTACATGATAGCCTGTGCATAAGTCAGATTTTCTAGATTTCATGCTCAACTCAACCAATGTACCTTGAGTCTGCTGTTGACTATCTATGCTGTTATAATTTGTAAACATGCAGTAAGATGAATTCTGAACAGTGATGACAGGCACATCAATCTTGACCCCTATTGATGTTGCATAAGATGAGTTCAATATGCTTCTATCAGTGCTGAATACTTCTTTTAATGCTGTTTCAATATTTTCTACTGAATAGAGGCCATCTGTGAAAATGAAGACTGCTAGCTTATGTAAGCAAAAGACAACAGAAATGTTCAGAACTTCTCAAGGTTTAAATGCAAGATGTGCTAATTTCTCAAAACTCTCTATGTATCTTTCAACAGATCAGCTGTTGATATAGAGTCTGAGGATGATCAAACCACCTTAGTAAGTTAGTACTGAGCTCATATATCTTACTGCAAAACTCACCTGAACTTATTTCAAATGTGAGCTTGCAGAACTTCTGTAACAGGGTTTGTAAGCTCATAAGAGCCTGTATTCAATCTTCTATTTGTTTCATCAACTTCAGTGACACAATATTGCAAGTGTCTTCATCATTGACGCACAGAATCCCTATTCTGACATTTGAAGAATGCACCTTCATGATCACCTTCTGTTGTATCTTTGTTTTGCAAAGAAAGCAACACTGCACTTTGAAGATTCAAGGGTTAGCTGCACAGTGCTCATTAAACATCAAAACACAGTTTTCACATACACAGTTCCCACAAGGTAAGCCGTACTGAGGTCTACAGTGTAGACAAGAAAGACAAGTAATGCTGCACTGAATAGCAGATCATTGATCCTTGAATCTGTGAAGGCTATCACAGTGAATATCTGTAAAGAACTTTCTTGATCTCTTAAGACATTGTTTGAAAAAGTCCCTTAAATGATTTCTGATCATATTGATGAAGTTGGTTTGTAGTATCATATCTGTAGATTCTTCAAAGGCAAGAGATTTACATTCACTCATCTGATAAAAGACATTCTGATACAATGCTTTGAAAACACTGACTGAATCAAACACTAAAGCTGAATGAGATTATCTGAGGTCTTGAAAAAAGTGCTGAACTTACTATGTAAATCAGATGAGTAGTTGTTCAGAAGAAGGCTCAAGGCAATCATTGAGGCTGCAAACTTCATGAGCTTCTTCACTGTTTTCATGTGTTTTAGAAATTCTGATAGGTGTTCTCACAGGTCTGAGCCAACAGAATTTTGGCTTCTTGATGTGTTAATGAAATTGAAAGGCTTCTCAGTGGCTTTTGAAAAGTGCTCACAGGTGTAACTGAAAAAGACAGCAAAATGTGTCACAGAGAATAAGAATTGAGTGTCTTCTTTGTTCTTTTGTACATGATCTGATGCATTCATGAGACACTTCTTCAGATGTTTATGATGAGTGTCAGCAGATATGATACTATTTGGCAACAGGGTAACTATATCAATCACTGTGATATACACAAAAGGATCATTTGTTGTTTTCTGTCTTAACAGCAACAGAAAATTTTCTCTGACCTCAATCTTGAATTCTGCCCTGAGAGAGACTTTCTTGATTACAATAATCACTTTCAAATATGTGCTTCAAAAAAGAATTGATGAGTGACCTTTCTTTAACCATACAGCTATGTGGTGTGCAATCTGTCTGAGCTCATCAAGATCAGCAGAAAAGAAGCAGAAAACATCTGTAAAGAGAAAGAGCAGTCACAAGTAGACATCATTGATGATATTATTCAAACATATGTTAAACAATTCAGTAAGACCCTTTTGAAGGCCTCACCTTCTTGTTTTCATGACATGTGTTGACTTTGATATTTATTCTTCTTGAACTTTTCATAGAAAAATCACCATTGACAAGGTATATTGATCTGTCATAGAAAATACTCAAAGGGTCAAGGTGAAGATGTACTTTCTCTACACTCTGCTTGAGTGTAAATTCTTGAGTTCTCTTTACCTCAAAAATTTCTTAAAGAGTGACAGATTTTGCTGTGTTCTCAATTAGTATGAATAAGCTGAGTTGCTCATTGTCAGAATTGAGAAGATGAGATGTAAAAGTCTAAAGCCTATTCAATTCAAGAAGAGCTGTGTTCTTGCTGTGAGTGCAGAGGCTCAGTCAATGTGTGTGTTCACAGCACTTTATGATGAAGAAAGCAAACTGACTACTTTGTGAACATGAAGCATGATGTTGATTTGATGAGAGTTGTGATTATATATGCAGTTTTCAGCTAGCAGAGATACTGAATCGGCCTTCAATGAGAATCAAGACTAGAAAAGTAACAATTTGAAGCTATCTGCTGTGACTGCAAGAAATCAAAACAGTGTTCTATCAAGAGAGCACTGAAGCTGACTGATAAAAGCCTGTGTCAGTAAATGTGTATGTCAGAGCTGATGCAGATACTTAAAGACTACATCATCTTCAATTCATCTCTTATTTATACAACTCTTCACTGAAATGAATTATAGGTTTTGTTATCATTCAGACTGTTATAAGAATGAGTAAGACTCACATTTAATGAGATGAAGGTTGATAACACTGTCACAGATATCTTTCAGTTCTCAAAGCGCAAACAAAATCATATATCAACAGTGAAGAAACTAGAAACTGAGCAAGCTTCATTGCTTTCAAAAAACTAACAACAGAAACCTCTTTTGATCAATGAGACAAAGTGCATGTTTGCTTTCTTTGTGACAAGTTTAAATCATCAAGATATCATAATATGAATCTAGAAGTGTAGAATCAAACTTCAGAAAAGAACATCTGCTTAAGACCAGTATGTGTCAAGTATAAGAGCACATTGAGAAATTCACATTGCTGTGAAAGAGTCATTCTGAAGATTCATCACTACTTCTACAACAGGCCTAGCTTGAAAGATACTGATGCATTATTTAATGCAGCTGAGCTATTCAGAAAGTGTCACTTTTCTAATTCAGTTGAGTTGTCTGATGCCTCTGAGCATATTCTGTATTTGCAAAAGTATGCTTCAGACTGAGTCTTTTCTGTGAGTAAGAAACTACCTTCTTTAGTCAACAGATTTATCAAGCCTACACTTTACTTTTGAGCATACATTATAGACAGATTCATTTAGTGAACTGATATAAGAATCTCACTGAAAGTCAAGCTGATGCTGAATTTAAATCAAAGCAAACCCTGATGATGCTTTCTCTTCTTCAGTATTGTTAAATTAAATGGTGATGGTTCAGAAATCTTCATCAATTCTTTAAATAAATTTGTGTTTGATGTCTGATCCTTCAGTGTCAATTTCTCAGATGCTATTGTTTTTTGTATGCTTTCTGATCTTTACTTCTCATCAGCATTTAAAGGCTTAAAATCTCTCAGATCAAGTCTTTCTATGTCTTCAGAAAGCTCATTCTTAGATCTGAGAAACTACTCAGTAGATGTCAGAATTGAAACTTTATGAAACTTGACAGGGCTCATATCATTTGTTTCAGATGCAGTAGAAATGACTTTTGAGATTTGTATATGTATGAGTCTTTTTTCACCTCATTATGAATGATTAACATCAGGTCAATGTTACAAAGTTTATCATACTGATAGCATTTACTTCTTAGCCCTTTTAGTCATCTCTTTAGCTGCTTATTCTGGCTTTTAACAGACTGCTTAGCCATAGCTGCTGTTTCTCATTATTGCATCTGAACATAACAACCTTATATTAACAATGTCTCTCTGAAGAGGAAAAAGCCTTGCAGGTCCTCACAGATGAACAATTTAATTGAAGCTTCTTAGTGTAAATGTCTCAATTTTAACAAGGCTCAGATTTGTTCTCTTTGCTTTCATACTTAAAAAGAAACATAAAGACACAAGACTGTGAGATGATGTGCTCAAAAAGTGACACTGATGAGAAGAAACTCTTGAACAATTTGCATTTGATGCAAGCCATCAGACTTTCAAAAAAGAGATGAACAGAGACTCTTTCAACACCATGGTTGATGCTTGTAACTAACTTATGCAGCCTTAGTTTAACCTCAGAGCAATCATTTTGTACAGCAGACTCATATGTGTCACATCAAAGTCAGAGCTTTGTTTCTGAAATGAAGTTTTCATTGTTTAAATATCTTACTATTGTTGTGAAAACAAAAAGAGTGTATGATGAAAGAAAGCAAAGAAGGGCTAAATTGAAAAGCTTCACCATATAGAAAGAAGAGAATCATGAACAACACACAGGAGTTTCAATTTTATTAAACAGTACTTGTTTTGAACAGTTTAGTTAGGCCCTTCTTGCCTAAAATACTACTTTGTCTTATTTATCAGATCAGTGAGCACATCATTGTGCAAATAACTTTCATAATCATTCTTGTCATAAGTCTATTGTCATTATCTAGAAACAAGACAAACAGTCATTTTCTTAACAACTGACGATCATAGAGCAATACAACATCACAAGCAAACAGGATTTGAAGTGAGCATCTTATTTGACCTTGAAGAGCCACTATCTGAATAAGATTTATTAAGAGGGAAATTGGTATTTCCCAAAATGAAAAAGCAATGAAAGCTACTTCAGGAGGTGAAAATGAAGCAAATATACTGACATCATCATGCTTTAGAAAAGACAGGATCCTCATATCAGTATCAGTTTTCATTATTACAATCTCTCTTGTGACAGCAACAGCTTATTATCATTGTACTTGTTCAGTTCATTTCATACATACAATGTGGTTTCAACTATATGTCAGATTCTCAAAAATCTTCTTCTTCTTCTTTGAACAAGTCAATCAAGAGCACGCCTTCAAGTTCTCTAGTCATGCAGTAACTCATTATCTATATGTTTATTTCTACTTCTGAATCAACAGAAGCCTCACATTTTGATGACATGAATGTTATAAACTTTCTTGAGACATAAGAGAATATCTGTCAAGATCATGACCTTATTGAGAAGCTCATGATGCAGCACTTGTCATTATATTGTAAGAATCTTATCAGCGAGCATATCAAATTCCTGTCAGAATATAAGAGTCAAAATTGAAAGCAACTCAAAGAACGTCTGCAAAAAGACTATATATGACAGAATATCAAGCAACAATACTATTTGCGTGCATATCTCAAGCAATACAAGCAATTCTTCAGCAAGGAAGACCTTTGTACTTATTGCCTTCAATATCACATCATATTGAGTCATCTGATTGCAAAACAAGAACTCAATAACTATACTGCATGCTTATGGTTTCTAAAAGGGTTGTCAAAGAAGAAGCAGACAAAGGTAGTTAGACAGGCTGAAATAAAGACGTCAGTTTCAGACATGTTTCATTTAAATGCTGTGTTGAAGACAGCAAAGCAGATGTGTGAAGAGAAGAAGAGTCTGAATGTGTTGTGTGATAATAACAATAGCATGAAAGCTCTGCAGAAGTTGATAAATCAGCAGCAAGAAGAAACAACAGCAATTAATAAGAAAGCATTCACTACGCATATCAGACCTACTATCATGCCTGAGCCTAATATTGACGAGTTGGCCACAAAGTTTCAGAACTTGACATTGTCATTGTAAGCTAAGCTTGATTGCTGTGAGCATTTGATAAACAAAGTCATGACAACAGCTGTTCATTCTGCTTCTCTCAAGTCATATGTTACAACCATACTCAGTTAAAACTAATGAGATGGGTTGAACATAAGAACTGCGTAGTCTCTGACATGAGATGACGATTTGAGTGTCAACTTGACCGTGAGAATGTTGAGTCAACCCCTAGCAGGTTGAGTTGACTCTTTGAGGGTCAACCCTTGTTCTATATAGAAAGGATTGTTTCCCTTATGAAAATGATCGTGTTCAACTCAATACAAGTTATCAACTACTGGTTTATTCTACACCGCGCACTGAGATCTTTATATCAACAAGCACAAACCTTTAGCCTTAATATTTGAGGCATCTCAGATCAGGACGTAACACTTTGAACATTCTTACAATATAAGAATGACAATCAGTACACAGAAGTCAGCTTTGACAAGTCAAGTCAACCTTCAAGGCCTTCAGCAAACAATCAATGTACTTAAGGTACTGACACTCAATGCATTCACAGGTGAGAGAGAGAAGCTGTGAGCCTTCTTGGTCAAGCTTAAGTTATATATTGAATTCAATCAGGCAAAGTTCAGGTCTGAGATGGACAAAGGCCTGTTTACTGTATTGTACCTCAAAGATGCAGCATTTGATTGAGTTAACCTCAAACTGCATGAGTTCCTTGACAAGACACTGAAGAAATGAATGAACAATAAGAAATTCATATTCAGTGACTATAAGAAGTTCAAAGATGAGCTTTAAAGAGCTTTTGAGGTAGTTGATGAGAAACAAGCAGCAGAAAGATGACTTCACATTTCAAAGATGAATAAGTTGACAGCCAAGTATGCGGCAGAGTTTCAGTGAATTGCGGCCCTAATGAATTGAGATGATGACGCTTTAGTATTGCAATACTATTGAGAACTCAACAAGACTATCAAAGATGAGATAGTCAGAATGAATCAACCTGAAGAGCTTCAAAATATGATCAATATCTTCATCAACATCAACAGTTGTCAATGAGAGCAACAGATGAAGCGTATGAGGCACTACACATCAAAGATGTAAGAAAGACACTATATTCTCAGAAGAGGTGACCCTATGAATCTTGACGCAATTGAGAAGCACTGTGAGCAGCAACCACAAGTAAAGCAAGAACGGTGCATGAGCAAGCTCTATAAGCCTCAATCTTGACAAGCAGAGACTTGCAAATGTTACAACTGTGAAAAACTCAAACATCTTGCAAGAACCTGCAAAAAACCTCAATGAGGAAGAAAAGAAGTTGCAGCAACAGATACATGCATAGTGCATGATGCTCTGAGCTGAACAGCCTGCTATGACAACATGTGCTGAACACATATGAGCAGCAAAGACAAAGCCAAATGATACTCACAGAAACTCAAGAAGAAACAAAACAGTTATGACACAACAGATCAACTGAAGAGATTAACTATTCTAAAGAAAGTCAAGATCAAAGAAACCAATACTCATGAAACTCAGGTAAAAGAAGACTACAGCAATAGCACCTGAACGGCCCTGAATTTGAACGCAAACTCAGAAGATGTCAACAACTGAGAAGTTGACATGAGACTCAAAACAAGATATGAGCACTCTGAGAATCAGCGCTGAAAGATGCGTCAACAACTACTAAAAAGACAGCAGAAAGAGCTCAAGAAAAAAGTCAATGATCTTAAGAAGCAACAAGAAGAAACAGAAGAAGCAAGAGCATGCTTAAAACTCAACAAGTTAATGAAAGATGTATGAGCGGCAATCAACTCAGTATCAAAACAACTTGTGTGAAAAAGTAAGAGTCACAAAATTGAGATCTGTTTACTCACAGAGTATTTGACATCAGGTGATGATTGTTGAACCTTTTCAGAAGACTACATGTCATCTGAGTTTCTGAAGAAAGTGAAAGCACTTCAGAATCAAATTCAGTGAAAATATGATCAGTACAAACTGCGTCTGCACTCAGAACAGTATATTGAGAAAGGCAGTGAGAAATACATACAACTGATCATACAAGAAGTAGAACCTAGATGGTTTCAGAATCTCTGAAGAAGAGCAATGTTACAGCCAAACCATAACTGGCTAGTATGTTCTAGAAAATACATGAGGAAAGCGTATACCTGAACATAGGCTCACACAGCTCTATATGCTCGCGGCGAGCCCGGCAAGGTGATAGACCTTTAGTAGGTCTATCAGCTCTATTGCTCTATAGTGAGCAAGGTGAGCACAGTGATTCTATGGTATATAGTAGGACCATTTCCCCTATGGAAATGGGTCATGTTCAACTCAATACAAGTTACCAACTACTGGTTTACCCTACACTGCGCACTGAGACTCTTATATCAACAAGCACAAACCTTTAACCCTAATATCTGAGGCATCTCAGATCAGGACGTAACACTTTGAACACTCTTACAATATAAGAATGACAACCAGTGCACAGAAGTTAGCTTTAACAAGTTAAGTCAACCTTCAAGACCTTCAGCAAACAATCAATGTACTCAAAGTATCAGCACTCAATGCATTCACAGGTGAGAGAGGAAAGCTGTGAGCCTTCTTGATCAAGCTCAAGTTATATATTGAATTCAACCAGATGAAGTTCAGGTTCAAAATGAACAAAGGTCTGTTTACTGTATTGTACCTCAAGAATGCAGCATTCAATTGAGTTGACCTCAAACTGCATGAGTTTCTCAACAAGACACTGAAGAAATGAATGAACAATAAGAAATTCATATTTGACAACTATAAGAAGTTCAAGAATGAGCTTTGAAGAGCCTTCAGAGTAGTTGATGAGAAATGAGCAGTGAAAAGATGACTTCACATTCTAAAGATGAATAAGTTGACAGTCAAGTATGCAGCAGAGTTTCAGCGGATCACAGCCCTAACAGATTGAGATGATGATGCTTTAGTATTGCAATACTATTGAGAACTCAACAAGACTATCAAGAACAAGATAGTCAGAATGAATTGACCTGAAGAGCTTCAGAATATGATTGATATCTTCATCAACATTGACAGTCATCAATGAGAATGACAGATGAAGCGCACAAGACACTACACATCAAAGATGTAAGAAAGACATTATATTCTCAGAAGAGATGACTCTATGAATCTCAACGCAATCAAGAAGCACTGTGAGCAGTGACCACAAGTAAAGCAAGAACGGTGCATGAGCAAGCTCTATAAGCCTCAATTCTGACAAGCAAAGACTCACAAATGTTATAACTGTGAAAAGCTCAAACACCTTGCAAGGACCTGCAAGAAACCTCAATGAGAGAGAAAAGAAGTTGCAGCAATGAATACACACATAGTGCATGATGCCTTGAGCTGAACAGCCTGCTACAACAATATGTGCTGAACACATATGAGCAGCAAAGATGAAGCCAGATGATATTCACAGAAACTCAAGAAGAAACAAAACAGTTATGACACAACAGATCAACTGAAGAAATTAACTATTCTAAAGAAAGCCAAAATTGAAGAAACTGATACTTGTGAAACTCAGGTAGAAGAAAACTACAGTGATAGCACCTGAATGGCTCTGAATTCAGATGCAGACTCAAAAGATGTTGACAACTGAGAAGTTGACATGAGACTCAAAAAGAGATATGAGCACCCTGAGAATCAGCACTGAGAGATGCGTCAACAACTGCTAGAAAGACAGCAGAAAGAGCTCAAAAAGAGAGTTGATGACCTTAAAAAGCAACAAGAAGAAACAAAAGAGGCAAAAACATGCTTAAAACTTGACAAGTTGATGAAAGATGTACAGACAGCAATCAACTCAGTATTGAAACAACTTGTGTGAGAAACTAAGAGCCACAAAATTGAGATTCATTTACTCACAGGGTATCTGACATCAGATGATGATCATTGAACCTTTTTAGAAGGCTACATGCCACCTGAGTTTCTGAAGAAAGTGAAAGCACTTCAGAACCAGATTCAGTGAGAATATGATCAGTACAAACTGCGCCTACACTCAGAACAATATATTGAGAAAGGCAGTGAGGAATACATACAACTGATCATACAAGGGGTAAAGCCTAAATGACTTCAGAATCTCTGAAGAAGAGCAAGTGATGCAGTACAGTCAAAAAACTGCAAGCTCCCTCAAAGAGACTAAAGAACAAGAAGCTTCTAACATCTCAGAAGAACAGCAAGAACCATAAGATATGAGTTGACATTCAGGTTGAATGAGATAGACTTCTTCAAGCAATGGTAGACTCAGAAGTGATCAACAACTATATTTTGCAACAAGCAATAAGAATGCTAGAACTAACACTGCAGTGAGTGCTGAAGCCTATGCAGATATATATGGTCAACGGAGAATCTGAGTGAATAACAGACCAGGTTCACATTGAAGTCATGATACTAGAAGATTCACAAGAGTTGACATTTGATGTTCTCAATTTGATCAAGTATGATGTCATACTAGGAATGCCCTGATTACGCAAAAAGAACTCAAGAATTGATTGAATCAGCAAAGAACTATACATCACAGTAGATGTGTATGAGATTTCTGAACAATCAGAAATGAGCTTATCAGAGCATAAGCCATGAGATCACAAAATACTGCTATTGAATGACAAGCAGCCAAAGTGAATGCCGCTATACTTAATGAGCAAAGATCAACTCAAGAAAGTCAGAACTTACCTTGATGAGAATCTCAAAAGAGGATTCATCAGATCATCAAAGTCATCAGCAGAATACTCAATCCTGTTTATATCAAAGAAGAATGAAACAAAGCAACTATGTGTCAACTACAGACAACTCAACAAGATAACTAGACAAAACAGTTATCTCTTACCATTGATCAAAGAGTTGCAAGACCGATTAGACAGAGTCAAGTGATTCACAAGTCTGAACTTGAAAGAAGCCTATTACTGAGTATAAATGAAGAAAGAAGAGAAATGAAAAACAGCGTTCTGAACAAGATACAAACACTACAAATACACTGTTATGCTGTTTGAGCTCAAGAATGCCCTCATCACCTTTCAAAGATTAATCAATGACACATTGAGAGAGTACCTCAATGATTTTGCAATTACATACCTTAACAACATTCTGATATACTCAGATAACCTTGAGATGCACTGCAGCCATGTGCACAAGGTACTGAGAAAGCTCAGTGAGAGGGTTTTGTATGTGAAGAAGTCAAAAAGCAAGTTTGAAGCAAAGGAAATCAAATTCCTTAACTATATTATTCAATCTGAGCAAATCAAGAAGAACTCAAAGAAGACAGATGCAGTCAGGAACTGGTCTTTGCCAAAACAAGTCAAGAAAGTACAAGCCTTTCTAGAGTTGATGAACTATTATTGAAAGTTTGTACCTAACTATGCAAGAATTGCAGAACCCCTCACACAACTAATGCACAAGAATGAGAAATGACATTGAGATAAGAAACAGAAGAATGCGTTTCATGCATTAAAGGAAAGCTTTAACGAAACAGCACATCTGAGAATACCCAATTCAACATGCAAAAAGATACTGGAAATTGACGCATCAAATTTCACAGTAGGCGCATGCTTATATCAGATCAAAGATGAGCAACAGAAACTCATAGCCTATTGATCTAGAAAACTATCAGGATCAGAGAAAAGATATGAGGTTCATGACAAAGAACTTCTTGTGATAGTGAAAGCACTGCAAGATTGAAGACCTTATCTCACAGGTACTGAAAAGCCTATTCAGATCTACACAGATCACAAGAATCTGAGAAACTTTGCAACAACAAAACAGTTGAATCAATGACAGGTTTGCTGGGCTGAACAGTTAGTCAATTACAAATTCCAAATCCATTACAAAAAGGGTAATGAGAACGGTAAAGCAGACGCTTTGAGTAGACAGTCTGACCATGAAGAAGTGAAAAAGATTCACGCCGAAATTCTGAGTGAAGACAACAAGGAAATCCTCACAAAAGGCTTAGCAGCAATGTACAAGGTGAAGCAAGCTCTCTTGACAGATGAAGAACTAATATGAGTATATCACAACAGCAGGGCTGATGAACACCTTGAAGTCAAAAGAACTGAGGACCTCATATAAAGAAGACACAATATTAGTGACCTTAGAAATCAAATCACTGAATACATTGTCAGATGCAATTCATGCCGCAGAAACAAGATTCAGAGAGATAAAAGATATGATGAGATAACACAGCTAGACACACCAAACGCACCATGAAAGTCAGTTACTATGAACTTCATAATAAAGTTACCAATGTCAAAGAATCTGGCATGAGAAGTGAAATTCGACAGTATATTGACTATAGTTGATAGACTAATCAAGTACACCATGTTCATTCCATTCAAGGAAACCACAACGGCATCAGTATTGACATACACCATACTGCAAGAATTGGTTAACAATCACAGGCTATCAAAGGAATTTATTATCAACAGAGACAAGCTGTTCACAAGCAAGTTTTGGGAAATGCTCACAGCAGAACTCGGAATAAATCATAAAATGTTGACAACATACCACTCACAGACGGATGGGCAGAGCAAACAAATGAATCAAACAGTTGAAATGTACTTGAGACACTATGTCAATAGAAACCAGAACAACTGAGTATAACTGTTGTCAATGACACAGTTTGCGTACAACAACACACAAAATGAAACCATGAAAGAAACACCATTTCAAGCGAATTATGAATATAACCCAAAGGTATGACAAGAACCGCAAGCACACAGATCACAAAGCCAGAAAGCAATACTAGACATCGCAGAGATCAAGAAGTTGCACAAAGATCTGACAAGCAGAATTCAACAGCAAACAGAAAGAACAACAGAGGTAAAATCTTTTGTGGTTGAAGAGAGAGTTTATCTAAGAACAAACAACATTCATATAAAACAAAGAAGCAAGAAATTGAACAACAAGAGCATAGAACCATTTGAAGTCAAGAGAGACATCAAGGGGTTAAGCTATGAGCTAGACTTACTCAAACAAATGCAGATACACTCAGTATTTCATGCATTCATGCTTCAGTGTTACAATCAATCCATACCACTTCAAACCACAGAAACATCTGTCAAATCTGACAAAGAATACAAAGTTGAGAACATTCTAGAAAAACGGATGATTAGCAGAAAAGCCCACTATCTCGTCAAGTGAAAGGGGTATGACACCTCTGAAAACACATGAGAACCTGCAGAAAACCTCAACAGTTGTGCAAGAACACTTCAGTGTTTTGAGAAGGGAAGGCGACAAGATTAGACTGTCAAAAGTCATTTGACATGTTATCAAAGAACTGAAACAAGGTCTCAGGCTGAGGAGTTTCCTCAACATCATTGTTATCATTGCTCATTTTCTTTAACAGACAAAGAGTTTTCTGTTTAGCACGATCTTGAGTCTGATGCAATGTTTTGTGTAATTGAGAAAGCTTTGCAAAGAGGCAAGCTTGTTCTTCTTCAGTTTGAAGAATCTTTGACTTCAGCTTATTGTGAACACAGTCTAGTGATTCCCACATCACACTCACACATGAATGACCTTGATGAGTACACTTAGTACATTTGAAATGCAACTTCATCATCACACAGAGAGTAGAGTGATTGAAACAATAAACACAGGGAATGTTCAAGGGACTACCAGATATAGTAATCTCTTTTGCAGCGCAAAGACAATTGTTGTACTCATGAGTGAGAAAAGGTTTCTGAGGCATGGCTGACGTTGAGAGATTTCATTTATACCCTTACTTAAGTAGAATTCTGAGAACAGGGATCATGAGAAGAGGAGATAGTGTTATGATCATACTCAGTTAAAACTAACAAAATGAGTTGAACGTAAGAACTGCGTAGTCTCTGACATGAGATGACGGTTTGAGTGTCAACTTGACCGTGAGAATGTCAAGTCAACCCCTAGCAGGTTGAGTCAATTCTTTGAGGGTTGACCCTTGTTCTATATAGAAAGGATTGTTTTTCTTATGAAAACGATCATGTTCAACTCAATACAAGTTACCAACTACTGGTTTACCCTACACCGCGCACTGAGATCTTTATATCAACAAGCACAAACCTTTAGCTCTAATATCTGAGGCATCTCAGATCAGGACGTAACATCATATCAATTATATTTGTCACAAAGCTATTCTTCATGATCATATTCATCATCAGTGAATTATGAATGTAGTGTGACACCAATACAGACAAACCAGCAAGAAACATGAGACAGAACTTCAGAACAGAAAAGCAATTGTAATGTCTGTCAGTTTTGCACTGAATGAGGCCATCATCAAAGAATATGTTCACATCTTCTGAAGTTGATTGAGGCAGAAAAGATACATCTGAACAAGAGATTGTGTATTGTTTAAGGCTCATCAGACAGAGACAATACCTTTATGTCATTAGATTTCTCAATGCAGCAATTGAATTCTGTGCGGTTGTTACTGAAGAAAAAAGAAAGATGAAACAAGACTCAGGTCAATCATCATGAAGCGAACTTAATTGAATTACAATGTGATTTCAACAGTGATTTAAAAGAGGATGATCTATTCTCTACATTTGAATATCAAGTTTTGAGTGCAGATAGTTCTGGTCTGGCAGCAGTGTCACAGAAAAGTCAGAACAAACAATCATAAGAACATTCTCATGAGATTCTAGAGCAGAAGACGAAGATCACAAAGCAGTGAGCTCAGAAGAAACAGAACCTTTTTACACCAAAAACCCTATGCTCTGACAAATAACAAACTTCACAAGTTGTGATCCCTGAGGTGCAACACAATAAATTAAGTATGAATGAAGATAGCAATGAGACAATGAATGAGAATAAAGAAGACAGCAGGCCAATGATGAGATTTCTTGAGTCAAAGAGCGTTGAAAAAACCCGCAATGCTTCAGGTGTGTCTAAGATCAAGAATGTAAAGTTGACAGATGTTCTTTGACAAATAACAGAGCAGAATCCTACTCAAGTTGTGCAGAAGATGCTTTGAGCTGTAGTGTCAGACATAACTGTTAAGAACATATTGACATCAGGATTGGTGGCGCATAAGCTAATGTTCAAATTGAGCAAATCAGACATTATATTCAAGATTTCAGAGATCAAGAAGATCAACATCAACAGTCTTCAAACATTTCTGTTATTCAATGTTCTTTACTTGTTCACCAGTTTAAGAGCAATTGTTGAGGTTAAAGAAGGTCAAGTATCAGCATTGATTGACATCAGTGCAGAAGTGAACCTTGTCAAAGAATGCATTCTTCAGAAACTCAATGTTTCTTATACAGTAGATGACTGTTTGCAATTGATTGACATCAATAATTAAAAGACAGTGCTTTGTGACATTTGTGAGAATGTTTAAATTTGAATTGGCCCAATAGAAGTATTGCAATTCTTGCTAATTGTAGAAAAAGTGAGTCAGCTCTTGATTCTTGACATGTTATATTAAGTAGCAACATCAATGATGACACAATCAGATCTGTTCAGCATAGTGAATATTGAAATCAGCAGCTTAAACAATGATAGAAAAGTGAAGTTTCAGGCTGTCAGAAGAGGCTTAAAGATCAAATTCTTGTTGCATTTGTTTTCAGAGGCTGAATTCAAGAAGGAAAAAGACTAATGAGCAACAAGACTGATGTTGTTTCTCATCATTGTCAGTCAAAATATCAAAATTCAAGTTCTAGGGTCGTCAGTGCAGCAGTACGGAATTTGCCGGCGTTAATAGAACAAACTCACGGGTCTGAACCCACAAGTTTGCCACAGTCACAAAACAATCACACAGCCAATCAGATGATCAGAAACCACAGTCTAGACAATATAGCACTTATATTTTAACCAGCTGCTTCAGTTATAGACAGGTGTGCACATTTATCAAGATGATGAAACTCAGAATTTGATGTTTTCTGCAGTCAGGCCCATGTTGCATACAAATGCAAGACAGACAGAGTTCAGTCAGTAGATCAAGCAGATCTCAGCAGAGAATGTTCAATTCATGTAATAAACTGAAAAGAGAAGATCCTCAAGAAAAGACTAGCACTGATTCTGCAGCAAAAACCAAATCTAGATTCATATGATCATTTGATTACCTCAAAGTTTTCTGACATCAAGTGAGACATTAGAATGACTTCTGAAAATGTCGCAAATCTAAAGATTAAATCACAATTGACATTGACTGAGCAAGAAATTCTGATGACAGTGTTATTTAATCAGAAAAGTGCATTGTCATGACATTTCAGCCATCTCAAAAGATTATGACCAGAAGTTGTTCTGCCTCAGAAGATTCAGACAATATCACATAAAACATAACAGATTTCTGAATTTCAAGTACTGAGAGCATTAAAAGAAGAACTCATTAACATGCTGAAGAAGTGGCTAGATTCTGACATTCTTGAACCATGTTAAGGGCCATATCAAAACCCATGATTTCTTGTTTGAAAATTGCAGAAAGAAAAATATTGTTTAATCAATGCTGTCATGCATATTAACAAGGTCACAATTAAAGACATCAATATTTCTTCAAATATTGAGCAGTTCATGAAAGAGTTCATTGACTTACAAGCTGTTAGTCTTGTGAATATGCAGTTTGAATACAATCAGATTGAATTAAACAAGAGAAGCTGCAACATAACAGGTTTTATGACAGTGCTTGATCTTCTTCAACATTACACTTTTATTTAAGAAGAAATCAATTTTGTTGCTCAATTCTGCAGAGCTATGATCCAGATCCTTAAAGATCTGATTTTTAATGTTTGTTACATGTTTCTGAACAATATTGTTGTAAAAGAGCCTCAAACTGATTATAACAGTGAGGAGGTTCTGATGAGAGTTCATCAATATATTTTAAAGACAATACAGAATCTAGACAAAATCTTAATCAATATTGAATGTGCAGACAGAAGTGTGTCTGATGAGAAGTCACAATATATCATGAAACAACTCAAGATAGTAGAATTTGTCTGCAGACCAAATGAGTGTTCTTCTGTGATCAACAAAGTTTTAAAGATTGTGCAATGAAGACTGTGTCAAAATCTGAAAAAAGCTTGTGCCTTTATTGATCTTTGTGTTTACTATCAACTATGAATAAATCGATTTGCCATTATCTCATCATCAATATATAATCTGTTCAAGAAGAACATTGTCTTTCTCTGAATGCTGAAACAACAACAGATCATGAATAAACTGAAGATTCTTCTTTTAACTGAGCCGGTAATACAGCAACTAGATTATGATTCAGACACAAAAGATATAATATTGACTGTGAATTCAAGTAAGAAAGAATGAGAGTCCTGTCTGATGCAGAAAGTGAAGAATGGTTGATGTTGTCATGTCTGTCAATATGATAGTGATGTCTGAACAAATGCAAAATCAAGATATGACACAGACAAACAAGAATGTCAAGAGCTGCTGAAAGCACTTAAGAAAGTTCATGCATATTTATATGAAGTGTTCTTCATTGTTGAACTCAATGCTCAGACACTAGTTTCTCAGTTGAACAGAGGTGTTGTTGATATTTCTGATGCTTTTATTAATTGCTAAATAGTCTGAATTCAATTGTTTGATTTTGACATCCTGCATGTTTCTGACAAGAAGCATCAAGCTTTGAACACATTATCACAACACTCACAGGCAGAAGATGAGGCTGATTCCGACAATAGCGATATAAAAGACTTCCTGAATTCACAACTATTTCACTTGAGTGTGCAAGTTTATCTTGTCAGCACAGAACATGCTGCAGGTCAAAAATCAAAGCTAATTATCACTTCTGTTCTGAATCCTGAGTTTGAATACTCTGAGAACCAAATAGCCATGACTACATATCTTGTTACACTTCAACATCTCACTGACATGCAAGGCAAGAAATTCACAAAGTTCAAGACAGAGGCCCTGAA
>JAABUP010002012.1_pt1 | contig 41042 bp, 45 predicted proteins | sample 5559201 | NCBI WGS metagenome assembly JAABUP01 (sample SAMN10711887, study PRJNA513373) | rock metagenome | isolation source: Antarctica rocks | place: Antarctica | reverse complement strand
CTGCCCCCCCCCCCCCAAAACCCCCCACCCTCCCCACCTACCCTTCCCCTCGCACCTTACATTAGTACATCGCTGAACCTGACACATCTGCAACTCATACCCTGCCATGTCATTGTGAGCGAACACATATGTCAGGGTGTGTATGTTGGAGCCTCAGCAGTGCTAAGGCTCGGACATACACACTCTGACATACGTGGTTGCTGCGCGCCAGCAGCAGCAGCAGCAGCAGTCAATGGCAGCTACACTTTGGATGCAAAAAAGGAAAAAAGGGGGAAAAGAAAAACCAGGGGGGAAAATGCAAAAAAGACAATTGCCAACCAGGTCTTGCTAGGGTGCATGTTGCCCTGTGAGCATCAGCTGCTGTCAGCATCTTGCCCCAGCTAATCCATTCATGTGCGTTTCTTGTGAGCTGCATGCTCAGCTGCAACAGAAGCGTGCACAAATGGATAAGCTGATGCCAAATGATGATCGCAAATGCTGTTGGCAGTGTGACAGGCAAGGCAGCATGAGCTGACATCATTCATGGATATCCCCAGACTGTAAGTTACCCCAGACTGTGTAAGTTATAAAATGGAATGAAAAGAAAATGAAGTGATATATGTCAAGAAAGTTGAGGTGGCAAATGCAGCAGTTTCAGCATGCTGTGCAGCAGCTCCACAGGACGTACTGTAGTCACGGACAGACATAACTGTGGAATTTGCAAGTCAGCTTATGATACTAATGGTAACGTGACAGATACAGTTATGAGGTGCATGTGCCAGCATTCAAGGGATATCACCGTACGGTATGGTACAAACATCAAAGGTAACTGACCTTCATACACAGCAAGGATGAGTCACCCATCAATCAAATAAACAAAGTGTTTTTCCCTGTCTTTAGGACTCATTAGAGGAGTCAACAGGTAGCCAGTGAAAATACTGAGAGTGAATGCAACAAGTCGCTTACTGTCTGTTGAGTGGCTTGTTGCACTTGTTTTGCATTCTCACTTGCTGCATGTTGAATACTCCAATGAGTCCTAAAGACAAGAAAGGTGCATGAAACATGTCATTTAATGCTGTTTGGGGCCACAGAAAATGCACTTTTGAAGCCAGCATGTGGTCGCAGTGCTGTCAGTTGTAATGCATATTAGTCATCAGCGATGCCAGGACCTTAATCGAAGAAATTAAGCTGATGTCGTGACCAATGTCACGTACCAGCTCAATTTCTGCGATTATGGTTTTGGCGTTGCTGATGGTCGCTATGCCTTATGACTGATGACCCTACAACCATTAGAAGTGTATTGGTGACTCACCCTGGCTTTGTGTGAAGGTCAGATGCCTTGATGATTTTTATCACCATACCGCACAAAAGAGATAGCAGGGTTGAGGACAACACCAACAATGCAACACTCCACTGTCCTGTGAGATTCCCCTCCCCCCCCCCTCATCAGTTGTTCAATGCTGTTTTGGGCCACAGACACACACACACTTTGGCAGCTAGCATGTGGTTGTAGTTCTGTCAGTCGTAATGCATATCCGGTCATCAGCAATGCCAACACGTTAATCAATGACAATGACCTGATGTCGTGACCAATGTCACGTACCAGCTCATTGTCTGTGACTACGGTGTTGGCGTCGCTGATAGGCGATATGCATTATGAGTGATGGCCTGACAACCATGTGCTAGCTTCACAAGTGTATTGATGACTCACCCTTGCTTTGTGTGACAGTCAGATGCCTTGATGTTTACTACAAGACTTATACAATCTAGACAAAAGCCCCAAGTCATTGAATGCTTTTTTGGGCCACAGACAAATACGTTTTTGCAGCTAGCTTGTCATTATAGTGCTGTCGGTTGTAACGCATATCCTGTCATCAGCAATGCCAAGACCGTTGTCATAGAAGTACAGCTGATCTAGTGACTGATGTCACATATCAGCTTAACTTCTGTGATTACAATGTTGGCGTTGCTGGTGTGTGGTATGAAGTATGACTCATGACCCTACATTCACATGCTTGACTCAGCAATGTAGTGGTGACTCATCCTTGCTTTGTGTGAAGGTCAGATGCCTTGATATCTGCTGCCATACCCTACAACAGAGAAACAAGGGTTTGTGAGAAGACTGTCAATTCACATTCAACTTTGCTTTGATATGCCCTCTGCTGCGAATTTGTCCTCAGAGACGCAGTCTTGGACGCAGCCTCAGATGCGTCTCTTTGGACAGTTTCACATCAGAGGGTATTTCTTTGTAACCCACATGCAGTCAGTGACACACTGCACCCACTGACACACCCAGATGCAGTGTGTCATTGCTCGTCAGATGCAATGTGTCGAGGCTTGTCACATGCAAGCCTGTGCAGAGCCTCTTCATACTGCACAGCTCAGGAAGATCTAAAGTGCTGAACTGTTTTGTCTGGAGCTGAAGCACCTCAGCTTCTTTGACATGTGAAAATAGCTTCTTTGACACATGATGTGTGTCATGCAGGAAGTAGAGAAGCTGCAGTGGTCCACAATCTGGGGAGCAGACACAGCCATGGACTTGTCAACCGGTGCCAACATCCACGAGACACGTGAGTTCATCATGCGCAACGCCCCAGTTCCGGTTGGCACGGTGCCCATCTACCAGTGCCTGGAGAAGGCCGATGGCATTGTGGAGAACATCACCTGGGAGCTGTTCAGGCAGACCCTCATCGAGCAGGCTGAGCAGGTGAGCTGCTGTTGTCTGTGACTACATCTCCTCCTTCTTCTTCTTGTTCTTCTTCTTCTTTTTGTTCTTCTTCTTCTTCTGCTTCTTGTCCTTCTTCTTCTTCTGCTGCTTCTTCTTCTGTTTCTTCTGTTTCTGCTGCTGCTGCTGCAGCATTTGCACTGGGGTTTGTCTCCAGGCTCCCATAGGCAGCTAATCACATACAGGGGAGACCCTGTGTCGCCTGCCTGCCTAGAATATTGAGTGACTGGATGCATATGTGTGGACATGCATGAGTTGCTGAGTGTCTGCCTGCCTGCCTGCCTGCCTGCCTGCCTGCCTGCCTGCCTGCCTGCCTGCCTGCCTGCCTCCTGCCCCATGTCTTGCCATTTGGTGGCTTTCTGCTGCACACACACACTCACAACACAAGTCATGCTGGCTGCTTTGACTTGAGCTCACGGCGCAGTCATGATGACAGGGCATATCATGTGGTGTCCTGCACATACCTAGCTCATCATGAGCTGGAAAGCGAAAATATTATCATTATTATCATCATCATCATCATTATCATCATGTGGTGCAGGGTGTGGATTACTTCACCATTCATGCTGGAGTGTTGCTGCGCCACATCCCACTCACAGCTAAGAGAGTCACCGGAATCGTCTCACGAGGTGGCTCAATACATGCAAAGGTATGCATCGTCCTGTTCATTCAATCAACCAATCAAGTCACATTTTCTGTCGTGCAATCAATCACCTCGATTAATCACTTGAATTAATCAATTTACTGAAGTCTCAATCAATTGATGAATGTGTATTGCCTATGTTTGAGCTTCACCAGTAATAGCAGCGTATGATTGTGAGTCATATGCCTGAGTCATGTGACTGCTTCCACAGTGCTGTATATAGCATCAGGGTTTGCTGCCGGATTTGCTGCCTAATTTGCACCCTAATCTGCTGCCTAATTTGCTCACTTCTGTGGATGTGGTGCAGCTGTGCCTCTTGGAGCACAAGGAGAACTTTGCTGCCTAATTTGCTGCCTAATTGACTGCCTGACTCGCTCACTGCTGTGATGTGCTGTAGCTGTGCCTTTTGGAGCACAAGGAGAACTTTGCATACACCCACTGGGACGAGATCCTGGACATCTGTGCCGAGTATGATGTCTCCCTCTCTATTGGTGACGGCTTGAGGCCCGGCTGCATTGCAGGTCTGTGCACCCCCTCTGCTGTTCTGATCTTCTGCCATTCAGTAGCAACATTCATTTTTGCCATCTCAACAAACCTGTGTGATGCATCATCACAGATGTCCCTTGTACATTTTGCTTGTAGATGTTGCTTGTGCTTATAAATGTTGGTCGTAGATGTTGCTGTTTTGGTGTTGCTGGTTGTCAGGTCCTAATGTCTATGCATTTTGTTGTTTTGGTTAAGTGGTGACTACAATGGGTTTGTTGCCTCCAGTGCCTCAAGCTGTAGTTCATGCAGCTTTGGTTCAGTTGTTTGTATCGCAGCAAGCCTTTGACGCTGTGTTTCTGTGCGTGGGTGTGCAGATGCCAATGATGCTGCTCAGTTTGCTGAGCTCAAGACTCAGGGCGACTTGACTCGCAGAGCTTGGGAGCGAGATGTGCAGGTGAGCTTGCACTACTCCCAGTTTTGAATGTTTGAATCAATTGCACAGATGGAAACAAGATTCAAAGCACTCACAAACAACTGCAAAGCATGAGATCTGCAGAAGAGCCTGCATTTGTGCTGGGCAAGTCTAGAGACTCAGTACTCAGCAGCAGCAAACAAGCACTATGAGCAACTCTTGCCACCATAGCGCCATGTAATGGGTGCATATCCCATTAAAAGAATACGTATATTAGGTACAGAAATCTTCTTTTCAGGAGAGATGTTTCTTGACATGCATTATGTGATCTTGTGCCCCCTAACTGACTACATCTGCTTCAATTGCAACTGGACTGTCAGTACAGGTCCTGAATGACCTGACTACAGCTGCTGAAGTTGTAACTACATTCTGAATGCAGGTCATGAATGAACTGACTACAGCTGCTTAATTGTAACTGGAGTGTCAATACAGGTCATGAATGAACTGACTACAGCTGCTTGAGTTGTAACTACATTGTGAACGCAGGTCATGAATGAACTGACTACAGCTGCTTAAAGTTGTAACTACATTGTGAATGCAGGTGATGAATGAAGGACCAGGACATGTACCCCTGAACAAGATCCCAGAGAACATGCAGAAGCAGCTAGACTGGTGCAATGAGGCCCCCTTCTACACCCTGGGGCCCCTAGCCACTGACATTGCCCCTGCCTATGACCACATCACCTCAGCCATTGGTGCAGCTACCATCGGTGCTCTTGGTAACTCCTCTTCTTGTGCCGATGCCATGTTGTCAGGGATTACAGCGTGCAGCTGAGTTTCACACAGTGCTGCTGCCTTTAGGGTTTAGCACATAGTAATCCTTCCTCTTGTGTCAATCACATGTTCTCAGGCTTTACAGGATGCAGCTGAGTTTCACACAGTGCTGCTGCCTTTAGGAATTAGCACATAGTAATCCTTCCTCTTGTGTCAATCACATGTTCTCAGGCTTTACAGGATGCAGCTGAGTTTCACACAGTGCTGCTGCCTTCAGGAATTAGCACTTGGTAACCCTTCCTCTTGTGTCGATCCCATGTTGTCAGGCTTTGCAGTGTGCAGCTGAGTTTCACACAGTGCTGCTGCCTTTAGGGCTTAGCACTTGGTAACTCCCCCTCTTGTGTTGATCACATGTTGTCGTGCTCTACTGGGTGCATCTGCCTTTCGCACAGTGCTGCTATCTCTGCACTGGACACAGCCTCAGCCATCGTTTTGTACACTATCACAGCATATTTGTCTGAATTGTAGTGACATGTTCAGCATTTTCAGCATGTTCAGCATGTTATGCCGATGCAAAGCACCTCAGCGTGACATGTGCTTGGCAGCTTATCATGCAGTGCATTGGAAAACAGACAGTAGGAAAAGGAAGTTCATTACTGCTCGCAGGGACTGCATTGTTGTGTTATGTGACCCCCAAGGAGCACCTGGGATTGCCAGACAGAGATGACGTCAAGGCTGGGGTCATTGCATACAAAATTGCAGCGCACGCTGCTGATCTTGCGAAGGTGTGTCCTGTCCAGCACTCTGTTACTGTTACTGTTTGTTTCAGGGTGTGATACCCGGACTACGTCATGTCTTCTGTGTGCTGCAAATGGCTGCTAACAGTATTAGATCAGTGCACCCCCTTCACAGTCAGTAACGCAATCAGCCTGTGGTCCAAACAGTCATGTAGACAGGGTGCATGCATGCAATAGGATCTACGCACATAGTGATCCATTCAGGTCCATTCTTGCTCTTCTTACACAATTGCGTTGGAAACATTTTGATGCCGCAAGTCTGTAGCCCATGAGGCAGCAGACACAGCATCTCCAGCAGACACAGGATTGCCAAGGCTGTACAGTTCACCAATGTTGCATTACAGCCATTAGTATGGCAGAAGAGACTGAAGGCTGAGGCTGGATTTCTCATGTGTGCAGGGTCACCTGTATTTAGGGTTTTTATGTGTGCAAGGTCACCCGTATTTAGGGTTTTTTATGTGTGCAGGGTCACCCATATGCTCAAGAGTGGGATGATGCGCTTTCCACAGCTCGATTTGAGTTCAGATGGTACGACCAGTTCAACTTGTCCTTGGATCCCGTCACTGCTCGCCTTTTCCATGATGCAACACTGCCTCAAGAGCCAGCCAAGACAGCGCACTTCTGCTCCATGTGTGGGCCCAAGTTTTGCTCAATGAGCATCACTCAGGAGCTCAGAGAGTATGCTCAGGAGCACAATGTAGATGAAGAAGAAGCAATGCACACAGGCATGCAGGAGATGTCTGAGGAGTTCAAGAAGAAGGGTGCTGAGGTTTACCAACCGGCACACTAGTTGCATGCAAGAACCACCTTCGTTCATGTGCTCAGCAGCTCTGGCAGGGCGGTAATGAGGATTCCTGGGACAGACAGCGCAACATATGCATGCAGCTGTGGACTGATCAACTTCTGGTTGATTAGTTGTCAGACTCTGCAGGCTCTCATGTCAAGTAAATTACTAAATTACATTACATGTTGAAAATGGCAGCCATACGGCACATGCATGGCTGTGGTCAACATCCTGCTCTGTATACTATTTGCTCAATAGTGCTAGCATAGCTTATCCTTCAGCCACCTAGGTCAAGGGTATTTGCATGGCAGCAGATCTGTGATAAACGCTTAGCTAGCAGTCACGCTAAGCTGTCTTAATCTTTGAAAGTTGAAAGCTCTTGTGTAAATTTCACAGCACATGAAGATGCCTTTAATGTTTGCAGTCAGATGGCTAACAGCCTACCAATCAAAGGTTGAATCTTGCACAGAGCACGATTACGCAAGCGCTCATTCTAAAAGACCCCTGGCTCATCCTGGGCCATGACGACAACACCCTGCAGACATGATCAAGGGCTGCTGATGTTAGTGAGACAAAGCTTCCACGCGAATCTCACAGCCCAATGCTAATTGATTGTGCCTCACAGCCCAGTGCTGATTGATTGTGCCCTGCCAAGTGCTGAACATCACAGCTGGGACATACTTGAACATCATCGGCTGGGTGACTCTCCAAAACAAACTTGCTGCTACACAGATATGCTGCTACACATACGTCCTGTATATTTATAGGCTGCTTTACAGGCTGATTCCTTTGGCTCTCAGGCAAACAGAGCAGCTGTGAAACAGGCTGTCCGCTGCAGCGTCGCTGTATCACAGTGATAGCGATGCTGAAGCTGCACAAGTGGGGGTTTTGCAGGCTCCAGGATTAAAAACTGTGCTCACAAGTAAACTTTGAGGACTTCAGCTCAGGCGTGCATATACGCTGACCAAAAGCTCGGAGCTCCTTGGTAAGAGTCCTTGCCATTGTTCACACGCATTGATATTGTTGACACTCCTTGGCAATGTTCACACTCCTTGTCATACTGAGTTGGTGGCAGAGTGAAACTTCAAGATGCTCGCAGTACCTAGGTATACCACACTCAAGTCCTGGCTGTTCTTGCAACTCCTGTCCAATTTGAGACCGACTCACATGATCCACTGTCCTGCAGAGTGATCCATTTTATTCTGCAAAGGCCTGTACTTGCGACGGCTGCAATGCTGTTGGCAGTACAATGAAGCCAGGTTCCCAAAGATTTGTCCTGGGATGTGCTGATGTGTCAGTCACATGAACAAATTTGCTTGACTAGACATCCCAGCGTAAGCACTACCTACACAGTGCAGACTTGGTGAAGGTAATGGCAGCGTGCACGTGCTTGCAACTCAGGCCATACTATGTAACTCAAATTCAGGCCAGCGACGTTGTACCTACATAAAGCCTTAGGCCAACCTTTTCCCCTTCAGTGTCATGAAAAGCGCCTGTCCGTATGTCAATGTACACCTTACTCGCACCCTTGAAGTACACTTACATGTACACTTACAGCACCAAGCCACTATCTTTGTGACTATCTCTTTGTCAGAACCTTAACCATATCGTCGATCTGGTTGTTAAGGTTCTGAGCCCGTAAGTGCGCGTGCGGAAGCTTTGAACCGAAGGCGGTCCGAAAGCACTATAGCAAAGGCTAGATAGTCACAAAGTTAAGCCCAGTTCTCATTGGGCGGTCGGGGCCGGTCGGCATTTGCTAAAGCGGGTTGATTGACGGCAAAACTTGTCGGAATCGATGGATTTGATTGGAACTAACATATATCGACCACTTGCCGACCAGCCGGCGGTTAGCCCGATTTGGTTGGACCACGACCGGCCCCGACCGCCCAATGAGAACTCGGCTTTAGTGGCTTGGTGCTGTAAGGCACACAAGACCAAAGCGAGCGTGAAGATAAGATTCTTAGCTTTGACTTCAAGTTGTACAGGAGAAAGCATGATAAGGATGACAATGACATATTACGCCACAGCTATGTCATACCCTAGGCACACTGCTACATTGCGCATCTGAATCAGCTTGATTACATGCAACAAACAGCACCATCATTGACATCTTACCATTATAGCATGCATGTCAGTACAACTCAGTTTGAAATTCACAAGCAGCGCAGTCTGCCAGAATAAGATAGCAACATGAACAAGAGCATCAAATGCATGTTTCACTCTACAAGACTGCACACCAACTGTAACCAAAAGCAGAGAACACTAAAACAAAGAGCATGGCTGTGCACTCTAAAGGACCTGGGCTGTTGCTATCAGGCAACTTGTGGTGCAGGGATCTGGTGATATCCTTGGGGAGCACGCTTGGGTGGGAGCTTGCGCAGAATGTACAGGACGAGAGCTGATGGGATGAGCTCAACCACTGTGTAATACACAATGTTGAGCAATGGGTGCACCATCACATCCAGATCTGCGTCCTCCTTGTCAAAAGCGGACCAGGCAATAATGACTGCTCTAGCAGTGAAGCATGCTGCGCAGATGCATGTCACAAAACCCACTTCACGCAGCTTCTTCTTGCGGCCTCTGGACTCAATAGGGAAGCGGCGTAGCAGCGTAAATAGACGCCCACCGTACAGCAGAAAACCAGCTGCAGCTGACAGGGAGACCACTGCCAGAAAGACACAGGACAGGACTCTTTCCAAGGCCAGCTTGTGGCCATGCACCATGCTGCCGTAGACCCACAGAGCAATCTGGACGGCGTAGACAAACACATTGAAGGCCACAAAGATGGGACGAAGGGTGGTGCCAGGAAGGCTGCGAGCCTGGTGATAGATCTCGGCCCAGAAGAGAACCAGGAGAGTGTAGGTTGAAAAGAAGAGGAGTCCAGGGAGGTCAAGGAGCACTGCTGAGACGGCTGCTGGGTGCATGAGCTGGACTTTCTCCCTCAGGGCAAAGACCACGCAGCGCAGGATGCATACAAAGGCATTCAGAAGGTGGAACACCTGCGTTCCAGTCACAAATGAAATGTCACTTTACTGTGGCAGCAGCAAGCAGCTGATAGTGCGATGGTGCATGCCTGACAGTACCAACAGAGAATTAGACAGTAAAACCAGCATGCAGCCAGCAGCAAACAACAGAGCACATTGAGCAACTGACTCAAGCTTGCGCACGAGGAATGGCCATGCAGACGCCTCATGGGCAATGCCACAAGCAGGGCTTTTGCGGCATGGCACATTGCAAAACAGTGCCCAGCAGATCTATATGATCTATGTATCCACCAGCTCACCTTCTGAGTTGTCCAACCATACTCGGGGACACGTCTTTGGATCCGGATCAATTGCACAACAGCAACTAGCGCTATCAGGCCATAGCAGGCAGCTAGGCCGATAAAGGCCCCATCTTGCCACTTTGGATTGTCATCAATGCGCTGCCACCAAGGTGGCAGGTTGTTGAGGGTCGACTTCAGCGTCCACAACATTGCTTGCTGCTCCTGCAGGACTTTGAGAATATATTATGCTGAATATTGTAGACCACAGGAAGGCAGTGAAGCACAACGAAAATACACACCTGTCAAAGCTCACAAGGGGTTGTTTTATTGATTTTCTTTGCCAACAGACGAACCCTGCTGCTTTTCCAAAGCTTCCAGCAAGCGCTCTAGTCTACAGCAACACTACAGAATACTTGGATAAACATTTGGCTTGACTGTAAGCATAGCTTGGCGCTTCTCACCTTGCAAGTTTGCCGTCTAAAGCTGCTAGCTTACTGGTGGCTGCAGATTCTGCAAAAACCAAAGACGAGGCAGTGAAAGGACCGAAGGGCACTTTTACACGTTTAAGATCTACGATGGCCAACACGCCGAAGTGAAGCAGAATCCCCACAACGTGACAACTCGTGGTGCATAGTGACTCATGCAGGCAGAGAAGGACGTACCAAAGTTGCTCACGAAATTCGCCAGTTGCTGGATACTGACTGAAAAGTCTGTAACAAACTCTCGATTCTCAAAGTCCCTCTTCAAAGCTTGAGTTTTCTCTTCGAAGTTCGGCTCAACAAAGTCTGTCATTCCGCAATCAGCATCATAGCTGACGGATCAATAGCAGATCGTTCACACAGACCGTCCTTCAGTACACACGAGGCACATATCTTCCTCCGTCACTGCGCCTACGGTCCAGTCATCCATCCAGGCGTCGGACCTCAGGAATGAATGTATAATGTGTCACCTTGACTGCAGGCACAGTGTATGATGAGCATGTGGTGCAATTCAGATCATTTCAAAAGCGCAAGCTGGCTCACGCCAAGATGGCTCTGCACGAGAAGGTTGCAGTCGCCATGCTTTGTCAGCGCATGTACTTGGTATTTCAATGTATTTCAATGTGAACAACACACAATTGCACATAGGTTAAACTAGCTGTTACTAGCTCATTATGACCACACCTCCCTGGGCCCACTGTGGCACTCGGCGTCTCCTCAGGAATGCAATGCCATCATGTGCAAATCGAGTATAATGAATTACAAATGATAACATACACAGCAAATGATTCTGTTGTGACACAATATCACTCGTACACTGTAGCCTTGAACGTATTTTAGACCGTCAGCAACATGTCAAATATGGTTGCACTTGGTCGCAGATTCGACTGATGATCCGTATGCATGATGATGACAGACCATAGCAGCGGAGCGAAACAAATGTATCGAGGCGCTGAGAGCCCTGCTTCAGACTGAGTCACATACAACTGGCTTCGGTTCAAGTAATCTGTTTTTGTTTGTGTCGGAACTCGAGACTTGCGCGAACACCTGTTTAGCTTTACACTCCAATCTTGGTCAGTCAAAATGCTTACTCCAGTCACCCGTGCTGAAGCTTGGACGCTGTTCAGCGACTTGAGATCTGCATAATCGCACCTGAGCACAAGTCCTTGGGCAGTCTTAGGCCACCCTTGTCTGGGCATCCTTGTCACAGCAGCATTTGGTCGAAGCAGGAGTCAGCATGGCGGTTGTGGACACGGGAGACTTCCGACGCTTGATCAAGAACAGGCTCCTGGTATAATCTGCTCATGACATCTGTGCTCTTTGCAGTATCTCAGCAGCACAGCCCTATGCAAGAACATATCCGGTGCAGGTTGAGATGCTGGGTAGCATCGGAGCTGCAGGAGCAGCTGACTGGAGTGTCCTCATTATGGACCCTGTGAGCACACGAGTCATGTCCCATGCTTGCCAAATTTCAGAGATTCTGGACTATGGCATTTCATGTAAGACACGTATTAGCTTTTGTTCTTTTGCACATCTCACTGTACTGCAAGCATTCAATGCTCAGCTCATTGACCATTGGGAGCTGCTGCTGCTGCAGTGGTTGAAAACATTGAGAAGAAAAGAGAGCCTCTGCTGTCCATCTCTGGGGTGTACTTCATCACTCCAACAGACAGGAGTGTGCAGCGTTTGCTGGACGACTGGAAAGTCAGACCCATGTACAAGACAGCCCATGTCTTCTTCACATCCAAAGTGTCACCAGTGCACTTGCAAGTCATCAAAAATTGCTCAGGCTTAGCCCAGCGCTTGCGCTCTCTCAAGGAGGTGAGCGTGCGCTGTGTGCAGGATCAAGTGTGATTGTTGGTTGCATAACATGATTGTCTGCAAGCTATCCTGACTGGAGGTCCTGTTTTGTGTTGATAGGGCTGTGTGTCCAATGCATGACCCACCAAACAAATAAGCGGTTGCTGTCAGTCATGCAACCTTGAGCCTGTGTACTCTTTGTGCATCTGCAAACTGCTGCTTCTATGCTTACTCTCCTGCCCTTCATTGAGCACTACTGGAGTCTGTCTTTGTGCATCAAACAGCAGAGCTCGGGTACATCAGCCTTTTGGTACAGGATCATTACAACTAGTCAATTGAGACGGTCATCTGTTGGAATGCATTCTGAGTATCTGCAGCTGTCGTGTCACTGACAATGTTGACAAGTGTTCTGTCCATCACCAGCCGTTGCTGAGTACCTGCCACCAACTGTGTCTGTCTAGACAACATCTGCTGACAGCTGCAGCTGCTGTGCTGACATCCGCGCACACAACATCTACTGACAGCTGCAGCTGCTCGCAAACAATTACAAGTGTTCTATCCATCACTGGTCATTCTGGTACCTCCCCCCCTCGGGAAGTGAACTAAACAACAGCTACAGCTGCTGTGCTGACCTTTGCGTACACAACCTCTACGGCCCACAACCTGACTCTCCTGAGTGGTGTCGTCAAATCTGTCACAGGTGAATGTTGAGCTGCTGACGATAGACAAGCGTACCTTTACCACAGATGAGGGCAACAGCCTGCAGACCCTGTTTGGGGAGAATTCAGAGGGCTCTGCCCAGTATAGAGCAGAGGTGTCAACCATGGCGGCCAGATTAGCTACTGTGTTTGCATCCCTCAAGGTGGGCCAATCTTCAGTGTACATGCCTTCAGCCCTCAACCCTTGAGGGCAAACCTGTGGTGTACATGCCCTCGACCTTTGAGGGTATTTGCGGTTCTCAAATATGCAGCAGTGCTCCTGTGTCTCAAAACAAAGTCTGTCAAAGGAACATGCACGAACAAACAGCTAATTGAAGTGAAAAGAGTGCTTCTGGGTCCTACTGTCTCACAGGCTGGTCATACACATGTTCAGTGCAGTTGTAGTTATTGTCTTTGCAGCAGATCAATGTGAGAGGTGTGTCTGCAACCACTGTCATTCCTCCAAGTTCATGATTGCTTCAGATGGCAGCTTTCCACAACGGCAATGGGCCCCTGAGTCATCCTCTGCATGCTGCCTGCAGCATACACTCAAGCTTCTAAACGAGCGCCTAATGCACCTGCTGGATTGCGTGAACTCGTTCCCTCTCAAGTCATGCAGTGACTGTCAGCATTGAAGTACATGTAAATGTCAAGCATTGAAGTGCATGCACATGTCAAGCATTAAAGTACATGTACGTGTCAAGCACTGAAGTACATGCACATGTCAAGCAGCAGTGCTAACACATTGCAGGAGTTCCCCACCATCAGGTTCAGGGCAGCAAAGCCTGGTGAGGATGCATCAACAGGCCTGGAAGCCAGAAGCCTGGTGGCCCAGCGCGTTGCTGTGGACCTGAACGAACGCCTGAGTGCCATGCAGCGCTCTGGCCAGCTGCCAGCTGGCTCCACATGCGATCTGGTCATCTTTGACAGGTACTGCCTCGACCCATGAAATGAGTATCAGCTGTCCTCCATTGAATACATGTCTGCAACTACAGCATCATGGTTGCATGACTACAGCAACTGGCCTCTGGCTTGTTACCAACCGCTTCCCAGTCATTGTGGTCTGTGCAGCTATACCCGGATCAAGCTTGTTTCACCTTTTCTTGCCCAGGCAGGGACCAACTGCACAGCAGAAGTGGAGATAACAGATGTACAGCTATGCCCTGCTACAGCACAGGCTTTGGCTATACTTGATGGTTTTAAGCCAAATTTTGACCGATAATTGATGCTGTCAATTAAGGGTGTGCATCCATTTTCCCACCATCACTGAGTGGGGTTACTTAGTCATGAGGTAGTCAGTGGTGTGTTGTGGTGTGGTTCAGAGGGTTTGACCCAGTGGCTCCAGTCATCCATGAGTGGACGTACGAAGCCATGGCCTACGACCTGCTCAACCTGGATGGCGAGGTGTTCAGATATGATGTGGAGACGCAAGCAGGTGAGCTTGTATGCTGATGAGTGTCAGCAGTTGACATTCCTGTCAGTCAAACATGTCTTGAGGCTGATGTTCACTGTAGTTACATTCAAATTTGGAGTTACTGGCTGAACAAATGAATGAACTAACACATCTCCACAACGTGGAAATGTGTCTTTGCTGTCCCCAGACGTTCCTGAGTTTAGATTGCCAGTGTAGAGATGACGGTTTTCACCTGAAATAGACGTCTTGGGATTGAGAAGAGCGAGAGTGTCATTGAGTGGTTGTATGAGCGAGTGGGTGAACGGAATGTATGAATGCTTTTACAGGGAAGACTGAGAAGAAAGAGCACCTACTAGCAGAGACGGATGACATGTGGGTTGCTCTGAGGCACAAGCACTTTGCAGCAGCCACCATTGAGATCACTCGCACTCTGGACGAGTTCAGAGCAAAGAACAAGGCGGCCGCCTACAAGCAGGGGGGTGGGGGTGATGGCGCCCTGGACATGAGGAATATGAAGAACCTGGTTTCTTCTTTACCACAGTATAGGTAAGACTTGGTGCATGTAGGCGTGTTGGGTACCTTCATTGGGGTTTTGGTTTGTGCATATCTGTGTAAGCCATGTGCTTTTAGTCACTTCGCATATAAGGTGCATCTTGCCCTGACAGTTGTACTACTGCTTTTGTCATCCATGTACTAATTGGTAAGTAATCTCCTGCAGTCTTTGCTTTGTGCATATGTCTGTGCATTGACATCATAATGGTAGCACTTAAACAATTTTGACTCTGGCGGGCATGTGCACACTATAGCAGCATACAAATCACAGCAAGCCTGCTTTAAAGCGGGATATACCTTTTCCTTTCATGTGTCCTTTCTTTCAAGTCTCCTGTCGTTTCCTTTCATGCTGCCTTTCAAGTTTCCTTTCAAGTTTCCCTTCAAGTTTCCTTTCATGCTGCCTTCCAACTTTCTTTTCCAGTTTCCTTTCATGCTGCCTTTAAAGTTGCCTTTCAAGTCCCCTGTCCTTCCCTTTCGTGTGCCCTTCCTGCAACATGGGCTGACACCAGTGTGGCACTCTTCAGGGAGCAGCTATCGCGTCTGTCTGTGCATGTGGAGATAGCCAGCAAGATCAACCAGATCATTGATGCCAAGGATCTCACAGATCTGGGTAAGCTGGAGCAGGACCTAGTCTTTGGAGATGCCACCTCCAAAGAAATCATTACCTACATCTCCACCAATCAGAAGATGTCTGCAGAAGACAAGGTAATTCGCCATTTCAGTACCATCGTGATTGGCCACAGTTTCAGCATTGCAGCAGCATCATGATTGGCCACAGCGTCAGCAAGCCATTACGACTTTCCTCCCTTGAACAGCATTGTGATGCTGGTTCTTATATTTCTGCTATTATTTCTGCATATGCTCCCTACCTTGATGCCCAGAACGACCTAGCTTGGCGAGGCAATACATGTGCTACCCACACCTAACATTACTGGAAAGTGTCATCATTACCATCATTATCATTCTTACCTCATCAATATTCATCACTGTCATCATGACTGTCATTCTTATTGACCTCTTTATACAACAGTTATGGTTTATCCTCATCCCCGTCATTGTCCTCATCCTCATCATCATCACCATGGTATTTATTGTTATTTACATCATGATTATGCTCATGTAGGTGAGGTTGCTGATGAGCTACGTGATCACCCACCCTGAGAAGATGGATGACGCCAGGCAGCAGCAGTGGCAGCGCCTGGCCCACCTGACAGACATGGACATGAACACCATCAACAACCTGGAGCTGCTGGGTGTGCCCGTTAAGAAGAGGGGCAACACCAAGAGCGGCCTTGGACTCACCTTTGGACGCAAGCGCAAGAGAGCCGTCAGAAAGGTGGGTTATCCTGTCTGGTCAGAGCTGGGTTTGGGTGTTGGCAATAATTTTGGGGGGGGGGGGCCAAAGGTTTGGGAGGGTGGCATTGCATACCTGGGGCAACACCAAGTTTGTATAGGGAGTGTTCCTTGGGGCAATCCCAAGATTTGCACTGAGAGCTTGGCAGGATTGTGCATGTTTGGCCCTAGGAAAAGACTAGTATGGAGTGAATGGTCAACGCATGAACAAATCAGTGCAGGGTGGACGAATGCACGAGTGAAGGAACCTGAACGGATGGAGGGACAAATGAGTGGTGAAAGTCACTGATAGTCACTCTTTTCAGAAGTGTGACTATCAGTGACAGCATGTACAAGCTAGCAGGCATGTGCGGTGGTTTGTTCAGCCATTTTCGATTGTCATGTACAATCACAAGATAGCCCCGACCTACAGCGTCCAAGCCAAACAACAGTGGCTCTCATTTAAAAAGACAAGTCTGTGTCCTGCAGTTGCCTGTCTCATCATGAGTTGAACAGAACAAAACATCATTTGTGTCATGTTATTATTATTATTATTATTATTACTTTACTTCAACTTTTATTCATATAACTGTTTGTTTGTTATCATTAAAGCCTCTTGTGGTGTGTGCAGGACCGGGATGTGGATGAGGGTGATGAGCAGTGGTCCCTGTCCCGCTTTGCCCCCCTCATGCAGGAGGTTCTGGAAGACCTCGCCGCCAACAAGCTCAACTTTGATGAGTACCCCTACGTACAGCCCCCCTCCAATGACTCAGGTAACTCCCCTATGCACAGTCACCCTCAAATGACTCAGGTGACCCCCCTATGCACAGTCATGTTCCAATGACTCAGGTAAATTCCCTGTGTACAGCCACCCTCCAATGACTCAGGTAACTCCTCTATGCTTCAACATAGCCGCACCTGCTGCCCAAGTCCTGGGAAATGTTCCTGGGTGCAAGTGTTGACAACGTGATGCCAAAAATCTGTGCCTTTCAGTGATTCAACAAATGAAAAGCGCTCTGTGGTGTGCTCTGTGGTGTGGGAGAACTGTAGATCATGCTGTTGCTCTGGAAGCTTTTGACAAGTCTGTTGGCCACCTTGAAGATGGTAGACTTTTGTTTGCGGAGGTTGCCTATTCAAGCATGGCAGTCCATTACATCTAGTCAGCTAGCAGCTGGTGCCCGTGTTGCAGTTGAGCAAGCAACAAAGTGGGTTCCTCTTTGTTGCAACAAGGTGCAATGAGCACATATACATGCAGAAACTAATCAATAGGCACAAGATCTACAAAACTTGGACCTTTCTATAGTTTGCAACAGCACTGAATGACTTGCTTCATTACAGATTGTCCGTCAATGTCTGTTGACTCCTCTGACAAGTCTCAAAGACAGAACATGAGGATTGATTGCTTGGTTGGTTGATTGATTGGACAATTGATCAATTGATTGAAGTCTGGATGTCACTTCATGCCAAAGGCCCATCTGCGCGGATGAGCAGGTGGTCAGCAGGCACCAGTTGTAATGTGTGCTTCTCCATAGCACTTCACTTGTTGTCATGTGATCTGCAGGGTCCAGTTATGCGCCGAGTGCAAAGGGGGCGAGCGTGAGGAGCAACAAGACATCGGTGGGGTGGGCCAAGAAGGCGGCAGGGGCGCGAGAGGAGGCCCTCTCCCCCAAGGTGGGTCTCTTGTATCCAATCCTTTTTGGGGGGAAAACGGATTTACAGCAAAAGACTGAATGTTTTCGTTGTGTTGATTTCTGGTTTTTCCTTGTCACCCACTTCACCTTCAAACCTGTGATTGTGATCCTGGCTCACATCCTGTGGTGGCAGGTGCAGGCAGCTAGCTCATATCCTGTGGTCCACAAGTGTTGGTGGTCTGTGCAATGCTTTTGATGACAGGTCGTGAAGACTGTGCCAATTTCTGCAGGGCTTCTTGCTTGCTTGCATTGTATGTGTTGACACTTCAAAGGCACTCCTACAACATCAAACCTGATGACCTCTGGAAGTCGCCGGGAACAGCTGTCTCTTTCTTTACTTCATCGCAGATGTGCAATGGCCCATTTGCACTGTGCAACAGAGTAAAAGAGCTCTCATCAGGGCATCATGCATGCCACTCCTATACCATCTTTGCTGTGAGCAGACAATTGTGTCGGCAGATTAGTACTATGCTACTATGCTTGCACAGGCAACTTAGTACTGCCTGCCCTGTTGGACTATCTAAGGCTTGCGGGCGGCAGCACAGACGGAATTTGCTCTGTGACACCACTCAACCCTAAGTCTGCAAGGGGGGGATATACACGTTGCAGGGGAACCGTACTGTAGCCATTGTAGTGGGAGGTGTGACCTGGAGCGTTTGCTGTTTGCTATAATACTCAATGAGGGTGACACACGCGCGTGTTGCAGGGGAAGCGCATTGTGGCCTTTGTGGTGGGAGGTGTGACCCGGAGCGTTTGCTGTTTGCTACAAAACTCAACAAGGGTGACACACACACGCATGTTGCAGGGGAAGCGCATTGTGGCCTTTGTGGTGGGGGGGGTGACCCGGAGCGAGATGAGGGTGGCCCACAAGCTCAGCGCCAAACTGGGGCGAGAAGTCTTGATAGGCAGCACATCTTGCGATACACCCACCACCTTCCTGAAGAGCTTGCAGGTAGCTCCTCCTTCCTTTTGTGTGCAACATGTTAACATGCATCTGTGCTTCTTGTTGGAGTGCATTGCAATGTGCATGTGATGCAGGTCGCTCCTCCTTCCTTTGTGTGCAGACGTGAACATCCATCTGTGCTCCTTGTCGGGGTGAAATGCAACATGCATGTGGTGCAGGTTCTCAGCTCCTCTGTATGCACCTTGTACATCCATCTGTGCTTCTTGTGCCATGCAATGTGCATGCAGCGCAGATACTCAACAACGCTGTGTGCACCTCAAGCAGGGATCTGTGCTTTGTCCCAGAGTGTCATGCAACGTGCATGTAACTCTGATGGATGTTCAATGCTGCTTTGTGCACCACACGACAGAGAGGGAATTTTGCTTCAAGTTGTAGACTCTGGTGCAGTAGAGCACAGCAGAGCAATGTGTGCTATTGCCCCTGGCTTCCTTATTCAAAGCTTGTGCATCCTGAGCTGTTTTGGCTGTTGAATGCACCAGTTATAAATGCATACATTGTGCCCAGGGCCTGGTGCAGCTTGGGTTTGATCCATAACTTAGTGGCTGCATTTCCATTGCTGTGTATGCTGTGTAGAATTTGGGGTCACTGGAGCAAGTTGCACTAGAAATCGATGGAAATGGTGGACTGAGCCCAGGAAGTGGTTATGGCAGTGGTGGTGGCTTTGGCAGTGGCAATCTCACCACAATTGTGTAATATCACTGATATGATACTGTTCGAGGCATGAAGGGACAGGATGTTGTACTGGTACTGCTTCACCTATACTGGCAATACAGTACCAAATGCTTTATACCGTATGATACAATATCTGGGATACTGCGACGTTTGTTTATTTGCTGTCTATGTGATGGTGTACAGTTACATGCTTTGTGGGACAAGCGACTTGCAAATTATCGAGTTCTACCTGTTGGAAGACGTGCGCATCTGAATAACCATTTTCTGCCAACTTTCATTTCGACAACACAATTACACCGTGACGCCTGCATGTTGAGGCTTCAACACAATATGTCACAAAGATTTGAATCCAGAGCGTTCAACTTCATTACACTATTGCCTGGTGTATGCAAAAAACGGGCAGGAGCATAGATGAATGAGCATGGAGGGCAATGCTGCACACATGCAGCAGAGAATAAAATATGCAAACACAATGATACTCCTGACTGCAAAATTCAGCTGGTTTTGTCAGCTGCTTCCTTGTCGCTAGATGGTGCTGAGTTGTGCCTAGCTGCTGACATAGCCTTGTGTGCCGTTGGCGATGAGACTTTGGGCTTGGGTTTTGCCTTGCTCCCAGAGTTGCCAGATCTGTAGAACAGATCCCACCCAGTCTCCAGCGCCTCTGAGCCTTTGGCAACTGAATGCTTTCTGCCACTCCTGTTCAGCGGCGTAGGCGAGATTGGCTCAGCAACTGTGGCTGCAAGACAGCATCAATGATTTGGTGCTCATCTGACACAATCAGCACAGCCATTTGAAGATCCATCACAAAGCTCACCCCAGAATGAGTCAAGACAAGACTGTCTACCTGTTAGCTGAGATGCATCAGAAGACAATTTTGGCAAGCTCTGAGGCTTCCCTCCAGTGGAGATGCAATGCTACCACCGACAGACACAGACCATAAACAGCAGCAGCAATCAAGCAAATGTGTAATTGATATTTAAGTCATGATTGGCCTAGTAAATTAGGCATACCCTCATGGTTGCTGGTAGGCATACACAGTCCTGCCAAGGCTAAGGCTCTACCGTGTGAGGGGGCAGCGGGTCTTGTGTGCAGCAGTTGTGAAAATCATGCAGCTCAGCTCTGGCTGACGGTCATGACCGTTACTACCATAGACACTTGCGCAGATGTGCAAATGCAACCCACAACTCAAACAGCTTGGGAACTAGCAATGATGGCTGTGCATGTGACATCTGCTTTGACAACCAGCCACAAACATCTGCTCTGGGAAGATCAGAAGCAGACAGCATGCAAACTGTATGCCGGCAGGCTGCCATACCTGTCGCAGTCACTGCAATCTCCTCTGGCATCTGCACCTTCTCAACTTCCTCCACAACTGGCTCATCACTGACAGCTGGCTGAGCGACAGTTGGCTGGGCAACGGTCACATGCTGAGGAGGAGGAGCAAGAGGAACGGGCCTGGGTGGCAGCACAGGCTCCACAACCTCAATGCTGCAGGGAATCTGGTCCACAGGCTGCTTGAATCCCAGGGATCTCAGCCAGGGATGCTTCAGAAGCTGAGCTGCAGAGCTGCGCTTGGCTGCGTCTTTGAGCAGTGTTTTGCTGAGGAAGTCTTGAGCATGGTCTGACAGCCATAACGGCAACTCAGGGTCCTACAGGGCACTATGGCGTCAGTCCCCTTGTGTGCTTTGTATGCCGCAAAACGGCTGTGCTGCCACCAGAGCTTGTTGATGCAGGCCTCAATTGTGTTTCGCTCATGCTGGTCAGCACCCAAGCATGCTGCCTGCTACAAGCCATGGGCAAGAATAGGCGATAAGCCAACACGTAATCAGGCAACTTGGTGTTTTTGAGGGCTTTCAATACGTGTTCCTGCGTCGCAGATCTGAAATGGGCTTGTTTGAGTCCACACAGGAGCAAAGAAATTCTGGAGTGATATCAGCGTGTTGCATCCAGGTGAGCAGAGAATGCAGTACCTGCCACCGTCCTGCCCTGCCAATGCCATCATCCTTCATACGGAAGGCATGCTTTCCCACCAGCACTTCATAAGTCAGGACACCCAGCATGAAGATGTCTGACGCTGCAGAGGCTGACTGTACTAGGCTGTCAAGGGAAGAGCAGTCCTGCTCAGGAGCTGCAAAGCGCTGCATGTCTGCTGCTTCTGATTGAACGCTGCTGAGCTGGCTGGGCAAGAACAGACCTGCATGACACAGCTGCTCTTCTCAATCTCAAAACGTCTGTTTTGATTCAGAAACGTCATTCCTACACTAGAAATCTAAACTCAGAAACGTCTGGGGGGGGAGTAACAACGCGTTTCTAGATTGCAGAGATGTTTTAGAGGTGGTGGTGCTGCCAAACATGCAATTGGGTGCTTGCAAGGCTGCAGAGACTGCTCATGCAATAACTCATTGAGATCATCAAGGAGCACTTGACACATAGCTGAAAATTTCACGCCTGCTTCAGAATCTTCATCATTGAGATCTTGCTGACTGGAGTTCCACATCACTGCTGCAAGAGCAGTACAAGAGAAAGGCCGACACAACGGAGCTGTTTTAGTCATAAGCAGAAACAGCCATTGGACATTTGCTCAAGGCAGGAAAGCTACAACTGTTGACATGTGTGATTTCAGTGAACAGGGCAAGTACAGCACGACATCAATATGCAGCATTTGCAACGCACATTACAGGCATTGCTTGACAGCTCAAGGTAATGACAATGCTCCAGCTATTGCTTGCAAGGTGTCTTCGCAGCAAATGGACATGAATTGCTCACCAGCAAGCTTGCAGGCTGTCTCTTGGCTGTTGAACAGAATTTTGTGAGGTAGCAAAGCACCGTGTGCAATGCCCTTGGCATGCAGATCTGCAAGAGCTGTAAGACAGGGCTGGGCCACCTTCTGCACTGCTTGCCTCTCTGTCAGTTTTCCTCCTTCAATCTCGATTTCTGCTGCCAAGGCCTGAGAACACAGCAATCCTTAACAGCAATATCAAAGTCCAAACATCTTGCAGCAGTCTTGCAGAATGTGATATATAAGCTATGTGCATGGCATAGAAGACCTCCTGGCTGGCAACTGAAACCCAGGACAAATTTTGAAAAGAGGGTGTGCTACCTTGTCTGTGAGAGGATACAAGACGCAGAAAAAGCCTGAATCTTCGAAAGCTGCTAGGGGCACATGCAAATAAGCATGCTGAATGCCACAGCTCTTCAGGACAAGCTTTTGTGTAGCCTCCAGCGCCTCCACAGACATCTTGCTCTGCAGGAGGTGTGTTGCTGACTGTCTCTTGTCAACATGGTGTAGCTATAAAAGCGTCACGAATTCAGAGCATCCTTACTGACTCATAGACCAGCATAGACACTGCTGCGCCGCACCGGGCACACTTGGCTCTCTTCTGTTCTGCATCCTTTGTACTCCCCAGCACAGCTTCTACTTTGTAATGCTGGTACTTCCATGCGCCCTCGTGCTTCAAACATAACGGGCAGGCAGGGTGAATGGCAACGACTCGCTGCGACGGCAAGGGCAGGTCACCCATTCCAGCAGTTGCCATCGCTCAAAGCAGCTTAGAGTTTTGATTGATGAACTGCAACATTGCAGCAACACGCAACATTAAACCGCCACCAGCAGGTGTATCACACACCGTGTGTGCTGCTGACCATGCTCAGCTTGCTGTGCACACCGTTGCAATTGCAAAGCCAGTCGGCAATTTCGGTTTGACCAGATTCCAGCCCAGATTCCAGCCAGACTTGCTGACTTCAGCTGACTGGGGACTCAGGCAGTTGGATACTGCTTTACAGCTACAACTTGCAGAACATCAAGGTTGACAGCCGTCAATAGCAGTGGGTCAATGTGCAAGGGCATGTCTATGCATTCCTTGGAGTACATTTTACAGGTATAACAGACATAGTGTTGTGCTCTAGAACTGCTGATCTGGGCATCACCAGTAAGGCAATTTGGCTTTTGTGGAATGTCTGCAAAGCATAGTCTTGATAGATTGGATCTCAGATACACGTTCCCAAGATACACTGGTTTGCAGAGCTTGGTAAAGTGCCTGAATCATAGGGGTACTGTGTTAGTGTTAGATACAGTATGCAGTCAAGCAAGGGTTGTGTTAGGCTGCGCAATGCATTGTCTGCAAAGCATATACATATCACTGGCTTTGCGTATGCAACTATGGCAGTTCAGTCCTTTGATCACTGCTTTGCTCTGCTGGCTATTGATAGAGTGGCAGTCAACACACACAAGACATCAGCGTGATGATACCCACCAGTCATCGATTTACATTATTTTTATCGGCCAGTTTATGAAATGTATGGGAGGGCATGCAAGGTCACTGCCTGGTTTGGCTCTTGGGCACTGCGCTGAGCTGGTCCTGCAAGCACACTGCATAGCATTTCATTGCAGCTTGTCAGCATTCAAGGCAGCTCGACATGGACCGAGCAACCATAAACTTCATTTGGAAACCCTTCATATGGTCAGGAGTTACCCGTGCAATGCATGAAGCTGTCAGAGCACACTGTCACAGCCTGTGTGCAGCAAAATTGATGCTGCTCGTTACTGGTCAACACTGACTTTGGATGTGCCTCCACCACTGTCAGTGCATGCCATGCACGGAGCTCGTATGAGATGCAATGCAGCAACTAGTGTTAGTACAGGATGGCAAGCACAAGTACGTATCACGTCTGCTGAGCAGTGAGCTGCTATGGCTGTACAGGTCAACAGATGCGTTAGCAGGAACATTGCTATATCCTGACATGCTACGCAGCATCATCAGGGTCATGAAGTCAATCAATCAATCAATTTACATTTCTTGTCTTTGGGACTCAACAGGGGTGTCAACAGACAATAACTGGGCGAATTCTAAGAATGACAAACTTGAATGAGACAATTCATTCGATGCTGTTCTGGAAAACCATAGATCTGGGCACAAGCAAGCTGGCTTATGTGGGAAGGATGGTTGGAGTCAGCTGCAGCTGAGATGGGCTGGGTCATTGTCTTGTGCAACTTTTGCCAGCACTTCTCTGCAACCTCAAATGCAATACCTCAGCTTGATATCAAGCAAGATGTCACTAGCGCTACTGGCCAATGACATGTAAACCTCAATGTCCAAGGCCTGGCTAGCTGCTGGTACAAACTGAAGGACGTGGCAAACTGAAGGACGTGGCAAAAGAGGCTAAATTCAAGCTGTTTGGCAGCACGAAGGGCATGTTGCGCGCAGGGCTAGACACACCGTACAGAAAGATGTGTTCTCAATCATCAGGATCAAACTAAAAAAACCTAAATCTGTGATGTCTGGTGCGGTTCATAGCATGTATGTGTACATGTACAATACGTAAGTGAAATCCTGCCTAGGCGTCTTGGAAGATATTGCACATCCTTGCACAACCAAACATGTCAATAAAAGTCAGCATAAAACAGAGAGTCACTGAGAGGTGGCCTCGGAAAATGAAGAGAGACACACACACACACACACACACACACACACACACACACACACACACACACACACACACACACACACACACACACACACACACACACACACACACACACACACACACGCACACACACACACGCACGCACGCACACGCACGCACGCACGCAGGCACGCACGCACGCACGCACGCACACACACACACACTCGGACTCCGGAGCCTGCAATGGGTCACGCGGCCATACATACAGACAGACATACATACATACATTACATTTCTTGTCTTTAGGACTCAACAGGGGAGTCAACAGACAACAACTGTGAGAACTCTGAGAATGCCAAATTTGAATGGTACAGTTTATTCAATGCTGTTCTAAGAGATTCAGATCTGGGCCTTAAAATGTCCAAATTGTTGTTAAAACCTAAATCTGTGATGTCTGATGCGGTTCATAGCATGTATGTGTACATGTACAACACAAAATACAGTAAAATCCTGCCTAGGCGTGTTGAAACTATTGTACATCCTTGTACACCCAAAAGTGTCTGTAAAAGTCAGCATCAAACAGAGATAAGCTAACTTGATGATATGCATAAATGTGTTGGTATTGTGCCCAACACACATGTTTCACTTGCCATACAATGCACACAAGGTACAGTCCTGTGAATGCATCAAGCTTGGCATGCTGACTCACTTGTTTATTGCAGCTTAGACAACGGTTTGCCAATCACAGTGATATTGTACATGCCAGCTTTTGGGCCTGACAACACAGCGTTGTCGTCATCCAGCAACTCAATCTGCATGCAAGCAGCATCACAGCATCAGTCTCAGCTGTGCAGGCAAGCATGTTGCACTGTGGTCATCGTTGATGCTCCACCACTACAAGAGCAGGCTCTTATGCGTCAGTAAACCTCAGATGGCATTTTGTCAGGAGCACACTGTTCAATGTATAATGATGCATCAGACGGCTGCTGGTAAAGCTCACGTGATGGCTCATCAGGGTCACCCAAACAATGGCATGCATGGAGAATGTGAATGGAGTTTGTGAATTTTGTAAAAACTGCGCTCTCGGACAGAAGCAGAGTACACCTTGATTGCAGCATTGCTACAGCGTGGAGCTCTTGAGAGAGAAGTTGACACACCTTCAGTAATCTTCTAATGCTTAACACTTTGATGTCAAACTCCTGGCCTTGCGGAAGTGCAGCTTTGGCGTGGTCAATAGTCAAGCTTTTGGTACACCAGGTTGCCCCGTCGCTAGTCCCAGGAGCGAAGATCGACGGCATCTCGTACGATTTGCGCCCAAAGTGGAACCTGATTTGCTGACATTTACGCTCAAGACTCTGCAGCAGCATCAACAAGAGTATCAATGAACAGCAGCAGAAACAGAAGCAGCAAGCTCATGAACAGCAGCAGCAGCAGCAACAGCAATAGTGCTATCACTGGCACAGTCTCACACCAACAATGGCAGTGATGGTGTGATGCCAGTGACAATTGCAGCGGCAGAACATAAGTGGGCAGTTGTCGATGAGCAGCAGTGGCATTGAGGGCAACAGCACTATGGTTGGCAGTGACAAATATTGCATGCATCATACGCTGTGGGCAAGTTTTGCGTACTTGCTTTGTGCATCACAGTCTGCTGCAAGCGTACAGACTGATAAGCACACACAAAGATGCAGCTGTATGATGCTGGCCTAATGCACGCTGGTCATCATTGTCTGCAGGATGGAGTGTCTGCAGAGTGGCTTTTTTGCGTCACAGCGGCGTAGTTTGAGATGGCCGAGTGCCCAATGACCATGGTGTACACACCCTGGTAACCCGAACCGACTTGTTGAACAGATTGGCATAACTACATTTCAGCAGTAGTGGGTGTTGGTACACCTAATGCTACAAGTGCTACTTTCAACAGTCGCAATATTTTAAGTCTTGCTTACCCTTTGGTAGGTTGAGCCAATTATGATTTTGTCCACTAAAGTTGTGGCATGCCGCAGCTTCATTATCAGCAGCTGTGGATCATACAGGAAGATCATTCTGATGTGTGGCATCTCATTAAAAAGATCAGCCAATCCGTCCATCATGCGATTCTCTGAACCCTCTCTGACTATCACCGTGTCCTCTCCAATGATTTCTGCACATCAAAGTAGCAGCTTGTATGCCTTTTGGTCATAGCTGATGGCAGCACAAGGCCTGCCTAGGCCTTCCTTGCTGATGTCTGAGAGTAACCCAGTCAAATGCTTGAACACAAAAGTGTGCAGAAACTGCCTTGATTGCACATCATAGTATGGTGTGTGGCTGCAGTCAAAAGTGAGCAGGTCTTGCCTGTGCTGACTGTTGCAACATGCACAACAATTGCGCTGCTGCCACCGACAGCATGACATTTGGAGCGCATATTCGTGTGCAATAGCATGAATAACAGCAGATAGCTGTTGAGTCACCACTGGGAGTCAACAGCATCTCTTTGCATAATCCCTTATGGAAGAGTGACTGAAGATGTGCCTCTTGTACAGCTACAGCTTCTGGTTCAGCCTCTGGGGAGATCGCATCAGCAGGTGGCTGGCATTTCTGCATGGCGCAAAAGGCATGGCTTGTGTGATGCATCACCTGAGTACTAAACATCTGTACAGGCAATCTGGAGAGACAACACTTGCCCTATGCGTACATGTCTCATCATGAGCCAGACAGCGTTTAAAGAATTGATTCATTATGTGTGAAGGCACATTCACACCGGATACATGAAAAAAATAGCTTGAACAAGAGACTGTAGTGCTCTGGACGTGTCTGTTGAGGGCCAAGGTTGCATCCAATTGGCTTGAAATTGCGCTGGATGCATACATTCAAGCAGGAGACTGATTGTATCAAATGACAGCAGAAAACAGGGCAAATGTCTAACAGCCCTGTGATGACCTGAGATGTGCCCAGGCATGCAACATTATTGTGGTGTGCTGCTTCATGCTGTGGTGGATGCAAAGTCGTGTTGTCTGCGGGTCTTGCCTTTGTGTCCACATTGGCAACAGCTTCAGTGTTGGTACACAAGTTGCACAACTGTTGCCTCCAGAGGCTGTTCGAAATGACTGCGTGTCACAAGTTGATTTTGTGCATGCAAAGACTGGAGTGCAATCAGCACCAACGAAGCACTGCAAAAAACATTGCTACAGTCACCTAGCCTGCGGAAACGTCTGCTTGTGCACTCTGTTAGTGCCAGAGCAGCTGGCTGCAACCTGCTCAAGATTTTCGCCAGAGCGTCCTCCTGGACAGACAGGAAGATCTTGAGCCGCGATAATAGGCAACGAGGAGGCATTGCGTTTGCGCAGTCACAACCCATCTGCCGGAGACCCGCGACAAGCAGGCCGGCCTGTTGCAACCCAAACTCACCGGAAGAACATCGAACGTTGCGTTGGAGCACTCAGCCGAAGCCATCAAATTACAGGCTTGGAGGCGCTGCCACGTTGAATTATCTGGGGTCAAGCGCAGGGCTTGACAGCAAAACACGATCACCGTGTTAGCGTGCTTCGTTTGCACACTCGTATCCGTCTCAGGCCGCGGCATGGAATGCTTCGCGTGTCGCTGCAAAATCTGGGGCTGCACCTCTTTTCGACGCAACAGCTTGGTCGACCTACCACAGTTGATCTGCACTGCGCTTTTCAAGCTGCAACTGCATGCATGCTTAGTCATTATTTTGTCAAAGGTCAAAGGTCAAAGGTCAAAGGTCAAAGGTCAAAGGTCAAAGGTCAAAGGTCACAAGTTGCTTACACATCAGGGTTAACAGTCAATGCGGCGAAGTGTGACTGCTGGCTTCATTGTCACCCTGGTAGTGGCTGCCAGCTGTGCTATATTGCTGCATGTACAGTAAGCATTCTTGGGTCTTGGTTCATTTTGTGATCACCACGAGCGCTTAGGCTAGTCCTCTTGTATGCCTCAGCTTTGTCTGTCTGTCTGCAGAAGCTCAGAATTCACGACATTAGCAGCTGCCCTCTTCCCAAACTATTGTAGCGAAGCAACTGCAGCAGTGTTGCAACAAAACCAGCAACTGGAGCAGTGGCTGGACGGCAGCAGGTAAAACAGCAGTAGTGCACTGAGGCAGCACCAGCACTGCTAGCAGCTAGACCAGAAACAAGTGCAACAGCCTCTCCAGGCTTAATGTCCGTCAAAGTGGACATGTCCATCCATGTCCTACATGCAGTACAGATTCCAACCGAAATCACAGCTTGTTGTGACAAACCCTCAGGTCAACGCCCACGTGCTTTCAAGCTACCATTGCAACCTGCAAGGAAAATGTGCAGGACGCGTGTTGGGCGTGCCGGGAACCTTCAGCATCGAGGGCAGACTCGATCGTCGAGCCGCACGGGGGACAGCTTGCTGCCGGTCCGACAAGCGCACCGCAACTGATCGATCACTTAGTCACTTGTTAGTAACTTCCCTCAACGTTCTCGGGCATGCAGCCCACCCGGAGCTGAGTGAACTAGATGACACGATAATGTAGAGATGCTGAATTGCAGCAAACAAAGTCGCAGCGGCCAAGCGACGGCCGCAATCTTCCTATGTGTGCTGTTGAGTGCTGGCGACCTTCGCGGTAGCGCAGCAAGGTCCTTGCAAGTGCACAACGCTGACAGCTGTAGCAGGGGAGTGTTTTGGTTCATGGCCATTACTAGCAGATCGAGTCTCGAGTACTGGCGTTACGGTGAGCCAAGTCGAAGTGTGTCGCTGTGTGCTTAGCCTTGTCTTGCGTTACTTACAAACATCACTGGTCCCATAACTGTGCGATATGACTTTCCTGCATGGGCGGCATCACGTCTAGGCTTTGTGAGGCGTTAGTGCTACCTGCAGCCAAAGTAGCAGTACTCTCTGCCAAGGAGCGCTCGCCCAACTTGATACCGGTGCTGCTGTATGGTGGCTCCAGCGGGGTGCCAAGCTTAACTGGACAAGCAAATATACACTGGTTTCGAGAACAGGGTGGCATTGTGTATCATCACAACCTGACATTTATGTCAGACCTGCAGGCAAGGATTGGCCTCTCATCTTGCTGCCATTTGGCCTCCAACCTCACATCAATGCAGATACTTCATTTTGGGTGCTTGTAATGCCATTGTCAGTCTGGTCTGGGCATGAGTCGATGTGCTGACGGACTTGAAGTCTGCACGCAATGTTGTCTGCAGCTTGGTGCCTGCACTTTGCATATGGGATTGTAAAGTATGCATAGTCACACTTCTGAGTGCAAGTGTCTGTCTTCTTGCCGTTGCAGTAGATGACAGGCTTTGTGACTATGTCCCTCACAAAGGTCAAACTGATGTCTGCCTGTGCTTGTCCATTAGTCTGCAGTCACAAATGTGTGCAGGATTCTGCCATATCTAAGAGTTCTACATGATATGCATAGCATCTGCTTTGGCCATTGTTTTGGGTCCTTTCCCGTGGTTCCATATGACACTTGATGTGCAAACTCTCAACAGCCACTTGGTTTGAGACTGATGCATCTGAACAGAGCAAGATACAGATTCTGAGGCAGGGATGGCTGGCTACAGCCTGTATCTCCCTCAAGGTTGGAACTTTATATCTGTCATGCAGGCAGTTGTTGAAGCAGGCTTAACGAGGTGCAGACTGGCCTGAAGAAGTAGAGGGAACCTACCTGAGAATGGATGTGCCCCACATTGTGCCACATCTGCTGAGCTGGCTAGAACAGCAGAAGCCAGGTACAGTCAAGCCTTGACATATGTGGAATTGTTACTTGCAAGGACTGGGCTTGTTATGCGTGTGTGTGGTCATCTCCAGGGAAAATACTAAAATAATAAATAAAATGCTTGCCAGCTCATGATGAGCTAGATCGTCTTGTCCAGGGACATAATCAGGCCTTTTGCCTGTTTCATGGCCCAAGCCTGTGTCTTTATGATCTGCTTTCTGCGTTCTTGCTGTATTTGACAGTGTGCACATGACTCCATGAGTCACAGATGCTGGTAAGGGTGCAGGTGCATGTTGCTAGGTCATTTGGTTCAAGGTTTCAAAGCTAATAGCTTACACCCACATGCTAGTTTGCTCATGCCTTTCATCAGCTGGTAGACAATCCTGACTGTCAGTGCTGTGACACTTTGCATGGTGCCAAGCAATGACCTTAGATGTATTGCCTGGTGCAGTATAAGGTAAGCTTTGCATGAACATGTGTGTGAAATGCTAATGGAAGCTGATCCACCGTGTCTGCACATACAAGTTGTTCAGCAGCCGGGATTGCTTGATGTCAATGCAGGCTTGCTTGCTGCAGGCGTGACAACTCACATCAATAAGGATGTAGCACTGTACACAGATGCAGATGTCATGTTCTACCATGAATTTAATCCCTGCAAATTGGACCTGCCAGAAGTCATGGCAATTGGCCCTGAAATGGACAGGGTGGCGAATTCCTGGAGCGAACTCAATTGGAACGCTGGTGTCCTGCTGATAAACCTGAGAGGGTTTGCAGCTGTACTGCCCCACATGCTTCAATGGGCAAACCGGTTGCATTGGAACTTTGAGGTTGCAGATCAGAGCATGATCAATGACTACTTTCCTGCTGTGCATGGGGGGCCTTTAGACATCCTACCAGAGCCCTATAACTGGAAGGCCTATTGGGGCTGTAGTCCATCCATTGTAAGTGGGAAACTCATACCCCAAGCATGACCTTTTTTGCATATTATGGAATGTCTCCTGACAGCCGTGTCTGTGCTGTGTACTTCTGCGTGTGACACGAAACAAGCTAGCATGTCATGCAGCACTGCCATCCAGCACTTAGGGCTGCTTGCCTGATACACATAAGATTCTGTGCAGCATTTGCAACAACTCTAGCTGTTTGTTCATAATGGCTGCAGGACGGTCAATACTGCAGCCTGTTTACTCTGATGCATGATCCCTGCAGGTCCACCTTTTCCAAGTCAGTCCTGCATGACAGTCAACCATGAACACAAACATGTGTATGTATCACAACGATGACTTATGTCAAGTCTGACACAATGCTTCGACATGCTCTGCAGGTCATTGTCCACTGGCATGGACCAAAGCCAGAGCGCTGTCTGAAATGCTACATTGCCCTTTGGGAGCAGAGCAAAAATAACGAGGAAGCCGTCGAGTTATGCAATTGCGACAGTGGCTATGACTACTTGTGGAATATGGCCATGGAAGCTGACAGTGCAAGATTATACAGGAAGGCTTTCAGGGATTATAGTACGTATGCCAAGATCATCAATGGTACTGGCAACATCATGGATTCAGATGCTATGCTGGGGGCTTTCTGATGCATAATGTTTGGATCATGATGCTGATCATGCCCAGTGAACCTGCACATTGTTTTGAGCACAAGGTTATCTGCTCTTTGTAGCAAAAATTCAAGCAGTAGGTGTAGAATGTGTGTCACTTTCAGGCTATGTGGATGGTGGATTTTGCATGCCATGTTTAGTCCGTACATAGGTGTTTCAAAAAGTGTCTGCTGTGTGTTTAACGCCCTCCTTTCAGTCATTTAATTAGACAGTGTTACTGGCGCAAAGTAATTTCACGTGATTACTTGGTGTTTGAAATAAGCACTAGTGTAGGGAAACCGTTAGCTCAGATTAACAACATGCCAAATCTCACGCATGGGGGTTTTGTCGTACTTTAAATGCAATTCAGGTCTCCTTTGGGCATCACAGGGTTGAGCACATGCACATATGTTGCATGCACATCACCTCAACACCATTTTACAAGTTTAAACCCCTACCTATAAGTCATAGTTATACCTCCCTCAAGACATTCGTTCGTTGAGTTCTCAGACTTCTTCAATAACCCTTGGCCCGTACGGGACAAATGACGACACAGCATAAACAAAGCTTTGTCGTGTAACAGTGTGATAAATCAGCCAGTATATACTTGACCTGCGAGCTGTTTAAACAAGCTGAGCTACAAAACACGAATCAAACGGACAAGATCGTTACCTCAAGCTGCCCCATACAAATGTTGGCAAGCGTGACCACAAGCTTACGCAAAATTATACCTGTTATATAATTCGTGTCATCAGTGAGGGAATTTCCCCCAAAAGCTCAGGCAAATGTTCAAAACCCTGTAGCAGGCACCAACAGCCCCGCAAACAGTCAACTTCACCCTAATCAGCACAGTTCTTTGTCGTCAACCTCAAAAGCAGCATGAACATCAATCGCCAACACTTGGCAAGGCAATTTTGGAAAACTTTTGAAAATGCCTAAAGAAAAGTAGAAGACTTTCTGTACAGCTGCTCCCTGGTCTGGCTGTTAATCTTGCTGCGCCTCGTTACCTTCAGCAGCAGGTTTAACAGCTTTCTGAGCCCTAAAGGCAGCCATGTCCCAGTTTTCAAACCACTCCAGGACTTCTGAGGTGGCCGTCTCCTGGTAATGCCGCAAAACGCATTCCTCCAGAATTGGGAATACAGTGACAGGCCCTGTCACGACAAGTGACTCGTTGGCCGAATAACAGTTCAGCTTGACCAATGATGTCATGCAGCTGCAACCTGGATCCAAAATCAATCTGAACTTTTCTGATGCTGGAAGGTCCGCACTGACTGTAGTGGATGCGGGGGGGGGCAATCTGCAAGTCCTCCAGTTTGGGAAGATGACCAAACAACGAACTGAACTCCACGGTAGCCATGTCTCGAAAGCCGCACGTTGGAAAGAGGGGTTCAATGCTGAGCACCTTCAACTGCGTCGGCAAAAGCTTGTAGTCTAAATTCAATCCACTTGTTGGACCCCAGAGGCAGGCACATGTCAGAGATGGCAGCAAGCCTAGAAGACTGCTGATCTCAGCACCAAACTCGCGGGGGCAGAGTACAATGGAATACACTCTGTCTAGCCGTGATAGGTTCTTCTGCATCCACCGAATACAGGACTTGCTGTCACCCAGGCCAATCCAGGTGATGTCTTCCACTTTGTTCGCAAACGACAGAGTGTTGCCGTGAGCTGTTGCTGCAATCTCATGAAAGCGCTTGCTCACGCAAGCAATCCTGGCCAAGTCCTGGAAGTCTGACTGATCGAAGATGTTTTGCAGCACCAGATCAGGAAGCTGCGGCATCTGCAAAGCAACATGTGACTCTTACATCTACACAACCTAAGAGATAGGGGCAAGCGCAACTTTTGACGTCATGTCAAGATCTGCAGACAGCAGCTGACGGCATGTGTCTCGTGACACTGAGATCAGGCGAACATACTGTGTAGGCCGGTCGCTGTGCTGCTGCAGCCAGTTGGGTCCTTTCAAAATGTGATATCCTCCATCAACAGGAGAACATGCGAAGTGTGAGCTGCAAACGCCGGCTTTGTGATCCAGTATTGGCGCTGCAAAATCGCCAATATTTTTTAGTTTTTAAAGACCTTTTGCTTTGACCCTCCTCTTCTTCTTGTGAAGGAAGGCATCGCACACTCACACGCCTTGCTTGCAAGCGCAGTGAGAGCACATCATAGCTTGCACGCGCGCTGACTTGAGCTACTGCTGATTCACAGTAAGTCACGTTACAAGGCATTTGTGGAAGCTCAACGACACATCTCACGCAAGATAGGGCTGGCTGTACTAATCAAGTGATCAGGCAGGGACGCAGCAGGAAAGACTGTGAGGTCCCTGAGCATACAGGAAAAGAGAGCCTACAGTCAACAGGCAGAGTTCTGTTGAAATTGGGCTACAATGTTCCGCAATCAAGTACGTATGCATGCTGACACAAGGCCCACGCTTCGAGCGACAACATGCATCAAAACCTTCGCTGTGGTGCAGTACGACCAAGATGTGGTTACATGGAGTCCGCAAGGCCGGATCCATCAGATCGAGTATGCCATGGAAGCAGTCAAGCAGGGAAGCGCGGCAGTGGGCTTGAAGGTACAGAAGTTTTCTGATGAGGATTATCACTGTATTTGGTCCTGCCAGACAGTGTCAAGCATGCAATGATTGCGGTCAATGTTTTGTTAACGCCATATGACGCCATATGACAAGGACTTCTGTTGCTTGCATTGATGTGCTGCACGTTGGTGCAGAGCAAGACACATGTTGTCCTTGCGACCCTGAGGCGGTCACCAGAGGAGCTGTCTTCACACCACCCCAAGATGTTTAAGATTGACGACCACTTGGGAGTAGCTGTCTCTGGCTTGAACTCAGATGGAAGAAGCTTGAGCAGATACATGCGGACAGAGACCTTGAACCACAGGTCAACTCCTTCTTCCCTTTTGTGGCTCATACTTTTTGCCGCTCTAAGCCCACATGGATGTCACCCGTCTGCTGACTTCTCACTGAAGCAACCTTGTTGTGTGCTTGACAGGTTTGTGTATGAGTCTGCCATGCCAGTAGGCAGATTGGTAAGAGATCTAGCAGACAAGGCTCAGGTCTGCACACAAAGGTCCTGGAAGAGGCCATATGGAGTAGGCCTGCTGGTTGGCGGCTTTGACAAGACTGGTGCAAAGCTGTACTACAACTGCCCGTCCGGCAACTACTTTGAGTACAAAGCAAATGCAGTTGGGGCTAGATCACAGGTCAGCAGCCCTGACGCATGTTTCTTTCTTCCCACATGTTGGTGTTGATCATCAGCCACTCAAATCCGTTGCTCTTGTTGACAGCTGGAGTGACCATGGATTCACATGGTGTTCTGTTTGAACCAGATTCTGTTTCTGCCAGTGAGGCAGGATGTGGTCATGCTGCCCTGCCTGTTGCATGCAAGTGATACTGCTGATATGGTGACAGGCTGCCAGAACCTACCTAGAGCGCAAGTTTGAGGAGTTTGAGGGCTGCAGCCTGGACCAGCTCATACGGCATAGCTTGCAGGTGAGACTTCGTATGCTTTGGCCTGTCATTCACAAGTGTCTCATCACTGCCACACAAGAGTCCCACTGTTTCACAGCTGTTCAACAGCACCAGGTCATTGCCATTTCCCTTGCTGTTGTGCCTTATGGTCAAAAGGCTGCGCTACTCCCACATTATTCTTGCGTACCTTTGTTGCATGTCACAGCACAGGGTGATGTTATCACATTGCATGTCAGCTGACTTTAGCACATCGAGCATGGTGTCTCAGACTCTGGGTTGCAGCAGCTCAGGCCTGTGACATAATCTTGACGTACCACTGGATGTTTACATGAGAGTGAGCGGCCTGTAGCAAAACTTTGACACACCACTGGATGTCTGCATGACTGTGAGCCAATGTGCAGGCAATCTCTGCAAGTATGACAGAGGGTGACCTGACAGCCACCAGCTGCACAGTGGGCTTTGTTGGAGCCGACAGCTCCTTCACCATCCTGTCAGATGCTGACTTGGAACCTCATGTAGCAGCTATGAAGGATGCTGAAGATGCACCAGCAGGTATGCAGGCCACCTTGCACATTACAGCACGATCTTGTTGCACATGACAACAAAGTAGAGTACATTGGGCCTGGGTCTGTCGGGGGTGGCTGGGATGTAGAATTGTTGGATTCTGAGGCACAGATTTGCACAGATGCATGTTCTCTGACGTTGCATGTAAGGTTTGCTGAATTTATGCACAAGTGCTGCAGTCACACACGTTGCTTGGATGAGTAGCGCGCATGCAATGGTGCTTTAGCAACATTAGTCTACCTGGTTTGTGCAGATGGCAATGGGGAGGCAGGCGCAGCACCAATGGAAAGCTGATGATCACTTGTGAACAAGACGTTGGTCCGCAACACCCATTGAAGCTGTCAAACTTTGTAATGTGTTCTACTGCTGCTGTTATTACCTGGCCTGGCTGGATCTCTGCAAATTTCACTTCTGTAATTTGCAGCAAGCATAACTTGCGTTCGTGCAGTTATGTTACTGTGCATTCGTATGAATCATCAGATACGAATGATAGTATCACAATGACAATATCACAATCGTTGAATGCTAGCAAGCTGGCGAAGGTGCAAGGCCAGGCATGCAGGGGACAACCTGTGGATGTGCTCAATGGTGCAATCGTGACATGTAGAAACAGATTGATGTCACTGCATGATGTCGCCATGCTGCCGTTAACAGTGTACTCATGGCTGCTCATATATGCCAAAATGGTCAGTCGTGATCATAGTTGTCCCCTGAGCCCTGCTCAACTATATTGCTCTCGAGATTGCTACTACATAGCACTAGGTCCAATGTCTGGTGCATCACGACCAATGGCAGCTGCATTAGCTCGCAACACAGCGCCTGGGGAGGGGTAAGGCCTTTGCTGGAACAGTGGACCAGTGGCTGTTGTATCAGCTGCCCTTGGTTGAGCACCTGCCAATCCAGAGCTCCACCCTCCTTGAGGAGCATCTGAGTAAGATGACTGCATGCAAGAAACACTGCCTTGACTCAAAAAAGCAACAGCTTCAAGCAGAATGAGGTGTTTCCACATGCAAATTGCTCAGGGCATTGGAAGTAGACAACACATCTCATCTGCCATGCATCCATATCTACTTCGGCTCTCAGCAAGCACATGGGCCATGAACTGAAACAGCGTATTGCGTTTGCAAGCATGTCTTGCATCTGCAAGCATCCAGCACATGTATGGCATAAATCAATCCATGCATGAGCTGTGCTCTTCCTAGCAAGCTTGTCCTGAACAAGGCATGACTTGGTGCCCCAAGATGTCAGCAACATACCGGGTCCATGGGGTCAAAGGCATCCTGTCTGGCCTTCTTAGCAGGCCTAGCAGAGGGCGCTTTCATGCTGCCATCTGCCCTACTCAGCTTGACTGCAGCTGATGGCCTGAGAGCCACTGCAGGCGCTGACTCCACTGCTGTCACTGCTCCTACACCCAAAACATCAAAAAAAACCGTCAGCATGAATGTCACATTCGTGATGATTGATCACAAGCTTGCTGACTTCCATGGGATACGATGATGGTATGACTGAGTGCTGCAGCTTGTGGTAACACAGCTGCAGATTGTGTTCACACAGCTATGTAGGTTGGTTGTAAGCAGACCAGACTTTGCGGTTACACAATGCCTGAGCAAGTTCATGTTCATGATGTAATGATGCACCATGGCGTTCTTGCATCATGGCAGGTGATTCTCTTCTGCTTGGGATGCCTATGGGCCCTTAAGGCTTCCTCAAAAGCTCAACAGCTATGCAATCTGCTCAAGCCTTCCTACTCAGCCTCTTGCTACATCACACATGAACCTTGCAATCACTTCACGCACATCCACACAGCAACATGCAGCCTGCCACCTCAGCCAGCCTGAGGCATAACTTCATTCTGCACACACCAACCTTGCCTGAACACCAAAAAAGTGTTGATTCTGATAATAGGAACAGCATGCATATACCTGAAAGGACCATTGGTCCTTGGTCTTTGTAGTAGCCTGTGCCTTGGGTGCCCTGCTTGTACACATACCCTGGCCTGGGTCCAGAGAACGCATCAGCAGGTATGAAGGCTGCTGAGTCAGCAGGGGCTGCAGCAGTAGTAGCTGGGGCCAGGGAGGGGTCCCCTGGTTTATGCCACTGTGTCTGTCCTGCAGTCACAGCTGAAGCTGAGCCTGGATGCTGTGTTTGCAATTGAGGAGTCACTGTTTGCAAGAAAGACAGACTCAGACATCTACACAGACACCCAGGTTCGCATACATACAGATGTCTAGACAATCAGACAGACAGACAGTGATGACAAACGCAGGGGCAGGCAGATTCCCGGTTAAGAGTTCGTTTGCTAGACATGAGAGGGACAAAAGCATGAGCAAGGCAGGACAGATGCATGCACACCTGTTGCTGTGTTGAAGTAGTACTTCTGACCAGTGTTGGGGTCCTTAGCCGCGGCCCAGCCTGGGGGCAGGGAGGGGGCTGGCATGGGGGGCTTCGTCCATCTGCGCTCCCCTGTGGATGGGTTGTACCTGCACACAAAACCTCGCTTCTGCACACATACTGATTTCCTGATAAGCATGGGCAGCCCAGTACAATACTTGGCTTCTCATTAAATTGAAGCGGAAAGGCGTAGTCTTTTCTTTTCTTTCCTGATGAACCCTTGTACAACAAGAGGGATTGGCTGTTACAGTGAGTAGACACTATATACTGCTGCAAGCGTAGCTGCTCAGCATGAGGCAACATCTGGCGTGCAGAAAAAGAAAAAAGGGAAGTTTACGCTTTTCAGCAATCTTAACAGGCGCCTCCTAAGGCAACAGCCTGGAGCTAGCAGGAGTGCAGAGCAGGTGTGGCAGTTGCTGGACTGCATGAATGCATGCTGAATCAGCCAAATCTATGCCTTGGGCACTTAGCATGGCTGCTGATGGACTGATCACTTGACTCAAGGTATGGACATGAAAGTTGGAAACAAATGTGCATTCACCCAGAGGGATCGCCCATGCGCGGGCTAGTGCAATGGACGTGGATCTACCACGCAGAAAGACACAGAGAGCATGCGGATGATGTAGAAGTCAAGACAGCAAGAGCTCTAACGCCTGTAGTGGATAGACTTTGAAGTGACATCAACAACAAAGTGTGCGGTGTGCAGTGGAGAGAGTTACTGACCAGTAGGGATGGTTGTAAGTGGGGTCCAGAGCCTCGAACCAACCCAGGGGAAGGGATGGGGTGGGGGCTGCAGGGGCTGGACTGGGGGCTGCTGCACCATTAGAAGAGGGCGTTGCTTCCTGACCCTCACTCTCCTGCAGCACTGTCTGATTCTTGATGGTGTGCTGATGGTATGTTGCAGAGAATCAGCGCAGTGAAGAAGTGTGCACACAGCTGTACGGCTCCTTGTGATGCCTCATTGCCCACATTTGCAGATAGCGTAGAATCAGCGTAACAACACGGTAACAACATGTTACAAGCTTGCGACAGCATGCTTTGAGTGTGGATGCTGCATCAAGGACTAGGCTGTGCACACAGGCGGGCATTCTCACAACAGACTTTCTACTGCTGGCTGCTCTGTGTATAGAGACTCCAGCAATGGCTTTAACAGACAACAGTGCTTTCGCTTGCTCAGTGCATATTTCAAACAGATGGGCATTCTCAGCTGAAGTTTTCTGCTTCTTCTGTACACAGTGAGCATGGTTGGGCACTTCAGCAATGGTTTTGTACCAGTTTCAGCCAAGTTTTTGGTGTTGCTAGCACCCTTGGGGGCACATAGCTTTCAGATGCATTGTGGGGACAAAAGTATGAGCTGAAAACAGAGCAAAAGGTTGCAAAACTGTGACAGAGTTTGCTGTTGTGTGTCCAGTAGCGAATCCTCTTGATTGCTTGGTGTTGCATGTGTGAGTGTGTGCGTACCGTGATGATGCCTCGGGCCGCCAGCTTGGCTCTAAGAGCAGCTGGAAGCTGCTTTTTGCCTGCTCCAGAATCCCCATTTGCCTGCATCAAGCATTCAAGGATAAGAGCAGCACCAAACAGCATTGTTCTTCATGCTTGACTTGGCAATGTAACAGACAAGAGAAGAGAAGAGAAAAGAAGAGAAAACAAAGAAAAGAAAAGAAAAGAAAAGACAAGAAAAGAAAAGAAAAGAAAAGAAAAGAAAAGAAAAGAAAAGAAAAGAAAAGAAAAGAAAAGAAAACAAAAGAAAAGACAGAGCCTTGCAGCGTCAATATCATGAGAAGCCAAGTATCACACCAGGCTGCCCAGGCCAATGCAGTAGACTATCTGTCCAATGTACTGATGATCAATGGTTCATGACCAGCAGCTTCAGCAGCATAGCAGACACAGGAAGAAGCACTGCACTGGAGGCAGCAGTGATTGGGCACAATGTGAAGAAGCATACCTGTTGTGGTGCGCCTTCAGCTGCAGGAGTAGCAGCAGCACGAAGCACAGGGGCAGCTGAATAGGACGGTTTGGCAGCAGCCTTTGCAGGGGCTTTTGCAGCAGCTGCATCCTCAGTCCCAGGGACCGGCGGCTCAGCCTCAGTACTTGGCGCAGTACTTGCTGCAGTCCCCAGGGGAGCTGCGAAGTGCTGCTGGGCAGACAGGGGTGGCTGCGGAAAGCCTTGGGGGTTCATGGGGGTCGCGGTCATCCCTTGATTGGGGGTCTGCATGAAAGCCCCGGACTGCTGCACAGGCGTTTGCTGCTGCTGTGAAGACATGACAAGAGGAGGATTGTACTGCTGGGAGTTGGGAGCCTGAGGGTGCTGTGGCTGCTGTCTCTGTTGCTGCTGCTGCTGACGCTCTAATGCAGCAGCATAAACATCTGGTGGCATGCTAGAAGCATCCGGCATGCTCTGCATCTGTGACTGCGGTGGGGGTTGCTGATGTGGGGGTGGCATTTGGGAGCTGCCCTGAGGGGGTCTG